>Ga0207689_10004456_pt1 | contig 12698 bp, 8 predicted proteins | sample KBSMisM52_FD_184312 | JGI IMG/M metagenome (GOLD analysis project Ga0207689, IMG submission 184312) | Miscanthus rhizosphere microbial communities from Kellogg Biological Station, Michigan, USA - KBS Miscanthus M5-2 (SPAdes) (version 2) | ecosystem: Host-associated > Plants > Roots > Rhizosphere... | reverse complement strand
GTTTCCGATTCGATCGCACGTCGCGCCTCCAGCAATTCAAACGGCCCGAAGTCGGTGATTCCAGCCACACCGCCCTTCGGAACCGTGGCGATGACGTGCACACCGGAGCCATAACGCACCTCGACCAAGCCATCCAATTCCAGTGCAATGGTCGCTTCGCGCACAGAGGGTCGCGACACCTTGAAGCGCTGCGCCAGATCACGTTCGGAGGGAAGCCGCTGCCCGACAGCGTAGGTGCCACTTGCGATCTCCGCTCGAAGCTCCTCGGCAATCTTTTCGTACCGGCGTCGTGTGTCCTTCGGCGACATAGTTTCTAGAAATCAAACCTCGCACGAATTCCCACGTAACGTTCGAAATCGCGCGGCAGCACTGCGTTGATCGCCTGCCGGTTGCCAAAATTGCCGTTGCTGTTGGCGTAATTCGCATAGTACTGCTTGTCCAATGCGTTGTTCACGTAGGCGACGACTTCGTAGCCTCGGTCCTGGTCGCGCACACCAATGGAGAAGTTCAGAAGGCCATAGCCACCCTGCGCGCCTTCAGGATCGCCGCTCAACGCGTAGTTGATGGCGCTCTGATAGACATACGCTCCCTGCAGAACGCCGTTCATCGAACCGCCGTTTATTGGCCGCGAATAGTCGAATCCGGCTGTCGCCTTGAATTCAGGCGCTTGCGGCGGACGGTGGCCGCTCAGATCCTGACGTGCCGGGGTGCCGCTGCAACCTTGCGCCGCGGTTTGCCCGGGATAGCACTGGCCCAATGGGAATTCCTCGATCACTGCGTCGACGTAGGCGAGCGAGGCATTCAGATTCAAGTGCTCACCAGCAACAGCGACCGAGTCGATTTCCACGCCGCGTGTCCTGACTTTGCCGACGTTGGAAAGGCGAAAATTGAATGAACCGTCCGGCAGAAACTCGATGCCCTGCGCCTGGAAGTCATCGTAGTGGACATCGAATATGGTCGTGTTCAGCGTGAGGCGGTGGTCGTAGAACTGCATGCGCGCGCCGATCTCGTAACTCTCGGAGGTTTCCGGCAATACTGGCCCGGCAAGCTGGCGATTGAGATTGAAACCCGTCGTCAAGTCGAAGGTCTGCCCCTTGTGACCCGTGGCGAACGCTGCGTAGGCCATGATGTCGTCTGTGAACTGATGCTGCAGACCGAGACGGTAGGTTTCGAATTTGTCGCTGGCGTCTCCGTCAAAGAAGGCGTTCGCGTTCTGGATGTCGAGGAAGGTGTATGAGATGTCTTCCTCCTGATGGCGTATTCCAGCGGTAAGCGTGGTGCCCTTCGCGAATTCCCAATCCGCCTGGCCGAAGATCGCCTTCTGCGTGGAATCGGAACTGGCAACCCAACGCGCCAACGCGAAGACAGGGCCGCGACGGAAATCGCGATCGAGTTCCGTGTTGCCGTAATAGAGTCCGAGCGTGTAGCGCAGCGGCTGATCATCCGACGACAACAGGCGGAATTCCTGCGTCAGCTGTTTGGATTCGAACACTCCGACCTGGGTATTGTCGATCGTGGGCGCGGAAGTATCGTCCTGATCCAGCAGGTCGTTGAGTTCGAAATTGTCGTACGAAGAGATGGACACGAGCGTAAGCGCCGCAGGCAAGCCGATCTCGAGTTTGAGAGACCCACCGTTGCCGGTGTAGTCGGTTCCAGCGTCGAAATTGTTGCTGATGTCCGTATTGTCGGCATCTGCGACGACGCCCGGGAGTGTCACTGAATTCGGCAATGTCGGGTCGTTCCTGAGCAGCGCAGTCGGATCGAGCCGTACAAAGGGTCGCCCGACGGTTGTTTCACCATCGATGTAGTTAGCCGCGAGAGTCGCGGTGAAGTTTTCGGACGGATCCCACACCAGTTTCCCGTTCACGGTCGTCGACTCGCGGCCGTTCACGTTTTTGCCATTGAATCGGTTCTCGACGTTGCCATCGAACGTCGTGTGCTGCGCCGAGATGCGATACCCAAGCGTCTCGCCAATGGGGCCCGACAGGCCGATCCCACCGACGAACTCTTTGTCGGAAGTCCCCAGGACGCGTACGTTTCCCTCAAAGCTCTCGCTCGGCCCAAAAGTCACAATGTTGATGAGACCCGCCGACGCAGCCTTGCCATACAGCGTGCTTTGCGGTCCGCGTAAAACTTCGATTCGCTGGACGTCTGAAAGATCAGTAAAGGCCCGAGCCTGAAACGCCACCGGAACGTCGTCCACTTGAACCGCGACGCTGGGCTCGACGCCAATGCTGAACGCAAATGTGCCGATGCCGCGGATCGACACTGATGCATTCACCGGGTGCTCAGCGGGCTTGATGACCATCGAGGCAGCGATTCGTGTGAGGTCCGAAAATTCGTGAATACTCGCGCTCGTCAACTCGTCCGCGCCAATGACCTGCACCGCCTGCGGCACTTCCTGAACGGATTGTTCGCGCTTCGTGGCGGTGACGATGACCTCTTCGAGTCGGTCTGCTGTTTCAGCGGATTGCGACTGTGCCAATTGCATGCATGACAAGCCGACCAGCCCAGCGCTACCCACAACCAACAATTTGTTCTTTCTCACCATCGCCCCCTTTTGAGTACGGACCTGTTTTTTTGCGCGGTCGACTGAACCATTCGCCGGAGGAATATCCGGTAGGCCACTTACTATGGATTGGCTATACCATTGGAGTCAACTGGTATACCACTATGTCCCCAGCGCATAGCGCCCTCGGAAACGGTCGTTTCCAGGTTCACCAGATAGCCAATTGAGCCAACTCGTTGAAGGTTGGCGCCGCCATTGGGCGGGTGAGCTCGGCCCTGCCAACGGGGCGGGTCAGTCGATAGGTCTTCCCGGCAGGTCCAGATAGCGAGTGAGCCACACCAGCTTTCCGGACTTGAATTCCACCGCCGCGACGACCGTGCCTCCTAGCTATCTTTTCTTTCTGGCCTTCTTTTTAACCTTGGCCTTCTTTTTGGCCTTGGCCTTCGTTTTGGCCTTGGCCTTCGTTTTGGCCTTGGACTTCTTTTTAGCCTTCGCCTTGGTTGCTGTCTTTTTCTTCTTCTTTGTCTTGGTTTTCGTCTTCGTCTTGGCCTTCGGGACTTTCGCGCGCGCGGCTTCATCCAGGAATGGATTGGGATCGAGGGCCGCACTGGCGAACCAGGTCGTGGCCGCGCCTGCCGGCGGAAAGAACAACTGCCGCCGGTTGTTCTTGAAGCCGGTGCCGGTGAAGTGGGGTGCGATCCACGCGTCCGTCGTATCGAGCGCCAGTGGATTGACGTGCGGCGTGCGAGTGCTCGTCTCGTTGAGCACGTCGCGCGCGCGGAAATGCCGGAAGATCCGATCGAGCTCGGTCATGTAGATGTCGGCGACGCGCTTGCTGCCGCGAATCAGCAGCATGTTCTCATCGTTGGTCGTGAGCGATGCCTTCGAGAAGTTGGCCGAACCCGAGCACACCAGCGGGTCATCCGACAGCGGATCGATGAGCAGCACCTTCGAGTGAACGAAGTAAACATGCCCATGGTTGGTGGGCCTGGGCAATTCCTCTTTGACGAACCACTTGTCGAGGTCCGAGTTCGGAATGGGCGCAACCTTGGCGCCGCCAAAGTTGCTCTTTATCTTGATGAAGCTCTTGCCGAAGATCGCGCCGTTCGAGAACGCCAGCTTGCCGCGGTTGAGCTTCTCGGCGGCATTCACCTCCGCGGTCGGGAGGTCCTCGAGAATCACCATGCGCACCGCGCTGTTCTTCCTGGCGAGCGCCTTGAGGATGGGATCCGCGACATTGAACGGGATGGTCATCATCGCGAGCGAGGCGACGTCGGTGATTCTCTGCCCGTACCAGTCCAGCATGTTGTCGGCGATGCGCGGTGAGAAGAACGGCGTGATCGACAAAGGATTGAGCACGTTGGCGGGGTTCGGCGTGAGCGCGGTAGAGCTCTCGAGAGCACCCTTGCGGACCGGGTTGTCCTTCAACACTTCCCAGTGGTTGAGGTAGGTCGCCGCAGTCTTGTCGTCGGTGACCAGGTGACCCACGTTGGTCTGTCCGAAGAAACCCGTGTCGGTGAAGTTGGTCGAGCCGGTCCACACGCGCTTCGGCTTGCCCGCGACCAGCTTCACGATGAATTTGTTGTGTGGAATCGGCGGGCGGGTGCGCAGAGCCAGGTTGGCCACAGGCAGGCCCACCTCGTCGACAGCGTCCTGATTCTCCTTGGTCGCGTGGTAGATGATGCGCACGTCGACGCCGCGATCGATCGCGCGCTTGAGCGCTTTGAGCACAGGGATGTAGGTGAATTCATAGGCGCAGACGCGCAGGCCTTCCCCGGGCACCGTTCCGTTGATGTAGGCGAGGCAGGCTTCCGCGAGGCCGCGCGACAGCCACGCCGTTTCCTTGTCGAGCAGCACTCCGGCGTCGCTGACGTTTTCCGTCATCGCATCGGTCAGCTTCTTGTTGTTGAACTGCGTTGCCAGTGCATGGCTCGCAATCGCGCCGCGGTTGAACCACACGCCATGACTGCCGTCGTCTTCCGGCTCCGTCGAAATCGTGAATTGTGTCGTGTGCCGCTCCTCGAGCGCATGGATGTCGCCATAGAGCGCGACCACGGTGAAGGTGTATGGCGTCGCCGGGTGCGCCGTGTAGTCCGACCAGAGAAAGGTCTGGAACGGATGTTTGCGCGACGAGAACATGTCTCCCGTCTGGAAGTGCGGCACCAGGGCTTCGAAGAACTTGATTCCCTTGAGCCACTCCGGCTCCGCGCCATTGACGCCCCGTTTGATGGCGAATCCACGCAGACCCAAGCGCGCGCCCGCATCGAGATCGAATGCCATGAGCACGACATAGGTGCCGGCGATCGCCCGCACGCTGAGCGGGCCGGAAGTGGTGATTTTTCTCACGGAACGCTCCCTGTTGCGAAGCGCGCGGAGTTATTAGTTAGTTATTTCCGCGGCGCGGGCGTGATCATACTGCGCGCGCGGCGGAAAGGACATTGCGGAGGGAAGCATTGTTGCGATGCGCGCATGGTGCGTCGCAGCGGATATCAAACTACCGAGACCTCGCTCGACCTCATGGGCCACCCTCGCGTTGTCTAACTTTCGAACGGCCTGCAGTGGCGTAAAACCACAGGGCACGCAGACCGCGACGCAGCTCGAACACAAATCGCCCAGGTTGACGCCACAGACCCATGCGGAACTTGCGGCCAGCCTCGATGAAGATTCCGCCCCGGAGCCGCCAACCTCGCCGCCTCTCCAGGTGCGCGGCGAGCTTTTCATCGTTCCATTGGAACGACCGCTTTTCGCGCAAAGGAACGGGAGGCACCTCAAATGCCATGATGTAAGCGTAGCGCGGCTCCGAGGAATGATTGGGGCCCGCAAAATGCAGTGTCCGCCCGTGGTGCACGGTCGCGCCTCCCATGTCCATTGGACACGCCACCGCGGAACCTGTTTCAAAGTCCGCGGCGCATTCCAACGCGTGGACGCGTGGATCATTCTCCGGGGAGCGATGCGTGAGCAGCTCGCCTTTGTGCGAGCCGGAGATGAACTGCATGCAGCCGTTCTGATTCGTTGCGTGCTGCAGCGGTATCCAGAAGCTGACCTGGCTGTAGGCGAAATTCGGGTCGACACGATAGGCTTCGTCCTGATGCCAGGGGGTGGCGCCTCCGCGTCCCGCGGGCTTCAGTATCACGTGTTCGAATGACGGTGTCGCTTTTGGACCTAGCAACTGTCGTGCAATCTTGGCAGCCCGCACTCGGCAATCCAGCGAACGCAGTCCTGACGAAAAATGGTGTGGATTGATGAGAGTCGGCTGAGCCTGCGATTTCGGATCATCATCGTGCCCGAGCATGTCGTACTGGGCTCCCTCAGACCGACCCACGCCGCGGCGAAACAAGTCGTCGATGATGCGACGTACTTCCTTCAGCTCGACCGGATCGCAAAAATCAAGAAGCGGCAGAAATCCGTTCTGTTCGAACTGACGTATGGTTTCCGGGTTGAGCACGGCAATCTCCCTGGATTAACTTTGTTCTTCCAACCTGATACGTCTCTGCTCAGTACTTCCAGCGCACTCCGACGCTCGCGAGCTTGCTCTCGTACCCGAGCAGGACGCGGTCGGATTCGCGTTCTTCAACGCTGACGGTGAGATCGAAGCGAAGCTTGCGCAGCGGGCTATAGCCAATCTGCAACTTGCCGGTGCGCACAACATCGGAGCGCGCACTGCTCGTCAGGTTGACGCTGGCGCCCAGATAGTCCTGGGTCTCATAGCCCAACTCGAGGGCGACGGATACCTTGTCACTCGGCTCCCACGTTGGCGCCACGCTGATGCCTTCGGACACGAAGTAGTCGGACTCCGCATCCAGATAGGCGCGGAGGCGGCGCCAGCCGTTGAGATTCAGCGCGATCTTGTGAAGCGCCTGCCATTGGAGCAACAGATCGCCGATGGGCCCTTCAAAGTTGCCTTTGCTGACATCGGCAAGAGCCGCATCGCTGTAGTTGCGGCTCAAGTAACCCACGCTTAGTTCAAGGCGGGTGCGCGGACTATAAACCTGGTTCACCGCGAGACTGATACTTTCGTCCTCGTAGTCGCGGTTGAACAATTGCCCGTCGAGATTGAGCTGGCTATCAAAGCTACCCTCGGTGCGCCGCACATCGACTCCAATTTCGCTTTCCGACGACGTCTTGTAGTGCAAGCCGGCGGTTATGGAGTCGGTGTGGAAATTGTCGAAGCGTCGCGCGCTCGCGCTATGTTCGGTGCTGGCGCTCCGGCCAGCGGCCTTGAGAGACCAACTGGGACCTAAGCGAAAGCCGAGACTCGCAAACGTACCGGCGGTATCGATCAGATCCTTGCCGAGGTACTGCATGTTCGAAAAATTCGCCAGCGATCGGTTGAAGTCCCCTCCCAACGCACCCGACCACGCACTTCCCGCGCGCCATTCCCACTCCGCCCGCGCGCGACCCGAGGTATTGTCGAGCCGCTCGTTACGCTGGTAAGCATTGTTGGTTGCGAACAGGTCCAGCAAAACCTTCTGGCGCGACCACTGCCAGTTCCCATCGAGGCCGGCGGAAATCAGGCGGATGTAGTCCTCGCGCACTGTCTTTGGATCGATGGTCTCCGGCAGGCGGTAGAGGTTGTCGTCGTACAATTCGCGCACGCCGAGCGTCAGTTCGATTCCATGAGACTCCTCGCCTTCAGGTTCCGCGCAATACGCCGGCGGGCCTGCACCCATCAACACGGCGAACAATAGGGCGAGCCGGTGCTTCATCGCTGCGGCTCTCCGCCCAGGCGCAGACGAAACGCTTCGGCGACGGATACTCCGCACAGCACCACCAGCAAACCTCCGACGCGCATGCGATCGGCGTGCGGCAGCGCGGCACCCGGGAACACCGCGTGGAGTCTGACCAAGGTTTCTTTAAACAACGAGGCGACAAAGCGCGGGAAGGATTTGCTGCCGGCCCGGTACTGTGTTCCAAACACTCCGCCGATGACGCGCCGGCGCTTGCGCGTGAGCTCGCGAAAATCCGCGCGCGCGGGATGGCGCACGATGGCGTCGTGCGCGTAGACGATACGATGTCCGGCCGCGGCAATCTGTGCGGCGAGCCGATGATCGCCACCGGATTTCAATGTCGCATCGAAGCCGCCAAAGCTTCGAATCAATGCGAGCCTGCTGGTCCAGTTGGCAGTCACGCAGACGCGATTGCGCGCGTTCTCCGCCTGCTTGAACGAAAAGCATTTCTCGAAGAGTTCGCTGGCGGAAAGGCGCAGCCGCGGACCGAAATCGAGCTCGACATGGCCCGCGACCACGCCAACGAGCGGGTCGGCCAATGCCGCCACGGCGTTGCGCACCCAATCGATATCAGCGCTGCAATCCGCGTCGGTGAAACAAACCACCTCGCCGTCCGCGTGGGTGAGCGCGAGATTGCGCGCCGCATAAGATCCCGGTTTGTTTTCGCGCAACGCGAGAATGCCAGGCATACCTGCGAGGATCTCGAAGGTGCGGTCCGTCGAGCCATTGTCGACCACCAGGATCTGCATCTTCTCCGGTGGATAGCTCTGCGCGCGCAGCGCGGCCACGCTTGCGGCAATACGTCCCGCTTCATTGTAGGCGGGGACGATGACCGAGACGCGTGGCTGCCAGCCGGCTTCGCTCAAGCGGCCTCCGCGATGCACTGGATGACCTGGTCCCACATGCGATCGGTCGCGGCGCGCTGCCGGATTCCTGCGATTCGCAGCCGCTCGCGCAACGCGCCGCTGCGCATCTCGCCGATGAAGTCATCGAGCGCGCCCGAACGGGATATGTCGGCCAGCGATAGGGAATACGACGCGCAGTCATATTCACTCATGGCTTCGCCATACTTGTGTGACCAACCCACCGAGAGGCACGGCACGCCGGCGCCGAGCGCAGACATGATGGCGTGGAATCGCGACGACACGGTCGCGATGCTGCCGGCGATCAGCCCCTTGGCATGACGGGCATCCTCGATCAGAAAGCTGCGCGGCCGCGGACTGATGCGCGCGAGCAAGGTCTCCACCAGCTCGGCATCTTCGGCGCCGCCGAAACGCAGCATCACAGGTACGACGTTGAAACTGTTGGCGAGGCGCAGCGTGGCGTTGGTGAAGAAGGCGAGATACCGCGCCACCTCTTCGGGCGGCTTGCCGACCGTGAGCTTGGAATTGGGAATCACGCAGAAATACGTGCCGGGCTTGGGATCGCCTGGATGGCTTACCGCCGGCACCTCGTGCGTGAAATCCGGATACTGGTCGAGCGCGCGCGGCGCCCCGAGTGTCGTGAGGTATTCGCGCGACGTCCGATCGCGCGGAAAAACGAGATCGGCGTTGCGCAGTACTTCGCGCATGCCATCGGCCAGCGCCTCGTCGCGGAACGGCCCGAAGGCCTGCGGCATGAGAATGACTTTGCGCCCGTCCCGCTTCCACTGCGATATGCCGCGTCCAAGGCGCCGCTTGAGTTTCTCGGCGCCCCAGAAATCTCCATACGCAAATCCGGACAGATCGATGACCGCGCGGAAATCCTGCTCGCGCGTGACCGACAGCGCCCGCTGCATGCGGCGCGGTACAAATTGCCCTAACCACCCGACGTCGAGCCGCTTCCAGCGCCGTGGCCAGCGCCCGATCACGCCGAAGCGCGAGCGATTGCGGCGTGACAGTCGAAGATCATCGCCGCCGAGCCCGACGCTGATCCTGGCGTCGGGAAACGCCTTGCTAATGCGAGCCTGCGCCGCGAGCAGCATCAGGCATGAGCCTAAGTTTTCCGGATTGAAGCCGCGAATGTCGATGAGCATTTATTCAGTTCCAGTGGCGCATCGAAGCGAGGGGTTTCTTGGCGGAGTACGGAATCTTCCCGTCAGGATCTGCATGACCGAAGCCGATCAGCATGACCACGCGTTCGTCGGGCGCGAGCCCAAGCAATTTGGCGATTTTTTCCTCGTGTGCGGCGACGTCGGGCCAGTTGATTGCGCACGAGCTCAAGCCGACAGTCTCCAGCGCAAGCATGAAACTCATCGCGGCGAGAGCGCCGTCGATATAAATCACGTGTCTGTCGCGTTCCTCTGGATAGGCACGCAGCCGCCCGATGACCGCGCCGATGGCGGGCAAGGTGTCGGCATACCCCTTGGTTCCGCCCGGAATGCCGGCGACAGCCGCAACCATCTGCGGATCGTCGAACAGGCGGAACGCGAACGACTGGCGATTGCACGCGCTCGGCGCCTGCAACGCCGCCTCGAGCGCGCGGTCGACGAGTTCGCGGGACACCGGCTGCTGGCGATACCAACGCACCGAGCGGCGCCGCTGGCACAACGCGGCGAACGCGTCGTAGTTGAGCGGCGCGGGCGCATTGCCGCGCGCGTACGGCACCTGACCGCCGTGTGCTCGCAGGTCGGTGACCGCATCACTCAGCGCGCGCTCGAAAGCATCTCGCGCCTCGCCGATCACGCCGCTCTGCCCTTCCATTGCGTTGAAATACGAACGCAGCACGTCCGCGCCCCAACGCAGATCCGTGGGCTCCGCGCCGGCGTCAGCCGCCAGTGCCGCGAAGGCACGTACCGTCTCGGCGATGTAGTCGCGCGCGAACGGCGCGCGGAAGGGTCGCATGATCAATCCCTTCTCCAGGCGATGCACATTTCGGCGCAGCAGCGCCTGGTTGCCGCCGCTGGTGGCGAGCTGGCGGAAGTAGTGCATGCGGCCCTGGGCCACGGCCTGCATCTCGCGATCGAAAGCCTTTGAGAACAGCAGGTAGTGCAGACCCGAGAAACGCGCCTGGAACCACGCGCGGTACTGACGCAGCCAGCGCTTGAGCCCGTTGTCGGATCGCGCACTGTCGCGCGCGGGCGTTGCCGGCAGCGGCACGTCGAGCACGGCGTTTCTATCCATCATGACTTTCTTCCTTTGGAAATACGCGCGCGCAGCAAGGCATAAGGCAGCGACAGCGGCAGCAAGAGCGTCTCGGTCATCATGCGTGCCATCGGCCAGGTGCGCCGGCTGCAGAACGTGAATAGATAGGACGCACCCGCGTACGAAATGACGGTGGCAATGGCGGATCCCATCGCGCCCCAGCGCGGGATCATCACGAGGTTCAGCGCGATGTTGAGCAACGCGCCGAGGCCGTGCGACACGAAAGAGAATACGAACAGGTTTTCGGCGATCATCCACTTGCTCGCCACGGCGCGCTGAAAGATGAATACGCCGCCCCAGATATGAATGCGCAGGATCGCTGCGGCACCGGCGTATTGCACGCCGAACAATGTCAGCACGATGGGATCGGCGAAGATCGTGATCATGACAGCGATTGCCGTGGCCGCGAGCGCGAACGCGGCGAGACAGATTTGCATGCGCTGCCTGAACAGGTGTTCAGACAAGAGCTTGGTGCGCAACAGGCTCGGAAACACCGCCGCCGCCAGCAGCTGCGGGATGAAGTACCACACCTCCGACATGCGCGCGGCCACGGCGTACACGCCGGATTCGGCGACGCCCACCATCTCGGCGAGCATTATCTGGTCGATCTTGAGGTAGATGGACGCGGCGATCGAGGACAGGATCAGCGGCCAGGACTTGCTGAACAGGCTCGTCATCGTCGTGCGATCGCTCTGCCAGCGCTGCGGCCGTTCGCGCGCGCCGTAGTAGGCGCACAGGTTCACGATATCGATGGCCACGGTCTCCGCGGCCGCGATCCACACGAAGGTGAATACTTCCGCACCGCCAGTGATCGCCACGACCCGCGCCAACGCCGAGCACAGGGTGACGCCCATGCGCCAGAACATGAGCGTGCGCACGGCCTGCCGGGATTGCAGCCACAGTCCGGCGACGTCGAAAGCGTTGAAAACCGTCGCGAGCGACAACGCCACCACCGCCCAGAACAGTTTACGGTCGGCGCCCTGCTCCGCGCCCTGCACGTAGTAGATCGTCGCCACGCAGATGGCAATGGCAGCCGCGGTCCCGAGGAAGCGCGCGATCAGCGCCGAGCCGAGCAGTACCCGCTCGCGCTCGCGGTCCATCACCAGCTCCTTGACCAGGATGTTGTTGATGCCGAGCGCGGCCAGCGGCGTGAACAACGCGACGAACGCCACCGCGTAACTCAGCACGCCGAATTCGCGCGGGCCGAGATACCGGGCCACCCACACGCTGACGACGATGGCTGAACACATGGCGAGCATGCGTTCGATGAGCATCCACGTGCCATTCGAAAGCGAGCGGGCGAGACCATCGGTCTCCCCGAACCATGCGCGTATCGCGCTCCAGGCGGAACTGAACACGGAACCGGGAATTTCAGGCCGAGACGACATGAGCCTCCAGTGAGCCGCGCGAAGGCGCACGTTCGGTGATGCCGTAGATCTGCCTGACCTGCGCACGGAACGCGGAACGGCCGAACCGGCGCGCGGCTTCGACCCGCGCAGCGGTGCCGAAGCGCTCCCGCAGGGGCGCATCTCCGAGTAGCTGCAACACGCGGTCGGCCAGAGCGTCCGGTACGGCAACAAATCCGTCGACGCCATTCTCCACCGCGTCGCGATTTCCAATGCAGTCGTTCACCACGCAGGGCACGCCCACCGCCAGTGCCTGGATCACCGAGATCGGCATTCCTTCCCAGCGCGAGGTCTGTAGATAGACGTGCGCATGCCCGAGGTGTTGCGCCACTGCCGCGCGCGTGCACCAGCCGGTCACTTCGCAGCCGGCCTCCTCGAGTACGGTTCGATACCCGGCGTCGCCGTCGCCCACCCATATGAAGCGCGCCTCTGGCGTGTGCCGTCGAACGCTGCGCGCCACGGCGGCGAATCTCTCCGGCGCTTTCTGACGCGACAGCCGCCCGATGGTCATGACAGTCGGAACCGCTGCAGGCGACCGCGGCGCGCCGACGAAGAACTCGTCAACGGGGTTTTCGAGCAGCAACGCTTCGCGCCCCGACAGGCGCGCAAGCAGTTCGGCTTCGCCGCGGCCGCATCCCACGGGCACCGCCCCAAGGCCCGCGACCAGCCATTCGAGCGAGCGAAACAATGCATTGCGGACGTGTTTGTCGGGATCGAGAAAAGACAACCCGTGCGGTGAATACAGCACGCGGCAGGGCCAACGATACAAAGCCCGTACCATCCGGCCGAGAAACCCCGCCTTCGATGAATGCAGGTGCAACACATCGGGCTCGAATTCGCGCACCGCCCGGGCGAGCGCCGCTGAGAAGTTAGTGACAAACGCCAGATGAAGGCCGCGCGCGGCGGGCACGGCTACGAATTCAACGCCGGCGGG
>Ga0207689_10004450_pt1 | contig 12706 bp, 10 predicted proteins | sample KBSMisM52_FD_184312 | JGI IMG/M metagenome (GOLD analysis project Ga0207689, IMG submission 184312) | Miscanthus rhizosphere microbial communities from Kellogg Biological Station, Michigan, USA - KBS Miscanthus M5-2 (SPAdes) (version 2) | ecosystem: Host-associated > Plants > Roots >... | reverse complement strand
TCGGATATGCCATACCCTGAAGATAGGATATACCTGTGAGCGCAACCCTTATTATACAGGCAACATCTTCATCATATGCAATTACCCACAGGAATCAGGATAAAAGAAAACAGTTTTGCCGCGAAAATAGCCGCAAGAAAGCTTCATTCAGATACTGTCGCATTGGTATTGGGCAACACCATTCATCTTTATAATGTATCAAAGCAGGATTTTCTCAGCGACAAAAAATGGCTCAAACACGAGTTAAAGCATATTGACCAATTCAGACAATACGGTACTCTTCCGTTTTTACTTCTTTACCTGGTGGAATGGATAAAGCACGGTTATACCAATAACCGTTTCGAAGCAGAAGCAAGAGAAGCCGAAAATGATGTATAAAAAAAGTGTTTAAAAAAATTATATACTAAACGCCGTCTCTATAATCTCTTCCTGCTCCTGTTTATGCACTTTATTATATCCTGTTGCAGTGGATGCTGAAGGTTGCCGGCTGATCACTCCGTAATTAATACTTTTCAGGTTCATCTGCAGAAATGATGCCGCCCCCATATTCAGCGGTTCTTCCTGTACCCAGAACCAGGTCGCTTTGCTGTACTTTGCATACAGTTCTTCCAATTGCTTCAGAGGCAATGGATATAATTGCTCTACACGGATAATGGCCACATCTTTGTGATTTTCCTTTTCCTGTCTTTCAGCCAGGTCAAAATATATTTTGCCGCTGCAGAATAAGACTTTTTTTACAGTATCCGCTTCCGCGAACGTATCGTCAATTACTTCTTTAAAACCACCGTTTAAAAATTCTTCTTTCTTTGAATAACTGGCAGGCAAGCGGAGATTCGCTTTTGGTGAAAAGTTAATCAGCGGCTTTCTGAAAGGCCATGTAATCTGCCTTCTGAATGCATGAAAGAGATTGGCCGCAGTCGTTATATTCGTTACCACCATATTCAGCTCAGCACACATTTGCAGAAAGCGTTCCATTCTTGCGCTGCTATGTTCCGGACCCTGACCTTCATAACCGTGAGGTAATAACATTACAATACCATTCATGCGATTCCATTTCTGTTCTCCTGCCACTATAAACTGGTCAATCATGGATTGCGCTACGTTACAGAAGTCGCCGAACTGTGCTTCCCATAATACCAATGCATTGGGGTTGGCTAAACCATACCCGTATTCGAATCCTAAAACACCATACTCACTCAGGAAAGAATTAAATATCCTGTATTTTCCTGTAGCACCCGGGATGCGGCTAAGGCGGTTATATTCTGCATCTGTATTTTCATCCACCAATACAGCATGGCGGTGACTGAATGTACCCCTGCAAACATCCTGGCCGGTCATCCGGACATCCTTACCTTCCGCGACAATGCTTCCGTAAGCCATTAATTCACCCGATGCCCAGTCTAATTTTTGTTCTGTCTCAAACAGCTTGATCTTATCCTGTATAATCTTTTCTACTTTGCGGAGCGGTTTGAAATCGTCCGGCCATTTCATCATTGCATCAAATACTTTTGTGAACTCATCTTCACTGATAGATGTAACCGGTGACTGGTCAAAATCATTCACCGTAGCTTTGCGCAATGTTCTCCACCACAACTCAGGTTGCTGGTAAGTATACGGAAGTGGTTTTTGTTTTACTTCGTCTAAGCGGTCCTGTAAGTCTGCCCAGAATTTCTTTTCCATTTCTTTAGCCAAATCCTGTGCATCTGCCTCACCATTTTCCAATAGGAATTTAATATATAATTCCCGTGGGTTCGGATGTTTATCAATCAACGCGTACATCTTAGGCTGTGTAAACTTCGGATCATCGCCTTCATTGTGTCCATGTTTACGATAACATACCATATCAATAAAGACATCGGAGTGAAACTCGCCGCGGAAACGGGCTGCTATTTCCGCGCACTTTACTACAGCTTCCGGGTCATCACCATTTACATGTAATACGGGGGCTTGCACCATAGCGGCTAAAGATGTACAATAGTCAGCACTTCTTGCATCATCAAAATCAGTAGTAAAACCAATCTGGTTATTAATTACAAAATGGATGGTACCGCCGGTATAGTATCCCTGCAGTTTGCACATCTGCACTGTTTCATACACAATACCCTGCCCTGCTAATGAAGCATCCCCATGAATCAATATTGGTAATACGTTTTCATATACCGCATCATGCAACGTATTTGCACTGCTTCTTGCGAAACCCAATACAACAGGATCAACAGCTTCCAGGTGAGAAGGGTTCGGCATTAATTTCAAATGAATTGTCTTTCCTTCGGGTGTTTGTATTTCACTGCCGAAGCCCATATGGTATTTTACATCGCCGCTTCCCATTGTCTGGTCAAGCTTTCCTGTTCCCTCAAATTCACTGAATATCTGTTCATAGGTTTTACCCATGATGTTGGCAAGCACATTCAGCCGTCCGCGGTGGGCCATGCCGATCACTACTTCCTTTACACCGAGGTCAGCCGATTTATTAATGATAGCATCTAATGCCGGTATTGTTGTTTCGCCACCTTCCAGGGAAAATCGTTTTTGCCCAACATATTTTGTATGCAAAAACTTTTCAAACATCACACCCTGGTTAATCTTCTCCAGTATTCGTTTCTTTGTATCAAGAGGAACAGGGTTTATAAAATTCCGTTCCATTTCTTCAGCCAGCCAGTTTACTTTATTCTGATCGCTGATATATTTATATTCAATGCCCACATGATGGGCATATACCTTATCAAGATGGGCCTGTATATTTTTTAAAGAGGTTGCGCCTATTCCGATTCTTTCACCTACCTGGAATGTTTTATCGAGATCATCTTCTGTTAATCCAAAAAATTTCAGGGTAAGATTTGCATCCCGGTCTTTTCTTTCACGGATCGGGTTTGTCTTCGCTATCAAATGACCTTTATTACGGTAACCCAGGATCATACGGTAAGCGCCTAATTCTTTGCGCCAGTCAATATCACCGGGGGATACAGCAGACGATGCAGTTTCAATTTTCTTTTCCTTAGTCGCTGTTCCTTTCGCATATCCATTGCCGTTCGTGCTGCCTTGCGTGACAGCGAAATCAAAACCTTCAAAAAATTTACGAAACTCCGGTTCTACATTTTCCGGGTTTTTAGAAAATTCCTGGTAAAGGCTTTCGATAAAGGCCGGCGACGAATTGGTGATGTATGAAAAATCTTTCATTGACAGATTAAAATTTGAGATAGTCAGAATTTGGATGACAAATATCGCTCAAAAACCTGAATAGAAATCTGTAAGCCCGACTTTCCATGTATTCATGTATAGGTAGCAGAAAAAGCCCTGCTATCAAAAATTCCGCGGCGGCCCAGGTACATTTTTAAAATTTAAAACCGTAAGGTCCTGCAAAAAGCAAGTTATCGGCAAACCGTAACCTCTTTCCTATGCAAATGTGCAAACTGCTATGCCCTGAAACCGGCCGTGAAGCAGTGCCCTTTTCAAGTCTTCACTGGTTTCAGCCAACCTTTACTCCTACTTGTATTAAGGCCACGCTAACCATAGCAGGTTTCTGTCATTAGCAGGGTATGTCCCGTACTAACCCGTGTATCCGCCTGGTTTACAAATTGACTGGGTGCAGTCTGCAGTATTGTAAGTAAGCCAGGCCCTGATCTGATAAATTTTGAGCGAAAAAAAATGATTTTAACTGTATAAGCCTTACCTTTGCCGTCCAAAATTCAAAGAATGGCTAATCACAGCGCTACCAAAAAGGATACCCGCCAGGCGGCAAAACGCAGAGACAGAAACAAGTATTATGGTAAAACAACCCGTAATGCTATCCGGGACCTGAGAGAAGCTAAGGGAAAAGAGGCAACTGACCAATTTCCTAAGGTAGCAAGCATGATTGATAAACTCGCAAAACGCGGCATCATTCATAAAAACAAAGCGGCTAACCTGAAAAGCAAGCTGGCAAAAAAAGCAACTGCATCTAAATAAATAATCCCTGGTAATTTATTTGAGAGCATCGGTCATAAGCCGGTGCTCTTTCTGTTTTTAACAAATATTGTTAGTGGTATCAGTATCCTGATATTGGTGTGTATTATCGTCCGATCCTTCCTTTCCACTATCCCTTCTGGAATACATACCATGCATATTAAATCAATGTCTTCCCCATTGCTCAAACCAGCAAGATTTGCAACTATAAATAAAAAATGACATCTATTCTTTAGCCTTGATTTACAGGGAATAAGGTCGATGTAGTATAAATTCTATACATACAACGAGAGTCATCGCTTTGATATCCGAAAACAAAAGAATATTTTGTGCTTCCGTAATATTCAACCCTATGAACTTTTTAAAACGCATCGAAAGGCGTCATCTCGTAGACGCAGGTTTAATTCTCCTTATTTCCGTGATCATCGTGGTGTACAAACTGATTGGAATGAAATAGTTCCTGTTCCCCATACATATAACCTTTGTAATTGTAAGGAATTTATCTACCGATAATTCTCTTGCGATGCTGTTGTCCCCATTCTTTCATGGCATCAAGAACTTTATCCAGCGATTTACCGTAAGGAGATAATTCATATTCAACAGTTACCGGTTTTGTGTCATATACTTTCCTGGAAACAAGCTGGTTAAGCTCAAGTTCTCTCAATTCTTTGGAAAGCATCCGCGGTGTAATGCCCGGTATTTCCCGTTCCATTTCTTTGAATCTTTTTTTACTATGCGTTAATGCGCCTAATATAGGCAGCTTCCATTTTCCGCTGATAATATCCAGGCAATCGCGAATGGGCAAAACATACTGAGCGCACTCACTTACGGAATGTTTTTTTTCTTGTATTTCATTCTCCATATCAAGATTCAGGGTTGCTATACCAAAGTATAGTGATATACTTTTGTATAGTAGTTACTAAAGTATAGCAAATATAAATAAATTTGTGCTCCATTTAAAAATTAAAATTACAGTAAATGAAATACGCAGTGTTAGCAGGAAGAATTCTTTTCTCCTTAATATTCCTGATTGGAGGACTTGGCCATTTTTCGGCGCAATCTATTGGCTACGCAGCATCGCAAGGTGTACCAATCGCGTCTTTTATAGTACCGGTTTCGGGAGTAATAGCTATTATCGGGTCATTAAGTGTTATTACGGGTTATAAGGCAAAACTGGGCGCATGGTTATTGGTAATCTTTATCATCCCTGTCACCCTTTCATTACATAGATTCTGGAACATACCCGATCCGATGATGAAACAGATGGATATGGTGATGTTTCTCAAAAATATCGGGTTACTTGGTGGCGCTTTATTTATTGCTTTCTTCGGAGCCGGCCCGTTAAGCATAGATCAAAGAGCAGAATCGCCGGCTCTTGCCTGATACGCCGGTTGTTGATTACTTTAAAACGATTAAATAAAAATGAAAATAGAAATCTGGTCAGATATCATGTGCCCCTTTTGCTATATTGGTAAAAGAAAACTGGAATCGGCATTAGAGCGATTTCCTGGTAAGGATAAAGTAGAAATCATATGGCATAGTTTCCAGTTAGACCCATCATTAAAGTACCAACCCGGAAAGGATTTATACACTTATCTCTCCGAACGAAAGGGAATCAGCAGAGAACAGTCCAGGCGTTTACATGACCAATTAACACAAACAGCCAGGGAAAACGGGCTCACTTATAATTTCGATAAGGCTATTATCGCAAATTCGTTTGATGCACACCGTTTGATTCAGCTCGCAAAAAAGCATACTCTTGGGGATGCGGCGGAGGAAAGATTGTTTAAAGCCTACTTTGCCGAAGGCAGGAATGTAAGCGATCATGCAACGCTTGTTGACCTGGGCAGTGATATAGGGCTGCAGAAGGGAGAAATAAGCGGGATGCTTGAATCTGATGAATATGCAAAACAAGTTGATGATGATATAAAGGAAGCACAAGAGCTTGGTATCAGGGGCGTTCCTTTTTTTATAATGAACAGGAAGTATGCAGTATCCGGCGCCCAGCCCGTTGAGTTATTTCTTCAAACATTGAATACTTCTTACAATGAATGGGAAAAAGAAGATTCTTATATTCCTGTAGCGAATGGAAATACTTGTTTGCCCGGAGAGGACTGCAATTAATTGACGACGTGAAGGGCCTATTCAGAGAAAATAATGCAACTTGTATCAAAAGGCATTTTCTTCACCCCTTATTACATTATAGATAGTAAGGAAGATTATTTTTATATCCTGCCAGATACTCCAGTTTTCCATATACCAAAGGTCATACTCTACCCTTGCCTTCATTTGATGCAGTTCCCTTGTCTCACCACGATATCCATTTACCTGGGCCCAGCCTGTAATACCTGGTTTAAGGAACTGGCGCACCATGTATTGATTGATGAGTTTTGAATAATCATCGGTATGTTTAAGCATATGGGGCCTCGGGCCAACAATACTCATATCGCCAATAAGAACATTCAGAAACTGAGGAAATTCATCAAGATTCGTACGGCGCAAAAATTTACCGACATTGGTTATGCGTCCATCACCCCGAACCGCCTGTACGGAATTCGCGTCTTTATTCACTTTCATGCTGCGGAGCTTAATGCATCCAAAGGGCTTGTTATTACGGCCTGTTCTTTGTTGCACAAAGAATATGGGCCCTTTTGAGTCAATCAGGATCAGCAGTGCCAGAACCGGTATAAGCCAGGAAAGAATAAAAACAACAACCAGGAAAGAAATAACGACGTCAAATATGCGCTTATTAATCCTGTTGGCTACATCATCAAGAGGCTCACTTCTTAATGAAATAATAGGAATATCTTTAAGATAGTCAATATGCACAGGTCTCCGTATGAACGATGTAAGGTCCGGTACTATCCTGAAGCGGATGCATTCTATTTCAGCATCCCGCATAAGGTTATAAATATTGTTATCCTGCTCCGGTGTGATTGTTGAGAATATTTCATTTACCTGCAGTTTTTTTGAAACCTCCAGGGAGCTGTTTATGTCAGATAAGATCGGGTAATGCGACAGTTCAGTAACTTTTTCAAAATCTTCTGCAAAGCCAAGTATCTTCATATTAATTCCTTCCTGCTCAAGATAAGTAGCCAGTTTTTTTGCTACGTCATTATATCCAAGAATTACAACTTTCTTTCCAAAATTATCGCTATTCCGGAAATATCCTCTTATACCGATATAGGCGAACCTGTTTAATAAAAGACCGATGCCAAAGCTTATACAGATAGAAATGACAAAAAGCCTGGATAATTCAAGACTGTGGGAGATAAATGCGTAGAAAAATATACAAAGAATCCATATGACATAAATACGCATGGTTTGCTTTGTAAACAATTCAAAAGAAAATATATTGGTTGGTGCATATACTTTTCCGATCCAGCTTATAACAATCCAGCAGAAATTAAGAATAGACCAGAAAACCAGGTATACTATAAAAGGCGTCCCTTCGATTCTTTCGGCTAATATCAGCCTCGTTAATACAAAAAAAACGTTCAGGATCAGGAGATCTAAGCTAACTAAAGTAAGTTGTAAAAATTGCAAAAAACGTCTGTTCATAAAGTCCTCTAAATTATACGATAGGATTGGTAATATTACTTTATAAAGCTGGTTAATTTACTAAATTAATCCGAATCTTTATACACAGTTGTGTTATAAAATGTTGTGGATTGAGCGTCCTAAACATGCGAATTTAAGGCAGGCCTGAAAATCATGTGTATAAATGTATTCCCAAATCAAAAAGCATTTTTAAAAATGTAGTCTTATACTCGCAAAATACGATGTTTGTGAGGACCTTATTAGCCGGGAAGTTGTTGAATAAGGTTTATAGTATTTAAATAAAGACTATTCAAATAATTTTTCCCCAAAAGATTTACTCAAAATTCCCTTTGCAGGAATCTGATCATTTAAATCTTGCCGTTACTACTCAATCCTATTTTTAAGGCTGTTCTCTTTTATAAATCTCGTATGTTTTTTCCAACCCTTCCCGTAAGTGCACCGAATATTGCCAACCCATTGCCGATAACCTGGATACATCCATTAGCTTTCGCGGAGTACCGTCTGGTTTAGTACTATCAAAAATTATTTCTCCTTTAAACCCGACAATATCTTTAATTAAATGAGCAAGTTCTTTAATTGAAATATCCCTCCCGGCACCTACGTTCACAAACATTTTTTCATCATATTTTTCCATTAAAAACAAACAAGCTTCAGCCATATCGTCCACATACAAAAATTCGCGGAGTGGTGAGCCGGTTCCCCATATTTCAACGTTGCTTTTGCCGGCAATTTTTGCATCATGAAATCTTCGGATCAACCCGGGAATTACATGTGAGTTATCCGGATGATAATTATCCCCCGGACCGTATAAATTTGTGGGCATAGCGGAAATGAAATTGCACCCATATTGATCCCGGTAGGCTTCACATAATTTTATACCCGTAATTTTTGCAATGGCGTATGGTTCGTTGGTACTCTCAAGCAATCCGGTTAATAAATATTCTTCCTTCAAAGGTTGCGGCGCCAATTTTGGATAGATGCATGAGCTACCCAAAAAAAGTAATTTCTTCACGTTGTTTTGATAGGCCGCATGAATAATATTAGACTCAATTAATAAATTATCATACAAGAAGTCTGCGCGGTATGTATTATTTGCCAAAATGCCGCCCACTTTTGCTGCAGCGAGAAACACATAATCTGGTTTCTCTGTAACGAAAAAAGAGTGAACCTCTTTTTGATCGCGTAAATCCAACTCTTTGGAAGTACGGATGGATATGTTATTGAATGCAAGGGCTTTTAATTTTCTTACAATTGCTGAACCTACCATCCCATTGTGACCTGCCACAAATATTTTTGCACTTTTTTCCATTATTCAAACTGTCTGAATGTATTATAACCCGATTCTTTCAAAATAATGTCCCGCTTAAATTTGTCAACATCCGATTCCACCATTTCCTTTACAAGATCAGACAAAGCATACTTAGGTTTCCATCCGAGTTTTTCTCTCGCTTTTGTGGAATCGCCTAATAAAAGATCAACTTCGGTAGGCCGGAAATATCGTTTATCCACTTCGACAACTACATCCCCTATTTCGACCTGCACGTCATTTTTTAATTTAGCGGTAACAACAGCTTTTTCGTCTTCATTTTCTCCCGTAAACGAAACCTGTACACCCGCGTGTTCAAACGCCATCTTCACAAAATCCCGGACTGTTGTTGTAACTCCGGTCGATATTACATAATCCTCCGCTACCGGTTGTTGTAAAATAAGCCACATAGCTTCTACATAATCTTTAGCATGTCCCCAGTCCCTTTTTGAATTTAAATTACCAAGCCAGAGCTTATTTTTTAAACCCAAAACTATTTCAGCTACGCCCCTGGTAATTTTTCTGGTAACAAATGTTTCACCGCGCAAAGGACTTTCATGGTTAAACAGTATACCATTGCATGCAAAAATGTTATATGCTTCACGATAATTTACAGTTATCCAAAAGGCATATAATTTGGCAACCCCATAAGGCGACCTTGGATAGAAAGGAGTTGTTTCACTTTGTGGTATTGCCTGCACTTTACCATATAATTCTGAAGTGGAAGCCTGGTATATACGCGTATGATTTTCTAATCTAAGTATTCTGATTGCTTCCAATAAGCGAAGGGTGCCTACCGCATCAGTATTTGCAACATATTCCGGTTCATCAAAACTTACCTGGACATGACTCATCGCCCCCAGGTTATAAATTTCATCAGGTCTTACCTCCTGGATTATCCTGATAAGGTTTGTTGAATCTGTTAAATCCCCGTGGTGTAAAATCATCTTTATATTACTTTCATGAGGGTCCTGATAAAGATGATCAATTCGTTCGGTGTTAATTAAAGATGATCTCCTTTTAATTCCATGCACCTGGTAGCCTTTTTTTATTAAAAGATCTGAAAGATACGCCCCATCCTGACCCGTAATGCCCGTAATTAATGCCGTTTTCATAATTATTATTCTTGCTTTATAAGGACTATGATCAATTAAAATTTATGCCCTTCTCACTTTGCTTTGGTTAAAAACTGGAAATATCTTTAAAATACATCAAAGCTATCATTTCACTAGTGAAATGATAGCATGCATTCCATAACAAAAATGGTAATTAATATCAAGAGTGCAAATAATAAAAGGTTTTACATGATATACCTTACTATGAGGGAAATACCGGCACACTCTACCTTCTACTTCGATGCCATCCCGGCTGAATTGAAACCTTTAAATCTACCTTTAAAAGATTTAAGGGATGAGAATAACAGAAGTCCTCTTTATTATCAGAACAATGTATAAACAATTTACTATTGGTACACTCGGCCGCCAAAGTACAAAAAGCTAATAAATATTCCTATACTTTAATAAATATTCCTTCTTTAAAAACTACAGAGCCGGTAATTCTGAAGCTGTTTGCTACTTTTTTGAAAATTAAACTTTTAAGAATTTGTAATTTGTACCGGAAGATTTAGCGAAAAGAAGAAGTTATGATGTTCTTTTTATTTGAAAGCGGATAAAAAAAAGAGCCACTGATTGCTCAGCAGCTCTTAAAAACCGGTTACTCTTCCTTTGTCCTGTTACCTGTAACCAATGGCTTTACCGTAATTAATATTTTACAAATTTTGAGGTCGCTCTTATTCGCTTATCGATTATTGTTTCCAGTATATAGACGCCTTTGCCTAATGAAGCAATATTAACCGGTAATGTAAAGTATGCCTGCGTTGTATTTATTTGTGTATTGTTCACATTTCTGCGCTGTACCTGCTGGCGCAAATTATCAACTAACTGTTTGCTCAATTCCACTTTTTTTACTGCCCTGCCATTCAGATCATAAATGTTCAGTACAACAACACCGATAGAGTCACTAGTTATTTTCGCATTGATAACGTCGGATGCCGGATTGGGATACAAATCTACCTCTGCGAACGTCTGCGATCCATCAACAACAATTACTTTTACGTCATCACTGGCTTTTACTCCCCGGCTATTTGTTACTGTCAGCCTGAAAATGTATTCTCCTATCGCCAGATTGTTCACCGTTATTTTTGATGATGTTGCTGCAGAAATAGCGGATGTTGCAGGACCCTGCACCTGTTCCCAGCTATACGACAGGCTTCCCTGGTTGTCATGCGATGCGCTTCCATCAAGTACGGTTGTTGATTCCGGTGATGTTATAGTTCTGTCCGATCCCGCATCGGCTACGGGTGCATCGTCAGCAGCCGGGTTTACAAAAATTGTTACCTGGTCCTTTGTTGTAGCCCCTGCGTTATCGGTTACCGTTAGCTCAAACGTATACTGGCCCGCCTTCAACCCTGATACTGTAGGTGCATTTGTATTTACGTTATTGATCGTTACCGCCGAGGTACCAGCTATTTTCATCCAGTTATAAAATACAATCGTTCCATCCGGATCATACGACCCCGTTCCATCCAGTTTTACACTACCTGTTGATTTTATACCGGGCAGCATAATTGTTGGATCCGCCCCTGCATCAGCTACCGGTGGTTCATTGCCTGCCCGTTGAATAGTAACCTTAACCTGGGCTTTGGTAGAAGCTCCACGATTATCTGTTACCGTTAGTTCGAAAGTATATACACCTTCAATCAGTCCTGACAAAATAGGTGTCGCCGTATTTACATTGGTAATTGTGACAGCCGATGGACCGTCAACCTTCGTCCAGTTATAATTTACAATCGTCCCATCAGGATCAGAAGAACGCGTGCCGTCCAGTTTTGTGCTGGTATTGCTGCCAACAAGATTAATAACCTGGTTGGCGCCTGCATCAGCTACCGGGGACTGGTTGGAGCTTAAGTTAACTATTATTTTTACCTGTGCCTTTGAAGTAGCTCCTTTGTTATCAGTAACGGTTAACTCAAATGTGTACTGGCCTCCTTGTAAATTACTGACTACAGGCTTGCTGATAGTACTGTCTGAAATAGTTACAGCGACACCTGAAATCAATGCCCATTTGTAAGCGGTAATTGTTCCATCCGGATCGCTTGATTTTGAACCATCCAAAGTCACCGACCCTGTACCGAATGGAAGAGTTAGATTGGCTCCTGCATTGGCTATTGGTAATTTGTTAGCAATTGCATTTACCGTTACTTTCACCTGTTCCTTCGCAGTCACTCCTTTATTATCTTTAACACTCAGCTCGAACGTATACTGACCGGCTGATAATCCCGATACAGATGCAATTGCAGTATTTGCGTTAGTGATAGTTCCGGAACCCCCGGCAATTTTGGTCCAGGCATAAGATACAATTGTTCCGTCCGGATCATTTGATTTCGAACCGTCAAGGCGAACGCTATCTAACGGTAAAGTGATGGTTAGATTTGAACCTGCATTAGCCACTGGTGACTGGTTAACAGCCGCATTTACTGTTACTTTTACCTGTGCCTTTGAAGCAGCGCCTTTGTCGTCGGTAACGGTCAGTTCAAAAGTATACTGACCTTCCGCCAATCCTGATATAGTTGTTTTTGAAACTGCATCATTTCCAATTGCTGCTGATCCGCCACTTATTTTAACCCATTTATAAGATGCAATGATGCCATCAGCATCCGTTGATGCTGATCCGTCAAGGCTGACTGTATTTAACGGCAACGTGATATTTTTATTCGTACCCGCATTGGCTACCGGTGATTGGTTAGCAGCCGCATTCACTGTTACTTTTACCTGTGCTTTTGAAGTAGCGCCTTTATCATCGGTAACTGTTAATTCGAATGTATATTGACCTGCCACA
>Ga0207689_10004448_pt1 | contig 12710 bp, 11 predicted proteins | sample KBSMisM52_FD_184312 | JGI IMG/M metagenome (GOLD analysis project Ga0207689, IMG submission 184312) | Miscanthus rhizosphere microbial communities from Kellogg Biological Station, Michigan, USA - KBS Miscanthus M5-2 (SPAdes) (version 2) | ecosystem: Host-associated > Plants > Roots >... | reverse complement strand
TTAGCGGCCGGCTGCGCTCCCGGCGGCACTTATCCTCGCGTCGGCCGGGGTAAGGGGTGGAAGTAGCCGGTGTTCAGGTCTCGCACGACGGCATCGATGGGCTGGCCGCTTACGGTGATCGGGCCTCGCCACGGCGTGCCCAGGGCAAACAGCAGGGCCAGGCTGAGTCCGATCACGGCCGCGAGGCCGCCGACGAGAATGGCCGCCCGTCGGCCGCTGCGCAATGTCAGGGCGGCGGCGTTCACGATCAACGCCACCCCGGTGAGGAGCAGGACGGCCACGAAAAGGGCGGGGGGCTGACGTGAGCCCGCGGCCAGGCGGGCGCGGCGGTCGCTGGTGAGGGCATCCAGGGAAGCCAGCAGTTCGGTGCTCGCGGGCGTCCCGAGGGCGGGGCGGGCGGCCTGGGTCCGGACGGCGTTTTCCAGGCTGGCGATGGCGTGCGTGGTGGCGGGATCGTCGCCGGTGGCCGCGGTGCCGCCATTCCATTCATGGGCCCGCACCGCCTGCAGGTAGCCGAGCAAAGCGGACTGGATCGGCTCCGAGTCGACGCCGGGGCTGGTCGCCGCCCAGGCCAGGCGGGATGCGTCAGCGGCTTCGCTGCTCACGATTCCCTGCGCCGATGCCAGGAAACCGACCTCGCTGGCCAGCGTCAGGCCCATCAGCAGCGCGAAGATCGCTCCGAGCGCGGGCATGAGCGGCGCCGCGATGGTGTAGGCGGCGTCTCGCTCTGCGGCCGGTACCAGGGCGCGTACTGCCAGCCGGGCGCCGACCACGACCAGCAGCGCGAGCACCAGCCCGCTGATGACCAGCACCGCCGTCGGCAACGACGTCAACCAGGTCATGAACCGATCCTAGAGGCGGCACGTATTCCCCGGGCCAGTGCCGGGCTGACAGACTCTCGGTCCATGAGAGCACTGCCCGTGCACCCGGAGCCGCTGTGGCGCACTGACTTCCGCCAGCGGATCGTGGTGTCGCTGTGGTTCCTGCCGGCCATCTTCGCGGCGGCCGCGATCGCCGCGGCCAATCTCACCATTTGGCTGGACGCCCGGGTCGATGCCCCGATCGGCGTGCGGCCGGACCTGGTGAGCGATCCCGGCAGCGCCGCCACCTTCGCCGCCGCTATCGCGGCCGCCACCCTGGCGTTCGTGGCCGTGGTGTTCGCCACCACGCTGGTGGCCATCCAGCTCGCGGCCAGCCAGTACTCGCCCAGGACGGTGCGGATCTTCATCCGCTCCAGGATCACCCGGGTGACGCTCGGGTTGTTCCTGGCCACCTTCGTCTTCTCCGTCATCATCCTGGTCAGCAACCGGGCGCCGGTCGCGTCGGCCAAGCAGTTCGCGCCGGTGGTGTCGGTGACGACGTTGCTGGCGCTGACCGTGGCGACGGTCTTCGGCTTCGTCGCCTACCTGCATGGCGTAGTGCGGCTCATGCGCGTCCAGTACCTGCTGGAAACGATCGCCACCGAGACCCGGCGGGCCATCGAGGAGAACTTCCCCCCGGTAGCCGCCTACCTGGACGCCGAGCCTCCCTCGCCGGACCCGTCACCGCAGCGCCTCTGCTACACCGGGACGGCCGGGGTCGTTACGGCCACCGACCTGCACGGTCTGACCGAGTTGTGCCGGCAGAGGCAGTGCTGGCTCGAGCTGACCGTCGGAGTAGGGGAGTACCTGGCTCACGGCACGCCGGTTGCGCTGGTGCACGGCGGGGACCTGCGCGACACCGATGTGACCAGGTTTTTCCTCATCCGCGGCGAGCGCACCTTCGTGCAGGATCCGGCGTTCGGCTTCCGGCAGCTCGTCGACGTCGCGATCCGCGCGCTGTCCCCGGCCGTCAACGATCCCACGACCGGGGTCCAGGCCATCGACCGTATCGGCGACCTCCTGGCCGTCACCGGCAGCCGGCTCGACCCGACCGGCCTGAGAGTGGATTCCAGCGGCACGGTCAGGCTCAAGCGGAAGCTGCGCAACTTCGACGGCCTGCTCGTGCTCGCGCTGACCGAGATCATCCGGTACGGCGCGGACGCGCCCCAGGTCGTCCGGCGCCTGCACGCGATGGTCGACGAGCTCGAATCCGCGCTCCCTGCGGAGCGGCAGGCCGCCCTCGCCGGCCAGCGAAGCCTGCTGGAAGCCGCGGTCAGCGCCGCGCTGCCTGCCCCGTTCGGGTCCGTGGCCTCGGTGGCAGACCGGGAGGGCCTGGGCTGAAACACCACATCAGCCGGCCCGCACGGCAAATCGCCCAGAGGTCCGCCGGCCCGCACGAGCTCGGTCTGGTCGCCGAGAGTCCGGATTTAGTACCAACCGGGTGATGTGCCTTCCGGTCCGCTGGCATTTGGTGGTTATGAGGGAAAGGCGCCCTCTGTGACCGGGCATGCGGCCCGGCCGGTGTTACAGCGTGATCTCTGATGCGCGACATCGGGTCGCACGCGGCGAACACAGGCCTGGGCGGTCAGCTTGGCCTCGCTGCCATCTCAAGGGGCGCTAGCCTCACGCGGGCCAATTGGACATGGAGCTGATCACCAAGGACAGCGCCCTGACCGACCTCGGCACTGATGGTCTCGAACTGGAGGTAGGCAGACGATGAGCGAGCCCGACCGGACGAATCTTCCGATTCGCAGGCTGCCGTTCCAGGGAGTGAGCAACAAGACGCTGGACGGATCGAAGCCCGACTGGAACCTGATCGGGCACCCCGAAGCCCCTCCAGGGTCGCCGAACGTCCTGCTGGTGCTGATCGACGACGCTGGCTTCGGTAACCCGAGCACGTTCGGCGGTCCCATCAGCACCCCGCGCTACACGCAGATGGCCGAGACGGGGTTGCGCTACAACCGGTTCCACGTCACCGCGCTGTGTTCCCCGACCCGGGCGGCTCTGCTCACCGGGCGGAACAACCATGCGGTCGGCTTCGGCTCCATCGGTGAGCTCTCGAGCGGCTTTCCCGGCTACACGGCCACGGTTCCCCGCGATTGCACGCCCTTGCCGAGGATCCTGGCGGAGAACGGATACAGCACCGCGGCGTTCGGTAAGTGGCATCTGACCCCCGACGGCCAGCAGGGCGCGGCGGGACCGTTCGGACGGTGGCCGAACGGGTGGGGTTTCGACTATTTCTACGGCTTCCTGGGCGGAGACTCGGGGCAGTGGGACCCCTGCCTGGCCGAGAACCAGAAGATCATCGGCACCCCCGAAGCCTTCTACGACAAGGAAAACCCGTACTACCTGCCCGATGCCATGGCCGACAAGACCATCGAATGGCTCCACGGGGTCCGGGCGCAAGACGCTCACAAGCCGTTCTTCGTCTACTTCTCCACCGGGTGCAGCCACGCCCCGCACCACGTGGCTCCGGCGTGGGCGGACAAGTACAAGGGCAAGTTCGATCAGGGGTGGGACCGTCTGCGCGAGGAGGTCTTCGCCCGGCAAAAGGAACTCGGCGTGATCCCCGCGGACGCGGAGCTGACCGAGCGGGACGAGGCGTTCCCCGCCTGGGACGACGTCCCGGACAAGCTCAAGGCCTACTACGCCCGCCAGATGGAGGTCTACGCCGGGTTTTCGGAGAATGCCGACTACAACGTCGGCCGGGTCATCGACGCGATCGACGAGCTCGGCGAGCTGGACAACACGGTGATCATCTGGATCTGGGGGGATAACGGCGCCAGCCTGGAGGGTGCGGTCACCGGCTCGTTCAACGAGCTGACGATGCAGAACGGTATCCCGCTGTCCGATGAGATGCAGCTCCAGCTGGCCGAGCGGTACGGCGGCATCGAGGCCTGGGGCGGTCCGATGATGGATCCGCACTACTCCGCCGCCTGGGCGTGGGCGGGCAACACCCCGTTCCGGTGGGGTAAGCAGGTCGGTTCGCACCTGGGCGGGACGCGCAACCCGATGGTCGTCCACTGGCCGGCCCGGATCACCGACACGGGCGCGCTGCGCTCGCACTTCACCCACGTCATCGACGTCGGGCCGACGATCCTGGACATCGCCGGGATCCCGGCGCCCTCCCACGTCGACGGGATCGAGCAGGAGCCCCTCCACGGTGTGACTTTCGCGGACTCGCTGGCCGACGCGGCCGCGCCGGAACGCCATACCCAGCAGTACTTCGAGACCATGGGCAATCGGGCCATGTACAAGGACGGCTGGTGGCTGGCCATGAAGACCCCGCGCATCCCGTGGGTGCTCACGCCTGATGCGCTGCGGCCCTACGCGCCGGGGGTGTGGGACCCCGATACCGACCCCGCCGAGCTGTTCTACCTGCCCGACGACTTCACCCAGGCGAAAGACCTCGCCGCCGATCACCCCGAGAAGGTCGCCGAGCTGAGGGAGCTGTTCTGGGCAGAGGCGGAGAAGTACAAGGTCCTCCCCTTGCTGGCCACGCTGTCTGCCTTTTTCGGTATCGTTCCGCCGCTCCCGGAAGTGGCCACGATCGAGTACCGGGGCGATGTCCAGAACATCATGTCGGGGATGATCCCGCGCATCTACAACCACTCCTATGCGATCAGCGCGGATCTGGTCATCCCGGCGGAGGGCGCCGAGGGCGTGATCGTGGCCGAGGCCGACCACCTGGGCGGGTTCTCGCTCTTCGTCCAGGACGGAAAGCTCACCCACACCTACTCGATGATGGGCGTGTTCATCTACCGGCAGCAGGCCGACGAACCGCTGCCCGCCGGGGAGGTGACCGTGCGGATGGAGTTCGCCGCCGACGCGCCCAAGCCCGCCACCGGCGGGGAAGTGACCTTGTATATCAACGACCAGCCCGTCGGCAAGGGCCGGATGGACCACACGGTCCCGATCCGCTTCTCTGCCTACGCGGGCATGGACATCGGCCGCGACAACGGAGGGGTTGTCGACCTGAGCTATGAAGACAAGAAGCCGTTCGCGTTTACCGGCACCGTCAAGAAGGTCGTATTCGACGTCAAGCCGCATCTGTCAGCCCAAGACGAGGAGGCGCTGCACGCGGTCGCACAGCACGGGCACGCCGGGCACGGGCTCTCGGCATGAGCAGCGCGCGTAGTTCGAGGAGGAGTCCAGATGGCATTCGATGACGAGACGATCGATGTCCTGATCGGCGGCTACATGTCGAAGGACGCCGCCCAGGAGGACTACGAGGCGGTCCTGGCCAGCGGTGGCTACCTGCACGGCGCGGTGGTCGTCAGCAAGGACCTCAAAGGCGAGCTGTCCGTGGAACAGACCGACCACATGGTCCGCGAGGGCGCCGCCGGCCTGGGCGCGGTCGGGTTCGCCGTCGGGCTGTTTGCCCCGCCGCTGCTGGCCGCGACCGCGGTCGGCGCGGCGATCGGCGCCGGAGCCGGCAAGCTGCTGCACCGCAAGACCGCCAGCAAGCTGGAGGAGCAGGCCGGGGCGACCATCCCGGTCGGCGGCGCCGGCCTGATCGTCGCCTACCCGCACTCGGCGGCCGCCAAAGTCGAACCCGCCGTGACCCGCGCGCTCACCAAAGCCGTCGGCGAGGCAGAAGGCCACCACGTCAAGGCCCTTAAGGGCGCCATTGCCGACGCGCAGCAGAAGATGGCCGAAACCGGCGGCTGACGGTACACGGAGGTCCGTCGGGCGCCCAGATCCCGCTATAACGCGCTGACGTCGGCTGACAGTTTCTCCATCTTGGCGACGGCGGCTGGTCCTGCTTTGCGCTCCCACCAGACGCCCATCACGGCGGCGATCCACACCCAGAAGGAGGCGATGATACCGACGAACGCGGCCAGCGCCAGGCTGATGCCGAAGCCGCCGTAGGCATGACCGTATACGCCGAACCAGTTGCGCAGGAACAACGCCGACACGGTGTGCACGACGATGGCCGCGCCGGTGCAGACGGCCGCGCCGGGTACCAGATCACGCCAGGCGAAGGGCAGGTCGAGCAGCAGCCGGGGGCTGACGAGGAAGAACCCGAACTGCAGGGCGACCAGCACAGCACCGGCCACGATCGCCAGCCAGAGCGAATGGCTGGCTGCCACGGACCGCAGCGTCAGGGCGGCGCCGGTGCCCGCGAGCAGCAAGATCAGCCACGCGGCGCCACGCAGGTACTTCTGGATGCCGCGCAGCGGGGCCATGGTGAAGGCCCGGGCGTAGGCGACCTGTGCGGTGGCGCTCACATCCAAGCCGGTGATCAGGAGCGAGATGAGGCTGATGCTCAGCGCCACGCTCTTGCCCGAGCTTGCGTTGGTGAACGTGCCCTTGACGATCTGCGCGGTACTCCCGGTCAGGTGCAGGTTCCCGACGAGCAGGTTGCCGACGTCGCGCCGCGGGTTGAACGCCTCGATGAAGGCGTAGCCGATGATGATCAGCGGGATCACGGCGACGAAGAGGTTCAGGGTGATCACCAGGGCAAGGTGCTTGCCGTCGATCTTGTTGAACCGCCGGACGGATTCGAGCAAGAACGCCACCAACGGGCGCCGCTCGAGTCTTTGCTGATAACGCCGCGCGCCGGCGATCCACTTCTGCGGCCTGCTGGTGCGGTCGTCACCCGGTTTGCTCACCGCCCCTCCTTAGGTGACGATCAGGTAGACGCTGTTCGCGATGAGCCAGAAGCCGAGGATCAGGCTCCCATAGATGATCACCTGGTCGGTGTGCGTGTCGATCCAGGTCCGGAACCTGGCCAGCAGTGCCTTGCTCTGGTCGGGCCTGAAACCGGCGTAGATTTCCATGGCCAGGTAAGACCCCGAGGCCAGGACGCAGAACCCGAACAGCGCCAGGAAGCTCTGCCAGCTGGCCAGCTTGGCCTCCACGACGGTGGCGGCGCCCGCGCCGATCAGGCCCCAGGGCTGCAGGGTCGGGGCCAGGACCAGGGCGAACCACGGGGACATGCTGTCCACATGCGTCTGCCACTTCGGCGGCTTCTTCGGCTTCTTCGGCCGCCCCCTGCTTCGGATATGCCGGACCGCGATCGTGACCAGGACGACCCCGATGGCGATCTTCACCGCCAGCGCCGCCAGTGACGGGGCCGTGTTCGACTTGGGCGGGTTGTTGCCGGTGGCGAGCACCGTGACCGCGACCACGATCGCCAGCGACACCAGCCACCCGAACACGAATGCCGCGCCCTTTCGCACCCCGCGCTGGGAGGGCAGTATGACGATGAATGCGGTCAGCGGCAGCGGGTCCAGTGCGATCGCCAGGCCGATCAGGAGAAGATCAAGCACCATGGCCATCCCTCCCGTCTTGTCTCGGCGAAAGGCGTCCCGATGCTGGCCATCCCGTGGTCTCGAGCACAACGCACGGGTGACGGGTTGTCCTCAGCGCCGTGCCTGCTGGTCACTGCTGCCTGCCGCGCCATGCTGTCCACTACCTTCCTTGTCAGTACCGGTATCGGCTTTCATCGTCGCTGGTGCGGTCTGGGTCAGCAGGACGACCGCGGCACACATCACGGCGAACGCGACCGCCGCGACAGCCAGCACGCCGGCGTCAGCTGTGAAGCGCTCGCCGAACAGCCACACGCTCAGGGCGATGCTGACGATCGGATCGATGATCACCAGGAAAGGCTGGGAGACCCGCAGCGGCCCGACATGCAGCGCCGCCTGCTCCAGGAACAAGGCCGCCACGCCGCCCGCGGCCAGGGCGTACACCGGCCAGTGGGTGAACATCCCGCCCACGCCGAACTGGGTCAGCGTGTCCGTGGTGGCCTTGATGAACGTCGCCACCAGCGCCCACATCACCGCGGCCGCCGAGGCATACAGAGCAGCGCGCCGGCCCAGGGAGCCCCACCGCGCCAAGACCGCCAGGACCGCGGAGCCGGCGCAGCAGGCCAGCCCGGCGGCGAACCAGCGATGACTTATCGGGGTGGGCTGCCCGCCGCCGGGCTGCCCCGCGACGACGAACACGGCCAGGCTCACGCAGGTCAAGGCGGCGGCGCCCCACGTGATCAGGCGAATTGACTGGTGGAGCCAGAACCGGCGCAGCACGAGCATGAAGACCAGTTCGGTGGCCAGCAGCGGCTGCACGACCGAGACCAGGCCATTGTGCAGGGCGAGCGCCTGGAACAAGAACGCTGCCGCCAGAGCCACCCAGCCGAACAGCCACAAGGGATTGCGAAACAAATACAGGACCAGCCGCCAGCCCGAGGACCGGCTCGGGGCAGCGGTGCTGGCGATGTGCTGAGTGGCTTCATTGACCGCGTTGGCCAGAGCCGCTAGCAGGGCGAAGACGATAACCACGGTCGCAACCAACGAGCTGCCATGCCGGTTACCTGTCGTCCTAGGCCGCTGAGGCCCAAGCCGGGGGTGATGGGCGGAGCGGTCCCCGCGGCCCTCAAGCTCCACCCAGGCACGCGGCTGTCAAGCGGTTCGGCAGCGCAGCTCATAGCCGGCCTCGCCCTCGATCTTTCGGGCTACCTGGACGGTCAGCCTCTCCAGGTTGGTGCTGCTAGCGGTCTCGGCGGTCGTCTCGGCGGTCGTCTCGGCGGTCGTCTCGGTCGTCACGGCGGTCCTCGCGCCGGTCGCCCCTGCGGTTGATGCCGTGGGCGACGACCACGGCACCTCCGACGGCTGCGACGGTCCTCCTGCGGCGTCGGGCGTCAAGTGGCATGTCAGGCTCCTTCTCCGGCATCGGCCGCGATGGCGGCCAGCACCGCTTGGACGGGAATGCGGCCGCTGGCGGCCAGATGCCCCCCGGCGTGGCGCACCGCCGCGCCGAACGGCGCGGCCCATAGGTTCTCCCACACGAGCACGGCAGCCGAGCTGCCCGGCTCGATCGTCTCGGCCAGGTCGGCGACGTCCTGCTCGCTGAGCACCATCGCCAGATCCCGCTCATAGCCGCGCAGCTCACCGATCTCGCCGACGCCTAGATCGGACGCCTCGAATGCCTCCAGGCTGCCGCCCTCGTCCTTCTTCAAGAACACCAGGTCCAGCACCTTGATCAGACCACGGTCGACGTAATCCTTGATGATCGGCGCGATCTCGCCGGTCAGTTTTGTTCCGGGAAACTCGACTACGATCCAGTCAACCGGGCCGAGTTCATCGATGCTCACAGTCACAGCAATTCCTTCCCCCTATGCTCCGGGTGCCCATCGGACTCACTATCATCGGACGCCACAGCCAGGCGCATCGTCCTGCCCTCGCTAATCCGAACGCCCGTTATCGGGCCCGTTTCCTGCAAGCCTCGCCTGACCAGGCCGATAGGGTCATCACCCACTTGGTATGAAGCGACGCTTCAGCAGCCGTACCCCGGCGACGCTCACGCCACCCGTCACCGGGCGCCGCCTCCAGGCAGAGCAGCATCCGATGGTCAGCCGGTTCATGTATCCGCCAGCGACTGCGGTTCGCCCTGGCTCGTACCCGGGCAAACAATCTCCACGTGATCTCCACATGATCTCCACATTTCCTGCGTCTCACTATCAGAGAATCCGCGCTAATTGCCTGATGAGATAAACGGCATCGAGCGTGCAAAGACCGATCAGGGGTGGGCAGTGAGCGCTCGAGACACGGACAGCGCCACCGGCCCTCGGCCACCTGATCGTTTGGGCGTTGTTGCCGTGGCGCTCGGTCGGCAGGATCGGACTGACCCGTGGTTGCGCATTGACGACCACGGCGTGAGCGAACTCTCATCATGGCTAGCCCGGCCATGATCATGCGACGAGGCTGCGCCACCAGCCGATCCGCATTGCGGGGGTGAGCGTGCCCGTCAGCGGAGTGGCCAATCACCGGGCGCAGGCAGGCCGCGGTTATGACCTCGTGACGTCCAAGGTCCGCCGCCCTCAGGTGCGCCCTGGGATGGTGCGCCGTTCGTCGCTGCTCGAACGGCTGGCGCGAGGTGACGCTGGCCCGATTGTCTCGGTGGTGGCGCCGCCGGGCTACGGGAAGACGACGTTGCTGTCGCAGTGGGCCGAGCGTGACGGTCAGGCCTTCGCGTGGGTGTCGGTGGAGGAGGGGGACAACGACCCGAAGGTGCTGCTCCGTTACATCGCCGAAGCGCTTGATGTGGTCGAGCCGATCGATCAGCGGGTGTTCGACGCGCTCACCTCCCCCGCGAGTTCGATACCTGGCTCGGTTGTCCCCCGGCTGGGGTCGGCGTTCTCGTCGATGACTTCGCCGGTGGTGCTGGTCCTGGATGACGTGCACGTGCTGCACAACTCCGAATGCCGGGCCGCGCTGTCGGTGCTGGCCGATCACGTGCCGGGCGGCTCGCGGCTGGCGCTGGCGGGCCGGGCCGGGCCGCCGCTGCGGGTCGCGCGGCTGCGCGCCGAGGGCAAGATGATCGAGATCGGCCCGGGTGACCTGTCGCTGACTCCCAGCGAGGCATTGTCGCTGCTGCGCAGTGCTGGCGTGGCGCTCAGCGAAGACGAGATGGCGGAACTGCATGAGCGGACCGAGGGATGGCCGGCCGGGCTGTATCTCGCAGGTCTTTATCTTCGGGAGGGCGGCCCGCTTAAGGGCGCGGCGGTCTCGTTCGGCGGGGGCGACCGGCTGGTCAGCGAGTACATGGAGTCGGAGTTCCTGTCACGGGTCTCCCTCCGGGAACGGGTGTTCCTGACCCGGACCGCAGTTTTGGAGCGCATGTGCGGGCCGCTGTGTGAGGCGGTGCTCGGCATGGCCGGATCGGCGGCGATCCTGGAGGATCTGGCCGGATCGAATTTGCTGCTGGTGCCGCTGGACCGGCAGGCAGAGTGGTACCGCTACCACCACCTTTTCCGCGACATGCTGCTGGCGCAGCTGCACCGCCGGGAGCGTGGGCTGATGCCCGTCCTGCGGCGCCGCGCCGCCGCCTGGTGCCTGGACAATGACATGCCCGAGGCGGCGCTGGAGTATTTCATGGCAGCCGGGGACGTCGATGAGGCCGCCCGCCTGGTCGGGCGGCTCTTGCCGTCGGTATACCGGCAGGGCCGGATGGTCACCATCCAGCAGTGGCTTGGGTGGCTGGAGGACCGGGGCGGGATCGAGAGACACCCGATGACCGCGGTGCTGGCCTCGTTCATGTCCGCGCTGATGGGCAGGCCGGTGGACGCCGAGCGGTGGGCCGACGCAGTCGAGCGGTGCAAGGACGGGGACCCGGCCCGGCCCGAGGACCCTGCCGCCGAGGCGTGGGGCGTCATGGTCGTCCGCGCCACCTTGTGCCGGCGCGGGGCCGAACAGATGCGTGCTGACGCCGATGAGGCCGTGCGCTTGCTCTCGGCGGGAAGCCTTCTGACGCCGACACCCGCGCTGCTGCAAGGGATCGCGCGCGTCCTGTGCGGTGACCTCGATGGTGGTGACCTGTCCCTGCAGGATGCGGTCAGCATCGGGGAGCAAGTCGACTCGCCCGCGGCTGTCGCGGCCGCGCTGGGCGAGCGGTCGCTGATCGCGATGGCACGCAGCGAATGGGACCGGGCCGAGGCCCTTACCGGCCAGGCAGGTACCGTTTTGCGCGAGGGCGGGATCGAGGAGAGCTTCGCGACACCCCTGGTCCGCGCGATGCGAGCCCGCATGGCGCTGCACCGGGGAGATGCCCAGGCGGCGCGCCGGGAACTCGTCAGTGCCCAGCACCCGCGGCGGTTGCTCACCTACGCGTTTCCCCACCTCGCCGTCCAGGCCCGGATCGAGCTGATTCGCGCCCACCTCGCACTCGCCGACCTCGCCGGTGCCCGCACGCTCATGCGGGAGGTCGATGACCTGCTCAGGCGCCGGCCCAGCCTGGGAAACCTGGTCGGCGAGGCCGAGACGCTGCGGACCATGCTGGCCACGGCGCGCGGTTCCTGCGCCCCGGGGGCGTCGGCCCTGACCGCTGCCGAGCTCCGCCTGCTGCCGATGCTCGCCACGCACCTGCCGTACCCCGGGATCGCGGAGGAAATGTTCCTCTCCCGCAACACCATCAAGTCGCAGGCGAACTCGATTTACCGGAAGCTGGGCGCCTCCTCACGCAGCCAGGCGATCACCTTGTCCCGCGAGCTGGGGCTGCTGGAGAAGTGACGGCCGGGGCTTTCATGTCATCGGGGTGATGGATCCCGCCCCGGTACGAGGTGGAATGGTGGCCTCGACGGCGAGCGGAGGTGTATGAGCGAGGCCGCGAGTTTCCAGGAGACTCTGCGCAGGCTGGCGATGATCGACACGCGCTTCGTCGAAGACGAGGCCGGGTTGGGGCTCGGCCTGGCCGGAACATCGGCCCTGGATGCCAGGACCATGGCGCTGCTTCAAGTCGGGGCGTCGGTGGCCATCGGGTCATCGGCATCCTGCCTGGAATGGAGCGCCGGCCGAGCGCTGGCGGCGGGCGCGACGGAGGAGGAGATCGCCGACGTGCTGCTGGCGATCGCCCCGGTGGTCGGCCTCGGCCGGGTCGTCTCCGCGGCGCCCGATGTGGCGACCGCGCTCGAGTACGACATCGCGGCCGCTGTGGAGGAACCGGACGGTTACTGACGGCGCCCGCAGGTCGCGTCGGCCTGCCGGCGGGCGGTTAGGAACCGGGTCGCTCACCGCGCCTGGGCAGGCTGCTGATGATCTTCCCGACCGCCACGACCAGGAACAGTTGCCCGATCACCGCCTCAAGCACCGCGAATGTCTGCCCGGGATTGGCGGCTGGCACCAGGTTCCCGTACCCGACGGTCGTCATCGTGACGAAGCTGAAGAACAGGTCCTGGCTCAGCGAGCCGGGTCCCGCCGAGCCGAAGAACGGCACGCTCCCGAACTCGCCGGCCGCCTTGTAGGCGAAGGCGAAGAACATGCCGATCAGCAGGTAGGCAGCGATAGCCCCGAGCAGCGTCTCGGTGTCGATCTCACGGCGTACCGTCAGATGGCGCACGATGGAGAACGG
>Ga0207689_10004445_pt1 | contig 12712 bp, 8 predicted proteins | sample KBSMisM52_FD_184312 | JGI IMG/M metagenome (GOLD analysis project Ga0207689, IMG submission 184312) | Miscanthus rhizosphere microbial communities from Kellogg Biological Station, Michigan, USA - KBS Miscanthus M5-2 (SPAdes) (version 2) | ecosystem: Host-associated > Plants > Roots > Rhizosphere... | reverse complement strand
ATCCTGCTCGACGAACTCGGCATCGAGGGCCAGCAGCGACTGCTGGCGGCACATGTGCTGGTGATCGGCGCGGGCGGCCTGGGCTCGCCGGTGGCGCTGTACCTCGCGACCGCGGGGGTGGGCACGCTGACGATCGTCGACGACGACAGCGTCGACCTGACCAACCTGCAGCGTCAGATCGTGCACAGTGTCGACCGCATCGGTCGTTCGAAAGCGGAATCGGCCGCGCAGACGCTGGCCGCGATCAACCCCGAGGTCCGCGTGCACGCGCTGCGCGAGCGCGCCGATGCGCGGCGCCTGCTGGAACTCGTCGCCGCGGCCGACCTGGTCGTCGATTGCAGCGACAACTTCGCGACCCGTCACGCCGTCAACGCTGCCTGCGTCGCGCACGCGAAGCCGCTGGTCTCGGGCGCGGCGATCGGCTTCGACGGTCAGGTCTCTGTCTACGACACTCGCGATCCGGCGCGTCCCTGCTACGCCTGCCTGTTCCCGCCCGACGCGGTGTTCGAGGAAGTGCGCTGCGCGACGATGGGCGTGTTCGCGCCGCTGGTGGGCATCATCGGCAGCGTGCAGGCGGCCGAGGCGCTGAAGCTGCTCGCCGGCGTCGGCACCTCGCTGGCCGGGCGGCTGCAGATGCTCGACGCGCGCACGATGGAATGGACCGAGATCGGCATCGCGCGGGATGGCGAGCGGCTGAAGCCTGCATTGCATGCGCGCGCAATGCCCAGGATCCTCGCGCCAAACGAGAAGGCTGCAGTTATGACCGAACCCAGGGCGCATCATTACAAGTTCATCGGCGTCGAGTTTCTTCCAGCCACTGATGCCAAGTATGTTTACAACGTCATCGATCTCGGTAGTTCTGACTACACCTCGCTTACCCAGTTTCCTAACCACCTGATTTTTGATCGCTGCTATGTTCATTCAACTGGATTGAACCGCGCGCGTCGAGGCTTTGCACTGAATAGCGCGGAAACGTCAGTTGTTAATTCTCACGTCTCTGGCTTCGCCGGAGCAGGTGATGAGACGCAGGCTATAGCCGGCTGGAATGGTCCCGGACCATTCCACATCGTCAACAACTATCTTGAGGGCGCGGGCGAGGTGGTTCTTATTGGCGGTGCCGACCCTTCGGTTCCTAATCTTGTCCCTTCAGATATCGAGTTCCGTCGCAACTTCCTGCGCAAACCACGCGAGTGGAATGGAAGGGCTTTAATCAAAGGCACATTCGAATTGAAAAATGCGAGGCGTGTAGTTATTGAAGGCAACCTGATCGAAAGCGAGATGCTGACAACCGCGCTTGTGCTGACCGTACGCAATCAAGGGGGTAAAGCTCCATGGAGCACTGTTGAAGACGTCGAGATCAAGAACAACATAGTGCGGCACGCCAGCACTGGAATAAATATTCTCGGCAACGACAACGAGCATCAGAGCCAGGAAGCGAAGAGGATTCGCATAGTCAATAATCTGTTGGTTGATATTGTTGCGGACAAGCCCGACAACATTCCTTACTTTCTGCAAACAAACGGCGGCCGCCAAATCACCGTTGCTCATAATACGGTGCAGCAGGCCGGCAATGTCATCACCGCCTACGGCAGGCCGACGGATGGCTTTATCTTTCGCGACAACATTGTTCAGTTTAATCAGTACGGCATTGTTTGTTTGATTCCGGCGTCGGAGTGTGGTCGTGACAACATTTTCTGCAGTTGTTTTCCGGGCGGTGTGTTTAGAGGAAACGTGCTGGCAGATAACCTTGGTGCGGCAGCGAACGACCGCATCGAGGAAAAATTTCCTGTGGGGAACTACTTTGTCAGTTCGTTTCAAAGAATTGGTTTCGCCGATTTCGCCCACGGCAACTGGCAACTCGAAGCCAACAGCAGGACTCGCAAACGGGCCAGCGACGGACGCGATCCCGGAATAGACCTTGATGCACTCGTTGGCGCAGGAGCGATGGCTGCGCGCGAAGGAAATCGATTTGAAGGACGCTAAGACTCTGGAAAGTTATGTCGGATAGCTTCATAAACACAAAAATGCGCGACAAGGTCAAATGGTCCTTGCCCTGGCTACTGCGCTATCCCGCTTGGCGAACCGGCGAGTTTTTGAGCCGCGCGAATGAGTCGAGTGGTCCAAGCCATTTGATCTTCGTAGTCGCAAATCATTTCGAACCCGGATTGGGAAAGCCTGCGCTCGAGCGTCTGGAGAAGTGGTGTGAATTGGCGCGAGCTACCGGCGATGCGCTACGCGATCACGACGGTACGCCCTTTCGTCACACGAATTTTTTTCCTGCGGAACAATACGAACGACCGCTGCTGGAAATGCTTTCCGCTTTACAGGCCGACGGTTATGGCGAGGTTGAGATCCATTTGCATCACGGTGTCGAGCGGCCGGATACAGCCGAGAACACGCGGCAACAGTTGGAAACATTTCGAGACGTGCTCGCGGAAGAACATAAATGCCTGGCAAGGTTTGCAACTGAACCATTCGACACTCAACCGAAGTACGGCTTTGTTCACGGCAATTGGGCGTTGGCAAACTCGGCTGGTGGGCGCTTCTGCGGTGTCGACCCTGAAATGCAAATTCTGGCCGACACTGGCTGCTATGCCGACTTCACGTTGCCGTCGGTACCGTTTCAATCTCAGGTGCCGCGCATCAATGCGATCTACCAATGTGGCCATTCGCTTGCCGAAGCTCGGCCGCATCGTTCAGGTCGAAGCTTGCGAGTTGGTGAGTCGTTACAGTTGCCGGTTATTTTCACTGGCCCGCTCGTCTTTGACTGGACTCGTCGCGTGCGTGGCTTGCCGATTCCTCGTGTCGATGATGGCGCGCTGGCCCAGAATTATCCGCTGACCATGGAGAGATTGCAGCGTTGGCGCAGCGCCGGCATAGGTGTGAAAGGACGGCCTGAATGGATCTTCATTAAGCTCTATTCGCACGGATTCTTTGACTGGGATCAGGACTTAATGATCGGCGAACAGATGAAACGATTCATGGGCGATGTACTCGAAACTGCTGAACGTACTGGAGAATACAAAGTCCATTTTGCGAGTGCCCGCGAGGCCTTCAATATGGTTGCTGCCGCCGTGGATGGAAGAGATGGACTACCCGGCGCGTATCGGGATTATAAGTTGCGGCAAATAATGGACGAGCAAGCGATTTCAAAAGAGCCCGCTGAAATAGATCGCGAGCGCGAATCAGTGGTCGTGTTACGATAAAACGCGAAGTTAGCGGATTCAAAACATGCGAAACGAAAGTCGAATCAATTCAGTCAGCGATGCTGCCGCCTTGCGGCATTTACCGCCGCATAGCGCGGAAGTTGATAATCTCGTTTTGTGTTTGGAGCGGGACGGCATCGTTGTTTTGCCCGAACTAATCGGACCGGAAACGTTGCGAAGGATGCAGGAAGCTTTCGCTTCACGATTGCGCCAGCTGCGTTGGAACAACTTCGACGGTTACCAAAAGACTGAACCATATCGCCACATGATCGAAGATGTGTTGGTACTCGATCAGGGATTTGTTGACCTGGTGCTGCACCCGCAGGTCAAGGGTGTGCTGAATCAGTATCTTGGCAACCAGTATGAGTTGACCGAGGCCAAAGGTTGGAAATCGCTGCCGACGAAGAGAGACTTTCACGGTTGGCATGGCGACGCCTGGTACGATCAAACCGAGTCTGCGGAGATTCACAAGGAAGTTAAGCTGGCGATTTATCTTTCAGATGTGCGCAGCGGAGCCTTCAACTATATTAAGGGCAGCCACCGCAAGCAGCATCCACGGCCGGTAAAAAATGCGGAGCTCGGGCACGTCGACACTTCACAGATTACAGAACTATTGGGACCGGCCGGCACAGCTTTCCTGTTTGATACGTCGGGCATTCACCGCCAGGGAGTGCCGATGTTGGAAGAACGCCAGGCGTGCTTTTTCAACTACCACAATCCGCGCGTCGTTCTGCAAAAGGAAGACATCGATTACTACCGATATCACCCTTTGACTCTCAATGCTGCGTTTCTCGGCGAACTCACCGAGGAGGACCAGAGAATTCTTGGCTTTGGCAACAAGACAAACTTTCGTCCGGCATTTGTTCGATCCGGACAACCATCAGTTTTTGGTAAGGCGCTTAGCCGTGCCTATAACGCCGAACTTCGCGTAAAAGAAATTCGCGAGAGAATTACGGCTAGAATGCGGCGGCTGCTTGGATAGTCCGAAAGCTTCATCCACACATTCAGATTGCGCAAACAAAATCAGATGCGATCCCCCCAGGAACACAGACCAACACCTAATGCGATTAGCGTGGTCTTGTACGAGCTGTTGGATCGTAAGGTGGTTCCATGCAAACGGTAGTCTCCGTGTTCGGAGTGAAACCATTCCGAATCGGTGGCACCGAAACGTTTGCCAGGGAGCTCTCGCTTCACCTTCACCAGCAGGGCTGGAAGAGCGTCTTATGTTTTCTAAAAGAGCCGCCGGAGCATGTACGCCGCTTTCTTGACCTGCCCAATGTTTCGCTCGAGGTGCTGGAAAACTCCACTGATTTTAACTGGAGCGCAACCCGGACGCTCGCGCAAATAATCCGTCGGCACAAACCACAAATACTCCATCTGCACTTCACCGGCTTTCTGGGAGTTTATCCCTGGCTTGCCCGCTTAATGTCTGTGAAGAAAATCTTCTTTACGGATCACACCTCGCGCCCGGCGGGTTACATCCCCAAGCGTGCGCCTTTCTGGAAGCGGACCTTAGCCAGAATAATCAACTTGCCCGTCAGCAAAGTAATTTGTGTTAGTCGATATGGACAGCACTGTCTGACGACGCTCGATCTGTTGCCGCAGGAGCGGCATGAGTTGGTATATAACGCCGTAGATCTTTCGCGTGTTACTGAAGATCCAGAAAAGACGCCCGACTTTAGGAAGCGTTATGGGATTCCTGATAGTCGCGTATTAATCGTGCAGGTGAGTTGGATGATCCCGGAGAAGGGCATTCCCGAACTGCTCGAAACTGCGCGAATCTTACTCGCGATCAACTCGCGCGTGCATTTTGTTTTGGTTGGTGAGGGCGAATTTCGAGAGCAGTTTATGAACGAGGCAGCTACGATGGGAATTGCCGATCACGTTACCTGGACCGGATTGATCCAGGATCCATTTGACGCGGGCGTTTATGAATCAGCGGATATTGTTTGTCAACTCTCGGAATGGGAAGAACTCTTCGGCTGGATGATCGCCGAGGCCATGGCCTACGGAAAGCCAATCGTCGCCACGAAGGTTGGCGGCATACCGGAACTTGTAGAGGATGGTGTCTCGGGCTTCCTGGTAGAACGTGGCGATTCAACTAACGCCGCTGAACGACTGAACCAGCTTGCCCTCGATGCGGAATTGCGACGAAGGCTGGGTGCTGCCGGGCGCAGGGTTGTGAGTGAAAAGTTTGATCTACGAAAAAATGTCGCTCAGCTGCTTCGACTCTATGGTGCGTGAAGTAGCCTGCTGAAGTTGACGTCTCTTCATGAAGAATCTCAGCGTAGCTTTGTTATTGGACTCGGCCCCGCGAACCTGGACGAGCCAGGAAGACATTCATCTTCGGCTTTGCCAGAAACTTCGCGATCGCGCAGCAAAAATCACGCTGGTTTTTGCCGAGCGAGTAAGAGATGAGTTGACCGGACGCTTTCGCGAAGCCGGTGCTGCGATCGAGGTTGCCAATTATCGGGCTGGCCGCTTCCACTACCGGAAACGTCTGCGAGAGATAGTTGACCAGCACGAAATCTCTCTGGCGCATGTATGCTTTTTCGACTACTTCAGCGCTGTTCCCTGGCTGGCACGCGTGAGTGGTGTAAAACATATTCTTTATGAACAACTGAATAGCGGGGAACTCACCGCCACTTCATGGAAGAAGCGATTACTACAGCTGCGCGGATCTGTCGCGACCCAACCAGCAGCAAAAGTCATCGCCATCTCAGATTTTGTTAAGCAACAACTAATCGTCTGTGGAATACCGAGCACAAAGATCATTGTGCGTCATCTGGGCGTTGATACCAGTCGCTTTTTTCCTGACTCAGCGGCGCGCGGAGTCTTGGCTGCAGAATTGGCAGTACAGCCGGACGACATTATCGTTTCGACTGTTTCGGTTTTGCGGTCCTTCAAGAATCCGCAAACTATAATTCAAGCTTGCGGACTTCTTGCAAAACGATCGGTTCCATTCAAATTGATAGTTGCCGGCGACGGCGCGATGCTAAGCGATTTACAAGAGCTGGCGGTGAATCTCGGGGTGGCAGACCGAATCCATTGGCTGGGCTATTGCGCTGATCCCGCGCGCTTGCTTCAGGCTTCAGATATTTTCGTACTTGCCTCCACCGGCGAAGCCTTCGGTTTGGTGCTGGCGGAGGCAATGGCGTGTGGCGTGCCCGTAGTGGGGAGTCGCAGCGGCGCGATCCCCGAGATAGTCGAAGACGGCCTTACGGGCTTGTTGGCAACGCCACGCAATGAAGTTTCGTTTGCCGATGCAATTGAAAAACTTGCTCGAGACCCAAAGCTGCGTAAGGACATGGGAGCGAAGAGTCTTGCTCGCGTACGTGAAAAGTTTAGTCTAGAAACTGATGTCGAAAACACTTTGCGGATTTATGAGTCTTTGGCCGATTAGCTTTGGCTGGACGCTTTCGCAACCCAGACAAGTTCACGAAATACGTCAATTGCACCCACTCACAGTTTTCGTGTTAGTTCGTGGCGCTTTTGTTGTTACGCCGAAGATTTCGACGCAGATAACCCCACTGCATTGGTCCACCGCGAAACTCTGCTACCGCCGTACGCTGCGTGAGACGGTCGAAATCTTTCAGTATGGGAAAAGCGTTGGGGTCGCGTTCCTCAGCGTCCACTAAGGTGACGTCGTGAGTTGTGGCAAAACGCGAGAGGATAGTTGGCGTAATGTTGGGAACGATCATATCGTGCAGTTCTACCAGCAGGTCGCTCTTCGTGATCTCGGGTGCGGCCTCCGGATCGAGTAGTTGCAACTCACACCCCTCACAATCGCAAACGATAAGCGTGCGCCCGCTAATTAAACTGTTAAGTCGTTCATGGTTACACTCGCCCTCGACGATCACGCGATCATCAACTTTATTTGCCTGCGCCAGGCTTTTGCACAGCTCTCTCGCTCGCGTATCAATATCGAAAGCATGCACGCGCGCCCGCGGTAAACGCAGGGCCAGACCCACTGCGTAGTACCCTTCAGCACATCCAACGTCGATCACAGTCTCATAATCACGCTTAAGAATCTGCCGGAGCACCTCGTGCAGCTCAGTCTCATAGGAGCCGAGCAGCTTAGGCACAAGGCTGCTGCAAACGGCTTCTGAAACGTAGGCCATTCCTTTGAAGGGTCCGTCCTGGACCACCAGTCCGCACTTGTCTTCGATCAGTTTACTCACCCGTCGCAGCCGGCGGTTGGCAAGGGATTGTTGCAGGCTGAGATAAGGGCCGGGCAGGGAACTCCGAAGGAGAGCTTTGAGCGTGTCGGTTAACATGCTTTGGTTACTAACAACTGAGTTCTCAATCTAACTTATTAAGCCCCGGGTCTCCTCTGGCATAAAGCCTGTTGAGCGGGGCCTTTTGCCGCAGGCACGTTAGCAGTGCAGGCGCAGAAAAAACAAGGTGCTTCAAAGAAGTAGCGTCGATTTCGTTCGAATCGGCCCGCAACCCTTTGCGCAGCAACGCCTGGCCACATTTGTCGGGTTCGCGAACTGGCCCTCAGGGTTACCTCGGGGAGATTCCGGAAGTTTTGGCCCAACTTGTGCAAAGTAACGAGTGGGTTGGTAACGCAATGTTGCTTAGTCTCATAGTAGGCAGCGACGCAAGCTCCGGACTCCGGCCGGAGTTCTAAAAAATGACCCAGGGCGCGGTCTCTCTATTTCTTCCATTCGGTCATTATTGCTCTCGGCAACTCCTTCCGACCGAGTTTATTAGCAAGCAGCATCGCGAGGTTGCCGTTCATGGTACTCGCGATGTTTTTATTCAGGCGGGCCCTCAGTAACGCCAGGGGTCAACCCAGTCAACCACCTCAATCTCACCTGTGGTCCACGGCGAATTCACCTTCGCTCACCGATAAACGGCAAACCTGTCGCGAGGCAGGGACGCAAAGCCAGGAGTCTCTTTTTCACTAGAGATCGTCCGGTTACCGAAGTGAGGTTTTCATGTTCCCTTCCTGGTTCTTTCGTTCTCTATTTAGATCGACGATTACGATTACGGTCCTGCTCGTTTGGGGGATCACATGTCAGGCGAGTGCAGCGACGATAGTTGTTCCCGCCGATGGCGACTTGCAGGCTGCCATCAACGCTGCAAACTGCGGCGATGAAATCTTATTGCAGGCAGGCGCGACCTTCGCGGGCAATTTCATACTGCGTTACAAAGGACCGTGCACCGGCACTGATGCTGACTACATAACTCTTCGTACCTCTAATCTCACCGGGATCACTCCGGCGGGAATCAGGATCACGCCGGCGCAAGCCTCAAGCATGCCGACTGTACTAGCCAGCAGTTCCAATCCCGCCCTTGAAGCTGAAGCAAATGCTCACCACTACAGGTTGATCGGAATCAATTTCCGCAATGTCGGCGGCAACATCTTCACGCCTGAGATCATCACCATCGGTAAGCGCTCGAGCGGAGGCGACATTCCCTTTGCTCAACATCCTCATCACATCATCTTTGATAGAAACTGGATCCACGAAGCGACTAACGACACCACGACGCCCGACTCCGCGGCTACCACCTCAGATCGCGGAATGGATATCAACGCGACGGACATAGTCGTCACCGAATGCCGTATCGCGGGCTTTCGTGCCTACCTTGCAGCAAACGGTCCGGGCTCCGCCGAAGCTTCAAACGCGATTCTTTTTCCTTATTCAGCGTTGCGCGTAACTGTAAACAATTGCTATCTGGAAGCCTGGTTCTCGCCCGTATTCTTTGGCGGCTCAGGCGGTGAGACAACGAACGTAGCAACTCTTGCAAGCCCTACTTTCAATGCCAATACCAACGCCGGGTCAGCGACGTTCTCCACAGTTCAGGATTTGAATGTCGGCGATTTCATTGCGTTCAAAACTACGGGAGGAACGCAGCCTCCCGGTGCTGTTTGCGCAAATTGTCCCTGCCAGGTTGAGATAGCCAAAGTTACCGGGATTAGCGGAAACGTGGTGAGCTACGTCGCCGCGGGCGCGAAGGGCGATCTCAATAAGGGCAATCCGCTGCGACAAGTTCCCGACGCTCCGGGCGAAGCGACCTGGAATGGTTATCTGAATCAGGACATCACAGTTCAGCGTTCGCAAATCGTCCTAAACTTCAATTCCACCGAATGGGAATGGCTAAACTCCGGAGGTGATGCCACGACGTTGCCGCGCTCGCAGCAACTCAGATTTGGTCATGGGCCGAAAGCATTCATAGAAATCAAGATGGCCCGCAACGTTAATATCTTCGGCAACACCTTTGAGGGTTGGCACAATGCTTTGGTCCTTACAGCGCGAAATCAAGGCAGCACGGTTACCGGCAATGCTTTTCCCTGGTCAGGCCTGTTCAATATAAACATTAGCAACAACTACTTTAAGCGAACGCCGAATTGGAACCGCCTGTTCAGCGGCGTAGTTGGCGGACCTGCGCTGGAGGATTCTGAGTTTACGACCGTACGAAGCGGACCGGTTAACATCTCAAATAATCTTTTCGACTCGGGCGTTGAAGAGATTTTTCTGAGCATGACCTCCGCCGACAACGTGACGTTGTCGCATAACACTTATCCCGGCAGCGCTACGCCACTCGGCCGCGGCAGCATGGTTTTCGCGCACACTACTACCAGCAACGGCTTCATCTTCAAAGACAACATTCTCACTCACAATGAATACGGCATGAACTGCCAGTCGGGACCATCAGGTGGTTGCTGGTCTAACTTGCAAATGGCGCACAACGTGATCATCGATAACCGCAGCGATGTAGGTAAGATTGGCGATGGGCCATTGAATTCGCGTTACCCGAACGACCTCATCGCACCCGCTCTTACAACTGTTGGATTCGTTGACCCCGCGACCGCCAACTACCATCTGGCTGCCAATAGTCCTTACAAGGGACAGGGCAGCGCCGGCGCTGACCCGGGCGTTGATATGGATCAATTGTTAGCTGCCCTGGGTGGCACCTTGTCTTTGCCTTCACCCACGCCAACCCCGACTCCAGCAATTAGTCCCAGTCCGACTCCAACACCACTGGCATCGCCGAGTCCATCGCCGAGCCCGGGAGCATCAACCGAAACAGTTTGGATCTCGGGTGCGCTACCAAACGGTGCCACCAGCTATGCAGACAACGACAGCTGGATGTGGAGTAGTAACAACCCAGTTCCTTACGCCGCTCCTTTGGCGCATCAGTCAAATGGCTCCGCTGGAATACACCAGCATTACTTTACTAACGCCAGTTCAACTCTCACTTTGAGTGCCAGTGAAGTGTTGTTTACCTACGTCTATCTTGATCCGGTGAATCCACCTAGTGAGATCATGTTGCAGTGGTCCGCAAACTCAGTCGACTTTGACCATCGCGCTTACTGGGGTGCCAACAACATTCCCTGGGGAACTTCGGATACCGACAGCCGCCGCTATATGGGACCATTGCCTGCTGCCGGTCAATGGGTGCGACTTGAAATCCCAGCCAGCCAGGTTGGACTGGAAACAAGCACTGTCAACGGTATGGCGTTTACGCTATATGGGGGAAAAGCTGCCTGGGATCGAACCGGAAAAGCCGGCGCGAATAGTGCCCTTCGACTTATCACATCATCGGAAGGTGGCTTAGGCCAGGCGATCGCAATGAACTTGCGAACGCAGACGGAGCGATTTGAAGTGCTGACACCGGAAAACTTCGGGACTGACAAACGAACACGAATCGCTTTATTCGCGCTAGGTGTGACTGGTCACGCTGCCAACGTCGACCCAACCAACGACATCGTCATCGCGGGAACGTCGGTAGTGAACCTGGCGGAGTCTGTGACAGTTGAAGCGCGCACCAGCACTGGATTGGTGATAAACCTTCCAGTTGAATTCGCCGGCGCCGCAGAGCGGCTCATAGGACATGACCAGCTCAACGTTCGCCTGCCTCCTGAACTGAACGCCGCCGGCGTTGTTGAGTTGACACTGACCATTGCGGGGCAAAGAAGCAACTCAGCGACCATCTTCATTAGGTAAGAAACAAATCTACTTCAGGCTAAAGGCTGATTCGCTAATCGAGTCAGCCTTTTCTGTTATCACCCGCGCTGACAAGTTTCGTCACTTAGTGAACTCGAAACAAGCAACAAAAAACTTAGCCCGGGTCGCTTGAGGCAGCGGAATTCGGCTCGCTTTAGATGTTTAGTGGACTGAGTAGGGAAACTTGCCCTTTTCCTGCCGAGATACTCGAAATAGTTACCGCCAATTAGAGTGCCCCTATGAAGGTCCCCGCAGTTTCTGGCTTCCTTGCCATCAAACATCTCTCCAGAATCCTGGCGATAGCGACCGCGCTCGTCTTCGCATATGCAACGGTGTTGACGAAGTTGGGTCACGATTGGTGGACTGATGAAAACTATTCCCACGGGCTGCTCATCCCCTTAATCATCGGCTTCATTCTCTGGAGTCAGCGTGAACGGCTGGCGCGAACCAGCCATCACCCGGCGATGTTCTGCGGACTGGCCGCAGTAATATTTTCCCTGGTCGCTCTCTGGGCCGGAACCGCCGGAGCCGAGCTCTATATCCAAAGGATTTCGTTAGTTCTCATGCTGGGGGGAGTTGTTCTATATTTCTGGGGATTTGGTCTGTTGCGACTGTTGATAGTCCCATTGTTCCTGCTCCTTTTGGCCATTCCCATACCTGCAATCATCTTCAACAAAATTGCCTTCCCGTTACAACTTTTTGCTTCGCGCTGCGCAGTTTCGGCCATGGCGTTCTTTAATATTCCTGTCTTGCGGCAGGGAAACGTTATTGAGCTAATGCCGCTGGGCGCTCGCGAGACAAAGAAACTTGAAGTGGTCGAGGCTTGCAGTGGCATCCGTTCACTAATGACACTGGTGACACTGGCCGTTGTCTTTGCATACTTCACGCATCCGCGTGGAGACTCAGGCGATGGAGATAATTCGCAAGGTCCTGAGCCAAAGAACCCGATCGTTAAAGTTTTGGGGCAATTGAAGACCTTTGGCTTCTGGCGCTCCACGATCATCGTGCTATCGGCTGTTCCTATCGCGATCCTTACAAACGCACTTAGAGTCAGCGGCACCGGCATTCTCGCCCGCTACTACGGCACCCGGGTTGCCGATGGCTTCTTTCATAGCTTTTCAGGCTGGGTGATTTACGTTGTTGCTTTTCTCATGTTGTTCGGCGTTGGTTGGCTGCTTGATCGTGTGAACCCAACCAAACCCGAGTCACGCCGGGTCGTGCCGCAACTCACCAGACCGACGCCCCAGTTCGCGCAAGCGGAAGGAGCGGAATGATGAAGTCCTGGCGTTTCGCAATTCTATTGGCGTTGCTACTTGCCGGCGGCCTTGTTGTTAATACCTGGGAGTATCTGGGTGAAGCTCACGTCGAACGCAAGAACTTGAAAGAGTTTCCCAAAAAGCTCGAGGCGTGGGAACAGACCGGCACTGATGAGCAATTCAACAAAGAAACGCTGGCAGTTCTGCGCGCGAGCGACTATCTCCTGCGGAACTATCGTGACCGTGACGGACGAACAGTAAATTTCTATGTGGGCTATTACGCGAGCCAACG
>Ga0207689_10004442_pt1 | contig 12720 bp, 6 predicted proteins | sample KBSMisM52_FD_184312 | JGI IMG/M metagenome (GOLD analysis project Ga0207689, IMG submission 184312) | Miscanthus rhizosphere microbial communities from Kellogg Biological Station, Michigan, USA - KBS Miscanthus M5-2 (SPAdes) (version 2) | ecosystem: Host-associated > Plants > Roots > Rhizosphere... | reverse complement strand
AATTGACTACGATTACAGGTTCCCAGCCGAACGCAAGGCTCTCGAGAAAGAGCTATCCAAACTCGGCTCTGTTTCCTCTGCTCAGTTCATCGACTGGTTTCAAGGATTCGCTGGAATTCATCTTTCGCTGGAGATGGAAAACTTCGACTGGGTCGGTTCGCCGGCGCAGTTTGTTGAAAATCTGTCGTCTTACCTGTGGACCACACACCAACTGGATGCATTCCGCAAGGCAGCGACGGAATATGGAAACCGCCTGCACGAAGCGATTCCGCCCGAAGCTCCTCCGATACCCCGGTTGGGAATCACAGTGGTCGGCCAGGGGGTTTCCACTTATAGCGAACAGCTCTTTCGCAAGCTGCGTCCCCATGGTGCATATTTCAAAAACGTCAAACCAGACAATGGATTGAAGGCATTATTGGACGCGGTTGCTGCGAGGGCGAAGGCTCATTCCATCGCCTATGCACACTGGTATATCGACGGCGGACAAGAAGTCGAGTACGATCCTGCGATAACCTCGGTTTCCTACAGGGCCCTGGAAGGCGTACGCGCCACCTTATTGAGTAGGATGCGAACAGAAATCCAGCAGCCCGGCATGGGGCCCGAAACTCTGCGCAGCACTTTGGCTCAGCTGCGACCCAGCGATCTTGGCCTCAGTAATGGTGGAGATGCGGTGCTTGATCGCTTCCGCGTCAGGCTCCTGACCGAAGGTTCCGGAACACAGATTTATAGCACGACTTTTGCCCAATGGGCTGCGCGCGAAGCTTTGCGACGGGCCCAGCCCCTCACCTTATTAGTGCGCTTTGCCCCGCGCCAACGGCAGAAGACCATGAACGAACTGCTGTCGCTGAAGCTCGAGCAGGCTGAGCTTGATCCCGTGGGCTCTCTAGTCGATGCCGAAATGGCCGCATATTACAACTGGCTGAACCAGCAACGTCTGGCCGGAGCCGAGCAGTCCGCCTTTCTGGTGTGGTTTGAGAATCATAGTGACGCGGTTGCCATTTCCCCCGCAATGCCTCGCGGAACAGAATCAACCGCGGCCACCGATCTCCAGAAGTTGCTTTCATGGATGCTTTGAATTTGCAGTGAACTAACAAAGAGGTTGCAGCAAGATCAAACGGAAAGGTCTGGGACTGTCAACAATGCAAAGAAGAGACTTCATCAAAAAAACCGGCGCCGCCATGGTGGCCGGGATGCTCGCAGAGAATGCCTTCGGCCAGATGTCGAATTCTTCTTCACAATCCGCGGCAGGACGGCTCGTCCTGCCTATGAACCGCAATTGGCGCTATAGCCGCTCCTTTGCTGAGGGCACCCAGACTAGAGATTTCGATGATTCCAAGTTTGAAACCATAGTTGTCCCGCATACAAACGCGCGGGTTCCGTGGCACGGTTTCGACGAGAAAACCTATGAGTTTGTCTCCATCTATCGCCGTCATTTCAAGCTGCCTTCAGAAGCGCGAGGCAAACACATATTCGTTGACTTTGAAGGTGTGATGACCGCATGCACGGTTTGGATTAATGGCGTCAAGCTCGGAGAATACAAGGGCGGCTACACTCCTTTTTCCTTCGAGCTAACCCCGCACGTCGACTTTGACAAAGAAAATGTTCTGGCCGTTGCAGTCGACTCCACCGAGCGGGCCGACATTCCCCCATTCGGATATGAAATCGACTACTTAACTTTTGGTGGCATTTATCGTGAAGTCGCTCTGTGTATTGTTCCAGGTGTTTTCATCGAAAACATTTTCGCCAGGCCGAAAGATGTGCTTAGCGCCAAACCGATTCTGGACGTGGATTGTTTTCTCCAGCATTTAGAAGCCTCATCTGGTCCTCTGACGATTGAAGTCGAACTACTGGAGGGTGACAGTGTTAAGGCGAAGGCCACACAGAAGATTTCTGCTTCCGGCCCTTCAGCAGAGCCGATGGCGCATGCAGTTCATTTTGATAATTTGAGCGGAATTAAGCTGTGGAGCTTCGAGGAGCGCAATCTTTATTCAGTTCGAGTGCGCGTCCTGCGCGGAACTCAGGTTGTCGACGAAGATTCACGTCGTTTTGGTTTCCGCAAGGCAGAATTTACCGATCACGGATTTGAATTGAACGGAAAAGTAGTCAAACTGCGTGGTCTCGATCGCCACCAGACATTCCCCTGGGTAGGTCAGGCCATGCCGGGCCGCGCCCAGCGGCGTGATGCATTGATCTTGCGTAACAAGTTGAAGTGCAACATTGTCCGGACATCGCACTATCCGCAATCACGCCACTTCCTCGATGCCTGCGATGAAATTGGCCTTCTTGTTCTCGAGGAAATTCCCGGCTGGCAACATATTGGCGATGAAAGCTGGAAGCTGATTTCCATCGACAATGTCCGCAGAATGGTTCGTCGCGACTGGAACCACCCCTCGATTATTCTGTGGGGCGTGCGCATCAATGAATCAAAAGACGATCATGATTTCTACGTGCGCACCAATGCGTTGTCACATCAACTTGACCCAACCCGGCAGACGGGCGGCATTCGCTATTTGTATGACTCCGAATTTCTCGAGGATGTTTTCACAATGAACGATTTCGGCTGGCCGTTGAAGCCGCCAAATCATCCGCGGTATCTGAACACAGAATTCGTCGGGCATACGTTTCCAACCAAGACTATCGACCAAGTCGAGCGCCTTACCGAACACACAATCCGGCATGCGCGCATCCACGATCAACTTGCGTCGAATCCGCAATACGCGGGCGGAATTGGCTGGTGCGCTTTTGACTACAATACCCATGGAGACTTCGGTTCCGGCGACCGTATCTGTTACCACGGCGTGACTGATATCTTCCGCGAGCCCAAACCGGCTGCGGGTTTCTACAAGTCACAATGCGATCCGTCCGAAGAAATCGTGCTCGAGCCGGCCTTCCATTGGGCACGCGGCGATGAGTCCATTGGCTTTTCTAAAGCAGTGATCAGCTCCAATTGCGACCATATCAAGCTCTATATCGGCGATCAGCTAGTGACCGAGGCCGATCCCGACAGAAAACAGTTCGCGCATCTTCGCTACCCGCCCTTTGTCATTTCGCTGAATGAGCTTTTCCATAAGTGGGGGGATCTGAAACTCGAAGGCTATATCGGCGGCAAGCTGGTGATCACGAAGCGCTATTCCGGCAAAGGAGTTGATCAGGAATTTAAACTCATGCCCGATGACACAAATTTGGTCGCCGATGGCGCCGATACTACTCGCGTAGTTCTGCGCGTCACCGATGAATTCGACGCAATACGTCCGTTTGCTAACGACGCAATCCAGTTCAGCATCGAAGGGCCCGCGGAAATTATTGGCGACAATCCGTTTTCCCTGGTCGGAGGCACTGGCGCAATCTGGGTGCGTGCCAAAGAGCAGGCGGGAAAAGTTCGATTGACTGCCGTACATCCGGCATTAGGCAAGCGCCAGGTTGAATTCGATCTCACTGCGGCGCCGCCCGAAACGGTCTAACACTTTTTCTATTCAACATCGGTGGTTCACCTCGCCGTGTTTTACACTGTCCGAGGCCTGGATCGGGCCTCTAGGGGTAAGTATTACTGCGAATACAACCGCAAAATGTTGCCTGCCCGTGATTTGCAAATACGCAGTCGCGCAAAAAGGGGGAAGAGAATTTCTCCGTCGCAAGAATCGGGCGTGCTGATGGTGCAAATCAGCTCGGATTCTTACGAATTTCAGGCGAAATAATGACCTTTGTCGTGCCACAGTTGTTAAGATGCTTGGGAAGAAAAAAGGAACCTACCATGACTGCTATGCCAACTACACAAGTTCGAGAACTCACCAGCAAATACACCTATGGCACGTGGCGTCTGCAGAAGGGATGGAACCCTGTCCACGTCGCCGATGCCGAAGGCTGTTACTTCATGGATGGCGACGGGAAGAAATATCTGGATTTCTCTGGCCAGTTGATGTGTGTGACATTGGGCCACAAGAACCCTGCCGTGGTGAAAGCGATTCAGGATCAAGCCGAAAAACTGGCTTTCATCGGACCCGGCTTTGCAACTGAAGCCCGAGCGGTTTTGTCAAAGTTGTTAATGGAAGTTTTGCCGAAAGGATTGGAAAAATATTTCTTTACCACCTCCGGCACTGAAGCCAATGAAGCGGCATTCAAAATCGCGCGCATGGTGACGGGAAAAACCAAGATCATCTCCCGTTATCGTTCCTATCACGGCTCAACCATGGGAGCCTTGGCTGCCACGGGTGATCCGCGTCGCTGGGCGATGGAGCCAGCTGGAAAAATCCCGGGAGTGATCTTTGCGCCAGAAGTGAATTGTTACAAATGCCCGATCATGCACACCTATCCAGGATGCGGAATCGCGTGTGTCGAATATATCGAGCACATGATCAAAAATGAAAGTGACGTCGCCGCTGTCATTGTCGAGCCGGTTGTCGGGACCAACGGCGTATTGATTCCTCCCAAAGAATACATGCCGCGATTGCGGGAGATTTGCGATCAACATCAGGTACTACTCATCGCAGACGAAGTGATGTCCGGCTGGTGTCGCACGGGGCAGTGGTTTGCCGTGGATAACTGGAATGTGATTCCAGATATTTTGACGACGGCGAAAGGAATTACCAATGCCGCCATTCCGCTTGGGCTATGTGCGACCAGTGCGAGGATCGCTTCCTACTTCGACGATCATTTTTTCGCACATGGCCACACCTACGAAGCACATCCTCTGACGCTGGCACCAGCGGTCGCGTCGATTCAGGAAATGATGCGCATGAATCTGGTGAGCCGCGCGCAGGAGATGGGTACTTACCTCGGAAGCAAATTGCGGGAACTGAAACCAAAACACCCTTCCATCGGCGAAGTTCGCGGCCTGGGGATGTTCTGGGCAGTTGAGTTGGTTAAGGATCAGAAAACAAAAGAACCGTTCAACACCGGGGTCGACAAAGTGTCGGGCAAACCACTGCTTGTCGATAAAGTCGCCGCGCGCATGATGGGAAATGGAGTTTACGTGCAAGCATGGCTCAGCCACTTTGTGGTCGCACCACCAATAATTATTAATAAAGATGAAATTGACAGCGCAGTCGCGGTCTTCGATGAGGCACTCACCATCGCTGACAAAGAGCTGGCAAATTAACTTGCAAGCCGTTTGGCGATTCCTATGACCAATTTCCAGCGCGTTTCGCGTTTTGCTGTCTGTCTATTCCTCGCAATTTCCGTGTCAGCGCAAGTGGCTCCGCTCATCCAAAACGTGAGCGGACGGCAAACCACAACGCTGGATGGTCGTTGGCAGACGATTGTGGATCCGTACGACGTCGGTTATCTCGACTATCGTGCGCAGCCGATGAAGAGCAACAATGCGTTTTACAAAAATCACAAACCGCAAAACGAATCGGAACTGGTCGAATATGATTTCGACACCTCGGACCAACTTAATGTGCCTGGGGACTGGAACACACAGCGCGATTCATTGTTCTTCTACGAAGGCTCAGTCTGGTACAAGCGGACATTCGATTATTCCAAGCCTCCCGGCAAAAGATTATTTGTGCATTTCGGAGCAGCAAACTATCAGTCCGATGTTTTCTTAAACGGTGAGGAACTGGGACATCACGAAGGCGGGTTCACTCCCTTCGATTTTGAAATTACAGACAAAGTGAAGCCTCAAGGCAATTTCTTGATTCTCCGCGTGAACGATATACGTGGTCGGGAAAAGGTTCCCACGGTCAACACGGACTGGTGGAACTATGGAGGGATCACGCGCCCCGTCACTCTGATGGAAGTTCCACAGACATTTATCCAAGATTACTTCGTCCAACTGGATAAAGGGTCCGTGCGGCAGGTCAAGGGATGGCTGCAACTCAACGGGACGCAGCTCGAGCAGAAAGTCACTATCCGCATTCCCGAGGCTGGCGTCGGTAAAACCTTTCAGACAGATGCAAAAGGTCGAGCGGAGTTTTCGTTCGATGTCAGCCTGACACTCTGGTCTCCAGAAAACCCAAAACTCTACAAGGTTGAAGTCGTAAGCGAGACGGATCAAGTCAGCGACAGAATTGGTTTTCGTTCGATCGAGGCTCGCGGCACCGATATTCTGCTCAACGGCAAACCAGTTTTTTTACGAGGAATAGACATTCACGAGGAAGCCCCAACTCGTCCCGGCCGCGCCTGGAGCGAAGATGACGCACGCACCTTGCTGAGCTGGGTCAAGGAACTAGGCGGAAACTTCGTGCGCCTTGCGCACTACCCCCACAACGAAAACATGCTGCGGATGGCTGACCGGATGGGAATCATGGTCTGGGGAGAAGTGCCGGTCTACTGGACCATCCAGTGGGAAAATCCAGACACGCTGCACAATGCAGAAAATCAGCTCAACGAGATGATCACGCGCGACCACAATCGCGCGGCCCTGATTATTTATTCCGTAGCGAATGAAACCCCGATCGGCGAAGCACGCAACAAATTCCTGCGCCAGTTGATTCATGATGCTCACACCACCGACCCGACCCGCATGGTCTCAGCCGCATTGCAAAGCAGGGAAACCACAGATGGAGAACGCTTTACGATCCACATGGGAGATCCCATTGGTGAAGATCTTGATGTCCTGGGGAACAATGAGTACATCGGGTGGTATGTTCGCCGTCCCGAAGATGCCGACAGAACCGACTGGGTTTCAAAATACAACAAGCCGATGATCATGGGTGAATTCGGCGGCGACGCGCTGTTTGGACTCCACGGAAGCCCTACGACACGTTGGACCGAGGAGTATCAGGAGAATCTTTACCAGCATCAGCTCGGCATGATGAAACGTATTTCTTTCCTGCGAGGCACGACGCCGTGGATCCTGAAAGACTTCCGCAGCCCGCGTCGTACGCTGCCTCGTATCCAGGATTATTTCAATCGCAAGGGGCTAGTGAACGAGCAGGGTGAGAAAAAGAAAGCGTTCTTCGTGCTGCAGAGATTCTATCGAGAAATGGAGAACGCTCCAGCGGCGAATGCTAAGTAACGTCGTGAGAATAGCTTACTAACTCACAAATAAGTGATAGATTCTCTCGGAAAGTCATGTTATATTCAGCTTCGCAATGACTATAAAGACCAAATCCATGATGAGACGGCGCGTCAATCGCGCTCGGCCCTCGGGATTGGTCTGATTATTCGTATCTAAAATTTCAGATTTCAACTCTCGAAGGCCCCGACAAAATCGGGGCCTTCGTGTTTTTGGCCGGTAGCCAAGCTGGAAAGGCACGTGACTGTTACTCACGCCATGCGCAGGTTCGAATCCTGCCCGGCCAGCCAATTTCGAGGGAGAGGCTCGCTAGTTCAGTAGGAAGAACGCGGCTCTCATAAAGCCGTCGCGGATGGTTCGAATCCATCGCGAGCCACCAACAGAGGGGCCTCCGGCGAGGGGCAGTGGCTTATACCCACTTCGGCGCCAGATTAGCGCGGCCAGGCAGGTTCAACTCCTGCACCCTCTACCAATTTTATGCGCCGGTAGTTCAACGGACCAGAATAGTTGGCCTACACCCAACAGATGCGGGTTCAACTCCCGAACGGCGCACCATACAGGATTAACTCGAAGGTCGAGCCCGCGGTCGATAACCGCGAGGTGTTGGTTCGATTCCAGCGTCACCCACCAAGCGGGATTGGCAGATATGGATATGCACTCGCCTTTTAAGCGAGACGAAGTGGGTTCGATTCCCACATCCCGCACCAGAGTGAGTTAGCAAAGAGGCGGCATAGCATAACGGATCAATGCGCCGAGCTTCTACCTCGGACGATGAGAGTTCAAATCTCTCTGCCGCTTCCAATGTGGGGATGTGGTCCAACGGATGAGGGCGCAAGGCTACGAACCTTGAGATCAGAGTTCAATTCTCTGCATCCCCTCCACATTTAGTTGGGCTCGCGTGGTCTAACGCATGATGACGCTTCGGTCCTAACGAAGAGATCCGGGTTGGATTCCCGGCGCGAGTTCCAGATGGGCGGGTAGTGTAACCGGAACAACACGGTAGCGTCCGAAGCTGCAAATCCGGGTTTGACTCCCGGCCCGCCCACCAGCAACTCAACCGGTTCAGTTTGCTTATGGGCGGCCCACCTTTATTGATAGCGGATCGCCCGTGAGAACGAAGCCGGTCGCGCGGCGGACGCTGCCGCGTGGCCGGATACTGCAATGCGTGGTCTTTCGGGAGGATCGTCGGCAAATGCGGAAGTTGAGGCGGATTGAAGCCCGACTATTGCTGAATGCAAGTTGCTAACGAGTGTGGAATGACCTGCCGCATTGGGGTATGTCGCATTGGGGTATTGACGGACTCACCGACTCATGCCAGAGTGATAACTGAGTTCCAGCAATGATGTGCAAACCCCATACCGATTGCTTCCCGACACCGGCCACGTTTATGTGGCAAGGTGCGGGCAAAGGTACGTTCATGTAACGGGGGCACATCAGCAGCGCATAGTCTTTCTGAGCCTCCGATACAAATCGGGGGCTTTGGGTTTTCTGGGCACATTTTTGCCAATGCGCAGATAGGAGGCAGCGTCTTCTAACGGCCAGGATGCGGCCCTTTCAAGGCTGCGATGGGAGTTCGATTCTCCTCGCTGCTACCAAAGTTATGAACACACAAACGATTGAACTCGAAGGGTTTGAAATCGAGCTTGCATCGGAGCTCTATTGCGAGCGCGGCGGAGATCACCGCGACCTGGCGGATCGTGCGCGTACGGACCGCAGGAGACTTGGACACAACGTCGATGAGTCAGCGGTATTGTGCGTGCGTTGCATGAAAGCAGTCTCGCTGAAAGCGTGATGCCGGGTCGTCTAGTGGCAGGACCCTGGACTTTGAATCCGGGTACGGGCGTTCGAATCGCTCCCCGGCAGCCAGTTTGGAAGTCGGCACAGGAGGAAGCTCATTGACGAGCGTTGAAGAGAAATTCGAGGAGTGGTGAAGGCTACGGTTACTTCTCTTGTCCAGAAAACACACCGTACCCGCAGGTTCCCTCCTCAAAATTGCGAGGTCATCCAACTGGCCAGGATCACCGGCTCTGAACCGGTTCATGCACGTTCGAATCGTGCCCTCGCAGCCAACAATAGAAAGAGGTCGCAGAGTCTGGCGGCAGGATGCCTGACTGTCTATCAGGAGGGACGGGTTCAACTCCCGTTGCGACCGCCACAGGGGTGATGACCCGATGGGAAGGGCGCTCGTCTCCAAAACGAGTTCAAGCAGGTTCGAATCCTGCCACCCCTGCCAATTGTGAAGAGCGAGCATGGTATAGCGGCTGGTGCCTCGGGCCTCCAACCCGATGACGCGAGTTCGACTCTCGCTGCTCGCTCCATGATTTTGTGAGCGCGGAAATCGTCTAGTGGCTAAGACGCGAGGTCGCCAACGTCGAAACCGCAGGGTTCGACTCCTGCCTTCCGCTCCAGATTTTTGATTGTTGTCGGCGGTGTAGCTAAGACAGCAAGACATCTGCCTGCAAAGCAGACACGCGGGAGTGCAATTCTCCCCACCGCCTCCAAAGTTTTTCGCTGGTGTAGCTCAGTGGGAAGAGCGCGGGCCTCGTAAGTCCGTGATCGGCGTTCGAATCGCCGCGCCAGCTCCGCTGGTATAGCTCAACGGGAAGAGCAGGCGCACGGTAAGCGCCCGACCGCAGTTCGAGGCTGCGTGCCAGCTTCAAGGTTTGCTGGTCTAGCACAGTGGAAGTGCAGAGAGCTTGTACCTCTCCGACGAGTGTTCGATTCACTCGACCAGCTCCAACTGTGGCCGAACCCAAACGGTGCGGGGCGTGTTTGTGAAACACGTTTTAGTCGGTTCGACTCCGACCGGTCACCCCAAACGGGCGGTTCGTATAACGGAATCACCCACGGCCTGCAACCGTGAAATGCGAGTTCAACTCTCGCACCGTCCACTCATGGCTCGGGAACTCGACGGTAGAGTGCTGGTCTGAAAAGCCAGTGGACACGGTTCGATTCCGTGACGAGCCACCAATATCCGGGTGTAGGGTAGCGGCCACCCACATGTCTTGGGCACATGTTTACGCAGGTTCGACTCCTGCCACCCGGACCAGATTTTACGGCGCGGTAGCAGCGTAGGATTATACGAGAGGCCCATAACCTTTAAACGCAGGTGCAAATCCTGCCCGCGCAATCAAGCATTCAATCGGAATTTGACTTTAGCGCACTTAAGATGATATTTAGTTTGCTGCTCAAACAAACGCAATGATTTACTATACTTGCAACGTTTCGATACCAGCATTGTTTTCCTGGCGCAATGCGGCGAATGGCAACTGAATTCATCCCCGATGATTTTCTGCTGAATACCGAAGCCGCACGACGGCTTTATCACGGTTACGCAGAAGCAGAACCGATTCTGGATTATCACTCCCATCTCCCAGCAACTGAAATTGCTGGTGATCGGCGCTTCAGCAATCTTTTTGAAATCTGGCTCGAAGGGGACCATTACAAATGGCGTGCCATGCGCGCCAATGGAATTCCTGAACGTTGCTGCACCGGCGACGTGGCCCCTTATGAAAAATTTTTTGCCTGGGCACACACCGTTCCGTTCTGTCTGCGCAATCCGCTTTATCACTGGACACATCTCGAGCTGAAAAGATATTTCGGCATCGGCGAACTATTAAATGAGAGCAATGCGAAATCGATCTGGGACCGTGCCAACGCAATGCTGCGTAACAGCGATCTCAGCGCGCGAGGCATTCTGAAAAAGTTTCAGGTCAAAGTAGTTTGCAGCACCGATGACCCCGTAGACGATCTTTCTGCTCATCGTTCCATCAATGCCGCCCAGAATGATTTTCGTGTTTACCCGACATTCCGCCCTGACAAGGCGCTGGTCACACAAGGTCCGGTTGCTTTCAAAACCTGGCTTTCGCAGTTAGAAGCCGCGAGCCGAACGAGCATTGTTACTCTGCCCAATTTTCTGGACGCGCTGAAACAGCGCCACGATTATTTCCACGCGCTGGGTGGAAGGCTCTCTGATCACGGTCTCTCCTATTGTTATGCATCTCCTTGTACCGAGCGGCAAGCTACGGCGATCTTCGCTAAGGTGCGCGGAGGGACTGCTCCTGCACTCGAAGAGCAAGAACAGTTTGCATCATTCCTAATGCTCTTTTTCGGCCGGCTCGATGCAGAAAAAGGGTGGACAAAGCAATTGCATGTCGGCGCCCTTCGAAATGCAAATACCAGGCGCATGTTGCAACTCGGGCCAAATACCGGCTTCGACAGCATTGGCGACTGGCCGCAGGCGGCGAATCTGTGCGCGTATTTGGATTTACTCGAGCAAGAGAATGCTCTTTCCAAAGTAGTGGTCTATAACTTGAATCCTGCCGACAACTATTTGATGGCTACCGCTGTCGGAAATTTTCAGGACGGCGAAATCGCAGGCAAAATTCAATTCGGCAGCGGCTGGTGGTTCCTCGATCAGAAAGAAGGAATCGAGATGCAGCTCAATGCGCTCTCCAGCGCCGGTTTACTTTCACGGTTTGTGGGAATGCTGACCGACTCGCGTTCCTTCATGTCATTCCCGCGCCACGAGTACTTCCGCCGAGTCCTATGCAATTTGCTCGGAGGTGAAATGGAAAACGGCGAGCTGCCCAATGACGAGCAGCTCGTAGGAAACATGGTGCGGAACATCTGCTTCGAGAACGCCAAACAATATCTTGGACTTGAACTGGCATCTGCCTCCGAGCGGAGCGCAGAACCCGTAGCCAGCGTTTAACCTCACTTACCAGCTATGCATGGTTCCATCCAGCTTGCGATTTACCGGCAGGTAAGCGCGCTGGTAAGGATATTTCGCCGCCAACGTTTCGTCGATATCCACGCCGAGCCCCGGCTTATCTCCAGGATGCATAAATCCGCTATCGAATGAATATGCGTGTGGGAACACTTTGTCCGTTTCATCAGTGTGCCGCATGTATTCCTGGATTCCAAAATTGTGAACGCTTAAATCAAAATGAAGGGCCGCGGCCATGCACACTGGGCTCAGATCGGTTGCCCCATGGGAACCAGTGCGCACCTGATAGATTTCCGCTAGATTGGCGATTCTTCTCAAGTGCGTAATCCCCCCGGCGTGCACAACGGTGGTGCGGATGTAGTCGATCAAGTGTTCCTGAATGAGTTGCTGGCAATCTTGAATCACGTTAAAAACTTCACCGACAGCGAGTGGCGTGGTGGTGTGGCGCCGAATTAGGCGGAAGCTTTCCTGCAATTCCGCCGGAGTTGGATCTTCCAGCCAGAACAAATGATATGGCTCGAGTTCTTTCCCCACGCGCGCGGCTTCAATGGGAGTCAGCCGGTGATGTGCATCATGCAATAGATGTACATCGGACCCGAATTCCTTCCGCAATCTTAAAAATAACTGCGGAACGAAGTTCATATATTTTTCTGTGGACCACAGATTCTCTGGAGGAGCATTCTTCTCTGCCGGTTCATAGACGCCTGCTCCTTTGCCAACTCCATACGTGCTCGAAAGCCCCGGAATTCCTGACTGTGCGCGAATCGCTTTATACCCAAGACCGACATAATGTGCGACAGCTCTCACTGTGTCTTCAATATCGGCGCCACTGGCGTGGCCGTAGACCATCACGTGATCACGCGATGCTCCACCGAGTAGTTGATAAAGAGGGGTGTTCAGGCTTTTTGCCTTCATATCCCACAACGCAGTATCCACAGCGGCAATTGCAGACATGGTCACCGGCCCACGACGCCAGTACGCTCCCTTATAGAGGTACTGCCAGATGTCCTCGATGTGCCGGGCGTCGCGTCCA
>Ga0207689_10004437_pt1 | contig 12729 bp, 10 predicted proteins | sample KBSMisM52_FD_184312 | JGI IMG/M metagenome (GOLD analysis project Ga0207689, IMG submission 184312) | Miscanthus rhizosphere microbial communities from Kellogg Biological Station, Michigan, USA - KBS Miscanthus M5-2 (SPAdes) (version 2) | ecosystem: Host-associated > Plants > Roots >... | reverse complement strand
AAGTATTGCCGGGTAAATGGAGGCGCTCACGAGGTGTTTCTTCACCGAGTCGAGTTGGGTTTGGTAGGCGACGTAGCGCCCCAACGCCTCCGGCAACGTGCCCGAGCGCTCGCTCGCTCGCACTGTTGCTATGTACAACTCGGGAAACACCCCTGGGAACTTCTGCAACGCATTCGAGAACGACTGGCCCTCGCGAAGGCGCTCCAGCACCCCAGCGAGGATAGTCACAGTGGCCGCGCGTGTCTCTTTCTCCGCTAGCGTCTCGAGCGCCTCCACCAGGCTGATACCCGAGCGCAGCAGCGCCAGCATTTCCTGTGTAAACAGAACCAGCGGGAAGTTCCCGGTCCGGAAAGTGCTCGAGCCTAGCATTCCGGCAAGGCTCAATCCGCCGGCCCGCCGCACGTCCAGAACCGCGTAGCCCTGGGAGCGAGCCTGCTCGTTAGCGTCGAGGTCGTCTCGCGCTTCCAGGGAAAGGGATACCACTGCTCCGCCTGAATTCACGGCTTTGACTTGGAATCGCACGGTAAATGTCCGATCAGCGATTGCCCGCGGTGCGGGACAAGGGATGCACAGGACCGAGAAGAACAGACGCTGAGGCAAGGTCCTTGTGTCGGTGTTGAGAACCTTGGTCTCGGCGTTCAGGACTCCGGCTTTGGCACTCAGGACCGCTGCTTCGGCATTCGCAACCCGGGGCTCGCTTCTCGCGCTCCCCTCGCCGGGCACCCAGCACCACACTCTTAGCGGTCCTCAGCCCTGAGTCTTTAGTCCTGCCGTGCATTCCCACTCTTAGCTGTTCCTGCTCCTCGTCGCAGTGCAGTCAGTTGGTGATATCTGCATCTTCACCCGTTCCGCCCGGCTGGCCATCCTTGCCGAGTGAAATAAGGTCGAATTCATTCTTCTCGCCTGGTGCCCGGTAAATATACCCACGGTCCCACGGGTCGTTCGGCACAGCCTTGCGCAAATAGGGTCCTGCCCACTTAGGCTCGTTATTGGGTCGAGCGTTCAGTGCCGCCAAGCCCTGCTCTGTCGTGGGATAGTGACCAGTATCGAGGCGGTATTGGTCGAGTGCCTTTTCGAAGGAGTCGATTTGCGCGCGCGCAATCTGAATCTTCGACTTGCCCTCCTGAGCAAAGTAACGCGGCGCGACGTAGCCCGCCAAAAGGCCGATGATCACGATCACCACCAGCAATTCAAGCAGGGTAAAACCAGCGTGGAGATGTTTGGACATGTGAGCCAAGCTTACTTCATATTATGTTGCGGTGCGCCCTTGCTCCAACTTCGCGCACCAGAGGCACGATGGAGCCTGGTAATGCCAGAGACTAATCAGCCCCGCCGCGCCAGTGAAATGAAAGCCTTGCAGGAGATATCACGCAATCAGCCTTAGCTATGTAACACCCTCACTGTGGGGCGTCAAGCCAAGCAGTTTCCGCGACTTTTGTCGCCCCAAGGAGTCGATTGGCGAGGGCTCGACGGGGCGCAAGCTCCCACCTGCCAAGGGGGCGCATTTTATAGCCGACACCTGACGCCATTGTGAACAACAGTGAAAGTTCAGCGTGAAACCGTGCATCCGGAGCGCAAGGCGGGACTTAGCATGGAGCACTGCCGGCCCCAACCACTGTCGCTAGCACATCAACCGGCAAATGACATTCGGGTTGAGCTGGAAAGTCTGTCCGCTTGGGGGTTGCGTGTTGGTCTGGTCAAAGCCGTCGGCGGCTCAAGTACGGGCCGGAGTGCAGGCGGTGGCAGTAGCTCCGCATACCTCCCCAGCCGTTTGTCGAGCAATCGCACGTAGAACGAGGGAAGGTCGTCAGACCGTCCCTCGTGGAATGCACGGAACTGAGCATCCGCTCCGAGCATCGCGCGAATGCGTCGAAAATCTCCTAACTCTACACGCGTCGCCACGGTGCGCAGCGCGTGTACAAATCGAACGACAGGATGTGCTTTGGTAGTCAATCGGCGCAGCAACATCGCGTTCGACGTCAGGACCTCATGCATATCGATCAAGTGATCGTAGTAGGTCGTCGTATCGTAGTGCTTGAGTGTGATCGCCAGATAGGGGTTGTAGTAAAGCGCGAACGGCATCGCTTTGAGGATGCGGCCGTCGCGATGGAGCTCGTCGTAGAGCGGCGTGCCGCCAAAGGGACTCGGGATGTTGATCGTAGGCCACACCTGCGGTAGTCGCCGAATGAATTCCTTGGTGAGTTCGACGGGTTCCTCGCCCTCATCCGAGTCACAGCCGAACAAGAAATTCGCCTGAATGCCCGGAACATAGTGCGAAAGCTGTTCGAGTTGCGCCGCGATCTTTTCCAGTTTCTCGTGACCTCTGCGTCCGACCGCGCCGCTCTTGTTCGAGTAGTCGACCCACGACTCAATGCCCGGCGCGATGTACCCGCAGTTGGTCTCGCTCAGGCGCATCATTCGCTCGCCCTTCAGTATCGACAGAGAACTCTCCATGATGTAGCGGCTGCGACGCCCCTGCGGCACCCGCGCGAGCACGTCCATGGTTTCATCGAAGCGGACCGCGAAATTCGGATCGTGGAAGGCGATCACCATCTTCGGATAGTGTTTGGACAGGTAGTCCAGATCAGCGTGAAGTCGCTCAGGGGGGAGTGCCACGTACTGCGAGTTCCAGTCGACGCAAAACCCGCAGGTATACGGGCATCCGATGCTCGAAAGCATGGGCACGACGCTGGTCAGGACGGGTCGGCCCCGGTGAAAAGCAGCGGCACGAATCTCCGGCATACGTTCCTCGACGGAGGGGAACTCCGTCAACGGGCGGCCGCTGGTGACGATCGCTGGCGGATCGAAGCGCCGTCGGAGGATGTCGTCGACCAGCGTCTTATCGCAGTCCTTCACTACGATGTCGAAGAAGCGCGCGCAATCAGACGGAAATGAGCGGGCGTGGGGACCACCAATGACGGTGAGCGCTCCGCGCCGCTTGACGGCCATCGCCAAAGCGTAGGCAAGCGCGCTGGATTGCGTGTACGACCCGACGAACACGACGTCCACTTCGTCTGGAATCAGGCTCAGCGGATCGGTTTGGCCCCAGTAGGTCGCGTAGTGAACCTCATGGCCAAGCGATCGACACCATGCGGCGACCGCTTGCGGCGTGATCGCCATGAACTGCTTGCGGAAATAGAGGCCGTAAAGACGCCCAGCGCGGCCACCAAGCAGCGTGTCGGACAGGAGATCTATGATGCTGATGCGCATGGGAGCGCTCCAGCGGACGTGTAAATCGCAGTATAGCCTCGCGCGCTCAGCAGCGATACCGCCTTCGGCGAGGCGTCAGCGAATCGTTCGCCACTATGTTCGGTTTCCAATAGACCGTTCCGCGAATTCCTGTAAAGGCAATAAAAGGAAACGCCCGCAGCAGCGGGCGTTCTCGCCATTCATTCATCAGAGGTTACTGTCTCACGTGATCGTTGTTTTTCTTGTTGTGGATATGTTTGCTCTGGTGGTTCTCGGCCGCTTGTATATTGTGCTGCTCATTCGAGCTGACATGTCCATTCGCACCCGCTTTAGCTTCCTTGCTGTCGACGTGGGCTTGGCCACGCTCGAGACTACCGACCTCGCGATTGGTCAGCTGACCTGACTTGATGCCTTGCTCGATGCGTGTCTCCTGATTGACGTTGCGCTGCACGTCGGCTTGCATTCTCTGCGATGAGGCGGAGTTCGGGTCACCGGTCACGCTGTTGCTCTTCGCGCGCGCGATCGCCTGGCTCTCCTTGTTCTGCGCCGCCTCGATTCGCTGCTTTTCGGCGTTCGTCATTTTCCCGTCCGAGAGCGCTCGCTGCTCCATCTTGTCGATATTTGCTTCGCCTTTCTCCAGCTTGGCCGCTTCCTTCGTGCTGAGCTGCCCGGATTGAACGCCGTTTTCGATCCGCTGTTGTTGATTGACGTCACGCTGCACGACATCAGCAGTATTCTGAGCCAGGACGGGGAGCGCAAACACGGCACCTGCAGTGAGGGCAAGAACGGTTATTTTCGTCTTCATTACCTTTCCTCCTGTTGAATTCATATTGAGCGAGACACCGTCTCGTCAGCGTCACTAACGGTGACTTGACCGTTGCGTTGACCAGAATTTGCAGCAGCGAATTTCACGTAAGGCCGACGTAAGCGGCTTCACAGGAATGCTAGCGATCAGGCTCGCAAGCAACTCGAATCGCTCTGCAGTACGATGCCGACTTGCGGCTTGGCTGTCCTTGCCGACCGATTCGGTGCCCCCCATCCGAAATTACATTCGAAAGGCTCTTGCATGTCACCGCGCGACGTTCCGCCATTCCGCGCCGATCATGTCGGCAGCTTCCTGCGTCCCAAGGAATTGTTGGACGCGCGGGAGAAATTCAAACTAGGTGGTATCGACCGCGACGAACTTCGCGCCATCGAAGACACGGCGATTCACAGCGTTGTGCGATTCCAGGAGGATCTCGGCCTGCGTGGAATCACCGACGGCGAGTTCCGAAGAACCTATTTCCATATCGACTTCCTGGAACAACTCGAAGGTGTCGAAACGCGAGGCGGCATCGCAGCGAACTTTCGCAGTGCCGGCGGCGAAGTGAGTTTTGCTCCACCGGTCATGCATGTCACTGGCAAACTGCGCCACGTGCGGCCGATCCAGAGCGGGGACTTCGCATTTCTCAAGTCCGTCACGACGCAACTGCCGAAAGTCAGTATCCCCTCTCCGACCATGCTGCATTTCCGGGGCGGACGCGGCGCCATAAGCAAGGACGCGTATCCCGATCTCGAACAGTTCTACGCCGATGTCGCGTCCTGCTATCGCGAGGAGATCGGGCAGCTGGGAGCGGCGGGATGCAAGTACGTCCAGCTCGACGACACGAACCTCGCCTATCTATGCGATGCGAAAATGCGCGAGGGCGCGCGTCAGCGCGGCGATGACCCCAATGAGTTGCCGCGGCGCTACGCAAGGCTGATAAACGCCTCGATCGCGCAGCGGCCCGCCGGGATGGTGGCCTGCATTCATCTTTGTAGAGGCAACTTCAAGAGTGCCTGGGTGGCCGAGGGCGGCTACGATCCAGTGGCCGAGGTGCTGTTCAACGAACTCAACGTCGATGGCTACTTCCTCGAGTATGACGATGCGCGCTCAGGCGACTTCTCGGCGCTGCGCTTCGTACCAAAGGGCAAGATCGTCGTACTTGGACTCGTGACGACAAAGCTCGGACAGCTGGAATCCAAGGACCATATCAAACGCCGGATCGACGAAGCTGCTCGCCACGTGCCGCTCGACCAGCTCTGTATATCCCCGCAATGCGGATTCTCGAGCACCGTGCACGGCAACGAGATCGCGTACGAGTCGCAAGCCGCGAAGCTGCGCCTGGTCGTAGAAATTGCGCGGGATGTGTGGGGGAGCGCCTGAAACCGAAGCCTGCATCACTATATTTTCTTTTCCACCGGCTTTACGGAGAACTTGCCCAGGTGCAGTCCGCCATCGACCAGGATGATCTCTCCTGTGACCAGCGCGGCCCCTTCCACCAGCCACACCGCGACCTCTGCCACATCATCCGCGCTTGCCGCCTTGGCTAACGGCACGGTCTGCACGTACCCAGCTTTGAATTTGTCGTAAGCCTCGGGATTCGGGAAGCGCGCAGTGTGCCAGCGCGTCTCGATCAAGCCAGGCGCGACCCCATTCACCCGAATCTCAGGTGCCAGTGACCGCGCCAGCGCAAGCGTCATCGAGTTGAGTGCGCCCTTGGTTGCAACGTAGGCGGTTGACGACCCGATACCGAGCACACCTGAGATGGACGATATGTTGACGATGGCCCCTTCACCTTGCTTCTGCATCGCGGGAACGCAAGCTCGGATCATCTGGTAAGCGCCGATCACGTTGACTGCGTAGAGGTGTTGCCAATCGGCAGTGGTCAAGCCTTCCAGATCAGTTGCAGCAACGAACTTGGTGATACCCGCGTTGTTGATCAGGACGTCGATTCGGCCCCATTTATCCAGCGCAGCCTGGGCCATGCGGCGGCAATCCGCGTCATTTGCGACATCACCCTGGACCAGCAGCGCCTCCACGCCAGCAGCACGGCAAGCCTCTACGGTCTCGCGCGCCTCTTGCTCGCTCTTGGTGTAGTTCACCACTACTCGACAACCCTTGCGCGCGAGCTGCAGGGCGCATGCCGCGCCCGATCCGGTTGCCGAACCGGTAACGATTGCCACTGCGTTGAACAGCTTCATATCGACTGGCCCTCCTAGGGAAGCTCTGATCAAGTCTTGCGACGCGCGTTGCGTCAGGTGCGGATGGATGCGAGGCGTCGCGACGAAAAAAGGTTGGAACCTTAGCGAGGAGCGCAACAACGCAAACGCCGCACCTGACGCAACCCGATACCATATCGTCTCTTATGAAGGGACCGGGGTTATTTGGGCCGATGGCTGCGTGGGCTCCTCCTTGTGTAGGCCGGCTACACGGCGTCCTCGCCCTCTTGCCCTAGGCCCAAATCACCCCGGTCGCGCACGCAAGACTTGGTCAGAGCTTCCCTAGACAAAAAAGGCGCAGCAAAGCGCCCCTGATCTCGACAAATACTATCGTTCAAGACTTGTCCAACTGCTTGCACACGTAGTCGAAAGTAGCTTGACCGTGAGTGTTCTCACGGACATCTTCCCACATCCGCCCTTTCATCACACCCGACGAATACACGACCTCGCCATTGAGCCCGATCATTTCAATGGAAGTAACGCGATTGATATGTCGCCCGCAGTCCACCTCGACCACGCCGATGCTCTCCTTGAACAGAACTTGACGTCCGGTGAAATTGTCGGCGAGCGGCGTGTTGAACACGGCGCGCTTATGCAAACGAATGGTATCGCCATCCACCTTGATGGAGCCGGGATCGACGTAGTACTTCGCCTCGGGATCGACACCGATTTCGACCCAGGTCTGTTCCGCCCCGGCCGCAAGCGTGAGAAGCGCCAACCCACATGTAAGCCAGTAACGCATCATTCTCCTCCTCGTCCGGCATTGCCGGTAGGCCACTATTCGCCGCTAACTCTGCTGTTGTTGGTCTTTTCCCGGCGTAACGGTGATGGCGATTGCACCTTCGGTATCCGGTAGACGCCGCAGATCGAGCGTCAATGGGAAGTCCGGACTCGGGCGCTCCGCCTGCACGACCATTCCGCCAGGAGTATGGCCCTGCGCCGTAAAGCGAGCCATGCGGCGCGCCTCGGCTTCGTTCGCGTTGACTGGGAAGGTCTCGTAACTGCGTCCACCCGGGTGGACCACGTGATAGGTGCACCCGCCTAAGGACTGGCCGTTCCACTTATCGACGATGTCGAATACCAGCGGGCTGTGCACACCGATTGTGGGATGTAACGCGGAGGGTGGCTGCCACGCGCGGTAACGTACTCCGGCCACATACTCTCCATGTGTGCCGGTAGGCGCAACCGGAACGGGCCTGCCGTTGCAAGTCACGACATAGCGGCTTCCAGTCATGTTGCTGACCTTGACCTGCATGCGCTCGATGGATGAATCCACATAGCGAGAGGTTGCCCCGGCCGTTACCTCTTCCCCCAACACGTGCCAGGGTTCGAGCGCTTGGCGCAGTTCAATGGAGATGCCTTGATACACCACGGTACCATAGCGCGGAAAACGAAACTCGAAGAACGGTGCGAACCATTCGAAGCGGACAGGATAGCCCTCGCGCCGCAGATCCAAGACGACATCTCGCATGTCCTCCGCCACAAAATGCGGCAGCATGAAGCGGTCGTGCAGACTGGTGCCCCACGAGATCACACTTCCTTTGTAAGGGTGCTTCCAGAAGCGCGCAATCAGGGCACGCAACAGCAGCATCTGCACGCAACTCATCTGCCAGTGCGGCGGCATTTCGAAGGCACGGAATTCGAGTAGACCCAATCGTCCTGTGGCGGTATCGGGCGAATAGAGTTTGTCGATCGAGAACTCCGCCCGGTGGGTATTGCCGGTCAGATCCACCAGGAGGTTACGCAGCAGTCTGTCCACCAACCAGGGCTTGAGCGTCTCTTCGCCCGCCTTCTGCAACCGATCCATTTCGCCGAATGCAATGTCGATCTCGTACAGGGTGTCGTCACGGGCCTCGTCCACCCGCGGCGCTTGGCTCGTCGGTCCGATGAACATGCCGGAGAACAGATAGGAGAGCGCCGGATGGTTCTGCCAGTAGGTAATCAGGCTGCGCAGGAGATCGGGGCGCCTTAGCAGCGGGCTATCGGCTGGCGTCGCTCCGCCCACCGTCACATGATTGCCACCGCCAGTGCCGGTATGGCGCCCATCGAGCATGAATTTCTCGGTGCCCAGGCGGGTCAGACGCGCTTCCTCGTATAACGTGCGGGTATTTTCGGTCAGTTCGTCCCAGTTGTGGGCGGGATGGATGTTGACCTCGATGACGCCGGGATCGGGCGTCACGGCAAATCTTTTCAGGCGCGGATCGTTGGGCGGCAGATAGCCCTCGAGCACAACGGGAATGCGCATTTCAGCCGCCGTTTCTTCGATGGCGTGTATCAGCGCCACGAAGTCCTCCACCGCGGGCAACGGCGGCAGGAACACGTGCATTTGTCCTTGTCGCACCTGAATGCAAAGTGCCGTGTGAATCACCTCTCGAGCGGACTTGCCGACGGTCAGTTTCGTCGGCGTCGGTGCCGCTGGCGCTGCATGCGCTTCGCGGCTCGCGTGACCCAGTGGTCCGCGTGGCTCGAACGGATCCGCAGGGTTCAGGTGCTCCTTGTCGTTGGGCGCAACCCAAGGCAACGAAGCCAGCGGCAGGCGCAGCCCCAGGGGTGAGTCACCAGGTACGAGATACAGGTGTTCGCGGCGCAATGGCCAACCGCTCGAGAGCCATTTGCGTGGTCCTGTGGCGCCCGGCGTAGGGTCGGGCTTGAGGGGCAACACAAAGCCGGCGGGCTCCTGGATCTCGCCCTGCAGCAGGCGCGCCAGGCGCGTTCGCTCAGCCGGATCCTTGAGATCGCGCTCCAATGGATCGAAGTTGACTGGGATTTCCTGCTCCTTGCGCAGCACCTCCCAGACATCCTCGAAAGCCGGGATCAGGTAGTCCCGATGCAATCCCAATCGGCCCGCCAACGCACGACCGAAGGCTTGCGCTTCGGCTGGCTTCAGGTTGAAGTCCTTGCCCTCTTCTGCGAGCAACCTGGCATCGCGCCACAGCGGCGCGCCATCCATGCGCCACAGGCAGGTCAGCGCCCATCGGGGCAGCGGCTCGCCCGGATACCACTTACCTTGGCCAAAGTGGAGCAGCGACCCCGACGCGAACCTCTTTTGCAATCGACGCACGAGCGCGCCGGCGAGTTGGCGCTTCTCGTCGCCCAGTGCAGTGTAGTTCCACTGCTCCGCGTCCATGTCGTCGATGGAAACGAAGGTCGGCTCGCCGCCCATGGTGAGTCGCACATCGCCCTTGGTCAGTTCAGCCTCGAGTGTATGGCCCAGGGCCTCGATGTCACGCCACTGCTCTTCCGTGTAGGGCTTGGTGACGCGCGGATCCTCGCGAATGCGCGTCACGCGCATGCCGAAGTCGAACTTCACCTCGCCCGGATCGGTATAGCCGAATACCGGCGCGGCGCCGGCCGGCACCGCGGTACACGCAAGCGGTATATGCCCTTCGCCGGCCATCAGGCCAGAAGTGGCGTCCAGTCCAATCCATCCGGCACCTGGCATGTAGACCTCGGCCCAGGCATGCAGGTCGGTGAAATCAGCGTCGGGGCCGCTAGGACCGTCGAGCGCCTTCACATCCGCCGTGAGTTGTATCAGGTAACCGGAGACGAACCGGGCGGCGAACCCCATGTGGCGCAAAATCTGCACAAGCAGCCAGCCGCTGTCGCGACAGGAACCCTTCTTGAGACGGAGCGTCTCCTCCGGCGTATAGACCCCAGGCTCCAACCTAACCACATACTTCACCTCGTGCTGCAGCTCGCGGTTCAGCGCAACCAGCAGGTCCACTGAGAGCATTCCCTCGCGCACATGCTCCTTCTTGAATCGCTCGATCCAGGCCAGCACCAGCGGCCCGAGCGGTTCCTCGTGACGGAACGGCGCGAGCTCACCAAGCAACCTATCTTCGTAGACAAACGGGAAATGCTCGGCGTACGCTTCGACGAAGAAGTCGAATGGATTGATCACCGTCATGTCGGCAGTCAGATCGACCTCGACGATGAATTCGCGCGTCTTCTCGGGGAACACGTACCGGGCCACGTAGTTGCCGTAGGCGTCCTGCTGCCAGTTCAGGAAATGCTTGGCCGGTTTGACCGTCAGAGAGTAGCTGAGGATCGGCGTACGGCAGTGTGCCGCCGGCCTCAGGCGGATCTCGTGCGGCGACAACGCCACGGGCTGATCGAAGATGTAGCTGGTCTTGTGGTACAGGGCAACTTGAATCGTCATGCTTTAGGGTCTGGCAACACTTAAAAGGCGAAAAAAAATGGCCACAGGGATTACATGGGTCACGTAGAAAAGATTCACCGAGGCCACGACGTGCGCGCTCTCTTCCAGTGTCTCGGTGAGGGTCAAATCTGTGCGCTTTTCTCTGTGTCCTGTGTGATTTCTGCGGCTAAAACACTCTGCGTCGCGCCGAGGAAGGTTCAGTTTCCGCTGGACATCCAGTCTGGATTGGGCAGTTCGGCAAACACCTTGCGCAGGCCCCCGCCCCAACCTTGACGCAGCATGCTGAAGTAGGGATCGCCTTCCTGAATGCGCTTCTGGAATCCGACGCGCAGCGAGTCGCGCGGGTACCACAGCAAGTCGATCGGCAACCCGACCGAGATGTTGCTGCGTATCGTGGAGTCGAATGAAATCAACACGCATTTGGCGGCGTCCACCGGATTCGTTGCAGTACTGATCACGCGATCGAGGATCGGCTTGCCGTATTTGCTCTCCCCGAGCTGAAAGTAAATGGTGTCGTAGGTAGCTTCGATAAAATTGCCCTGTTGGTAGACGTGGAACAACCGCTGCTCTTCGCCGCGGATCTGTCCACCTACCAGCAGACTGGCGCTGTATTCGACGTTTCCCTGGGAAAGATACGGTCCGTCCCTGCGCTGCACCTCTCGCAGCGCATCGCCGACCAGAGAGGCGACTTCGTACATGCTGGGCACGCTCCAGATGGTGGGCCTGCCCTGATCGGCCTGGCGGTGCCCTTCCAGGGTATTGATCACGTTTTGAGTCACCGACAGGTTGCCGGAACTCAGCACCACCATGACGCGATCGTCCTTGCGCTCGAACACTTTCATTTTGCAAAAGGTGGACACATGGTCCACCCCCGCGTTGGTGCGCGAGTCCGAAGTAAAGAGGATGCCTGAATCCAGCCGCAAGGCGACGCAATACGTCATGACAGTATGGGTGTAGTTGATCGACTATCCATCATAGCGGCGCGAGAGGCTCGCCTGCAAGGCGCCAACAACCCATCGTCGCGTCGGCATCGACAGTTGCTTAACCGTCGCCGAATCGCCAGGACTGCGAGTCTGATGAATGGCGGAAACTAGACCGTGAAAAATCCTCGGTTGATCTCGCTGCCCAGCGTGCTGGTCCGGCTCAGGAAACCGGTGAGGTACTCATGCAGGCCGACGGCGAAAATATTGTCAATTAGACCGAAATGGAGCTCGGCGTGCAGTTCCCCCGCCAGGCGCAAGGCTTCCGCGGCTTGGGGCGTCGCGAGGACCCGCAAAATATCATAGGCCTCGCCCATGCATAGATGCAGCGATCGCGGCATGTCGTCGCGAAGAATGAGCAACTCCGCAACTCGCAGAGGCGTGATCACGTCACGGTAGACCTTGCGATAGGACTCGAACGCACTTACCGAACGCAGAACCGCTGCCCACTGGTAGTAGTCGACTGCCCCCCCGACATCGTCGACGCTGGGCAGAAGGACGTGATACTTCACGTCGAGAATGCGCGCCGTGTTGTCCGCGCGCTCCAGGAAGGTGCCCAGGCGGTTGAACTGAAAGGCCTGGTCGCGCAAGGCGGTACCTACCGTCACGCCGCGAAATAGATGTGATCGCTCTTTGACCCAGTCGCAGAACTGGCTCACGCCTTCCGAGTCCAGCCTCGACTCATTTATGCGCTGCAGCTCTAGCCAGGTGGAATTGAGCACTTCCCACATCTCGGAAGTGATGCTGCCGCGCACGGCGCGTGCGTTCTCCCGCGCGGCCCGCGCACAAGAGAAGATGCTCGACGGATTGTCCGCATCGAGCACCATATAGTGCAGGACGTCCTCCGCCCCCACGGTGCTGTGGCGCCCGCTGAAGGGAAACAGCGTGCCGGTGATATTCAGCGGTGCGAACCACTCCTGCTGGACCAGCTTGGCATCCTGCGGCATCAGCGACATCCGGTACGTAACGTCCAGGATGCGCGCCGTGTTCTCGGCCCGCTCGACGTAGCGGGCCATCCAGTACAAGTGGTTGGCGGTGCGGCTTAGCATAGAAACCCGTGATTCATTATTCGTGATTGGTGACTCGCATTCATTTCACGTGGTGCCGATCGGTTAGCGACGAGCGCCACGAGTCACGAGTAACCAATCACGAATCACGGTCATCTACGATCCATGTATCTTTCGTCCCACCTCCCTGGGACGAATTGACCACCAGGGACCCTTCCTTCAGCGCGACGCGCGTGAGGCCGCCCGGCACCATCACGACGTCTTTGCCGGACAGCACGAACGGGCGCAGATCGATATGGCGCGGAGCCACGCCGCTCTCGACGAAAGTTGGACAGGTAGACAGCGACAGCGTCGGCTGGGCGATGAATTTCTC
>Ga0207689_10004436_pt1 | contig 12731 bp, 16 predicted proteins | sample KBSMisM52_FD_184312 | JGI IMG/M metagenome (GOLD analysis project Ga0207689, IMG submission 184312) | Miscanthus rhizosphere microbial communities from Kellogg Biological Station, Michigan, USA - KBS Miscanthus M5-2 (SPAdes) (version 2) | ecosystem: Host-associated > Plants > Roots >... | reverse complement strand
CGAAATACGAGGGGCGTCCCCTGTGATCAACATCGAGGAATATCGTGCGCGGCAGACACGACAACCCACGCGCTGGTCGTCGCTGTTCGCAACAGCGGTGGCGGCTGTTGGTGCTTTCGTCATCGGTGCATATGCGGTTCTGAACCGGGATAAGATCCCCGGACCGAGCCAATGGATCTCCTTGCTGAGCGCACCGGCGGAAGCTGACAACAAGCTCACTTTTTCCGGCGAGAGGGTCGGTCGTTCAGAAACGGCGCCGCTGTTGAAGATCTGCGTGACGAAGGATGTCGTTCGGGACGCCGATTCTGATCGCGAGATTGACCCGGCGAAATTGTTTCAAATTCTGGCCTCAGCCCGCCACGCCGATCGACTTACGACACCGCGAGACCATGGAGCGGTCGAACTGGCAGCGAAATGGGGCGCGGTTGCCGATTGCGTCTATCGGTCGAATTCCTCGGGTTTGTGCGACATCGACAATCGAGCGCTCGCCGTTCAGTCGGCAAACACGTTCCTTAGTCAGGCGGATCAGATCGCTTCGAAACCAGAGAACTTTTCCGCCAACCAGGTGGAGGTGGACTCCCTGACGCAGATGAAAAGCCGCGTACTGGATTCCATGCAAGACCTGGTAAGAAATGGCGTGCTGATCGTCTCTGATTTCACTCAGTTTACGCCGGCCTCCGTTCGGAAGACCCTCGCCAAATCCGATCCCGAGAAAAATGCCTGCGCCAAGTAGTACCGGCATCGCTTCCCGCGCAAATACATCCTCTTTTCCCGCCGCAAGACTCGCCCCATATTCGGGGTAATGGCCAAACCCCCCGACAAGCCGAAAAAGGACCCCGCGCGCCCGACGCGCGCAAAGGCTGCACGTCCCGACGACAAACCGACACCGGATACGCTCGCCAATCTGCTCAATCCCGGCATCGGCCGCGGCACCGCAGGCCTGGGTTCCGGCACAGGACTGCAGCCGCCCCCGGACAATTCGTGGGACCGCCGGCGCGATTTTTCCGACGCCCACAAGGCGCGCAAGTCGACCCCCCGGGAATTCAACGAGGCTCCGCAACGCGACTATACGGCCTCGCCGATCACCGGACTTGATCCGCAGCTCGCGCAAGAGCTGGGCATTGGCGACGACGAGGCGTCATCGGCGCCAGCCCTGAAAAAGGAAGACCCGAAATACCGACTTCCGCGTGCCGACCTGCCGACCCAACCGGGCGGCTTTGCTGGCATTGCAAGCCAGCAATCGCTCGAGCAATTGCTGCGCGAGGGTCGTCCGGAATTCACTGCCATGCCGTGGACGCCGCACCGTCCACCACGACCGGAAAAATCGGAAGGCGGAAGGAAACTGGTCATTGCGTCCGATTTCGAGCCGAAAGGCGACCAGCCGCAAGCGATCGCGGAGCTCGTCGAGGGCGTGAAGCGCACGGACCGCACCCAGGTGCTTCTCGGCGTCACCGGATCCGGCAAGACATTCACGATGGCCAAGGTGATCGAGGCCACGCAGCGCCCGGCACTTATTCTCGCGCCCAACAAAACCCTGGCCGCTCAGCTTTACGGAGAATTCAAATCGTTCTTTCCCGATAATGCGGTTGAATATTTCGTCAGCTACTACGACTACTACCAGCCGGAAGCTTACGTTCCACGCACCGACACCTACATCGAAAAAGAATCAACGATCAACGAGCAGATTGACCGCATGCGCCATTCGGCGACGCGCGCCCTCCTCGAGCGCGACGACGTCATTATCGTCGCGTCGGTGTCCTGCATCTACGGCATAGGATCGGTGGAAACATATTCGGCGATGACCTTCACCCTCAAGCAGGGTGGCAAGATCGACCAGCGCCAATTGCTCGCCGACCTCATTGCGTTGCAGTACAAACGCACGCAAGGTGATTTTTTCCGCGGCTCGTTTCGAGTGCGCGGTGATACCGTCGATATCTTTCCCGCGCACTATGAAGATCGCGCCTGGCGCATCCATCTGTTCGGCGACGAAATTGAAAAAATCGAAGAACTGGACCCGCTGACTGGACAAAAGACGGACGAATTGGAGTTCGTGAAAATCTACGCCAATTCACACTATGTTACACCCCGTCCGACACTTATTCAGGCCGTCGCCGGCATCAAGAACGAGCTGCGCCAAAGACTCGAGCAGCTCAATGGCGCCGGCCGCTTGCTTGAGGCGCAGCGGCTCGAGCAGCGCACGATTTTCGACCTCGAAATGATGGAAGCCACCGGCGCTTGTGCGGGAATCGAGAATTATTCGCGCTACCTCACCGGCCGCAAGCCCGGCGAGCCGCCGCCCACACTATTCGAATACGTGCCGGATAACGCGCTGGTGTTCGTGGACGAAAGCCACGTGACTGTTCCTCAGCTCGGTGGCATGTATCGCGGCGACTTCCGGCGAAAGGCGACGCTTGCCGAATACGGTTTCCGCCTGCCCTCCTGCATGGACAACCGTCCGCTGCGTTTCGAAGAATGGGACGCCATGCGGCCGCAAACAATGGCGGTCTCCGCGACGCCGGGAGCCTGGGAAATGGAAGAAGCGCGCGGCGTATTCGTCGAGCAGGTGATCCGCCCCACCGGCCTGATCGACCCGCCCGTCGAGATACGGCCCGCCCGGACGCAGGTCGATGATCTGGTCGGCGAAGTCCGGCAAGTAGCGGCGAAGGGTTTTCGTTCGCTCGTTACGGTGCTGACAAAGCGCATGGCCGAGGACCTGACCGAATATATGCACGAGCAAGGCATCCGTGTGCGCTACATGCACAGCGATATCGATACACTGGAGCGAATCGAGATCATCCGCGACCTGCGGCTCGGCGCCTTTGATGCTCTCGTCGGCATCAACCTGTTGCGCGAAGGCCTCGATATTCCGGAGTGCGCGCTGGTTGCCATTCTCGACGCGGACAAAGAGGGATTCCTCCGCAGCGAGACCAGTCTGGTCCAGACGATCGGTAGAGCCGCACGCAACATCGACGGCAAGGTCATACTCTATGCCGATGCGGTGACGGGCTCGATGCAGCGCGCGATCGAGGAAACCAACCGCCGTCGCGAGAAGCAGGAAGACTACAACAAGGCGAATAGCATCACGCCGGAAAGCGTGCGCAAGGGCATCGCCGACATTCTCGACAGCGTCTATGAGCGCGACCATGTGCTGATCGCAACCGGCGCCGCCGGTGCCGGCGAGTTCGCCGACGCTGCAACCATCGGCCATAATCTCGAAGCAGTCATCGCTGATCTCGAGACCCGCATGCGCGAGGCCGCCGCCGATCTCGATTTCGAGGAGGCCGCACGTTTACGCGACGAGATCAAACGTCTGCGGGCGACAGAGCTTGCGGTGCTCGACAATCCCACGGCACGCGACGTGGTGATCGCGCAGGAACCAAGGCTGCGAAAAGGACTTAGTCGACCGCACAAGCCGCATCTCGACGAGATGGGCATCGCGCTGTCGCACGAGGTAAAGCCGGCACGAGAAGGTTCACCCCGATCAAAGCTCGGAAAGCCGGGGATGCGCGGTGGTTTCCGCAGCAACAAGCGGCGCTAGCCGCCGCCCGCGTCCGTCAATAGCGATGGCGATGCCGGCGCGCGTAGCCAAACGCGGACGGACGGTCATCCCAGGGATAGCTGTAGACGTAGCCATCCCAGGCATAGAGGCAGTAGTAGCCGGCCCAGGCGCAACGATCGCGCCAACTTGAGTAATGCCACGCGGTCCTCACGTGCCGCGTTCCAGACCTGTAGTCCGAACCGAGGTCCGCCGCTTGCGAAGACGTGCAAGGTGCCGCAAAAGCGCACACGGCAACCAGAGTCCCGAAAATCAAACGCTTCATGCCGGCGACGGGAACCGAAGTCATAGGCGTGCCCATTGTTGTCTATTTGTCGACAGGCTGGTCGTCGCGTGAGCGTTTCGGAGAGTCAGTGACCTGATACCAGACGCCCTGGCAAAGCGTGCCCTGGCAGAAGTCTCCAACGCTTCCACCTCCGCCGTATCCGCCGCCGCCGACGCCGCCGCCACCCCCGCCCGCCTGCCATTCACGGCGAAAATTCTTGCCGTCACGTCCGCGTTGCCACATACCCATATTATTGTTCTTGTCGTCGTGTTTGCCATGCCCGTTATTGCGCTTGCCGTTATGCGCCTGGTGAGGAAAATGGCGACCGCGCCCGGATTTCCCACCCATCATACCTTTGCCGCCCCAACTCATGCCGTGAGCATTTCCGCGACCGCCGCCTCCGCGCGCCCAAGCATCGGCGCCGACGGAAAGTGTTCCGACAACCGCGGCAGCCGCAATGGCGATGGTGCATCGAGTGAGCATGCGCATGTGGACCAAATGTCTGCGCGCAGGTGTCTGCTTGCAAATCAAAACGCCGGGCTTGGTTAAGCCCGGCGTCGCCATTCATAATTAATACTTTGCGGACGAGACGATCGTTTTAGATTAATGACTGCGATCCCGAAAATACGGGATCATTTTGGTCAACGCGCGTCAGACAGATTCGCCTGCTCCTTCCAGCACAGCGTACTGAGTCATGTCGGCGGTCGCACGCTCCCAGCCGGATCCGGTAAATCCCGCGACCACGTTAATGCGTACAATTTGTACAAGACGATCATTAAGCTTCACGGTGCCGACGGTCCGGTCTCGGATGTAGGCAACAGCAGCGATGCCGCACGCATGCCCGTCACGCGCAGCGGTGTTCACAGCCTGCATTGCTTTTTCAGGCGCAGCTCCCTTGCCGCGTAAGCTGACGAACTGTTCCGCCTGTTGCGAAGTGTTGCAGAGAACGCCAACACCGACCGCCGCTTCCCCGTTTTCTGGCGCGGGCCCTTCCGCTGCAAGTGCCTGACCACAAACAAGCACAGCGGCTGCCGCCACCACCCAAAAGATACGCATTACCGCCTCCGGTTCCGTGTTCATTTTGGGGAACAACGTGCCGGCCTCAATGTCGTTCACGGTTAAGCACGCGATTGTGAGACCTCTTTTGATGCCGTTGCGTATATCGATTTTTTCAGGCAAATAGCCGCCGCCCCCTTGGGCGACCATCAATAGAAATCGGTTCTTCAGAAAGCATGCGATGCAGTCTGTAGTCGTAAAGTTCCGCAATCTTTTTGGTGCACGCGTCGTGCTGTTTATTGCCTGCGCACTAGCACTCGCCGGTTGCGAGACCGACGCAACTGGCCCCACAGCAGGCGGTGTACCGAGAGCGGCCCCTTCGACGGCGCCGGTCGCAAATTCAGAGCCAATGACGCACTCGCGCGCGGCACGGGAGTGCTGGATGCGGACCGAGAAGGCCAACGCGCACGAAAATCTCGATAAACGCGCTGAACTCGTCAACAAGTGTATCGACGAAAAGCTGAAAGCAGCGGGCGTACCCTCGCCCCGAACCTGAGACCCTTCAGAAAGCCGCCAGACATCCTCTTGCGCCCGGCTGCGCGCCCGCTAGCATTGGCCATCACTCGAGTTCAGGGAGGTCGTCATGGCGAAAGGTCAGATGCGTTCGGCGAAGGAAAAAAAGAAGCCAAAGGCCGATAAGGACAAGCCCAAACAGCTATCGGCATACAAGCTGTCGCAGATGCAGGGCTCATCCGCCAGCCCTTATAATCCACCCGGAAAGAAGAACTGACAGTTACTTGCGGCCCACGGTTTCCGCTTTCGAGTCTGGCGGAAGTTCTTGTGCCTGCTTTGCCATTTCCAGGCAGGTGAGCAACTCCACGTAACTCGGTGCGCGATCGAGTGCGGCAAATCCGGCGCACTGGCTCTTCTGTGCCGCGTTGTATTGGGCCCAATCCTGCTCGAGCTTGCCGCGCGCATCCACTTCGTCCCGCTGACACGCGGCCGAGTCGCGCCCCGGCAACACCCCAGCCACGGCCGCCGGCCGGCACGTTCGCTCGACGTCGAATTTCGGCACCGAGTCGGCCGCGAGAACGAGGTGTGACGCGGCCAAAACGATTGGCAATAACGCGGGCATATCCTGATCCTCATCTAGACCCGGGACAACCCACCAGCGGGGCTTCTGGTTTCATAACAATACGTTTGAACCTTTTCGCCGAGCCGGCCGACCTAGAAAGGTAACGGTCGGAGGACGTGCCGTGCTTAAATTCTTTCTTCGCAGGCTTCTTACCTTTGTCGGAATCATCCTGCCCGGCACCTTCGCGCTCGCGTTGCTTTTGGCACCGCCAGCTCGTCCAGAACCGCTACAGCCACCGCGATGCGATCGCTATCTTGCCGATGCAACGGCAAACGTCGCTGCCATACAGGCGCGGGTCAAAAAGCTTGGCATGACCGCCGGGCCAGAGACCTGCCCCGTCACTCAGCTTTATTTTCTTGAAGTCGTAAAGGCGCGAGCCATGACCGCGCTCTGCAAGAGTGGTACCGAACGCGAGCGCGAGTTGGGCCGCATGGACGCCGACGTAGAGCACATTGATGGGGCAATCGCTGCCCGCTGTCTTTGACGCAAAAATGCCGAAAGTGGGGTCCACAGCTTGGCCAAAGTTCCATGGCAAGCGCAACCAATGTTTAACCGGTCGCCGCCCAGCATCGCCGCACAACAGGTATCCTCGGTGGAGTTTCCAGGAATGCAAGCCAACGTATTCTGCGCGCTGCTGACGACCGGTGCGCTCGCATTCGCGGCCGGCCCCGCTATCGGGCAAGACGCGCCGCGAGCGGACGCGACCAATGCTATCCTTGTGCCCGAAATGACGCTGAACCCTGAGGAAAGCGCGCTGCTCGGAAATGCGCTGGTGTTTGATCCGTCGGTGCTCGCAGAGACACCGAAAAAAGCACTGCGCATCCCGTCCGACAAAGGTTACGCCGTCACACGCACAGACAAGACCGATGGCTCAAGTACGTTCGTTGTAAAGCAACCGCTCCAGACCGATTGGAGCAACTCTATCGGCGCCGATCTCGGGCCCTCGCGCGGAGGAAGCGCCTTTGACCGCCCCCTTCCGACGACGCGCGATGATTCCCCTTCGGGATCCGCCTGGGCCTCGGTCGGGCTTGCAAACATCGGAAGTATGGATGCCCGCATCGACCCGACGAATGAACAGGGGAAATTCGGCACAACGTTGAAACAGTCGATTCCGTTCGGCAGTCGCTTCGCCGTCACCTTGCAGGACACATATTCAGTCACTGAGACGCGTGGTCAGTCCATGGCTGGGCCGAACGACATCCCTTTGATGGCCTTGCCGGCTGCCTCCACTCCCTCGACGCCACAGGTCTTCGGCAATGAAAGAACCGTCAAGTTCAACATCCTGCCGACCGGCACGACGCTCGGCGCCGGCCAGTCCAGCGCCAGCAACGACCCCGTCGCGCACAACACCCTGAGCGCCGAGCAAAAGCTTTACGGACCACTCCAGGTTACCACCGCGGTCACGGATTTTGGTCAGACCACCAGCAGTAAAAGCATCAGTGCCGGTTTCAAGCTTCATTGGTAGCCCGTTCGGCCCCCAGAATCCGGAAAAAGTCGTGCATAACTTGCCCCGCGCAGCCTGTTCCGCTGGTGGACCCTGCTCTGCCCCACGGCCGCCCAAGTCGCATGCCGCAATTGGCCTGCAAAGGGGACCCGCGCAATTTGCATTCGCCTTGTAGGAGTGGACCATGAGCAGGAGTGATCGGCTTGGCGCAGTTCCGGAAAAGCCCGGGCCGGAGATATATGCTCCCAACCGACGACCAGTGGAAAAGCTGAGCGACGCCGACCAGGCGGCGGCGACGTTCGAGGGCGAAATTCGAGAATTCGTCCGACGCGACGTCGCTTTCCTGCGTCGTCAAAGGCCGGAAGCCGATACACAGTCCGAACCGGTGTCCGACAATCTGAATGGGCTTATTCGGCGCGTATCCGGTGCATCCATGGAAGAAATCGACCGAGTCATCCTCGAACTGCAAGGCGTTCGCGAGATGCTGCGGAGCGAAGGCGAGCGGGTCGGCCGGGAAATTGCCGGCTACGCCAGTCTGAGTCACGCCGCGATGACCGCCATGAAGGTCATCGGTGACAGCCTCACGCAGTGGAAAAATGGGTCCAGGAATTCGGACTAGACGCTGATGGTAGCGTGAAAAGCCATCGCCGGAGCTATCGGCGATGGCTTTCTGGTTTCACCAATGCGCTAAGCAAAATCAGTCCGAAGACGGACCACGATCAGGCTAGCGCTTGCGTTCAGATCAGCTGGCGGCTGCGACTTTATTTTTGGCGCCCTTGCGCGGCAGCGGATAATCGGCGCTCTCATAGAGCTGCCGAATCCCGTTTCCATCGAAACGCTTCTCTTCAACTTCAAGATATGCGCCCAGCAACAATTCCGGCGGCAATTCCTCTATGGCGAAGCGAATGGCCTCGGCCGCAGTCGGAAAGCGCTTGTAGCCAATTGGCCGGCGCGACTTCCGGCTCCGGCTAGGAAACAGTTCGGACGGGGCACGGTAGTTGATCATCGACATAATCAAAGGCTCCTCAGCGCATAATATGGCCCTTGTGACGCCGAAAATCCAGCACCTCGGCGAGTACATATCTGCCCCGTTGGCCCACGGTAAACATCGGGTTCGTAAAAAACATGGCCCGGCGCGCGTGGCGCCGGGCCAAATCCCAGCCGATGGGACGCATTTAATCAACCACTTCGGCGACGACCTCACTGGTTGCAGGGTCGATCAACACAACACGATTGTTTACCACCATATATTTGTAGGCCCTGATGGCGGGCACCTCGACTGCTACTTCTTGCGGCAGCGTATAAAGTTGCGCGCTCTCCGGTATCCGCGCGCCGACCCGGTACTCGACGGTCGGCTGCGCCGGTGCGACGCGCTCGCGCACTATCGTGCGATAGATCGTTTGGCGCTGGACCGGTGTCAGTTGCAGAGGTCCAGTAGTTACAACCGTCCGCGATTGCACGGGCTCTCGCGTGATGACGGTGGTCTGAGCGCCGGCCGCTCCCACGCTTGCAAGCAGCGCGGTCACGATAGCGGCATGGCGAAAATGTGTCATAAGTTCCTCCTCACAATTTGTATCCAGAGGAGAAAACGCCGCGCTGTCCGGAGCGGTTCCTCCGGCAATAAATAGGCGTCTCGCTTATTCCGTCACTGCACGTGTGGCGGGTCGTCCATGAGCCTCAACTTTGCCTGCAGGGCCGCGATGCGACGTTCAGCCTCCATACGGGTCAAGTTTGGGCGAAACGCGTCGGGCTCGTAAGCATCAAACGCGAGTTGGCGAAGCTGAATGGCCTGGTCGCTCGTCATCACGCCTACAGATTTCGCTTTCTTTTCCATATCACCACAATCGTTCGGTGCAGGTTCAGTTCCTACAGACTGAGACACAATCGCGCCTGTATGGCAGCGGCTCCGGAGAAGCGTTCATCCTCGAAGGCGCTTCAGCACTGAGGTCAGGATGACCGCGCCGCAAGGGCCGGCCGCAAGACAAGCGTGATGGGCAAGGCTATCAGCACGACGGCAGCAACGACCGTGAGTGCCGCCGGGATGCCGATCGCGTCTCCCAGCAACCCATAGACTGCCGGCGAAACAGCGCCGGCACCGATTGTCCCCGTATAGAAGATGCTGAAAGCGCGTTGACGCCACGATGGCTCGACAAGATCGGGCACCGAACCATAAAGCACAGAGGACGTGCCGTTGAGCGCAATGCCGACAATCGGCAACAACATCAAGGCGGGTTCGAGTGACAACGGCAGCAGGCTTACAATGCCCAGTGCTGTCACGGTTTCGGTTAGCCACACCGTCGCCACCGCGCCGATGCGAGCGCCGATGAATGCACAGACGAGCTTGCCCATCGCCCCGCCGACAAAAACGAGCGTCAGCGCCAAACCGACAACTTGAACGCTCGCTCCCTTTGCAGTCAGTACGAACGGCAGGAAAGTGAGGAAGGCCATGCGTGTCGCACTATCGATCACGCCAACCGACAAGAGCAGCGGAAATGCAAAAGGCCTTATGGCACCCGACTTGCCTCGTGCACTGTCATCCTTTCGCGACAGTACCTGGGCGTCGCTGAACCTCGGCATCGCGACAAAGATTGCCACCGCGGCAACCGACCCGAGAGCACCGAGGATCATCAGCGCCTGGCGCCACGGCAGCACGATGAACATCAGAGCCGCGGCGGCTGGGAAAATCATTTTCCCGATGTCACCGGCGAAATTGTAAGTACCGAGCGCTTTCAGCGAGCGGTTGCCAGCGAAGGCATGCGCGATAAGCGATGATGCGAGCGGATGCTGCGTGCTTGCGCCGAGGCCGCCGATAAACAGCGCCGCGACAAGACCCGCGACACCACTGCTGAAGCCAGCAAAAATGTAGCCAAATCCTGCGAGTGCGGTACCGAGCGCCAACACCGTTGCGGCGCCGAAACGTTCAGCAACAAAACTCGCCGGAATCTGGAAGCCGGCCAGCGTACCGGAAAAGACCGTTCTCATCAGCCCGAGCGCCGCAAAGCCGAGGCCGAATTCGCCCTGCCAGATCGGCAACATCACGTAGACGAGATCGGTGTACCCGTCATGCAGCGCATGCGCACCGCAGGCAACGCCGATCGCACGTCGCTCCGCGGCCTTCGCTGAAACAGGATCAGGCGCCGTCGATTCATCGGTGGTCGCGCTCATACATGCCAGCTTAGCAGAAAGATGGTCGTCAGGTGGCAAAGCGGAAATGCATCACATCGCCGTCCGCAACGACGTAATCTTTCCCTTCCAGCCGCATTTTCCCTGCGTCGCGAGCGCCTGCCTCACCTGCGCAGGCAATGTAGTCGTCATAGGCGATGGTTTCGGACCTGATGAAGCCGCGTTCGAAATCGGTATGGATGACGCCGGCCGCCTGTGGCGCCTTCGTACCCTGGGTGATGGTCCAGGCGCGCGCTTCCTTCGGGCCGACCGTAAAGTAGGTCACAAGGTGCAGAAGTGCGTAGCCAGCGCGCACAAGACGATCGAGACCGGTCTCCTTTAATCCGACAGCCTCGAGATATTCCGCGCGTTCCTCTGGCGGCAGCGTCGCGATCTCCGATTCGATCTTGGCAGAGATGACAACCGCGACTGCACCTTCGGCCTTCGCCCGCTCTTCGACCTTACGAGAGAAATCATTGCCAGTCGCAGCGGAAGCTTCGTCCACATTGCATGCATAGAGGACTGGAGCCGATGTCAGCAGACCCAGGGAGTGAAACAGTTTTTCTTCCTCGGGTTTGCGCTCGACCAGTCTCGCCGGTTTTCCGTCACGGAGGAGAGCGAGGGTGCGATTGACAAGATCAAGTGTTTCCTTGGCGAGCTTGGCCTCTTCGCCGCTGCCTTTCGCTTTCTTCTCGAGATTGTCGATGCGCTTTTCCAAGCTGTCGAGATCGGCCAGCATCAGCTCGGTTTCGATCGTCTCGATGTCGGCAATAGGATCGATTTTGCCTTCCACGTGCGTGACATCACTGTCCTCAAAACAACGCACCACATGCACGATCGCATCGACTTCCCGAATGGTGGCGAGAAACTGGTTGCCGAGACCTTCGCCCTTAGATGCGCCGCGCACGAGTCCAGCGATATCGACAAACGTGATGCGCGTCGGAATGATCTGCGCCGACTTCCCAAGCACCGCCAGTTTATCCAGCCGCGCGTCCGGCACCGCAATCTCACCAACATTCGGCTCGATCGTACAGAATGGATAGTTGGCGGCCTGTGCCGCCGCAGTCTGCGTCAAAGCATTGAAGAGTGTCGACTTGCCCACATTTGGCAGGCCGACAATGCCGCATTTGAATCCCATGATCTTATTGTCTCTTTGCCGGTAATCTTATTTGGAGGCGGGCAGGTCATCGTCCGCCTCGTCAGTGAAGCCTTTGGCTTCCATGGCGAGATGAACCTTGTTTTGAAACGATGAATCCTTGTCCTTGACGAGAAGCGGGGCGTTATCGGCCATCACGTCGCACAAAGCCTCGACCCACGCCCATTCGCTTTTTGCGAAGTCGCCGAGCACGTGCATCGGAACCAACTCTTTGACGTCAGGTTTCCCGATTCCGATGCGCACGCGCTTGTACTCGTTGCCGATGTGGGCGGTGATAGAGCGCAGGCCATTGTGGCCCGCAACACCACCGCCAACTTTCACCCTGACTTTCGCAGGCGCCAGATCGACTTCGTCGTGAAACACCACAATGCTGCCTGTATCGAGCTTGTAGAAATTTGCAGCCTCCCCGACCGCCCTGCCCGACTCGTTCATGTACGTGCCGGGCAAAAGTAGAAGGATGCGCTCGTTCGCAATGTTGCCTTCGACCGCAACGCCTTGAAACCGCCGCCGCCACGGAGAGAGTTCATGGCGACGCGCGATTGCCTGCACCGCCATGAACCCGATGTTATGGCGATTGCCGGCGTGCTTGGGACCGGGGTTGCCGAGACCGACGAAAAGCAGCATGGCGTGAACGGCGCTCGCCTAGAGTTTGCCGATTACGCAAACGCTGACGGTGAGGCCCGAACGAGGCCTCACTTCTTCTCGGGCTTCGCTGCCGCGGCGGCGGCAGGTGCGGCACCACCAGCAGGAGCCGCGCCAGGAGCTGCACCGGGAGCAGCTCCGGGAGCCGCACCTTCGGCAGCGGGCGCAGCGCCGGTTGCCGCTGCTGCGGCGGCGGCGGCCGCTGCTGCTGCGGCCGCTTCGGCGGCGGCCTTCATTTCTTCCGCGTAACCAGACGGCGGCACAACGGTTACGAGCGTCATGTCAGGGCGCCCAATCACACGGATGTTCTTCGGAAGCGTCACGTCGGTCAGGTGCTTCGAGTGATTGATGTCGAGGCTGGAAATGTCGACGTCA
>Ga0207689_10004434_pt1 | contig 12735 bp, 9 predicted proteins | sample KBSMisM52_FD_184312 | JGI IMG/M metagenome (GOLD analysis project Ga0207689, IMG submission 184312) | Miscanthus rhizosphere microbial communities from Kellogg Biological Station, Michigan, USA - KBS Miscanthus M5-2 (SPAdes) (version 2) | ecosystem: Host-associated > Plants > Roots > Rhizosphere... | reverse complement strand
AAGTCGCGCTTCTTTGCGTGCTGAACCTTCGGCACCTCTAAAGATCAAATAACGCAACACTCGGATAAGGCGATCGAGTGCTTCGTAAAGTGAGCTACTGAACCAGGCTTTAAGTCGTTGACGTCGACTTCCTTCACGAGCTTGCTCACGTAGACGCTTGATTGTGCGTCGATTGAAATCAGCACGAATGTCGTAGGTATCGAGAAACAGGTATAGCGACAGTAAACCGAGCACCCGTGCCACGTTCGCTGCACGGAGCCAACCCTGCACACCTCGACCCGCCAGCAACTCGTTAACCCGTTCCTCTGTCAGCGGTGGTACTGCCGCAACTTGTTTGTGGGCAGGTGCCGGAACCGACAATCCGTGTCCGTTACTTGAGCTATGTTTTACTAATGCCTGCATTTCTGTTTATTCATGTCCGATATGCTTTAGCTTGTCGTGAACAGCAAGCAGGACGCCAACAATCACGACAAGCTGAAGCATCGGACATCGCTAAATCACCGCTAACATGTGCTTCGTTCCGGCGCGTTCGAAATAACTGATCGCGCGGTGAACGTCGCGGTCAATCTGTGTTTTCAATTCTTCCAAGGACGAGAACTTTCGCTCGTCACGTAAACGATATAAAAAACGGACGCGGATCACATCACCGTACAGATCCCCGTCCCAGTTCATTACGTAAGTCTCTACCGAAGGTTCCGTAGCGTCGCCAAATGTCGGTCTGACCCCGATATTTGTTACGCTGCGCCGCCATTGGCCGTCGATCAACGTTCCGGTGACGTAAACACCGTTCCTTGGTATGACGCGGTTCTGTGGGCGCAGGTTGGCTGTTGGGAAGCCCAGTTTGTGGCCTCGTTCTGCGCCCTTTTCCACTCGACCCTCAACGCCGTACGGTCGACCCAGCATACGTCTCGCAAGATTTACCTGGCCCCGCGCCAAAAGTTCACGAATCTTGCTCGAACTCACTCGACGTCCATGTAAACTAACCTCTGGAACTTCGCCAGCTATAAAACCTAACTGGGCGCCGAGTCTCTTCAAGAGTTCGATGTTGCCTTCTCGATCATGTCCGAATGCGAAACCTTTTCCGAGATAGACTTCCTGGGCATGCAGTCTCGCCTTCACCACATCTCGTAAAAAGTCCGCAGCTCGAATCGAAGAAAACTCTTCGGTGAATCTCACGACGATCGTTTGTTCAATTCCCAACACTCCAAACGCCTCGATCTTTTGATCGAAAGTCTGTAACAACGGTGGTGCTGATTCAGGATGTAGAACTGCGCGCGGATGCGGATCGAAAGTGATAACCGTTGGGACTGCACCAACCGCTCGCGCACGATCAACGACGGTCTTCATGATCAACTGGTGACCGAGATGCAGACCGTCAAACACGCCAAGCGTCAACACCGTGGGACGGTGAATGCCGGCGTTATCAGTTCCGTGGAATAAGCGCATAAGAGTTTGCGTGTGGCACAGACTTCAGTCTGTGTTCTAAGTGTCCTTTAGACCTCAAGTTCAAGTAGATCCCAAAACACAGACTGAAGTCTGTGCCACACGCTGCAATCTGAAATCTTCAATCTGAAATTGTTAATCCGTCGTACGCGAACTCCACTCCTTCTGGTAGTCGCGCCGAATCCCGCTCGTGTTTGATGTCGTGTGCCATGTGAGTAAAGAACGTGCGTTTTGGTTTTAGCTCCTCGACATATTCCAATGCCTTATCAACCCACAGGTGCGTCGGGTGCTCTCTAAAACGCAAACAATCAAGCACAAGCACATCCAGATCACGCAACGCATTCATCGTCGGTGGCGGAATCTCACTGAGGTCGGTCAGATAAGCAAAATCGTTGAAGCGATAGGCCATCACCGGCAATCGACCATGAATAACTTCCAGCGGTGTGACCTCCAAATCACTACCAATGCAAAACGAAGCCCCTGGAGTAACCACGTTCGGAATTACTTGTGGCAGTCCACCACCAAAATGCGACGGCTCGAAGATGTATTTGAAGATGCGTTTTATGTCGACCCAGGCACGTTCGTTTGCGTATACGCCAAGCGCGCCGAAACGAAAATTGAGCGGACGGATGTCATCAAGTCCGAAGATGTGATCGGCGTGACAGTGGGTGACGAGAACGGCGTCGAGCTGCTTTAGTCCAAAGCGTAACGCCTGTTGTCGAAAGTCGGAGGAAGTATCGACGAGAACTGTGCGACCACCGTGTTCGACAATGACGGAAACTCTGAGGCGTTTATCGCGAGGATCGTCCGAAACACACGTCTCGCATTCACAACCAATCGAGGGAACGCCTGTTGAGGTGCCGGTGCCGAGAAAGGTAAGTTTCATGAAAGGATTTGAGCTTAGTGCTTTGAGCTTTGTACTTTGTGCCCTGACCCACGGGCATTAATAGCATCAGGGATTCAGCACTCGTCACAATGCGGTCAAAGTACTAAGCTCAAAGTACGAAGTTCGTATTGAGTCACTTCCCGCCAGTAATATCTCTGCCCGAAAACGCCCTCGGCTTCGGTGTCGCGTTTGCCAACGACACGTATTGCATGCGGAGGTCTGACAGCAAACCCTCAATCATCTGGTGTTCTTGCTTTGTCAGATTTCCCTCCGTCTTCTTCTGCAGCATGCCGATAACGTCTATCCAGTGTTTTCCGAGTTCGAGATCCACATCGCGTTGGTGCGTCACCGGATGCTCCATCATCCCAAGTGATGATGCGGCGTTTGAGGCTATCGACATCAAAAAGTTTACGAAGCTTGCCGGGTCGTGCGCGCCTTCAAGTTCTTCTTCGCTAAATTCCTCGTCTTCTTCTGGCGATTCGTCAGCGGCTTGAGGTGGCTCGACTGCTGGCGCAGTTTGAGGCTGAGCGGCAGTTTGAGGCTCAGGCGCTGGCGCAGTTGCCACTTCCGCTACTGCAACTTTTGGTTCAGGCTTTGGCTCCTCAGGGGGCAAATCTCTTGGACTGCCATCAGCGTTGAAGAGTCTACGATCAGTTACTTTGAAAGTTGGTTGTTCGTCGTCCATATTGTCTTCACTAATACGATTTAGAGTCTAAATTTCGGGATCAAATTGATGTTAGCATCCGCGTTCCGGTCTCACCAAACCTGACGTGTGGGAACACGTGAGACCAATTGTCCGATAAACTTTAGTTTGTCGTTGTCATCACCTGGCTCGTCAAGCCGGCAACGCGACAAACTAAAGTTTATCGGACATCCGGCTACCCGCAACTCATCACTGCCGATCTGCATTCCACGTACCTATTAACCCAGCCTGCGGCAAAGTGAATTGGATTGCCCTGCCTACGGCCTAAACTCCCGCACATCAAATCTCTCTGTGCGTTTTGGAGTTCTGGCTGTCTTCAAACATCAACTTCTCCGCTCAGAAATTGATAGTCCCGATAGCTGATGCTCGATGCGCACAGAGAGGGGTTAGGAAGTAAGCAAAATGGAGATATTGGTAAACATACTGATCAGTTTGATTGTGCTTTTGCAGTCCATCTTTTGGCATCGATGCTGAATAAACGGCCACCCCCTTTAGTAACCCCTTTCGATTAATCGGGCGCGCTCTTCTGGGACCGCAGGCGTCCTCGCCTGCCAGCGTTCCCACTAAGGCGTCATTAAGACTAAGAGCAGGCGAGGACGCCTGCGGTCCAAGAGCGCGCCCTGAAGTTCAGTGGTAGTACTAAAGGGTAACGCGTGGGACAGACTTCTCTCTGGAATCTTTGGTTTATACTGAGCGCAACGATGGATAAGAACACAGACTGAAGCCTGGGCCACCCCTTAAATGCAAAACTTCGAATCACCGGTCTACACCTACCCGACACAAACTGGAGTCTTGCAGCGGAATCCACTTTTGAAGTGGATGGTAATCGTCGCGCTGTGGGCGTTCCTCGGACTGGTCTATTCCGCACCGATCTATTTGGAAGTTCGCGCCGAGGGAATGGCACACGCCGCGTCGCGAGTCTTTACCTGGGGAATTCTTTTATGGGTTGCCTGGGCGCCGCTGACACCACCGATGATTTGGCTCGCCCGCCGCTACTCGCTCGTCGTGGGAAGCTGGAAGCGCACTTTGCCAATTCACCTCCCGGCGTTTCTCATTCTGTCTTCGCTTCACAGTGCCGCGGCAGTTGCCGTCGTCCTCATCGTCAAACCGTTCGATGACATGGGAGAAAGTCCGAAAGAGTTTTGGCCACGCTTCTTCAGTCGAATGAAAGGCTCTTTTGGTGCTGACCTACTCGTCTACGGCGCAGTTGTCGGGGTTTGTTACGCGATTGATTATTACCGCAAGTATCGTGAGCATGAGTTCATAGCATCGCAACTCGAGGCACAGCTGGCGCAGGCGCAGCTTGATTCGTTGCGAATGCAACTACATCCACATTTTCTCTTCAACACGCTAAATGGCATCGTCGGCTTGGTTAGAGACAATAAGAATGAAGCCGCGGTCAGTATGCTCGTTGGACTCAGCGACCTTCTACGTCACGCGCTGGAACATTCCGACGAGCAGGAAGTTGAACTGAAAGATGAGCTGAGTTTTACTGAGCTGTATTTGAAGATCCAGCAGATGCGTTTTTCAGATCGGTTACAGATTGACTTCGACATCGATCCATCGCTGATGAACGCAATGGTGCCAAATCTGCTTTTGCAGCCGCTGTTGGAAAACGCTCTTCGTCATGGAATCGGTCGCAGTACGGAAGCAGGCTGGATCCGGATCTCAGCTAAACGAGAAAACGGATCATTGCTGATCACCGTGTCGGACAATGGCGCCGGGTTGCCGAGTAATTGGCAGATGAAAACAAGTAGTGGCATTGGGCTGGCAAATACAGCAGCGCGACTGCAACAACTCTACGGCGAGAACCATCGCTTTGATATTCACAATCGCGAAAAAGGCGGCGTTGTCGTGGAGGTTGTGATACCGACGCGGAGCAACTTGGAGTCAGTACCGTAACGCGGTAGCGTCGGCTCTTGACGTTAATGAATCGAGCCGACGCTACCGCGTTACGGTACTGACTGTTACCCATGCCTGAAAAGATCAAAACGCTGATCGTTGACGACGAACCGCTGGCGCGGCGGAATCTTCGTTTGCTATTGGAACGCGATCCGCAGATAGAAATTCTTGGTGAGTGTCGAAACGGGAAAGAAGCGGTTAAAGCAATCGAAACGTCTCGACCCGATCTGATCTTTCTCGACATTCAAATGCCCGAAATGGACGGCTTCGATGTACTCGAAAATGTCGGTGCTGAACACGTGCAGGCAATCGTCTTCGTCACTGCCTTTGATCAATATGCCCTGAAAGCTTTTGAGGTTCACGCGCTCGACTATCTTCTCAAACCTTACGACGACCTGAGATTCACTCAAGCACTTCAGCTCGCCAAGGCACAGATCGAAACCCGAGAAATCAGCAAGGTTAGTAAACGACTTCTTGCGCTCCTGGAAGAACGCGAGAATCAGAAGGTGTTATCTACTCGACAGAAACCGTACCTGACTCGCCTGATGATCAAACTCGCAAGCCGGGTTGTCTTACTGAAAGTGGATGATATCGACTGGATCGAGGCCGACGGCAACTACGCCAAACTGCATGTTGGCAAGAAAGCTCATCTGCTGCGCGAGAAGATGCATGATCTGGAATCGCAACTCGACCCACAAAGATTCGTTCGTATTCACCGCTCGATAATCGTCAACCTTGAACGAATCAAAGAACTGCATCCTCACTTCAACGGCGACTACATCGTCGTTCTCGAAGATGGCCAGCAATTAAAACTAAGCCGCAGTAGACGTGAAAACCTCGAGGCTCGCTTGCGCGCTGTCTCCTAAATTCGCAGCCCTTTAGTGACGCCTTTATTGTAACGGGCGCTCTCTTCCGGGACCGCAGGCGTCCTCGCCTGCATTTCGTCGCAACTAAGTTTCGCTAGTGGCAACGTTTGCAGGCGAGGACGCCTGCGGTCCCGGAAGAGCGCGCCCGTTACAATTGGGGCGTCACTAAAGTGGATCGCATTTAAGGAAGATCGCCTTCTTCTGTGGCCCGGTATTTCTCCTTCTCTTTTTCCTTTTGGAGATAGGGAATGCCCTTCTCCATCCATTCAGGCGCTGGCGCTCCCTTTAGAAAGTGATCGAAGAATTCCTGCAAACGCCGCGTGTAATCTTTCTGATTAATTCGACGACGGAGCCCATGTTTCTCACCGTTGTAGCTAAACATGTAGGCCTCTTTATCGAGACGTCTTAACGCGAGGAAGAACTCGATTCCCTGTTGCCATGGCACCGCGTCATCTTCGTCGTTAGCAATCATCAACAAAGGAGTCTGCACTTTGTCCGCACGGAACAGCGGTGAGTTATCCAGGAAGCGCAGTGGATAATCCCAAAGACTGCCTCCGATGCGCGACTGCGTTCGTTCATACTGAAACTGACGCGCGAGCCCTGTTCCCCAACGAATTCCGCTGTAGGCACTCGTCATATTTGCCACAAGTGCTCCCGGCGCCGCCGCCTTGAACCTGCTGGTCTGCGTAACCATGTAGGCGATTTGATAACCACCCCAACTGTGCCCCTGAATTCCAATGGCATTCTCGTCGACGTAGCCTTTATCAACCACTGCCTGGATTCCGGGCAAGACGCATTTCAAAGCGCTTGGTCCTGGATAACCAACCGTGTAGACAATGTCAGGCATGAAGATCAGGTAGCCATTGCTCACGTAGTAGGTCGGATTGATCGACGTACCTGGGCCAGGGTTACGAAACTGGTGCAACCCCTGCGTCAGTCGTTCATAGATGTAAACGATCATCGGATACTTCTTCTTCGGATCGAAGTTTTCCGGTTTGAGAAGTATGCCTTTCAACGGAACACCATCTGTGTTCTTGAAACTCACCAACTCGCCGGTGCCCCAGTTGAACTGAGAACGCTGCGCGTCGCCATTACTCAATCGCTTCAGATCACGGAAGTCACCATTCGTTACCCACAGATCCGGAAACTGATCGAAGCGAGCCGCGGTCAACATCAACACGTCAGCGTCTTTCGCTTTAGTTGGGTTGCCGAAGTCCTTCGCTGCCATTAGCAGTTTTTGAGGCGGCAGAGTGCTGTTGACCTTGTCGCGGAAGAATCCCGCGTCGCGAGTATCTTCGTTCTCGGCTTGTAATAGCATTGGCTTATCTGGATCGATGGAACGTTCTCTGGGATCAAGTCGCACGTAACGAAGTGCGGTCTTCTCTTTTCGACCGGCGCCATCAGTCAGGTTCTTTGCGTTGCTTCCATCAGGCGACACCTGCCAAATATCGTAACGGTCATAGATCAAGACGTCGTGATCGTCTTTAGTCCAACCCGCAATGCCGTATGAACCAGGTGTCTGTGGGGAGTCGTTGTCTTCGTTGAAGAATTGCGACTTGATATTGGCCGTAAGGTTTACCGTTTGACCATTAGAAACTGAGTAAGAGTTCCAGTCTTTGCCATCGAAGTAGATTGCAAACTTCCCTCCTGGCGATAACGAATAGTTTCCACGCTGTTTGGCGGAGAGCGGTTTGCGAGAACCATCGGACGTGTTGACGAGGTAGTAATCCGTAAAGCCGGGATCGTAATCAGCCATCACCCGGTACTTCCGATTATCGGAGCCAATCGCAAGACTGCCGTCGTTGGATGGTGATAGTCCTTCCATCGAATCGTCGGCGAGTTGCACAAATTTCTTGTCAGCAATGTTGTAAACAGCTCGATACGATCGGTTTCGGTCCTGTTCCGCGCGTACTTTTTGAATCGGTTGAATGTAGTCGTCTTTCCAGTGCCACAGATCAACCATGACCTTTTCGTCTGCCGCGACTTCTTCATCAGCAGTCTTTTCCGGTTCCGGCGGCGGCGCCACGCCCAGGAACAAGCGACTTCCATCAAGTGAGAAACTCAGGTTGGCTTTGTCGCTAATTACAAACTCTTTACGGAATCCCGGCGATGAAGTTGAGACGATCTCGGTTGCGGGGTTCTCTTTTCGATTCCAGTGATAGAGCTTGAACCTGGGTTGCTTCGCTTCCGCGTCGTCTTTATCGCTGATAAATGCCAGCTGCGTGTTGTCTTCATCCCAAGTGAGGCGCTGATATTTTCCTTTGCCGGTTAGCAGTACCACAGGCGTACCGTCAGTCTGTGGTGTTACTGAATAGACTCCATTCGTGTCTTCCTTCTTTGATGAGGTAGCAAAGACGAGCGTCTTGGCATCTTTACTAAAAGTGAAATCAAGGACGTCGGGAAACTTGCGCTCACTCGCGGCAGCCATGTCACGCAAAACTAAGTCGGTGCCGTATTCCTTCTTCCTAGCTCCGCGACCTGACTGCGGACGCGCAGGTGCTGGTTGCACCGCTGGTGCGGGTGACTCCGATGGCGTCGCCGCTCCTTCCTTTGGGGGTGGGTTTGCCTTTTCAGGTAGTGGTGCTTCCATCAAGTAAGCGATAAAACCGGATCCGTCTTCTGGTACTTGAAAGCTCTTCACCCTTTCGATCTTCACCACGTTGCCGTTGGAGAGATCCATGATTCCCAGTCCGTTCTTGGGCATCTCTTCAGGCTTCTTCTTGTCCTTTTTTGCTTTGTTGAGTTCAGCCTTGGTTGGTTCGGTACCGAATACGATAAAACGACTATCGGCCGTAAAAACGGGGCGCAGCAAACGCCCTTGTCCAGCGACGAATTCCGCAACGTTGGCACCAGGATCATCGGGCGGTGGCACCGGCGGCCGATACCCACGCGGCGCGCGCCACTCTGTTGTGCTCGCAACGCTGCGCACAACGATCTCTCCGTCACCATCCTGCGGCACATATGCGTAGGCGATGAACTTCCCGTCGCGGGAAATTTGGGATGCCTGAATCGATCGCCACGAGTCGTAGTCTTTGTGAGTGAGAGGGCGTTTTATTGTGGCAGGCTTGGGTTGCTGTGCTTCAACCGACGCCAGGCCTCTCGTGGGAAACGAAACTGCGATTGTTGCCAGCAGACTGATTGCACAAACCAACGATGCAGTCAGACGGAGCGTGGATCGAGTGGTAGACGCTATTCCGAAGCGCATGGGAATCACCTCACTAAATTGTCAGAGTGCTTGTTCGAAGACGAGAACCTCAGTCTCTATCTTTGTCAGGATTGAAGTCAAGAGGATGTTTGTCTCTGGTGTCATGTCTCTGGTGTCATGTCTCTGGTGTGCGGCTTTGCCGCGTCCCGTGCGGAAAGCCTCCGGCTTTCCGTCAAGCCCGCAACTCTTTTGGCGGCTATGCCGCTGAGGCACAGCCTCTCCGGGTCTTCTAAGGTTGAACGGAAAGCCGGAGGCTTTCCGCACGGAAGGCGGCGAAGCCGCGAACAAAGGATGGGACCTAACGTCGAAAACTAACTATTGACGCCGTCAAAACCAGCAGTTTAGTATTCTTGTAGGCGTCTTCCGGCTCATCCGCCTTATCTCGACGCCAACCTCACTCACCCAATACCACCAACGCTCGAATCCCGAGCTCACCAATTGGAAAGCACTATGAGCGCACAACCCGAACAATGGCGTGTCTCGACAGTTGAAGGCATCTTCGAAGCCGATCTGGAGACATTAAAACAATGGATCCTTGAGGGCGCAGTTCTGCCTACCGACAAAGTCAGCAAAGGCACCCTTAACTGGATTGACGCCGGTCGTGTACCGAAACTAAAACGTGCCTTCAACGGCGAAATTGATCCTCCCGCGCCTCCACCAGCTGAGGCGTCTCCATCTGAGGGCGGTTGGCAAACTCCACCGGTTGAAAAACGAAGTCACGCTGAAACCCCACCAACCACCACGCACAACGTCGTCAGGGCGGGTGCGCTTGCAGACGCTTGTTACAACCACCCTGGCGTCGCACCTAAGTATGTTTGCCGAATATGCGCCACAACGCTGTGTGAAGCGTGTCCAAAATTCGTGGGTACAAGCAAGATTCCGATCTGTCCCCTTTGTGGAGATCTCTGTCGTTCGTATGCGGAAATCACCAGTAAGACCGCCCGCGCTGAGTTCCAGGAATCCGGGTTCGGAATGAGCGATTTCCAACGTGCTGCTAGCTATCCGTTTCAACACAAGGCTGCCTTAATTGGAGGCGCTTTGATGTACGGATTCCTTCTGCTCGCCGGCTTTCGGGGCAGTTTGATTGCGTGGATGTTGATGTTTGGTTGTATCTCCCACGTGATTAGCCAGGTGGCGTGGGGTCGGTTGGATCGCAGCTTCATGCCCGACTTCAGTGCCTTTTCACTCTGGGATGATTTGGTTCAGCCGGTCTTTCTTGGTGTGGGCATAACAATAGTGTCTTGGGGCCCGGTGATCGCACTCGTGATTGCGCTCGTGCTTGGCGTCATAAGCAGTGGTGTCGTTAAGCCTGGCTTGCCAGGCGCAACAAGCTCGTCGCAGTCACAACCAATCACGCCCGAACAACTTGGAGTATTGACCGATCCCGACGCTGATCCAAAGAAACTTGAAGAAGCACATCGGAAGTTGAACGAACTACGACCCGAATTCCAAATCGCACAGGACGCCGAACGATCAAAGGCAGAACAGAGCGATCCAACTGCAGTGATTCGTCAGTTCATGCCATTCCTTGGGGCCGGGATTCTGCTTGTGATTCTGCTTCTGGTTGGTGTGGCCTGGGGTATTTTCTATTACCCAATGGCATTAACTGTTGCCGGATACACACAGAGCTTCTGGTCTGTTGTTAATCCACTTGTCGGGCTCGACACGATTCGCCGCATGAGGTCGACCTACTTCAAAGCGTTTGGGATGGTTATCTTGATTCAGTTGGTGAGTTTGGTTATCGGTGGGATCGTGGCTTTTATTCTCTCGCCATTTGCACTGCCGTTTCTAGGCAATCTTCCCGCGAACTTTATTAACGGAGCAATCACGTTCTATTTCAATCTCGTGATTGCCTGTTTGTTGGGACTGTCGCTCTACAAGTGCGCCGATCGTCTGGGAATCAGCGTTGATTAAAGTTGGGCGCCTCCTTGGAGTGCGGTGGCCTGGCACCGCTTTTGTGAATGACGCCGTTCACTTGTTTACCAAAGCGGTGCCAGGCCACCGCACTCCAGGGAGGCGCCTTTAGGTTAGAAGAACAACGAATAGAGCAACCGATTCGGCGAGCCGGTGCCCGCGTTTGTCACTTTGTTCGTGGTCGCGTTGTTAACAATCGCATCACGTACCGTGGTTGACGAAGCGTTCGGATTTGCCTGTTTGTAAAGTGCTGCTACTCCCGCAACGTGCGGCGAAGCCATCGAGGTTCCGCTCAACGTCGCAGTTGCTGTGTTTGACGAGAACCAGGCTGACAAGATCCCTGAACCTGGCGCAAACAGATCGAGACAGGTTCCAAAGTTTGAGAATGAAGATCGTGCGTCAGTCGTAGTTGTAGATCCAACTGTGATGGCATTCGCAGCGCGTGCCGGCGACGAGTTACAAGCATTGGCGTTGCTGTTACCAGCAGCCACTGCAATCGGGACACCCGAGTTTGCCAGGTTATTCACGGCAGTATCGAGCGCCGACGAAACACCACCACCCAAACTCATATTCGCGACCGCCGGATTGATGTGATTCACTCGAACCCAGTCGACGCCCGCAATAACACCAGACGTCGCACCTGAACCGTTACAGTCGAGCACGCGAACGCCTCTTAGCAACGAACTTTTGGCAACGCCGTACGTCGAACCGCCGACGGTTCCCGAGACGTGCGTTCCGTGTCCATTACAGTCAGCGCCGCTACCGCCAAACGCGTCGAACACGTTTGAAGCACGACCGCCAAACTGCGTGTGCGTCGTGCGGATGCCCGTGTCGATCACATATACACGCACACCGGAGCCGGTGAAGTTGTAAGTGTACGAAGCACTCAGCGGAAGATTTCGCTGGTCGATCCGATCGAGGCCCCAGGGCGGATTAGTCTGCGTGGCATCAGCGGTCATCACCGCGTCTTCTTCCACAAACTTCACGCGAAAGTCTTCGCTTAGTTTTTGAGCATCTTCCTCAGACATCTCCGCGGCAAAACCGTTAATAGCGTTTTGGTAAACGTGCTTGATGTTTCCGTGAAAACTCGCGGCCATGTCGGAAGCTATATAGGGAGTGATCGAATAGAGACCTTTTTCACCCACGACCGAGTCATCGAGGACTACGATATAGCTGTTTTTGATCTTATTTGCTTGTCGATGGAATTTGCCGCGACCCTGACTACGTGTCGATCCTGGAATAGCCAACATCGTGCAGAGACCCGCCAAAACTAATAGCGCTGCAAACTTCTTCATACTCGTCTCCTTCTGTTGAATGTAAGGTTTTTTGAGGGGGGATGAGCAGCCCGCAACGGCGAGTGATCGTGCGGGAAGGATAAAGCCGGACCAATTCAAACGAGTATTCAGGAAAAAAGAAAACGACATAACGTAAGAGAGCAAGAAACGCGTGAACTCAACGTTTGACTGAGAAATACGACGAGGTAGTTATTGTCGGGAGGAATTCTTGAACACGCTCTGGACGAGGGGCGCAGTATAGCATGAAAAAACAGGAGCAGGCGGTAGGCGCAGGGGCAGCAACAACGCGTGCCGGTGAATGTCACTTTCAAGCGGCTCTGCCAGAGTCCAAGCAGATTGTCCCTTGAAGCGGCTCTGCCGCAGTCCAAGCAGATTTCACTCTTGAAGCGGCGCTGCCGCAGTCCAAGCAGATTGTCCCTTGAAGCGGCTCTGCCGCAGTCCGTGCGGAAAGCCTCTGGCTTTCCGATCACAGGTTCAAGAGAATCGAGGCTCAGCCTCGAGGCGGCGTAGCCGCGTGAGTG
>Ga0207689_10004432_pt1 | contig 12737 bp, 11 predicted proteins | sample KBSMisM52_FD_184312 | JGI IMG/M metagenome (GOLD analysis project Ga0207689, IMG submission 184312) | Miscanthus rhizosphere microbial communities from Kellogg Biological Station, Michigan, USA - KBS Miscanthus M5-2 (SPAdes) (version 2) | ecosystem: Host-associated > Plants > Roots >... | reverse complement strand
CCACCGGCACCGAGCCCGCCGGCAGCGATGCCGAACTGATCGGCGAAATCAATGCCGTGGCCTCGGCCGGCGCAGCCGCGCCCGTGGCGGTATTGCCGGAAGAAACGCTCGTTGCTGGCCCGACTTTCAGCGATGACGGATTCCCCGTCGCCGCCGAATTGCTGGTCGAAGTGGCGCATGCCCTCAAGCATGAAGCCGTCGAAGTGGCGCCCGAGGTCCTGGTTCAGGAACCCGTGCGCGCGCCCGAGCCGGCCCGCGCGCCGGTGGGCGCCGAGGCTGCGGCACCGCGCGAGACCGAAACCAAGGAGCCGGCAAGCTCCTCGATCCGCGTCAATGTCGATGTGATCGAGAACTTGATGACCCTGATCAGCGAGCTGGTGCTGACCCGCAACCAGCTGCTGCAGATGCAGCGCGGCCAGAAGGACAACGAGTTCAAGGTCCCGCTGCAGCGCCTGAGCCACATCACCTCCGACCTGCAGGACGGGGTGACGCGGATGCGCATGCAGCCGATCGGCAATGCCTGGAACAAGCTGCCGCGCATCGTGCGCGACCTGGCGGTGTCGACCGGCAAGAAGATCGAACTCACCATGCAGGGCGCCGAGACCGAGCTCGACCGCCAGGTGCTGGAGATGATCAAGGATCCGCTCACCCATATGGTGCGCAATTCCGCCGATCACGGCATCGAGGATGGAATCGCGCGCCTGGCCGCCGGCAAGCCGGAGACCGGCACCATCGCGCTGAACGCCTATCACGAAAGCGGGCACATCTTCATCCGCATCGCCGATGACGGCAAAGGCCTGGATCTGGAGCGCATCCGCCAAAAGGCGATCGCCAACGGCCTGACGACCGAGGCCGCCATCGCCGGCCTGAGCGAGCAGCAGATCCTGCAATTCATCTTCCGCCCCGGTTTCTCCACCGCCGAAAAGGTCACCAGCGTTTCGGGACGCGGCGTGGGCATGGACGTGGTGCGCACCAATATCGAGCGCATCGGCGGCACCATCGAATTGACGTCGGTGGCGGGCAAAGGCACGACTTTCCTGATCAAGATCCCGCTCACCCTGGCCATCGTCTCGGCCCTGATCGTGGAAGCGGCCAGCCAGCGCTTCGCCATTCCGCAGCTGAATGTGGTGGAGCTGGTGGGCGTTTCCGACCGTTCCGAGGCCCGCATCGAGACCATCAACACCTCGCCGGTCCTGCGGCTGCGCGACCGGCTGTTGCCGCTGGTGTCGCTGCGCGGCGTGCTGGGCCTGGAAGCCGGCAGCAGAGCCACCGACCGCTTCGTCATCGTCGCGCAAGTCGGCGCCAACACCTTCGGCATCATCGTCGACCGGGTGTTCGACACCGAGGAAATCGTGGTCAAGCCGGTGGCGCCGCTGCTGCGCGGCACGCCTTTCTATGTCGGCAATACCATCCTGGGCGATGGCAGCGTCATCATGATCCTGGACCCCAACGGCCTGTCCCAGGCCGCCGGCCAGATCGAGCATTCCGACCAGACGGCGACACAGGACCAGAATGGAAGAACCGGGAGCCAAAGCGGCGACCAGACTTCCTTCCTTCTGTTCCGCACCGCCGGCCACGAACTCAAGGCGATCCCGCTGGAATTGGTCGCGCGCATCGAAGGCTTGGACGCGGCGATCATCGAACATGTCGGCGACGGCCGCCATGTCGTGCAGTATCGCGACCACCTCATGCCGCTGGTGCCGTTCGATGCCGGACATCAATGGAAGCAGCGCGGCCAGCAGGAAACCCTGGTGTTCAGCGACAATGGCCGCAGCATGGGGCTCGCCGTCGACGAAGTGGTCGACATTGTGCGCGACCGCATGGCGATCGAACTGTCCAGCGCCCGGGCGGGCCTGTTGGGCAGCGCCATCATCGCCGGCAAGGCGGTTGACATCGTCGATGTCGGCCATTTCCTGACCCAGGCCTTCGCCGACTGGTTCGACACCAGCGTGGCGCAATACACCACGCGGCATGCGCTGCTGGTGGATGACAGCCCCTTCTTCCGCAACCTGGTTGCGCCGCTCCTGACCGCGGCCAATTGGAAGGTGACGACCGCCGCCGACGGCGCCGAAGCCCTCAAGCTGCGCGAAGCCGGGCATCAGTTCGATGTCATCATCAGCGATATCGAAATGCCCAACCTGGACGGGCTGGCGCTGGCCAGCGCCATCCGCAACGACCCGCGCTGGAACAAGGTGCCGCTGATCGCGCTGTCGTCCCATGCCGAGGAAGGCGACATCCATGCCGGCCGCGAGGCGGGATTTGACGAGTATCTCGCCAAGTCCGACCAGACCAGGCTGACGGAAAACCTGGCGCGCGTGCTGCGCCTGGCCGGGCGCGGCGAAGCCAATGACAACCTCAAGAGGGCTTCATGAGCGCGCTCTGCCTGATTGTCGACGACAGCCGCGTCATCCGCCGCATGGCCAACGAAATACTCAAGGGCCTGGGACTGCGGACCGCGGAAGCGGAGAACGGCCAAAGGGCGGTGGACTTCTGCCGCACCACCGTTCCCGACATGGTGCTGCTGGATTGGAACATGCCCGAAATGGACGGCATCTCCTGCCTGAAGGCGCTGCGCGCGATGCGTTTGGAGCCGCGCCCGGTGGTGGTGATGTGCACCACCGAAAACGGAATTTCCAAGATCCGCGAAGCCCTGGAAGCCGGCGCCGACGAATACATCATGAAGCCCTACGACCAGGATGTCCTGATGGACAAGCTGGCCCAGGTGGGCCTGTTGGAGCGCGCATGAGCTTGGCCCTTCAGGCTGCGCCGATCCGCGTCATGGTGGTGGACGATTCCGCCATTGTGCGCGGCTTGATCACCCGCACCCTCAAAACCGAACCGCGCATCGAAGTCACGGCGTCTTGCAGCAATGGCGAGATGGCGGTGACCCAGGCCGCGCGCCGGGAGTTGGACGTCATCATTCTCGATATCGAGATGCCGGTGATGGACGGGATCAGCGCTTTGCCCAAGCTGCTGGAGGTCAATCCCCGGGCCCGTGTCATCATGGCGTCCACCCTGACACAGCGTAATGCCGGCATCAGCCTGAGAGCGCTGGCGCTGGGCGCAACCGATTATATCGCCAAGCCGACCACCGACCGGCTGAATGGCAGCCAGGATTTTCACCGCGAACTGATCCAAAAAGTCATCGCCCTGGGCGAGTGCAGAAAGTCCGCCCGGTTCGCTGACGCATCACCCCGCCCAGCCGAAAAGCCGCAGCTCCCACAGTTGCGCGGCGGGGTGGTGCGGCGTCCCCGCATCATCGCCATCGGCAGTTCGACCGGCGGACCTCAGGCCCTTCTGACCTTGCTCGGCTCGTTGTCGCCCAATGTGAACTGCCCGATCGTCATCGCCCAGCATATGCCGGCGACCTTCACCACCGTGCTGGCCCAGCATATCGCGCGCGCCAGCGGCCGCCCGTCCGCCGAAGCCGCGCATGGCATGGAAATCAGGCCCGGCCATATCTATCTGGCGCCCGGCGATTACCATTTCCAGCTGGTCCGCGAAGGCACGGCCTGCATCGCCCGGCTGTCGCAAAGCGCGCCGGAGAATTTCTGCCGTCCTTCGGTCGATCCCTTGTTCCGCAGTGTCGCCCAGGTCTTCGGCCCGGAAGGTTGCGCGGTGATGTTGACCGGCATGGGCAGCGACGGCTGCGGCGGCGCCAAGATCATGGCCGCGGCGGGCGCTCCCATCATTGCCCAGGATGAAGCCAGCAGCGTGGTCTGGGGCATGCCCGGCGCGGTGGCACATGCCGGAATTTGTTCGGCCATCCTGCCGCTCAACCAGATCGCCGGTCATCTTGCCGCGCTATTCGAAAGGGCGATGGCATGACCGGCGCCGACTTCGCCTTTGTCGCCGCTTTTCTCAAGCAGCGCTCGGGCCTGATCATCACCCAAGACAAGATGTACCTGCTGGAGACCCGCCTGGCGGCGATCCTGCGTGACAACAATCTGGACAGCCTGGCCGCATTGGTGGACGTGCTGCGCCAGCCGGGCGCGGCTTCGGTCAAGGATCAGGTGGTCGACGCCATGACCACCAACGAGACCTCGTTCTTCCGCGACAATCATCCTTTCGATGCGCTGCGCAAATCGGTCATTCCCGGATTGATCGAGCGCCGCGCCGCCACCCGTTGCTTGCGCATCTGGAGCGCGGCCTGTTCCACCGGCCAGGAACCCTATTCGCTGGCCATGATGCTGAAGGACAGTTTCCCCATTCTGGGCGGCTGGAAGGTGGAGATCGTCGCCACCGATCTGTCGCCCAGCGTGCTGGATCGGGCGTGTGAAGGCATCTATTCCACTTTCGAAGTGCAGCGCGGCATGCCGATCCAGATGCTGGTGCGCCACTTTGACCAGCAGGAACCCAATTGGCGCATCAAGCCCGAGCTGCGGCAGATGGTGAGTTTCCGCCCCTTGAACCTGTTGGAGGATTTTTCCGTCCTCGGTCAGTTCGACGTGGTGCTGTGCCGCAATGTGCTGATCTATTTCGATCAACCCACCAAGACCCGCATTCTCGCCGCCATCGCCAAGCGCATTGCCGCCGACGGCGTGCTGCTGCTGGGCGGCGCGGAAAGCGTTTTCGGACTTTCGGATGCGTTCTCCGGCCTTGCCGGCCTCAAGGGCGTTTACGGGCATGCCAAACCAACCAAACCCGCGGCGCTCAGGCCGTCGCTTCCGCTTACCGCTGTTTCCTAGGAGATTGACATGAGCCTCAACAAGAACATGCGTGTCGTCATCGTCGATGATTACACCACCATGCTGCGCATCCTGCGCAACCTGCTGCGCCAGCTGGAAATCAACAATGTCGAGGAAGCCAATGACGGCGACACCGCCTATCTGTTGATGCAGAAGAACCCGCCCGACCTGGTCATTTCCGACTGGAATATGGTGCCGGTCACGGGCCTGGACCTGCTGCGCAAGGTGCGCGCCGACGCCAAGCTCAAGCACATCCCCTTCATCATGGTGACGGCGGAAAGCAAGACGGAGAATGTCGTCGCCGCCAAGCAGGCGGGCGTCTCCAACTATATCGTCAAGCCCTTCAACGCCGACACGCTGCGGGCCAAGATCGCCAGCGTCTTCCCCGCCACGGTGTAACCATGCCGCAGAGCGCAAACCTGCAGCTGCCGGACGCCCATGGTTACCTCAACCGGGTGATCGGCGAGCTGCGCGCCCTCAAGGCGCCCCACAAGAACACGCTGGTCAGCGTGCTGGAATACCTGTCCGACCATATCCGGCTCACGCGCAGCGAAATCGGCGCACTCAAGGCCGGAGACGGCAATTCCCAGATGTTCTCCACCACGACCGATGAACTGGAGGAGATCGTCACCGAGACGGCGCGGGCCACCAACCGCATCATGGATGCCGCCGAATGCGTGGAAAAGGTGGCGGCGTCCTTGGAGGCCGCCCAGGCGAACGCGCTTATGGACGCTGTGACCAACATCTACGAGGCCAGCGCCTTCCAGGACATCACCGGCCAGCGCATCACCAAGATCGTGCGCGCCCTGCAATCGCTGGAGGAAAAGCTCGCCTCCCTCACCAGCGCCTTCGGCCCGTTGGACGATGCCCCCGCCCCCGAAAAGCCGGAAGGCGACGCCGCCCTGCTCAATGGACCGCAACTGGAGAAAACCGCCGCCAGCCAGACCGATATCGACGCCCTCTTCGCCTCCCTGGAATGAACCCATGAACGCACAGCCGCAAAATTTGGACTCGGGTGAGGCCGACGTGATCCTGGACGAGGATCGCGATTCGCTTCATACGATTCCGATCGTCATCCTGCCTCTTAAAACCAACGTCTTCCGCCGCGCGCGGATGGTGAAAAATTCGCGGCTGGAATCGGCGATCGAATTCTTCTCCGGCAATGGCTGCGGCCGCGGCCAGATCGATGTCAGCAATGTGGGAAAATTCCTGGGCCTGGAACAGATTCCGCCCCATCCGGACGTGCAGTTGCTGCACACGGTGAGCACCCTGCCCAGTTTCGACGTCTACAGCCTTCGCATCCTGCTGCGCGCCAAGGGGATCTCCATTACCGACAGCTCGGCGCTGATGCTGTCCGCCGCCAAGGTGGCCTCGCTGAGCGCCTACATGGCCAACTTCACCCGCCCGCTGGTGGCGGAAGTCTTCGGCCGCGACACCAAGGGCACGCAGTTCAAGGATATTGTCGGCCTGTTCCGCGCCAACAATGCCGACGAGGTGCGCGAGCGCCTGGCCAGGATGGGGAACCGTCTGGGCATCCCGGTCGACAGCATCCCAAAATTCCTCGAGGACTATGCCGACATTTTCATGTCGCTGTCCTACTACCGCCAATGCCTGGATCACCTGCTGCCGCAGGTGCAGAATTTCATGGAAGGCATCGCCATGGTGCGGTCCAGCCACCAGCTGACGCACGACCGCTCGCTGATGGAGGCGGTCGCCATGACCGAGGCCACCATCAACGGGACGATGTCCAGCGTCACCGGCAAGATCGAGAGCTTCGAGCGCAGCACCAATGACATGTGGCGCGATCTCACGGCCGAGAAATACCGCAAGATCGAGGCATTGGTGTCGCGCTATCACACCACCATCGGCGGCGCCCTGTGCGCGCTGAGCGTGAAGATGGCCGCCTGGACCACTCAGTTTCCCAACACCACCGGCGGTGTCGGCCGCCGCGCCGCCTTCATCATGTCGGACATGCGCCAAGGGATCGAGCATCTCAAGGCGCCGACCGACGATGCTCCGCTGCTGGCCGCTCTCAACTGCTAGAGGGCGCAAATGGGCAGCATCTTACATTTGCGCGATCGCATCCGCGCGCGGCCCATGCTGGCCCGCAGCAAAGACCGCGCACGCCGCGCCCTGCGCATCCTGCTGGCCTATGCCGGCACCACGGAACGCGAATATCTGGCGGTCTTTTTGGCCAGCCGCGGCTATGACGTGACCGCCTGCGGCAATGGCAAGGAGGCGTTGGCGCATCTCGCCACCGCCCGCTTCGACCTGGTGGTTACCGGCATCCTCATGCCCCAGATGGATGGTTTGGAGCTGTTGCGCGCCTTGCGGCGCCAGGACGGTCCCCCCGTCATCGCCATCGTCGACGGCGCCGGAAAAATGAATGCCATTTACCTGCGCAATGCCACCCTCGGGGGAGCAGTCGCGACCCATTATTTCGAGGAAGCGGGAAATGCCCTGCTCGACAGCGCCGACTGGATTCTGCGCGGCCGGGACGCTGTCATCCGCGATGTTGTATGGTAGCGTGCGCCCGGATATGGGGGGCGGGGCGTGCGCCGGAGTGCCGCAATAGCAACGGGGTCACCCTCTCGCGCGCGCGAAGCCTTCTATGCCATCGCGACCTTGGCCTGCGCCGCCGGCCTGTTCGCCATCGATATTTCCTCGCCTCGGGGCGTGGCGGACGGCGTTGTCTATGTCGCGATTGTCGCCCTGGCCAGCCGGTTCGGGCAACGCGCGCTCCTCGCCACTGCCGCCATAACCACGGTCCTCACCTTGCTTGCAGCCGCTTTGGTGCCCGATTCGGGAATCTCCGTGGCGGGCATGTGGGCCAACCGGATTTGCGCCATCGGCGCGATCTGGATCGTGACCGTGATTTTGCTCCGCCGCATGGCGCTTGAGGGAAAAATCCGCGAACGCGAAGTCCGCCTGCGCCGGCATGAGGCCGCGTTGCAGGAGATGGTGCGTCACGGCCTGTTGACGGAGACGAGTTTTGCCGAGCGGCTGCGCTTTGTCTGCCAAACCGGCGCGGAGGCACTGGACGGCTCTGCTTCCTTGATCGGCTTGCGCAATGATGACAATCGGACGGTCACGGTCTTGCAGTCTTGGCGCCCGCCGTCGCTCCCGACGCTGTTGCCGCCGGGGACGGTGATTCCGGAAGATCCCTACCAAAAGGCCAAGCTGCTGTCGGAATTCGTGCTGGCGATCGAGGATGCGGAAGTATCCGAATTGGCGCCGAACACGCGCAACCTCATCCGCCAGCACGGCTTGCGCGCCACCCTGGCGGCCGAGATCTTCCACGGCTCGCCCAAAAGCGGCGGAATCTTCTTCGGGCGCGAGGATTCGCATACTTGGACCGAAGACGAAATCGCCTTCGCCCGTTCTGTCGCAAGCTTTGTGGCCCTGCTGTTGTCCATGCAGAAGAATGCCGACACGCTGGCGGCCTTGGAGCTGACCGAAGAAGGCATCTATACCGAGGACGCGGCGGGCAAAGTGCTTTACGCCAATCGCGCGGCCCAGGATTTCGCCCGTCTTTCCGCGTCGGGAGAATTGCCCCGGCCGAATGGTCCCTTGATGGGCGGCCGTGACCGGCAGGAGCTTCGCTTCCAAGACCGCGACCTCGAAATCGTCCGTACGCGCTTGCCTGAGGGCGGGCTGATTGTCCGCCTCACCGATGTCACCGAGCGCAATCTTGTGCAGCAAGAGAAAGCCGATTTGGAAAAGCGCCTGCAGCAAATGGCCAAGATGGAGGCGATCGGGCAGCTGGCCGGCGGCATCGCCCATGACTTCAGCAACATCCTGAGCGCCATCATGGGCTTTGCCCGCTTCCTGGAGGAGGACCTTCGTCCCGACTCGCAGGAACAAGGCTTTGCCCGCCGCATCCTGGCGGCTTGCGAGCGCGGCAAACGCCTGATCGAGCAGGTGCTGGATTTCGCCATGGCCAAGAGCGCCAGCCAGGACACGGTCGAACTCGGCGCCGTGATCCGCCAATGCGAGGAGCATTTGCAGCCCGTCCTGACCCCCGCAATCAAGCTGGTGGTCGAGACCGGCTCCGCTCCCACCCATGTCACCGGCAGCGCCATTCAGCTATCGCAAATCATCATCAATCTCTGCACCAATGCGCGGGATGCGATCGGCGGCAGGAGCGGCGAAATCCGCGTGAAACTGTCCCGGACCGACTCCCAAGACTTGCAAAGCATCCAGGACGGCGCGACGGGATTTTGGGCCGGCGAGATCGACCCCGGGCGTGCTTATGCCTGCGTGCAGGTCCGCGATACCGGCGATGGCATCGCGCCCGAAAACCTGCCGCGCATCTTCGAGCCGTTTTTCACCACCAAAAACCGCCAGCGCGGCACCGGCCTTGGACTGGCCGTGGTGCATGGCGCGGTTGCTGCCCATCAGGGTGCGGTCCATGCCCGCTCCGCGCCCGGCGCGGGCACCAGCGTCTCGATATACCTGCCGCTTTGCGAAGCCGGCGTCACGCGCCCTGCAGAAATCCACGACAGCGCGCTCTGCGGCAACGAGCGCGTACTGCTGGTGGATGACGAGGCCGATATCGTCGAGATCATGAGCCAGGGATTGGTACGCTTGGGCTATGAGGCGGTGGGAACGACCGACCCGTCCGACGTCCTGCTGGCAGTGCAAACAAGCGGCAGCGAGTGGGACATTGTCGTCACCGACCAGGTGATGCCCAGCCTGGGCGGCCTGGAATTAATCAGAAGAATCAAAGCCTTGGAGCCCCGCCTACAGGCCGTCCTGTGCACCGGCTATGGCGAGGCGGCCGACGAAGAAAGCGCCCTGAAAGCCGGCGCCGACGCCTATGTGCGCAAGCCGGTCAGCGCCGAGGCCCTGGCCCGCTGCATTCGGCGCTTGCGCGGGCCGAGCGCGGCGCGGCTGTCGAACAACGGGAAATAGGATAGAGTTAGGGCGGGGAAAAATTGGTTTGATTGCCGCGCGACGCGCGGCGGGGGCGGGCTGGGAATGCGGGTACTGGTCGCTGACGACCATCCCCTTTATCGCGAAGCCGTTGCGCGGCAAATCATGCGGCTATTGCCGGACGCGACAGTAGAGGAAGCCGCGTCCATGGATGCGGCCCTGGCCAGCGCCCAGGCGGTGCGGCCCACCCTGTTTGTATTCGACTATTACATGCCCGGCATGTCGGCCGAGGCGATCGCGCGCCTGGCCCAAGACTTTGCCGGCATTCCGATTTTGGTCCTGTCCGGCGGCGCCAGTCCGGCGGAGGTGCAAGCGGTGCTTCAGGCGGGCGCGCGCGGCTTTCTGCCCAAGACCGCGACGCCGGAACAGTTCAATCATACCATTCACCTGCTGCTCGCAGGCGGGACCAGCGTCCCGGCCGAGATGATGATGCCGGCGGGCGCGCCCGATGGCGCTCCGCCCTGGCTGGCAGCCTTAACGCCGCGTGAAAGCGACGTGCTGCGCGCCACCGCCCGCGGCCTGTCCAACAAGGAAATTGCCCGCGAACTGGACTTGGCGGAAGTGACCATCAAATTGCACCTCAGCGCCATCTTCCGGAAAATGGGGGTGCGCAGCCGGACCGAAGCGGCCATGCTGGCGGCAAAAACCGGCTTTCTCTAGCGGTTGGGACTTTCTGCCACATACCTAAGTATGGGCACCCCTATTCCTTAGTACAAAAGACATTGGCAGCAAGAATGAATATTTGCGCGGGATGGAAGCGACCCGCCGCAGCCCGCACGAGTCGGAGAAAATGAACGCGCTGGTCCAACTGGCCGGCACGGTGGCGCATGAGCTGAACAATATTTTCACCGCGGTGGCCGGCAATCTTTCGCTGCTGGACCAGGAATTCACCGGCGAGCAATCCGTCACCTATCGCGACATTCTGCGCGCCGCGCAGCGCGGCATCGACCTGACCTCCAAGCTCCAGGCTTTCGCCGGCCGGCAGCGGCTGGACCGCCGCTGCATCGAAGTGAATGACGTGGTCTCGCGCACCTTGGCAAAGCTCCATCACAGCCTTGCGGGAATGACGACGGACGTCGCCCTGGCCGACGATGATTTCATTGTCTATGCCGATGAGCAGAAACTGGCCGACACGCTGGTGGAGCTGATCAAGAATGCCTTGGCCGCGATGCCGGAAGCAGGCGGCCGCCTGACGATCAGGACCGAGCGCCAGCAGCGTGGCATCAGTCACCCGCATGTTCTGATTTCCATCGCCGACAATGGCGCCGGCATGACGCCCGACGTCATGGCGCGCGCCACCGAACCGCTCTTCACCACCGGTCCGCATGGAATCAAGGCCGGCTGGGGATTGAGCAATTGTGCCGGCTTTGTGCGGCAGTCGGGTGGAACCATGGCGCTGTCCAGCGAAGCGGGCCGCGGCACCACGGTGGAATTGTCATTGCCTCTCGACAATATCTGAAACGAGCCGGCGGCTGGTCTATAAAGATCGGGATGCCCCGCGCCTCGCTCGTCATCGCCGCCTTCTCGACCGTGGTGGAATGGTACGATTTTACCTTGTACCTCTATCTGGCCACGGTGCTGTCGCGCGTGTTTTTCGGCGGCAGCGCGGCCCCGCTGACCGCAACCCTGGCGGGATTCGCCATCGCCTATCTGATGCGGCCGCTGGGCGCCATCGCCTTCGGCCATATCGGCGACCGCTTGGGGCGGCGGCACACCTTGCTGCTGTCGGTGGCGGTCATGACCGTGACGATGTTCGCCACCGCCATCCTGCCGACGCAAGCCCAGGCGGGCGCGCTGGCCGGCGGCCTGCTTTTCCTGCTGCGCTGTGTGATGGGATTTTCCGTCGGCGGCGAATACAGCGTGGTCGTCGCCTATCTGCTGGAAGGCGCAGCCGAAAACAAACGCGGGTTGGTTGCATCCTGGGCTTCGGCGGCCAGCGAGATCGGCGCGCTGCTGGCGGTCGGCGTTTCGTCCCTCACCGTCAATGCGATGAGCGCGGCGGCGCTGGACGATTGGGGATGGCGCATCCCTTTTCTGGTCGGCGGCGTTCTGGCGGTCAGTGTATGGATTGCGCGCGCCGCCATGCGGGAATCGCCGGATTTCGAGCGGCAAAGACAGCAAGGCACCATTCCGCGAAATCCCCTGCGCCACAGCCTGGCCCATTATCGCTTGGGCATCTGGCGGGCCTTCTGCATCTCCGCTTTGGGATCGATCACCTATTATGTGGGCATCACCTATGTCCCGGCCTTCCTGACTTCGGTGGGCAAGCTCAGCGAAGGCACGTCGCTGGAACTGTCCACCGTCGCGGCGGCTGCCGTCATCCTGGTCACGCCTTTTACAGGCATTCTGTCCGACCGCTTCGGCCGCAAACCTATCCTGTTGATTTTATGCGGATGCAACGCCGTGCTGCCCATTGTGTTGTTCGGCTTGATGGCCAGCGGGTCTCATCTTCATGCGCTGTTGGGGGCGGTGGTCCTGGCCTGCATGGCGGGCGCCGTCAGCGCCGTCGGCGCCGTGGCGACGGCAGAGCAATTTTCCGGTGAAGGCCGGGTGAGCGGACTGGCCTTGGGCGCGACCTCGGCCACCGCGATATTCGGCGGGCTGACGCCTTACCTGGCCCAAGTGTTGATCGCGCAAACTGGCTTGGCAACCATGCCCGGGATCATGATTGCCGTGGTGGCGCTTTGTGTGATTCCGGTCTTGCTGGCCATGCCGGAAACGGCGCCCCGCAATGCCGTCATCACCCGGCCGAGCGGTACAGCGAGGTCCGGGTGATCCATTTTTAAAAAAAGGAAATTGGATCCCCCGCATGCGCGGGGGATGATGTTGGAGGATGGATCGCCCGCATCTGACCGCCGTCCCTACTCCCGCGCAACTTGGGTGCGGTCTTCCGGCGGTTCCTGCCAGCCGCCGCCCAAGGCCTCGAACAGATGCACCGCGGCCTGGCGATTGGCCAAGGTGATCTGCGCCAGCTGATCCTGCGCCGAAAACAGCGTCTGCTGCGCTTGCAACACGGCGAGAAGTTCGGTGGCGCCCTGGCGATACTGAAGCTGAGAAATCGCGAAGGCCTCATTCGCCGCGACGATTTCGCTCTTGAGATGCTCTTGCGCCCGG
>Ga0207689_10004427_pt1 | contig 12744 bp, 11 predicted proteins | sample KBSMisM52_FD_184312 | JGI IMG/M metagenome (GOLD analysis project Ga0207689, IMG submission 184312) | Miscanthus rhizosphere microbial communities from Kellogg Biological Station, Michigan, USA - KBS Miscanthus M5-2 (SPAdes) (version 2) | ecosystem: Host-associated > Plants > Roots >... | reverse complement strand
CTATGGGTTGATTGTCCTATTGCCTCAGTATTTCCTCGAAGCGAAAGTGGGACTCGATTCACCGCCACCGATAACTCACCCGGAGTTCTACTACGGATTCATCGGTGTCGCAGTAGCATGGCAGGTAGGCTTTCTGATTCTTTCAACCGATCCGGTTAGATATCGACCACTGATGTTGGCCGGCGTTCTTGAAAAGATAGGGTTTCCAATCGCCGTAGCTGCTCTTTACCTTCAGCACCGAGTCGCCGGTGTCATCTTGTTTCCAGCGGGACTCGACTTGATACTTCTTGTTCTGTTCCTGGTTGCGTATGTGAAGACTTCGGAGTTGAAGACCAACCGCAAGTCGGTGTGATCGATGGATGCAGACTACGAATTAGGGTGTCACTGTGGAACACGCATCTTTTGTAACAACTCCTGATAGCGTGGATCAGATCGCAAGGGCTCGAACTGTGGTTCGACTTTAAGCCATGTCAGCGTCGACTCATGGACGTCGTACGCGTTGTTCAATTCGGCAAATGCTTTGTCCTTGTCGCCAAGTTCCACGTAGGCTTTTGCCTTTATCCAATTTCTTTCTTTCATCGGTGAATTTTCCGCGATTACCAACTGGAGATAAGCAGTCCAACCACCCTTGGCAAAGGTGTCACGCACAAGCGCCGCGTTTTCCGGTTGACCACGGACCTCGAAGTACCTGGCCATTTCTTCGATGGCATTCGCATAGTCCTTCTTTACCCGATAGACCTCCACCAACGTTCGCCGGGCGCGCGCGAAACCAGGATCCAAATCGATCGTCTTCTTATGTTGCGCAAGCGACTCGTCAAACTTTCGTGAGTGGTAAAGACTTCTGCCGTAGTCCCAATTGATCGGAAGCGAAAGCGGCTCCAACTCCAGGGCGCGTCGAAGTTCCGTTGCGGCCTCTTCAAACCTGCCCGAACACGTTAACAACTCGCCGTACCATTGATGTGCAGTCGCATAGCCCGGGTTCAACTCGATCGCACGCTTGTATTCGCGTTCAGCGCCAGCGAAATCATAATCAAACTGAAAGAGCGCCAAGCCCAGAGTCGTGTGCGGTTCAGCCAGGCTCTCATCGAGGGACTGCGCTTTAAGAGCAAAGCCACGCGCCTTTGGGATCGCATCGGTAGGCGGCATGAAATTGAAGCTGGCCAACAGAACGTACGAGTCAGCGAGGCCTGCATATGCCAGCGCGTAGTTGGAATCGAGAGCAATGGCTTGATTGAAATAATCAATTGCTGTCTTAAGATCTTTCTCTTCGCGTTTGCCCCAATAGAACCGACCTTGCAGATAAAGTCGATACGCGTCCGGGTTTGACGTGTAGGTCTTTGCCAGCTTCTGTGCCTCTGCGCCTGAAAGTCTAGTTCTTAGTTTGCTCGACACGTCGCGAGCGATGTCGTTTTGCAGTTTTACCAGATCGGCTTGAGGACGGTTGTACTGCTCACTCCAAAGCACATTCTCAGTCTGCGCATCAACCAACTCCAACGTTAGAGATAGCTGATCACCACGCTGAGCAAAATGTCCGTTCAAGACCGCCTGGACATTCAATTCCCTACCGACGGTCTGCGGGTTGGTGTCTTTACCTTTGTAACGAAACACTGAGGACCTCGCTTTAACATTCAGATTGGGGAGTTGCGACAAGCTGCTGATTAACGTTTCCGTCATCCCATCCGAGAGATAGTCAACGTCCGCATTTCCGCTCTCGTTAACGAACGGCATCACTGCAATCGACTGAATAGGCGTAAGGTTGTTTTTCGAGCGGAAGAAGAAGTAGGCGCAAATCCCAAGCGCAACTACGATGCCTACAGCCAGCACTACGAATAACGCGGTTCGTTTTTTTGGTTTGTTGAGTTCTCGAGTTTGCGGCCTGGTTCCATCCTTCGGAAGGACGACCGTCTCCATTGTTGTGTGACCAATGGCGTCATTCGTTATTGCCTTCGGAAGCAGCGTAGTCCTAACTTCGCCACTAACAGGTGCCTGGTCCAGCCTGATCGTTCCCAACTCTTCACTGCCGGCAAGAAGCAAGGAAGAACCGTCAACGCGGCAGAAGGCGAGCGTATCGTCACTTTCGAGGCGGTTACACTGGGGGCATCGTTTCATATTTGTAGAATGTGCTTAGTTCCCTTTACATACGCCATCAATTTAATGGGCGCGCTCTTCTGGGACCGCAGGCGTCCTCGCCTGCATTCGTTGCCACTAGGACTCGCCAAGCTAGAGAAGGGCAGGCGAGGACGCCTGCGGTCCCAGAAGAGCGCGCCCGTTAGTTCGATGTAGCTACTGAAGGGTACCGACGCGTCGTAGTAGATCATTCCAACGTGGATCACTCTTTAGTGAGTCAAGCGCTGGTTCCAATCGCAGCACTGCCAGGAAATTGCTGTGGTTAGCAAAGGCCTTCTCGAGCCATGCGAAAGCCTGATCTTTGTCATCAAGGCCGGCATACGCAACAGCAAGGTCGCGTCCATCCGCTTCCTTCCTCGCATATTTCTCCTGAAGCTCTTTGATGATCGTTTCAGCTTCGGCACGTCGCCCCAGCCGACCTAAAACGTGTGCGTTAAAGGCCAGAGCCGCATTCGACCGTTTAGTTAAATCAAGGGCTTTTTGCGCCTCAACTAACGCTTGTGCATTCTTTCCCTGCTTAGTTAACACAATCGCGAATGTTTGATGGGCAGCCCAAAAGTTGGGGTCGAGTTCAATCATTCTTCCGCAGACCTCAGCCGCCGCATTCAGATCGCCGCGCTCTATGTGTTGCTCGGCGATGTTGTTAATGATGACCATGGATAACGGATCGAGTTCTGCGGCTCGATTGATTTCGGCCCAGGCTTCATCCATGCGACCCATTCCGCGCAGAAATCGCGAATACCAGTGATGAGCTGTCGGATAATTTGGGTTAAGCTCGATGGCGCGTTTGAATTCAGCTTCGGCCTCTGACATATGCCACTCAAAGTGGTTAACCATGCCGAGAGTTGCGTGCGGTTCGGCTAATACGCTGTCCAACTCAATCGCTCGTAAAGCATTCGATCTTGCCAGCGGAAGAGTTTCGCTCGACCTCTTTCCAGTGTAGTTTGAAGAGATTGAATAGCAGTCAGCAAGCCCGGCATAGGCCAAAGCGAATCCCGGATCCTTATCCGCCGCCGCTCTAAACTGTTCAATCGCTTTCTGAACACTCTCACCGGTGCGTTTGTTCCAGTAAAAGCGACCTTTGAGATATAGCTGATAAGCTTCGTTGTCGTTTGTATATCGCTTGGTCAGCCCTTTGGATTCTTCGCCAGACAGTTTTAGTTGAAGTTTTTGACTAATTGCACTGGCGATTTCGCGTTGCGTCGTCAACAAGTCAGAAGTTTTCCGCTCAAACTGTTCGCCCCAGATCAGCTGATTCTTTCTGGCATCGATCAGTTCAACACTGATCGTGAGATTGTCGCCTCGCTGAACCATTCGCCCCGACATCACTGCGCTGACTCCCAAGTCAGCGGCAACCTTCTGGACATCGACGTCTTTTCCCTTGTAGCGCAGAACAGAACTGGTTGGACTAACTTTCAAGTTTGGCAGTTGTGACAAACGATAGATCAGCGACTCGGCCAGGCCGTCGGACAAATACTCAGAGTCCGGATTCCCTCCTCGATTCTCAAACGGCAAGACGGCGATCGAATTGATTTGATCGGAGGCCGAAAGGCGACTCTTCCAGAACCAGTAACCGCCACCGATCAAAGCGACAATTAACACAGCCAGAACCGCAACGACCAACTTGTGACTCTTGATCTCACCGACCAGATATTCAGCGCTGGAACGTTGGTTAATTTGAAAGTTGCCTTGCGTCGAAGGTGCGGTTGACTGAACAGCGGTCGCGTTTTCGACAGACTGACCCGTATTGACGTTGGACGAGCCAATTGAGTTTGGGACCTGCGAACGTTCCAGGTCCTGAGAAAATTCCAATTCACGTTTCAGGTTCTTTAGATCTAGTTGCAGGTCTTTGACTGTTTGGTATCGCTCATCGGTATTCTTCTGAAGCGACTTCCGCACAATGCGCTGTAATTCCGGCGGCGTACTGCCATCAAGCGAAGCTGGATCTTTAGTAAGGATCGCAGCGATAGAATCGTTCATTGATTCCGCTGCAAAGGGAGTGCGCCCGGTGAGCATTTCATAAAGTACGACACCCAAACTCCAGATATCAGAACGCGCGTCGATGTCTTTGCCACGCGCCTGTTCAGGCGACATGTAATAGACAGTGCCCATGACAACGCCGGGGTTCGTTTGCGGTACCGGAGCGACGGGCTGGCGGGCTGACGGAGCGATCAGGGTGTTCGTTTCATCTCCCTGTCTCCCCGTCTCGATTTCTCCCCGCCTCTTAGCGATCAGTTTAGCTAACCCGAAATCGAGCACTTTCACCAGGCCGTCATCGCGCAGCATGATGTTGTCAGGCTTGATGTCGCGATGAACGATGCCCGCGCCGTGAGCCGCACTCAGTGCCGCAGCTACTTGCAGTCCAACATCGAGTGTTTCACGCAGACCCAGAGGTTCACCTCTTAGACGGTGGTGCAGCGTGTGGCCTCTGACTAACTCGGTGGCAATGAAACGCGAGTTGTCAAAGGTTCCAATTTCGTAGACGGTGAGTATGTTTGGATGATTGAGCGCAGAGGCAGCCTTTGCTTCCTGGACAAATCTCCGCAGTCGGTCTTCGTTGTCTGCAACTTCCGGCAACAACACTTTCAACGCCACTTGTCGATCCAGTTCGATGTCTTCAGCGAGATAAACCGCACCCATTCCCCCGGCGCCGAGTTTGGAGACGATGCGATAGTGAGAGATGGTGGTGTTGGGGGATAGTGACATGTCTGATTTATTGTCTGCGTTCTACAGTTCTACCGGGAAGCATTTCCGACTTACCGCGAAGTGGTTTCGTCTCAAAGCCCAGGGTTGCTTCAACCCTGGGACATCCATGCGGTTGAAATCAACCCCGAAGGGGTTGAAACCCAAAACGAATCATTACCCAGGGTTGACGCCAAAGCACGTCAACCCTGGGCTTTGTGACGTAACAGCTTCGCGGTACAGATCGGCAATCTTTCCTAATCTGCTAACCCGACACGCTTGATCAAATCAGCAAGGCGCGGATCATCGCGCAACGAATCGAGGAAGGGATCAGTCTTCACTCGCTCCATAAACCAGTCATGCGCCTTGTACGCTTTCTCCAGCTGAGCAAAAGCCTTGTCTTTCTCACCCAACGCAGCGTAGACGACGGCAACCCAGTAACTGGATACGTATGTTTTTTTTGCTAGCCAAGCCGCCACCAGATCCTCAGCTTCTTTCCTGCGACCCAGCTTCGCATAGGCGTAACCCAGCTGCGGAAGCATTTCAAAGTCAGTTCCCAACGACTTTTCAGCGATCGCGATAGCCTGCGGATACATTCCCTTTACGTTGTATGCATGGGCCAGCCAATTCTGCGCCGCGAAAAAGCCGTGATCGAGATCGTAAGTTTTCATCGCCTGGTCAAGCGCATTGTCGTATTGCCGAGCATAAATATAGACAGCGGCAAAGTTGGCACCCTGTATCAGGGACAATGGATCCAGGTCCATTGCACGCTTCATCTCGGTGATTGCCTCTTCATGACGGCCTCGCGGACTTAGTTCCACCCACGCATAACGAAAATGTGCGAGTGCGATCTTCGGATCGAGTTCGAATGAACGTTTGAACTCGCGCTCCGCAGCAACCCACTCCCATTCATACGTAGCGAGGATTAATCCGTGGGCCGTGTGAGCCTCTGGCAGATCGGGGTCGAGTTCGAGCGCCTTGGCTACCGCTTTCTTTGCTTGTGGGATCGCCTCGTCGGGCGACAGGTAGGCAAATGACGGCATTACTTGCCACGACTCAGCTACACCAACGTAAGCGAGCGCATATTTCGGGTCGAGAGTTATCGCCTGCTCATAGAATTCGATACTACGCAACAGATCCTGCTTGGTCCGTTTGGCAAAATGGAAGCGGCCCTTCATGTAAAGTTGGTACGCATCATTACTCGTTGTGTACTGCTTGGTCATCATTCTCGCGTCATTACCGACAAGCTTGAGTTTTAGCTTCTCGGTAATCGCCATAGCAATCTCACGCTGCGTCGTCAGGAGGTCCGACATTTTTCGTTCGTACTGTTCGCCCCACAACGACTTGTTATTCTTCACGTCAACCAATTCAACCGTAATGGTCAGGTTGTCGCCTCGTTTAAGCAGGCGGCCCGTCATAACTGAATCAACACCGAGTTCGCCGGCTATCTTTGCAATGTCCGTCTCTTTTCCTTTGTAAGGCACGACCGAACTGGTTGGACTCACTTTCAAATCCGGAAGTTGGGACAAGCGGAAAATCAGCGACTCTGCTAATCCGTCAGAGAGATAGTCTGCATCTGCGTCGTTACTCTTGTTTTCGAACGGGAGGACAGCGATGGATTTGATTGAGCCAGTTGCAGCGACGGCCGAACTGCGAAACCTGAATAACCAGACACCGCCAACCAGAATTACGACTAACAGAGTTGCCAGCGCCAAGCCAACGCCACGTTTGTGTTTTTTGATTTCACTAATCAGATATTCGGCACTTGAGATTGTAGATGGAGTTGGAAGTGCTGGCCCTTGCGTGGATTGAGCTGAAACTTCAGTACCGGTAGTTAGTGGTTCGTTCTGATCGGGTCTTGTCGAAGGACTTACTTCAGTTGGAGTCTCCAAGTCCCGACGCAGATCCTTCAACTCGATTGCGACTTCTTTAATAGACTGATAACGGGCCTCCCGATCTTTCGCGAGACATCGCCGGACGATCCGCTGCAAATCAGTTGGCGCTGATGGATTCAGATCCTTTAGCTGTGGCGCTGGCTCATAGATCAAACTGTGCAACGACTTGATGACCGAATCGCCTTCAAACGGCCTTTTGCCTGTAGCAGCTTCGAAAAGAATGCAACCGAACGAAAAGATGTCAGAGCGCTGATCGATTTCATTTATCTTTCCCTGGGCTTGCTCGGGAGACATGTAACCGACAGTGCCCATGATGAGACCGGGAGTCGACAAAGGCGGAGACACCGGGCGACGGGGTGGCAGTGCGATTGTCGGATCCTCTTCACCCCGTCTCTCCGTCGCCTCGTCTCCCCGTCTTTCAGTAAGCTTAGCCAACCCAAAGTCCAACACCTTCGCATGCTCGTCTCGCGTGATCATGATGTTGTCAGGTTTCAGGTCGCGATGAACTATCCCGGAGGAGTGCGCCTTTGAGAGGCCTTCGGCAACGTGCTGCAAGTAGCGTAACAACTTCCTGAGTTCAGTTCTCTCGCGGTGGATCTTTTCGCGCAGCGTCACGCCATCGATGTACTCCATCGCGATGTAGTACGTCCCGTCGTGTTCACCAATCTCGAAGATCTGGGCAATGTTCGGATGACTCAGTGCGGCTGCTGATTTTGCTTCGCGAATAAACCGCTCTATTCGATCTCTGTTAGAGGCGGCATCGGCAGTGAGAATCTTTAGGGCGACTCTGCGATCCAGTTTGGTGTCTTGGGCAAGATAGACCTCACCCATTCCGCCAGCTCCGAGTTTGGAGACAATTCGATAGTGCGAGAGATCAGAGTTAGGGGAAAGTCCGTCCACTTAGCTGGGTCTTAGTCCGAAGGGAGTCTGGAGCTTGATAGATTATGACGCTATCTCTTGGCTGTCATTTAAGCACAGGAAGGGCTTTGCACAAAAAGGTAAGTCCCTGCTTGTCGATTCCCTTTAGTGACGCCAACGGACTAGTGGGCGCGCTCTTCTGGGACCGCAGGCGTCTTCGCCTGCCGTCGTGCCAGGAGAATCCTCCAGTGGCAACGCTAGCAGGCGAGGACGCCTGCGGTCCCAGAAGAGCGCGCCCATTAGTCCATTGGCGTCACTGAAGGGGATGGAGGTCCGTACAAAAACTTTTCTGTTGACGTATTCATCGCTGTGCGTGTATAACCTATTGGTTATGAAACCTATTGGTTATACGCAATGACTAGTACACAGCAATTGAACGCGACATTCTTAGCGCTCGCCGATCCGACAAGGCGGGCAATCCTGGCTCATCTGGCCAATGGTGAGGCGTCTGTCAATGAACTGGCGCAACCACACGCCATGAGTCAACCAGCAATTTCAAAGCACCTGAAGATTCTCGAGCGCGCCGGTCTTATTTCACGCGGCGTCGATGCGCAACGACGACCGCGCACCTTAAATGCAAAACCATTAGCTGAAGCCACTGAGTGGTTGGAAAACTATCGGCAATTCTGGGAAGTGAGTTTTCAACGCCTTGACAATCTGCTCGATCAAATGAAGGCGGCGAAGAAACGAAAGCCACGTGCTAAGCGCTAGCATTTTTTTGACAACTCGTGTCGATCTCGCCGATCGCCGTTCGACTAACTGTTGTAGAGAGAATTCGAACGGAGGCGAGACATGCACGAACGGGATGGCTACGAACAGTTCAGTGGGACTGCAATTAAAGAGGACGCCAAGATTGTGACAACCATAAACACCAAGTCGAGCTTTCGACGAATTCTACAAAGCGTTGGGGCAGTGCTTGCAGGTTTCGTGGCGGTAGCGGTGCTGTCGATTGGAGCCGATCTGCTCATGCACGCGACCGGAATTTATCCGCCGTGGGGTAAACCGGTTGGCGACTCGCAATTAGCACTGGCCACTGCCTATCGTTCCATTTTCGCCGTTGCTGGCGGTTACCTGGCCGCCCAGTTAGCGCCCATCAAACCAATGCACCACGCGATTGCGCTCGGCATGCTTGGTTTTGTTGCCGCTCTGCTGGGACTTGTATTGACGTGGAATGGTGGTCCCGAGTTCGGTCGCAAATGGTATCCGATTACGCTGGTTGTAACTGCAGTTCCGCTTAGCTGGTTGGGCGGAAAACTTTACGAAAAGAAATTGAAGCACTAGAGGAGAATGTCCATATGTCGAGCAGCTTGAATGTAACTACGCCAACGGATCTCGAAATCCTGATCACCAGGGGCTTCAATGCGCCACGCGAGTTGGTTTGGGAAGCGATGTCAAAACCGGAGTTAATCAAACAGTGGCTCTTTGGACCGCCGGGATGGGCGATGGTCTTGTGTGAAGACGATCTGAGAGTTGGCGGAGAATTTCGTTGGGGCTGGCGTGGGCCAGACGGTGTTGAAATGGGAATGCACGGTGTCTATCGCGAAGTAAAACCGCCAGAGCGCATCGTGAGAACCGAAGTCTTCGATTTCGGTTGTGACGTTCAAACTACCGAGCAACTGTGCACACTAGTGCTTACTGAAGCGAACGACAAAACAAATCTCACGCTTACGGTTCGTTATCCGACGAAGGAAGCCCGCGATGGAGCAATCGCATCAGGTATGGAGCACGGCGTTGCTGCTGGATACGACCGGCTTGAAGAGATGCTGGTGTCGAGAGTGGCGAGTTAGGAATAACCGCGAGGCGATGAAGTCAGTACCACAGCGCGGTAGCGTGTGGCTCTAGACCAGGTAGGGCGATTCTCGAAATTTAACAAAGCCACACGCTACCGCGTCGTGGTACTGACTTCATCGCCACTGCGAACTAATAGTCAACAACCTGTGGAATCTTGCCATGAAAGCAATAGCACCTCGAACAATCGACGAATATCTTGCATCGGTAAGCGACGAGCAGCGCGCGGCCCTGGAGAAACTTCGTAAGACTATCCGATCTGCGGCACCCAAAGCAGAAGAATGCATCAGCTATCAACTACCAACTTTTAAGCAAAACGGAATGTTGGTTTGCTTTGGAGCGTGGCGGGATCATTGCTCGTTTTACCCTGGCGCAAAGCCGATCGAAGCGCACAAAGATGAACTGAAGAACTTTGAACTCAGCAAAGGAACGATTCGCTTCAAGACCAATAAGCCCATCCCCGCAACGCTGATCCGCAAGATCGTTAAGGAGCGGATTGCCGACAATGAGTTAAGAGCGAAAAAGAAGAAGAGATGACGAAGCCTTTGCAAAAACAACAGAGCATTTTAATCGATGCTCAGGTTGATGCCGTGGTTCAGGCACTCAAGCGTCTGAGCAGCAAAAGTACTCGCGACGGCATGCTTCGCTTTGGCATTCCAAATGACAACGCGCTCGGTGTTCCAGTTGGAAAAATGCAAAAACTGGCAAAAGAGCTTGGTCCTAATCACGAACTCGCTGAAGCGCTCTGGCAAAAAGGAATTTACGAGACGCGGATGATGGCGGCGCTGCTTGATGAACCTGAACGAGTAACACCAGCTCAAATGGATCGTTGGTGCAAAGACTTTGACAACTGGGGCATCGTCGACACCGTTTGCTTCAAGTTGTTTGATCAAACACCACATGCCTGGAAGAAAGTGGATCAATGGGCCGGGCGCAAACCAGAATTTCAAAAGCGCGCTTCCTTTGCATTGTTGGCGTGTCTCGGTGTCCACGACAAACAAGCGACTAACGAACAATTCATTCGCTGTTTGCCACTGATTGAAGAAGCCGCAACCGATGAACGCAACTTTGTAAAGAAGGGTGTCAGTTGGGCGTTGCGAGTGATTGGACGACGCAATGTCGAGCTCAACAAGGCATGCACGGCACTTGCGCGACAGCTTGCCGGGTCGACAAATCCGACGGCTCGGTCGCTGGGTAAAGAAGCACTAAGGGAGTTTGAGGGCGCCGTCGTCAAACGCAAATTGAAAAAGGAACAGAAGAGTTAAGGAAGGTAGACATGAGAATCCTGTTATTCGTTTCAAGTTTAGTTGTGGGTCTCATTTCGTTTGGCGCGCAAGCACAACCGCAAGAAACCAAAGTTAGGGATCTCATCGTCACACGCACCTTCGATGCACCGGTTGAGCGCGTTTGGAAAGCGTGGAGTGATGGTGAAAGTGTAATGCGTTGGTGGGGCCCCAACGGCTTTAGCTCGCCTGTTGCCAGAATGGATTTTCGTGAAGGCGGTTCATCGCTTGTTTGTATGCGATCTCCAGACGGCCACGACATGTACAACACCTGGACCTACAAAAGCATCGTGCCGCTGGAACGACTCGAGTTTGTTTTGGACTGGGCCGACAAAGATGGGAATCGGATCGATCCCGCGAGCATTGGACTTCCCCCAAGCATGCCCCGCAACGTTCGCCACGTTATTACTTTCAAAAAACTCGCTACGAACAAGACGGAAATGACGGTAACCGAGTTTGGTTACACGTCGGAGCAACACTTCGAATTGTCGAAAGCTGGGCTAATTGAATGTCTCGACAAGATGGCTGCGATCTTTGCAAGGTAATCACCTCTATTAACTTCACGAAACGAGAGCAATCATGACGCAACAAATTACGCCATTCCTATGGTTCGACGATAACGCCGATAAAGCAGTCAATTTCTATCTTTCAATTTTCAAAGACAGTCGGCTTCTGGATGCGACGCGATACGGCGAAGCGGGGCCAGGGCCCAAGGGGACGATAATGACCGCGACGTTCGAATTGAACGGACAACAGTTCATCGCCCTGAATGGAGGTCCGCGTTACAAATTCACGGAAGCGGTTTCGTTTGTAGTGAAGTGTGAGACGCAAGAAGAAATTGACTACTACTGGGACAAACTTCTTGACGGCGGCGAGCCACAACGATGCGGCTGGTTGAAAGACAGGTTTGGTCTATCGTGGCAAATTGTGCCCGCCCAACTTTCAGAACTCTTCGGAGGCAACGATCCACAGAGAGCAGGTCGCGTTATGCAGGCGATGATGCAGATGGTGAAATTTGATATCGCAAAGCTGAAACAAGCGTACGACGGATGACGATAGCGGCGGTGCAGTAGCCCGGTGCAGTAGCGGCGGTGCAGTAGCGGCGGTGCAGTAGCCCGACTGTCAAGGAGGGCTTGGATCATCGCCAGACTCCTCCCAGCTGACACAAGCCCTCCTTGACAGTCGGGCTACTGCACCGGGGCTACTGCACCGGGACGCGAGCGATTTGATATGGACATCAACACGTTAGAAATCTCTACTCCAAGCAATCGCGAAGTTACGCTAACTCGCACCTTCGACGCACCTCGCGACTTTGTTTTCCGGGCACTAACTGAACCTGCGTTGCTCAAACGTTGGTATGGCCCAGCCGGTTGGTCACTGATTGTTTGCGACATCGATCTAAAGGTTGGCGGCGCCTGGCACTTTGTCGTGAGCAGACCGGATGGGAAAAAGATCGGACAACTCGGTGTGTATCAAGAAATCGACCAGCCCACGAGAATCGTCAACACCGAAAACTGGGAAGACTGGGACGCCGGTGAGTGCCTGGTTACCACAGTACTAACTGAAATTGATCGTAGGACGACGTTCCAAAGCACGATCCTCTTTCCATCCCAGGAAGTGCGTGACATCGTTGTTAAGGCAGGTCTCGAACACGGCGCCGCGGAGAGTTATACCAAACTGGACGAGTTGTTAGTTCAGGAACAACTCACCGATTCCCTTTAGTAGCTACTTCCACGAATTAGCGAACGCTCTTCTGGGACCGCAGGCGTCCTCGCCTGCAGCGTCGCCACTGGAGGATCTCAGTGGAACGACGGCAGGCGAGGACGCCTGCGGTCCCAGAGAGCACGACCTATAGTTCGATTGGTGTTACTAAAAGGCAGCGTGGACAAGAGAATCCGTGACGACAAACCTGTTCCCTTTAGTAGCTACTTCCACGAATTAGCGAACGCTCTTCTGGGACCGCAGGCGTCCTCGCCTGCAAGCGTCGCCACTGGAGGATCTCAGTGGAACGACGGCAGGCGAGGACGCCTGCGGTCCCAGAAGAGCACGAC
>Ga0207689_10004420_pt1 | contig 12757 bp, 10 predicted proteins | sample KBSMisM52_FD_184312 | JGI IMG/M metagenome (GOLD analysis project Ga0207689, IMG submission 184312) | Miscanthus rhizosphere microbial communities from Kellogg Biological Station, Michigan, USA - KBS Miscanthus M5-2 (SPAdes) (version 2) | ecosystem: Host-associated > Plants > Roots >... | reverse complement strand
CTGACCGCGTTGTCCAGCAGGTTCACCAGCAGCCTGGCCAGCGCGTCGGCGTCACCCTCCACCACGCACGGCCCCGCCGTCTCGGCCCGCACCGGGACCCGGGCCGTGGCGTAGCGCGCCGCGACCGACTCGCATACCGCGGCCAGGTCGGTGGGCGTGCGCCGCAGGTGCTGCCCGTCCAGCCGGGCCAGCAGCAGCAGGTCCTCGGTCAGCCGGGCCAGCCGCAGCGTGTCGGCGTGCACGTCACGCGCGGTCTCCGCCCAGTCCACGCCGTCCGGGTAGTCCAGGGCCACCTCGAGCTGGGCGCGGATGCTGGCGATCGGGCTGCGCAGCTCGTGCGCCGTGTCCGAGACCAGGTCCCGCTGCCGCTGCTGGGCCTCGGCGAGCCGGGAGAGCATGTCGTTCAGCGTGACGGCGAGCGAGCGTACCTCGTCCCGGGCGGGCGGTACCGGCAGGTCACGCGGCACGCCGGTCTGCGTCACCTCGGCGGCGCCCCGGCGCAGCGCGGCGATCGGCCGCAGCGTGTACCCGGTGAGCAGCCAGGTGACCAGGGCCAGCAGGGCGAACAGCAGCGGCGTCCCGATGGCCAGGACCCGGGCCAGCGTGGCCAGGCTGTCGCTGGCCTGGGTGTAGGAGATCGCGGAGATGACGACGTGATGTCCGGCCGCCCCGACGGCGACCACCCGCAGCATCGACGGCAGCCCCAGCGGCGGGCCCGCCAGCGTGCGGGCCTGGCCGGTCCGCGCGGCCGCCCGCGCCTGGGCCAGCGGCAGCATCGGCACCAGCCGGTCCGCGCCCGGCGAGATGTTGGTGATCCGGCCGGTGGCGTCGAGCACCTGGATGGTGAGCGTCCCCGGCGCGACCGGCACCGGGCTGGGCAGCCGGCCCTCGTCGAGGAGCGCCGCCACCTCCACCGCGCCCTGCCGGGCCGACACGTCCAGGTCGCGGACGAGCGACGCGTGCAGCGCGCTGACCAGGAGCACCGCCGCCAGGGCCAGGGCCAGCGCCAGCCCGGCCGACGTGGCCAGCGTCAGCCGCGCCCGCAGGCTCCGCCGCCGCCACCACCCCGCCACCCGCCACCGCTGGCCGGCCATCGTCAACCGCCGTCGGCCGCGAGCCGGTAGCCGGCCCCGCGCACGGTCTGCAGCGCGTTACGGCCGAACGGCGTGTCGATCTTGCGCCGAACGTACCCGGCGTAGACCTCGACCACGTTCAGGTCCGCCACCGCGTCCGGGTCCCAGACGTGCTCGAGCAGCTCGGCCTTTGACACCACCTGGCCCGCCCGCCGCATCAGGTACTCGAGCAGCGCGAACTCCCTGGCGGTCAGCTCGAGGGCGGCCTCGCCGCGGCGGACCGTCCGGGCGGCCGGGTCGAGGCGCAGGTCACCCGCTGCCAGCACGGCGGGGCGCGGCCGGGCACCGCGGCGCAGCAGGGCGCGCAGCCGGGCCGCGAGCACCACGTAGGAGAACGGCTTGGTCATGTAGTCGTCGGCGCCGAGATCCAATCCGTCGGCCTGGTCGTACTCGCCGTCCTTGGCCGACAGGATCAGCACCGGCACCCAGTTGCGTTCGGCCCGCAGCCGCTCGCACACCTGGTAGCCGGACAGGCCGGGCAGCATGAGGTCGAGCACCACGGCGTCGTACCCGCCCTCCCGGGCCAGGTGCAGGCCGTCCACGCCGTCGTGGGCGACGTCGACGACGAACCCCTCGGCGGTCAGGCCGCGGCGCACGGCCGAAGCGAGACGCCGTTCGTCTTCTACCACGAGCACCCGCACTGTCCTAGTGTGGCGCAGTGGGCCGACTGCCGGCGTCGGCCTCTCAGGGTGCTCACAGCGGCGGTACGGCACTGTGGGATACATGATTCAGGCACCGAAGCTGTCCCGGCGGGCCAGGTGGGCGATCCCCGCCGGCGCGCTGGTCATCACCGGCGGGGTCCTGGCCGGGTCGCTGATCACGGCGGCGCAGGCCGCGCCCGGGCTGCCCGCGCGTACCGCGGCCCAGCTGCTCGCCGAGGTGGCCGATTCCACCCCGCCGCCGCTGACCGGCACCGTGGTGGAGACCGCCTCGTTCGGCCTGCCGTCGCTGCCCGCCACCGGGAACCCGACCTCGCTGTCCTCGCTGCTCACCGGGTCGCACACGATCCGGGTGTGGTACGCCAGCCCCGGCCACTTCCGGCTGGCCGTGCCGCAGTCGCTGAGCGAGAGCGACGTGATCAGGGACGGCCGCACCGCGTGGCTGTGGCAGAGCACGCTGAACAAGGTGACCAAGTTCACCCTTCCGGCGCACGCGCCCGACAAGACCGTTCCCCAGCAGCCGGTCACGCCGCAGCAGGCGGCTCAGCAGGTGCTGGCCGCGGTCGGGCCGACCACCACGGTCCGGGTGGACAGCAACGTGACGGTGGCCGGGCAGGCCGCCTACGCGCTGGTCCTCGCGCCCAAGGACGCCAGGTCGCTGGTCGGCCAGGTGCAGATCGACGTGGACGGCCACAACGGCGTGCCGCTCCGCCTGCAGGTCTTCGCGCGCGGCTCCAGCAGCCCGGCCTTCCAGGTGGGCTACACCGACATCGCCTTCGTCAAGCCGGCCGCCGCCGACCTCAGCTTCACCCCGCCGCCGGGGGCGACGGTCACCCAGGTGAACCTGTCGGACCACCCCGCCGGAGCCAAGGCTCACGCCCGCCCCGACGTCACCACGACCGGGTCCGGCTGGCTGACCGTGCTCGAGCTGCCGTCGTCCGACCTGACCTCGGGCGCGGGCCCCGGCAGCGGTCATTCGGCCGGTGACGACGCGGCCGTGCTGCGCACCCTGCTCGCCGCGGCTACCCCGGTGCACGGCGCCTGGGGCAGCGGCCAGCTGCTGCGGACTAGCCTGGTCTCTGTGCTGATCACCGATCAGGGCCACGCCTTCGTCGGCGCGGTCCAGCCGAGCGTCCTGTACGCTGCCGCAGCGGCTCAGCCGCATTGACCGCGATCTCGACCAGCGGGCTGACCAAGCGATTCCGCGGTGGTCAGCTCGCGGTCGACCACATCGACCTGGCCGTCCCGCTCGGGTCGGTCTACGGTTTCCTCGGACCGAACGGGTCGGGCAAGACCACCACGATCAGGATGCTGCTCGGCCTGGCCTACCCCACCAGCGGCACCGCGTCGCTCCTCGGCGTGCCGATGCCGGACGGCGCCACCACGGTGCTGCACCGGGTCGGCTCGCTGGTCGAGGGGCCTGCCTTCTACCCGTTCCTGGCCGGCGCGGACAACCTGGCCCGCTACGACGCGGCGGACCGGACCGCCGACCCGGCCACGGCGCGGGCCAGGATCACCGAGGCCCTGGACCGGGTGGGCCTGCTCGCGGCGGCGAAGAAGCGGTACCGGCACTACTCCCTGGGCATGAAGCAGCGGCTGGCCATCGCCGCGGGCCTGCTGCGGCCCCGGGAGCTGATCATCCTGGACGAGCCGACCAACGGGCTCGACCCGCAGGGGACCCGGGAGGTGCGCGCGCTGATCAGGCAGATCGCGGCCGACGGCACCACCGTGTTCGTCTCCTCGCACCTGCTGGCCGAGGTGGAGCAGATCTGCACGCACGTGGGCGTGATGCGCACCGGGAAGCTGGTGTTCCAGGGCTCGCTGCCCGAGCTGCGCCGGACCGGGGCCTCCCGGGTCAGCGTGCAGACCGCCGACCCCGAGGCGGCGGCCAAGGTGCTCACCGGCCTCGGCCTGGCCGACGCCCAGGCCACCGAGGCCGGCGACGTCCAGGCCGGTGATGCCCAGGCCGGGGCGTCGGCCATCCTCGGCGACGCGTCGCCGGAGCAGGTCTGCGCCGAGCTCGTCCAGGCCGGGATCGGCGTCCGCGGCTTCGCGGTCGTCTCGCCCAGCCTGGAAGACCTGTTCGTCGGGCTCACCGGGGAGGGCTTCGATGTCAGCGGGTAGGTTCTACGCCTCCGAGCTGCGGCTCGTCCTGCTGCGCAGGCGCAACCTGCTGCTGCTGGCGGTGACCGCCGTCTTTCCGCTGATCATCGGCATCGCCCTGCGGCTGGCCGCGCCCCGCCCGGAGGGGGGCGACGGGGGGACCGGCCTGGCGTTCTTCAACCAGCTGGCGGGCAACGGCGTGTTCCTGACCTTCATCGCGCTGTCCACCCTGCTCATCCTGGTGCTGCCGGTGGTGGTCGCGGTGGTGGCCGGCGATTCGGTGGCGGGCGAGGCCGGCTACGGCACGCTGCGCTACCTGCTCGCGGTGCCGGCCGGGCGGACCAGGCTGCTCGCGGTCAAGTACGGCGTGATCGTGACGTTCGCGCTGTGCGCCACGTTCATCGTCTCCGCGGTGGCGCTGGCGGCCGGCGCCGCACTGTTCCCGGTCGGCCCGGTCACGCTGCTGTCCGGGACCACCGTCTCGCTGGCGGCCGGGCTGCTCCGGCTGCTGTTCGTCACCTTGTACGTGACGGCCGCGATGGCCGCCCTCGGCGCGATCGGCCTGGCCATCTCCACGCTGACCGAGCACGCGATCGGGGCCATCGCCACCCTGATGATCCTGGTGGTGACCAGCGAGGTGATCGACAACGTGCCGCAGCTCCACGCGGCCGGCCCGTACCTGCCGACGCACTGGTGGCTGTCCTTCGACTCCCTGCTGCGCGTCCCCGTGGACACCTCCACCCTGCTCCGCGGCCTGCTCTCGTTCGCGGTCTACGCCCTGCTCTTCGGCTCCTTCGCCTGGGCCCGCTTCACCTCAGCCGACGTCACCAGCTGACTCCGCGCTACCCGCTCTCAGCACCCGCGGCGCCCGCCCCGCCCTGCCCCCACCTGCATCCCATGCGCTATTGCAACAAAGTTGCAATAGCTTCTAAACTGGGACCCCTGTGCAAGAAGGGAGCTTAATGGCTGATCCGCGCGGCCGTCTGAGGAAGATCCGGCAGGGGCTGAGCCCGGCCGAGTGGACCCGCCTGGGCGGCATGGTCGCGGCGGTCGTCGGGTTGCACGTGGCGGGCTGGGTGATGCTCGCGGCCGCGCTCGGCGGCCACTACCAGATCAGCAAGACGACGGTCTTCGGGGTCGGCACCGGGGCGCTGGCCTACACGCTGGGCATGCGGCACGCGTTCGACGCCGACCACATCGCGGCGATCGACAACACCACCCGCAAGCTGGTCAGCGAGGGCAAGCGCCCGCTGTCCGTCGGGTTCTTCTTCTCCCTCGGTCACTCCTCCGTGGTGTTCGTGCTCGCGGTGCTGCTGAACTTCGGCATCAGGGGCCTGGACAAGCAGGTCAGGAACGACAACTCCGGGCTGCACACGATCACCGGCGTGGTCGGGACCTGCGTGTCGGGTTTCTTCCTGTTCCTGATCGCCGCGTTCAACATCATCGTCCTGGCCGGGATCATCAGGGTGTTCCGGGAGATGCGCAACGGCCGCTACAACGACGAGGAACTCGAGGAGCAGCTGAACAAGCGCGGCCTGATGAACCGGTTCCTCGGCCCGCTGGCCCGCCGGGTCGACACGCCGTGGAAGATCTACCCGATCGGCTTCCTGTTCGGCCTCGGCTTCGACACCGCCACCGAGATCGCGCTGCTCGTGCTGGCCGGCACGGCCGTCGCGGGCGGCCTGCCGTTCTACGCGATCCTGTCGCTGCCGATCCTGTTCGCGGCCGGGATGAGCCTGTTCGACACGGCCGACGGCTGCTTCATGAACTTCGCCTACGACTGGGCGTTCGCCAAGCCGGTCCGCAAGGTCTACTACAACCTCACCATCACCGGCCTGTCCGTGTTCGTGGCGGTGTTCATCGGCACGATCGAACTGCTCGGCCTGCTGAGCCAGAACGCCCACCTGAACGGCTCGTTCTGGTCCTTCCTGGCGGGCTTCAACATCAACACGGCCGGCTTCGTCATCGTCGGGGTGTTCGTGGTGACCTGGATAATTGCCCTGTGCATCTGGCACTTCGGCCGGATCGAGCAGAAGTGGGAGTCCGGCCCCGCCGTCAGCCCCGACCCCGCCGACTGAGCCACCCTGCCGGCATCACCAGGTGAAGTCTTCCTCCCAGAACTCCGTAACCCCGCGCGCCGACGAGGGCCGCGAGGTCTCCAGGCCGCGCAGCTCCACCCGGCGGATCTTGCCGGAGATCGTCTTGGGCAGATCGCCGAACTCCACTCGCCGGATCCGCTTGTACGGCGCCACCCGCTCCCGGCAGAAGGCCATGATCGACTGTGCCAGCTCCGGCGAAGCCTCCCGCCCGGCGGCCAGCAGCACGTAGGCCTTTGGCACCGCGAGCCGAACGGGGTCCGGTGACGGCACCACCGCCGCCTCCGCCACCGCCTCGTGCTCGATCAGCACGCTCTCCAGCTCGAACGGCGAGATCCGGTAGTCCGAGGCCTTGAACACGTCGTCGGTGCGGCCCACGTAGGTGATGTAGCCGTCGTCGTCCGAGGTCGCCACGTCGCCGGTGTGGTAGTACCCGCCCCGCATGGCCGTCTCATTCAGAGCGGAATCATCCAGGTACCCGGTCATCAGCCCGAGCGGCCGCCGCGACAGGTCCAGGCAGATCTCCCCGTCACGACCCGGCTCCCCGCTGACAGGATCGACGAGCACGACGGAGTATCCCGGCAGCGGCCGCCCCATCGAGCCGGCCCGCACCGGCTGGCCCGGCGTGTTCCCGACCTGCGCCGTGGTCTCGGTCTGGCCGAACCCGTCCCGCACCGTGATCCCCCAGGCCTTGCGCACCTGCTCGATCACCTCCGGGTTCAGCGGCTCGCCCGCGGCCACGCACTCCCGCAAGGACGACACGTCGGCGGCACCCAGGTCCGCCTGGATGAGCATCCGCCATACCGTGGGCGGCGCGCAGAACGTCGTCACCTGGCACGAACCGAGCGCGGCCAGCAGCGAGGACGCCGAGAACCGCTGGTAGTTCAGCACCAGCACGGTGGCGCCCGCGTTCCACGGCGCGTACACGTTGCTCCACGCGTGCTTGGCCCAGCCCGGCGAGGACAGGTTCAGGTGCACGTCGCCCGGCTGGATGCCGACCCAGTACATGGTGGACAGGTGCCCCACCGGGTAGCTGACCTGCGTGTGCGCGACCAGCTTGGGCAGCGCCGTGGTCCCCGAGGTGAAGTAGAGCAGCAGCGGGTCGCCGGCCCGCGTGACCCCCTCCGGCGCGAACGAACCAGAAGAAGAGAACGCCGACGAATACGAATGCCACCCCTCCGCCGAAGCCGCAGTATCCACGTCGACGACGATCCGGGTCCAGTCACCGGGCACCGCGGAGAACTTCGGCACGCCGGCCGCGTCGGTGATGACGTGCCGGACCTGGCCGCGGGACACCCGGTCCACCAGGTCGGCGGGCTGCAGCAGCGTGGACGCCGGGATGATCACCGCGCCCAGCTTCATCGTGGCCAGGATGACCTCCCACAGCGGCGCCACGTTGCCGAGCATCAGCAGCACCCGGTCGCCCCGCGCCACGCCGAGCCCGCGCAGCCAGCCGGCCACCTGCGATGACCGCGCCGACAGCGACCCGTACGAGAGCGAAACGTCCGAATCGTCGTCGGACAAGATCCGCAGGGCCGGACGGTCCGGGTGCTCGGCGGCGATCACGTCGAACCAGTCGAGCGCCCAGTTGAACTCGTCCAGCGCCGGCCAGCTAAACGAGCCCAGCGCCGCGTCGTAGTCGTCCCGGTAGCGAAGCAGCAGGTCCCGGGCCGCCCGGAACGAGGACGTCGAAGAAGTCATGCGCCTATCGTGGCAGCTACCTCCCCCCGGCGGGAAGATCACCTCACTACCGCATACTGGTCCCGTGACCGAGCTGACCATCGAGACCGACCCGGCCGAACTCGGGCTGGACAAAGAACGACTCAAGCGCATCGACGCGCACTTCGCCCGCTACGTGGAAGACGGGCGCCTAGCCGGCTGGCTGCTCACGATCGGCCGGCACGGCCACCTGGCGCACGTGGCCCGGTGCGGGTCGCGCGACGTCGAGGCGGGGCTGCCGGTGACCGACGACACCCTGTGGCGCATCTACTCGATGACCAAGCCGATCACCTCGGTCGCCGCGATGATCCTGTACGAGGAGGGCAGGCTCGCGCTCACCGACCCGGTCAGCGAATTCATTCCTGCCTTTAAAGACGTCCGCGTCTACGACGGCGGCTCGGACCAGAAGCAGGTGACCGTCCCCGCCGCCGAGCCGGTCAGGGTCTGGCACCTGCTCACGCACACGGCCGGGCTTACCTACGGCTTCCACCGGGTGCACCCGGTGGACGCGCTGTACCGCGCGGCCGGGTTCGAGTGGGGCACGCCGTCCGGCGCGGACCTGGCCCAGGCCTGCGACATCTGGGCCACCCTCCCGCTGCTGTTCCAGCCGGGGGCCGAATGGAACTACTCGGTCGCCACCGACGTCCTCGGCCGCGTCGTCGAGGTGGCCTCAGGACAGCAGCTCGACGACTTCCTCGAGCAGCGGATCTTCCGCCCCCTCGGCATGACCGACACCGCCTTCGGCGCCGCCCCGGAGGCCCACCCTCGGCTCGCCGCCCTCTACCGCCCCAGCCGGGACGGGCGCGCCGTCCGGCTGGACGAACTCGGCCGGGCCGCGCTCAGGCAGCCGCGCATGCTCGGCGGAGGCGGCGGCCTGGTGTCCACCGCGGCCGACTACGACCGGTTCACCCGGATGCTCCTGGCCACCGACGCCAGCCCAGCCGGCGAATTGGACGGCATGAGGCTGCTGAGCCCGCGCACCGTCGGCTACATGGGACGCAATCACCTGCCCGGGAACAAAGACCTGGAGACGTTCGGCCGTCCGCTCTACGCCGAATCCCCGTTCCGCGGAGTGGGCTTCGGCCTCGGCTTCGCCGTCCTCCTCGACCCGGTACCGGGCAAGGTGATCGGCACCGCGGGCGAGCTCTCCTGGGGCGGCGCCGCCAGCACCACGTTCTGGATCGACCAGGCCGAAGGCCTGACGGTCTCGTTCTTCACCCAGCTGCTCCCGTCCAGCACCTACCCGATCCGCCCGCAGCTGCGCCAGCTCGTCTACCAGGCCCTCACCGGCTAACTAAGGCCCGCCCGGCCCGGCCGGCCCGCTCTGGCCGGCACTGACCAGCCCGGTCTCGTACGCCAGCACGACCGCCTGCACCCGGTCGCGCAGCTGGAGCTTGGCCAGGATCCTGGCCACGTGCGTCTTCACCGTGGCTTCGCTCAGCGTCAGCGCCGCGGCCAGCTCGGCGTTGCTCAGTCCGCGCGCGACCAGCCCGAGCACCTCGAGCTCGCGCGGGGTCAGCGCGGACAGGCCCGCGTCCCCGGACACGGCCTGACGCGGCGCGAACCGCTCGACCAGCCGCCGGGTGATGGAGGGCGCGAGCAGCGCGTCGCCGCAGCGCACCAGCCGGACCGCGGCGACCAGGTGCTCGGGGGAGACGTCCTTGAGCAGGAAGCCGCTGGCTCCGGCCGCCAGCGCGGCGTACACGTACTGGTCCAGGTCGAACGTGGTCAGCATGATGATCCGCGGGCCGTCCCCGCCCCGCGCAGCGGACAGGATCCGCCGGGTCGCCTCGAGCCCGTCCATCTCCGGCATCCTGATGTCCATCAGCACCACGTCCGGCCGGTGCCTGAGCGCGGCCGCGACCGCCTCGCGCCCGTCCGCGGCCTCGGCCACCACCGGGATACCCGCCGCGCCGAGGATCAGCCGGAAGCCGCCCCGGACCAGCGTCTGGTCGTCGGCGACGACCACCCGGGGGCCGGGGTCCGTAGCCGTGCTCACCGCGGCGACGCCAGGAATTCGGGCCGAACGGGCCCGGCCGGCTCGCCCCCCTCAGCTGGCCCGCCCAGCCGGGCCGAAGCCTCCAGCGGGATCCTCGCCCGGACCCGCCAGCCGCCACCCGGGCGCGGGCCCGCGTCCAGTTCGCCGCCGTAGAGCCCGACCCGCTCGCGCAGTCCGATCAGCCCCCGGCCGCCCGGTCCGCCGGGCCCCGTCGCCGGGCGGCCGTCGTCGGTCACGGTGATCAGCAGGTCGTCCGGGCGGTACTCGAGGACGACGGCCGCGTGGCTGGTTCCGGCGTGCTTGATCACGTTGGTGAGCGCCTCCTGCACCACCCGGTACGCGGCCAGGTCGACGCCGGGCGGCAGGTCGCGTGCCCCGGTCACGGACAGCTCGACGCTCAGCCCGGCGGCCCGGACCCGCTCGACCAGGGCGGGCACCCGGGCTGCCCCGGGCTGCGGGACGAGCAGGTCCTCCTCCTCGCCGCCGCCCGGCGCGAGCAGGCCGAGCAGGTGCCGCAGCTCACTCATCGCGGTCCGCCCGCTCGCCTCCACGGCCAGCAGGGCCTCCCGGGCATCGTCGGGCGAGCTGTCGAGCACGCTGCGCGCCGCGCCGGCCTGCACCACCATCACGCTCACGTTGTGGGTCACGACGTCGTGCAGTTCGCCGGCGATCCGGGCCCGCTCCGCCTCGACCGCCCGCCGGGTCTGCGCCTCGTGCTCGGCCTCGGCCCGGAGCAGCCGTTCGGCCGAATCCCCGGCCCGCTTCCGCCACCCGCGCATCCCGACCGCCACGGCGGCGGTCGGCGCCAGTACCAGCAGCGCGGTGAACCGCGCGGGTACCTGCGGCGTGGTGTCCGGGAACGCCGCGGTGGCGATGACCGCCGCGGTACCCACGGCCAGCAGCGCCGCCCAGCGGAACCGGCTGTACAGCACCGCGCTGTAGGCCGCGAAGATCACCGCGCCGAAGGTGATCGTCGTGACGTGGTCGTGCGTCACCAGCACCGCGGCGAAGATCACGCCGAACGCCGTGGCCGGATACCGGCGCCGGAACGCGAGCGGCGCCGCGGTCAGGGCGATCCCGAGCACGACCCACGCCGACGGCCCGGCCGGGAAGGCCGGGTGCGGCAGACCGCCCGGGCGGACGACGAGCGGGCCATCGTGGTGTTCCCCGGCGATCGCCGCCCAGACGGCCGCCAGCGTAGCCGCCACCGCGATGGCCGTGTCGATGACCCAGGCTGGCCTGGACGCCTTCACCGCCCCATTGTCACCCGGCCTGAGCCGCACGGCCATCGCCCGCGCGGTGGAGAACCGTACATCCCCGGGATGACATCAGCCCGCCACGGTACGGAAATTGCCCCCGGCGGGCGACGCGGCGGCGGCGGCGCCGTCCGTACCGTCCCTGACATGGATTCCCTCGTGCAGCTCAGCGACGTGACCAAGCGCTACGACCACGACGGCGCCCCCGCGGTGGCCCGCGTCAGCCTGGAGGTCGCGCCCGGCGAGGCCCTCGCCGTGATGGGCCCCTCGGGCAGCGGCAAGTCGACGCTGCTCAACCTGATCGCCGGCCTCGACCGCCCGACCAGCGGCACGATCTGGGTGAGCGGGGAGCGGGTGGACAGGCTCAGCGAGACCGGCCTGGCCAGGTTCCGGCGGCGGCGGGTCGGCATGATCTTCCAGTTCTTCAACCTGCTGGACGATATGACCGTCGAAGACAACATCCTGCTGCCCGCCCAGCTGGCCGGCCTGCCCGCGGCCCAGGCGCGGCAGCGGGCCGGGGAGCTGATGGCGGCGCTGCGGATCACGCCGCGTGCCAGCGCCTACCCGGCCCGGCTGTCCGGCGGGGAGCGCCAGCGGGTGGCGATCGCCCGGGCGCTGATGAACCGGCCCGCGCTGCTGCTCGCCGACGAGCCGACCGGGGCGCTGGACACGGCCAGCGGCGAGGAGATCGGCGAGCTGCTGCTGGACCTCAACTCCTCCGGGCAGACGCTGATCCTGGTCACCCACAACCCGGACCTCGCGGCCCGGTACGCGCGCCGGGTCATCCAGCTCGTCGACGGCAGCGTCGCCGGCGACGCCGTCACAGGGGCACGGCGTTGAGGGCCGTCGGCAGGGGCCCGGTCGTCATGGCCGCTCGCACCGGGCTGACCGGGCGGCGCGTCCAGACGAGCGTGATCGCCCTGGTGCTGCTGGTCTCCACCGCGGCCGCCACGCTGGCCCTCGGCCTGCTGGTCGACTCCAACGCTCCCTTCGATCACGCCTTCGCCGCGCAGCGCGGCGCGCACGTCACGGCGGCGGTGAACGCCGCCCGGGCTTCGGGCGCCCGGCTCGCCGCTACCACCAGGCTGCCCGGGGTGACCGCGGCCTCCGGCCCGTTCCCGCAGGTCACGGTCGCTGCGGATATGACCTTCGCCGCGCCGCCCGGGCACCCCGGCGGCCAGGGCGTGTTCTCTACCCAGCTGAACCTGGTCGGCCGGGCGACGCCGGGCGGCCCGGTCGACGACCTCACGCTGACCGCGGGCCGCTGGGCCCGGCAGCCCGGCGAGATGGTCTGGTCCGACAGCGGAGATGGCCCGCCGGTGGCGGTCGGCTCGCACGTCACGGTGCACGGGGTACCCGGCTCGCCCCGGCTGACGGTCGTCGGCGTGGCCACCTCGGCCACCGCTAGCGCGCAGGCCTGGGTGACGCCGGCCGAGATCGCCGCGCTGCGCGCACCCGGCGCTCCGGCCGTGAGCCAGATGCTCTACCGCTTCGCCCGGGCCGGCAGCGCGACCCAGGTCAGCGCCGACGTCGCCCGGGTCCGGGCCGCACTGCCGCCCGGCTCGCTGCTCGGCGCGCAGTCGTGGCTGACCGCCAAGCTGCGGGCCACCCAGTCGATCGCGCCGTGGGTGCCCTTCATCGTCGCGTTCGGCCTGATCGGGATCGTGATGGCGGTGCTGATCGTGGCCAACGTGGTCAGCGGCGCCGTGGTCGCGGGCACCCGCCGGATCGGCGTGCTCAAGTCCGTCGGCTTCTCGCCCGCCCAGGTGGTGGCGGCCTACGTACTCCAGGT
>Ga0207689_10004418_pt1 | contig 12761 bp, 11 predicted proteins | sample KBSMisM52_FD_184312 | JGI IMG/M metagenome (GOLD analysis project Ga0207689, IMG submission 184312) | Miscanthus rhizosphere microbial communities from Kellogg Biological Station, Michigan, USA - KBS Miscanthus M5-2 (SPAdes) (version 2) | ecosystem: Host-associated > Plants > Roots >... | reverse complement strand
CAGGATTTCGTCGGAGCCGTCGAAGCGCAGCTTGATCGGCGTTCCCATGCGGTCGATCACAAAGCCGATCAATCCGCTGCCGGTGCTGTAATGCCCGATACGAAGCGGCGGGCCGCTTTGCGCGGCGAGGTCGCCATGGCCGATGATCAAGGTGAGGGCGGCGCCGACGGCGATCATTCGGAAACGTCCGGACATGATAGACCTCACGGCATCACGGCAATCCGCGGGATGCGGTATCGCTGATGCGCGCAGGGAGAAGTGAGAAGAAAATGCGGAGTTTTTACGACCGAAGCTCATGTTGAACGCGGCGCATTCATTATCAAAATGCTTCAATCAAGATACACCGCTCCAGGCGCTGCGACGATGCGGGAAAATCGCCGCTGCTGTCCGTCTATCCATGGGTCCGCCGCAATGGCCGGACACCGTGCCCGCACGGTATGCGCGCATGAACAGCTAATTTGGAGTTACCCGCTATGAATATCCGTGCCGGTGTCGCCATCGTCGCGCTCTCGATCTGCTCCTCGGTCGCGTTTGCGCAATCGCTCAAGGATAAGGAGTATTTCGCGGACCAGGAGAAGTATCTCGCTGGAGAGGTCACCTCCACCAACGAGCGGTGCGGCAACAGTCTCACAGCGAAGTTTAACTGGTCGAAGCCGCCGACGCCGGAGGATCGGAAGACCTACAGCGCCTACGGTTACTGCGGCGCAGCGCTCGAGGCCATGCGGCGCGTCTGCGACTCCGAGGCCGGCAAGGAAGCCGTCAAACAGAAGATCAAAGGCCTGACTTGCAGTTTTGGACCGCAGCGCACGGTTGTGCTCAAGGATGGCACGGTCGACTACGAGATCAATTTCACTTCGAGCAACGACGCCGACTACGTGTTCGAATATTTGCAGAACAATTTGTGAGCGCTCTGGAGTGATTCAGGGCCTGGCTCGGCCTTGCCTGCGCGCGATCTGTTCTCAAGATAGCCGGGAAACCTGGCTCCATCAGGTCTTCGTTCGACCGCGCTTTCTGTTCGAGCTGTTACCGTCGCAGGACCATCGACGGCGGGCGCAAGGTCGCCCGCCGTGTGTCCCTTGAGGCGAAGTGCATCGGTTCCTCCGTCGCCATGTTGACGGCAGGCTGCATATTTCACAACGTCCGAATGCCGTTCTTGATGCCGTCGGCGATCTGACCGATCTGCTCCTCGTTGATGATAAGAGGTGGCGACAGGATCAACGTATCGCCAAGGGCGCGAACAAAGATCCCGTTTTCGAAGCAATGGTTCGCCACGGCCCGCGCCCGTTGACCGGGAGCATTTGGCGCAGCTTCGATCTCTACGGCCCCGAGCAGGCCGAGGTTGCGAATATCGCGAACCACGCCGCCGGCGCTCCTGATGTCGTGAATGGCGGCTTCCCATTTCCCGGCGATGCGCGCGACTTTTTCGAAGATGCCTTCCTCCTGATAGACATCGAGGGTGGCAAGCGCCGCAGCACAGGCAAGCGGGTGGCCGGAGTAGGTGTAGCCGTGGGCGAGCTCGACGGTGGCCTCTGGTCCCTGCGACATGGCCTCGTGCACATGATGATGAACCAGCACGCCGCCCATGGGGACAGCGCCGTTGCTCATCCCCTTCGCGCAGGTGATGAGGTCGGGTGTAACGCCAAGAGCCTGGGCAGCAAAGGGCGCTCCCAGTCTTCCGAAGCCGGTGACGACCTCATCGAAGATCAGCAGGATGCCGTGCTTGCTGGTGATCTCGCGCAGCCGCTTGAGATAGCCCTTGGGCGGCGGCAGCACGCCGCCGGCGCCAGCAACCGGTTCGACGATGACGGCTGCGACGGTCGAGGGGTCGACCGAAGTAAGCAGGCCTTCCAGCGCATCCGCAAAGTCGACACCATGTTCCGGCTCTCCCTTGCTGAACGCATTGCGGGTGAGATCATGGGTGTGAGGAAGGTGCGATACTCCCGGAAGCATGACGCCGAACTGCGCCCGCTGCCATCCGATGCCGGAGACCGAGAGCCCGCCGAACCCCATGCCATGGTAACTGCGCTGGCGCCCGATCAGCCGCTGGCGATGACCCTCGCCGCGCGCCCGGTGATAGGCGAGCGCCATCTTCAGGGCGGTGTCGACCGCCTCGGAGCCGGATCCGGCAAGGAAGATGTGATCAAATCCTTTCGGCGCGATCTCCATCACCCGATTGGTGTAGTGAAACGCAAGCGGATGGCCGAGCGAGAAGCTCGAAGCGTAGTCGAGCTTGCCCGCCTGGTGGCGAATGGCCTCGATGATCTTGGGGTGGCAATGCCCGGCATTGACGCACCACAGGCCGGCGATGGCATCGAGCACCGGCCGGCCTTCAGGCGTCTTGTAGTGCATCCCCTTGGCCTCGACAAAGAACTCCGGTGCCGACTTGAACCGCCGGTTCGGCGTCATTGGCATCCAGTAGGCTTCAAGGTCGTTCGGAGGAATGTCGAGGTTCGCCTGGGACATTTTCGTTACTCCAGTCTTGTTTGATCTCGAGGGAAACCGCGTCAGCGCGCCGAAGCTTCCTCGGCCGACTTGACGTCGAGGTTCTTGTTGATGTCGCCGATCAGGTCGTTGGTCGCGATCTCCTTTGCATCCATGGGCTGCTTGAGGATCTTGGCCCGCACCAGCCAGTCGATGTAGCTCTGATAGATCTTGAGGTCGCTCTCGCCCCACTGTTCGCCGGGCTTGTCGAGCGACCACTTCTCGGAGACGGTCTTGAGCAAGGTCGTATTCCGCTCGAGCGCATCCTCCTGGGAAAGTCCCGTCGGCACGACCTGCGGATAGACCTCCTGGAAGATGGCGGCCGCCTGGCGGGTATTTTTCAGAGTATAGGCCACGCCCAGCGTGTAAGCGCGCGCCAGCCGCACCAGCAGATTCCGCTTGTTCTTGATCGAGTCGGAGCTCGCCACCAGGCTGTTGGCCGGAAACGATTCGATCAGGGGATCTTCGAGCATGCGCATCGGCACGCCGGCAAGGCCCATCAGCGTGTATTGCGTGTCCCACTGGCTGGCGGCATCGATCTCCTTGCGCTGCAGCAGGACGACGGTTTGTCCCGGCTGCCCCGACACGACGATGCGGATGTCGCGATCGGCGTCGAGACCGGCGTCGGTGGCGCCCGACCGGGCCAGCACGACGCCTGCCGAGGCCATCGAGGTCACGCCGATCTTCTTGTCCTTCAGGTCCGCATATTTCTTGATGGGGCTGTCCACCGGCACCGCGACACCAAAAATGTTGCGGCGATAGGCGGTATAGAAAACCTGCGTCTTCACGCCCGTCTGCTGCAGGATCGCGACCGGCTCCGGCGTGGCGACGGCAGCCAGCACCTCGCCGGTCGCAACGTTTCGGACGCAGTCCGAAGAGCCCGGAAAATTCACCAGTTCGACTTCGATGCCCTCCTGCTTGAACCAGCCAAGCTTGGTCGCAATGGCGATCGGAGCGACCCCGTGCGTGATGACGCTCGTGCACCAGCCGAGGCGCACTTTATCCAGCGCGAGCGCGGGCGAAACTGAGCCTGCGGCGGCAATCACCGCGCAAAGCGCGAGGCCGGCACCCAGATAGGTATGACGCATCTTACTCTCCAGTTCTTGGTTGAGGTGACATCTCGTCAGGTCCGTTTGTGTCGTGAGCAGAATGCACTGACGAAGGCTGCTGCGGCGTTCTCGGAGGCCTCGAGCGAATAGCCGCCTTCCTGCACGATCAGCGTCGGAAGCTGCAGATCGGCCAGCAATTCGCCGACCCGTGCAAAGGCGTCCGTCGAGACATCGAGCAGGGATAGCGGGTCGTCGCGGTGGGCGTCCCAGCCGGCCGACACCACGAGCACTTCGGTCTTGTGCGCACGCGTGGCTTCGACGAGATTTCGGCAGGCGTCGAGAAAGACTTCGTCGCCGCTGCCGGGAGCAAGCGGCACGTTGACGTTGGCGCCGAGCCCTTCTCCCTCGCCGCGCTCGTCGGCGTAACCCGAGAAGTAGGGATAGTAGGTCGTCGGGTCGGTGTGCACGGATGCGAACAGCACGTCGTTGCGGTCATAAAAGATCGCCTGCGTGCCGTCTCCGTGATGCGTGTCGAAATCGAGGATGGCCACTTTGCCTGCCCGTTTGCCGATGAGCTCGGCGGCAATGGCGGCGTTGTTGAGGAAGCAGAAGCCGGAGGCGCGGTCGGCGAACGCATGATGTCCCGGGGGCCGGCAAAGCGCGAATGCAGAGGGGGCACCATCGATAACCGCGTGCGCCGCAGACAGCGCGGCCTGCGCCGATTCGTAAACCGCGCGCCAGGTGCCGGCGCCGATGGCGCAATTGAGGTCGCCGATGTACCAGCCCGCCTGGGCGTTGACCACGCTGCAAAGCGGCCTGGACGAAGGGGTGAGGGCCGATCCTTTCCCGCGGTACGGATGCGTGTTCGGCAGGACCTCCGGTCCCGCCTTGGGATTGGCTGCCCAACGCGCGTAGCTGGAGGCGAGAAAGTCGACATAGTCGGCGCTGTGCACGGCTTCGATGGCGTCGCGGCCATGGTCGGCAGGTGGCGTTTCCTTCAGGCCGGCCTCGGTCAGCCTGCGGGCAAGCACCTCCAGCCGATCCGGATTTTCGACGGGCGGGGAGAGCTTGCCGAGCAGCATGATCTGCTGGGGACGGTGCTCGAGCTGACGTTTTGAGTAATAGACCTTCATGGCAGATTCACTTCTGCGATGCGGGAAGCGCGTTGCCGGCTTGCGGCGCCTTCGGCTCGGCGATGGTCGTGTCGGCGGCGGCTCCGGGGTCGACCCGCCCAAGGCGCTCCCAGAACAGCACCCGGTTGCGGATCATGATCAGCGTCTGATTGAGTATGAGCCCGACGACCGCCAAGATGATCAGGACGGAAAACGACCCGGCGACGTCCATCATGAAATTCATGCTTTGCATCAGCATGCCGAGCCCGGCATCCGCACCGAGGAACTCGGTGACAACAGTGCCGATCAGCGACAGGGCCATGGCGATCTCAAGACCCGCCATGATGAAGGGCAGGGCGCTCGGAAGCCGCAGCATGGTGAATACCTGTCGTTCGCTGCCGCCGAGCGAACGGATGAGGTCGATGCGATCCTTGTCGGCAGAGTTCAATCCGGAGATCGTGTTGATCATCATCGGAAAGAAAGCCACCAGTGCCGCCGTCACGATCTTGGACGTCACGCCGAGGCCGAACCAGAGAACGAACAGCGGCGCGAGCGCGACCTTCGGCATCGACTGAAACATGATGATGTATGGGTAGATGAAGTAGGCGAAGCGCCGGTTGAGTGCGACGGCCACTCCAAGTGCGAGGCCGAGGGATCCGCCAAGCGCAAAGCCGGCGAGCACCTCGAACAACGTCACCGCGCCGTGATAGAGATAGAGCCCGTTGGTCAAGCCGCGCCACAGCCCTTCGGCCACGGCGAATGCAGACGGCAGGATGAACGCGGGGATCTTGAAGAGAACCGGGCTTGCCTGCCAGATGACGAGCACGAGGCACAGCAGCAGGATGCTCAAAATTCGATTCTTGGCGGTGTCTAGCGAGGAGAGGTCGGGCATCAGTCCATAGCTCCAGCTGTGCCGAAATGAACGCGGATACGGCGGACGTACTCGCCAAATGGTGGCGTGGTCATCATGTCGAGCGTCCGTTCACGAGGAAGGTCGATGTCGAGCACCTCCGCGATGCGGCCCGGACGGGGCGTCATCACAACGACCCTGTCGGCCAGAAATACGGCCTCGGAAATCGAATGGGTGATGAACAGGATGGTCTTGCTCTGGGCCATCCAGAGGCGCTGCAATTCGACGTTCATGTGCTCGCGCGTCATGGCGTCGAGCGCTCCGAATGGCTCGTCCATGAGCAGCATCGCCGGATCGTGCACGAGGGCGCGGACAATGCCGACCCGCTGCTGCATGCCGCCGGAGAGCTCGGCGGGATAGCGCTGTTCGAACTCGCTCAATCCAACGAGATTGATGAGCTCACGCGCCCGCGACAGATACTTCTTGCGATCAAGCTTCTGGACGTCGATCGGGATCAGAACGTTGTCGAGCACGGTACGCCAGGGAAACAGCACGGGCGACTGGAACACGACGCCGATGTCGTGTCGTGGCCCTTCCAGCTTGCGATCGCCGAACCAGACGGTTCCCGAACTGGTCGGGATCAGTCCTGCGAGAATACGAAGCAACGTCGATTTCCCGCAGCCCGAGGGACCCACAATCGCGACGAATTCGGCAAGGCCGATGTCGAGATTGATATCCTGAAGCGCGGTCACGACCGGCCCGCGACCGCCGAACAGCTTGCCGACCTCGTTGATGCGGATGAAATCGCGTGAGTGCGATGAGCCTAGTGGGCGGTGCTTCGGATTTGCTTCCGCAGTAGATGCACCTTTCAACAGCGTCATTGCTCACTTCCTTCCAACTAATAGACCAGGGCCATGCCATCCTTGCGATGGTCAGACGCGCCAAACATGATTCCTCGCTGACGATCGATCCAGATCGCTTGCGCGCCTCCGATCGGGAAGTCGGACCAGTTGACCGCGTGGCCACGGCGGGCGAGTTCGTCGAACGCTGTCTGCGAGATTGTCTTTTCAAGCGATAGCTTTCCGTCGAAAGCGAATGAACGTGGCGCGTCGCTTGCTGCCTGGATGTCGAGCCCATGATCGAGAATCTGGGAGAGAAAGTGCGCATGGCCCGTGGCCTGGTAGTGGCCTCCCATCACCCCAAACGGCATGATCGGCTTGCCGTCGCGGAAGAGCAGCCCGGGAATAATCGTGTGCAACGGCCGCTTGTGGGGCGCGATGACGCACGGGTGCTTGGGGTCCGTCCGGAATCCGCTTCCTCGGTTGTGCAGCAGAACGCCCGTCGTCGGCTCGAAAATGCCGCTGCCGAACGGCGCGAACAGCGAGTTGATCAATGACACCGCGTTGAGGTCGCGATCGACCGCGCAAACATACACGGTGTCCTTATGCTCGGTCAGGTCCCAGTCTTCAGGCAGCGAGGCCTTGCCGGGATCGATGCGATCTCTGACCCGGGCGGTAAATGCATCCGAAAGAAACCGCGCAACGGGCACGTCACCCTGCGTCGGGTCGCAGAAGTAGGAATCGCGGGCGCGATACGCCGCCTTGGTGGCTTCGGCGAGAAGATGGATACGATCCGCCTCGCTATGCCGGCTGTCCCCAAGCGCCAGATTTTCGATGACGCGCAGGATCATGAGGGCGGCCAACCCCTGTCCGGGCGGCGGACACTCGTAGACCTTATATCCGCGATAGCTGGTCTCGACCGGCTGCACGTAATCGCTGCGATGCCGGGCGAAGTCTTCCTCCTGATGCAGCCCGCCAGTCTCGCGCAGTTTGGCGGTCAGGGCCTTGGCTACCTTGCCGGTGTAGAATCCGGCCGCGCCCTCGCGACTGACGCAACGCAGGGTTTCGGCAAGCGCGCGGTTGCGGAAGAGGTCGCCAACATCAGGTGCGCGCCCGCCAGGGAGATACGCGGCGCGGGTCGCCGGATCTACCGAGAGCTTTTCGATTTGCCGGCCCCAATCCCAGGCGACGCGAGGCGTCACCCGCATGCCTTCCTCGGCAAGGCGGATCGCCGGCGCAAGAATCTCTGAAAGCGGCTTCGATCCATGGTCACGGTTCAGCGTGCACCACGCCGATATCGCGCCGGGTATCGTCACCGCATGGGCGGAGGTTGGTGGAATTTCACGGATGTCACGATCGACGTACCATTCGGCTTTTGCCGCGCCAGGCGCACGCCCCGAACCGTCGAGCGCGATCGGTGCCGCGCCGCCCATCGAGAACAATGCGAAGCAGTCGCCGCCTATGCCGGTCATGTGCGGCTCGACAACGGCCAGTACGGCGATGGCGGCGAGGGATGCGTCGACAGCGTTGCCGCCGGATCGCAGCATATCGAGGCCGGCCATGGAGGCAGCCGGATGCGACGTGCAGATCATGCCGTTCTCGCCAACCGCCATCGATCGGCCTTGTTTCGTGAAGTCACGCACCGCCTGGAGCCTCCATGGAAATTTGCCGGGCGGCGCGCGCAAGGCGTGGCCCGATCTCGTTCTCGAGTTGCGCGGCGGTGACCTCGGATGGCATTCCACCGCAATTGAACGCCAGAACCGCGCCGTCCGCCGTCACCACGGGGGCCCCGACCGCATAGACATCCGGCTGGCGATCGCCGAGGGACACACAGAAACCGCGCTTGGCAATCGACTCGAAGGCTGCATCGATCCGCGCTCGCACGCCGCGCCACTCGCTGCGTGGCCACTGCAGCCGGATCCGCTGCAGCAACGCCGCGCGCTCATCCTCCGCCAGGGCGAAGAGATAGGCGCGGCCCATGGCCGAAGTCTCGATCGGCAGCCGCGAGCCCAGGTCGAACCGTGCTGGCCGCATTTGCGGATGACGCGCCGTCTCGATGGTGAGCATGACCAGCTGGTCGCGCATGCCGACCGATGCAGGCAAGCGTGAGAAGTTCGCGATTTCCTGCAGGACGGGGCGGGCGGCGATCCGGTGCGGCATGCCGGCGAGCAGCGAGTGGCACAAGGCGACGATACCGGCCCCGAGTTGGTAGTGCCCGGTGCGGGGAACGATGGACAGGTAGCCGAGCGCGGCAAGTGTCTGGCTCAAGCGCGAGATCGTCGGCTTCGACAGGCCTGTGCGCTCGGCCAGTTCGCTGTTGCTCAGTGAATTTTCGCCGGGCTTGAACGCCCGGAGCACCGACAGGCCGCGCGCCACAGCTTGCACGAGGCGCACGTCGTCCGAGGAAGCCTCCAACGTGTTGGTGCTGGTCTTCCGCTCGACCGCAGTCAGTCTGGCCATGGAACCTCAATACGCATTTCAGAATTTAATTCCACTCTTCGAAATTAATTGAGTCAAGTGTGCCCGCGCCAAAACAAGAGGCAAAGACCGATGGGATATCAGGCACGATGTCTTCAAATTGGACGCGCCGGTGCCATTGCTCGCACCTGCGAGGCAGAATTCGACGGGCGTGGTCCAATACAAATGCGAGGCCTGATCACGACCGGCAGCCGCTCGGCGGCTAAGTCCGCAAGATTTCTTCTACGCCTGGGAGGTTGGTGTTGGTGCCCATGCGTCTCGCCAGAACCTCTGATGTCACCGGCTCTTCGAAGTCTTGAATAGCTGGATCGGCAAATGGAAAGCCGGATCAGGGTCCGCTGTTGGCAGAAATTTCTGACGGGTGAGTAATCTCTGATTGCATCGAGCGCGAACCGGTCCGCGCGTGTGCAATTTCATTGAGTTGTGACCGCAGCGCAGCCGGCTCTGAAAGAGCGGGTGAGGCGGCCATCCCAGCTTCGGGCGTCGGGCCGGCGCGCTGTGAGAAAGTTTCCAGTCATTTGCATCCGCAAGGTCCAATGCCCTGGGCACAAATCTGCACTCGGCTGCTTTACATTTTCATCTTTATATTTTATCACAATATGAGAAATAATTGATTAGGTCGCAAGCTGGCCGATTGCAGGGAGGCATCCATGGAGCACACGATTATTGTTGCGACCGCCGGTCAAGGAATGCTGCGCAGCAACAACAATGGCCAGAGTTGGCATCGACTAGGCATCGGCGAACCGATCGAGTTCGACGGTATCGTGCGGTCGCTCGCAGTGGATCCCCAACGTCCGGAGCGGGTGTATGCAGGTGCCGATTGCGGCGTCTGCATCAGTGAGGACGGCGGCTCCCACTGGCGTCAGGCCAAAGGTGCGCTTCAAGGCTTGACCGTGTGGTCGATTGCGGTCGATCCGAACAACCCTTCGGTGCTCTACGCCGGAACCGGCGCGCCATCGCGCGCCGCGTTATACAAATCGATCGACTCCGGTGAGTCTTGGAGCCGATCGACGACTGATTTTCCGGAGTTTTGTGCCGGCGTTAACCGGCCCAGATTGCTCACGGTTTGCGTCGATCCCGACGATAGTCGGCAGGTGTGGTTTGGCCTGGAGGAGGGCGGCGCATGGCGCAGCCGAGATTCGGGGAGCACTTGGGAGCGGGTCGATGGAGATGACCGCACCATCAGGCACTCCGACATCCACTCGATTGCAATCCTCCCGGCTACGCCTTCGGCACCGAAGACCACTTTCGTCCTTACGGTGAACACCGTTTATCGCAGCATCGATGACGGAAAAACCTGGGCAGGCAATCCATCTCGGGACCGGTTCGACGGCATGTACTACACGCGGACCGTTCTGCCTTTGCCCGCCAGCAGCGACGGGCTTTTGCTGGCGATAGGCGATGGCACGCCGGGAACCAAGACGCGCCTTTATCGGTCGCACGATCGAGGCGCAGATTGGACGAGCGTCACGATAAAGCAGACTCCGAACTCGACGTTCTGGGCTTTTGGTGCGCATTCCGCACAGCCCGATTTGATCTATGCCGGCACGAAGTACGGACATCTCTTCACGTCCCGCGACGCCGGGCTTAGCTGGGAGAAGGAGTGGCGCGAGTTCAGCGAGATCACTGCCGTCGCCTGGACGCCGGTGAAGGCACCGCTTGGAGCCAATCCGAAATCCGACCATTGAGCACCTGCATTCGGCGTGGATCGAGGCCGTTCTTCCCGGCCCGCGCTCCGAACGGCGAGGCTCGAAGCTTGACATGATGCCTGGGCTTTCGGCGCTGGCATCTCCAGGGACTAATTTTGTCCAGCAGAACGAAATGCCGAAGGCCGCCAGGAGTATCGAAGGATGCAGAAGACACCCAACTTCATCGGATATCACATACGCAAGTGGTATTGTCAGTTCGAGGACACCCTCGCCAACGAGACAGGACAACTTGCCGATGGATTGCCGTTGCGCAAGTTCGTGCTGGCTGCCGCCATTGCCAACCCCTACGCAGGGAAGTTCAGTCAGAATCTGGATTTAATCGTTGCAGATTCAGCTGCCCTGGGTGTCGAATTTGGCCGACGCATTAAGGCGCTGTTTGGTGAAGGCCAGGTGGAAAGCTATGGCAAGGCGGCGATCGTTGGAATCAGCGGAGAGTACGAGCACGGAAACGCGTTTCTGACGAGCGCTTTTGCCGATCCGGTTCGCGATGCCCTGGGTGGCGGCAAGGCATGGATACCCTCGACTGGCAAGCGCGGCACTCTCGGTGAATCGATCGACATTCCCCTGGCTCACAAGGACGCGCTCTATGTGCGGTCCCACTACGACACCATGACCGTCCAGTTCGCGGATGCACCGAACGCAGACGAAATCGTGATTGCGTTCGCGTTTGCCAACCGGGGACGCCTGCACGCACGGCTCGGCGGTCTCGCCGCCACCGCGATTTCCGGCAGCGATGGCCTGCGATAGCAAACGAAGTCAGACAAATGAGCAGCATGGATGCAGAAGTTCAATGGATAACAAGTGACGGCCTCAAGCTTCGCTTGGTGGCATGGGGCCCGCGCGAGGCGCCCGCGATCGTTATGCTGCACGGATTGCGCAGTTACGCCTATACGTGGGAGCCGGTAGCCCTTCCGTTGTTGCCACATTGGAGAGTAATCGCGCTGGACCAGCGCGGTCGTGGGCACAGCGATTGGGACCCGCAACGGAACTACTTCGCTGATGCCTATGTGCGCGATCTCGAAGCCCTCGTCGATGGACTGTCGCTCCAGCGATTTGTCCTGGCAGGGCATTCGATGGGCGGCGCAAACGCCCTCGTTTATGCCTCGCGTCACCCTGAGCGGCTGTCGGCCCTGGTTGTCGAGGATATCGGGCCTGGTGCATCGGCAGGAGGCAGGGGAGCCGATCGCATTAAACGCGAACTGCGCGAAACACCTTCGTCCTTTGCGAGTTGGGAGGAGGCCACCGCGTTCTGGCGCAAAATTCGACCCGACGTTTCGGCGGCGGCGCTGCAATCCCGAGCCACTCACTCGCTGAAGCAAGAGAAGAGCGGCCGCATCGTCTGGCGCTACGATGCCGAAGGTATTACCGAGGCACGTTTGAGCGCGAGACCGGAACAAGTCGTGGATCTGTGGCCACATGTCGAGGCGTTGAACATTCCGACCTTGCTGATACGCGGAGCCAATTCGGATTTTCTGACCGCGGACATCGCGCGGGAAATGTGCCGGCGCAATCCGCGTATCCTCTGGAGGGATATCCCTTCGTCAACGCACTATGTGCACGACGACAATCTCCCCGAATTCAATTTCATCCTCCAGCAGTTCCTGGAGGAGATCCGTCCGCAGATAAGGTCGTAGTCCCAGGCTACGTCGACGATGGTGGTGCCAGGACCGACAACAAGCCGATACAGGTGTCTTGATGGCAAGCATGCGCGTGATTGCAAGCGACCTCGACTTTCCGGAGGGGCCGGTCGTTTTGCCGGACGGCTCCGTGCTACTGGTGGAAATCCGTGCGCAGCAACTGACGCGCGTGTGGCCCGGTGGCCGCAAGGAGGTTGTTGCGAAAATCCCTGGCGGTCCGAATGGCGCTGCAATCGGTCCGGACGGTCAATGCTATGTCTGCAACAACGGCGGGTTTGGCTGGGTGGCCTCGCGCGGCATGATGATGCCCGTAGCCCCGGGCCCCGATGAGTACGTTGGTGGCTCGATTCAGCGTGTCGATCTGACGAGCGGCAAAGTCGAAACAGTGTTCGATAAATGCGGCGATCACCAGCTGAAAGGCCCGAATGACCTGGTGTTCGACCAGTCCGGCGGATTGTGGTTCACCGATCTCGGCAAACGACGGGCGCGCGACATGGACGTTGGCGGACTTTACTACATCGAGCCTGGTATGGGTGAAATCACGGAACAGGTATTCGGGATTCTGCCCCCTAACGGTGTCGGATTGTCGCCAGACGAGAGAATCGT
>Ga0207689_10004417_pt1 | contig 12765 bp, 6 predicted proteins | sample KBSMisM52_FD_184312 | JGI IMG/M metagenome (GOLD analysis project Ga0207689, IMG submission 184312) | Miscanthus rhizosphere microbial communities from Kellogg Biological Station, Michigan, USA - KBS Miscanthus M5-2 (SPAdes) (version 2) | ecosystem: Host-associated > Plants > Roots > Rhizosphere... | reverse complement strand
CAGCAGTCCGAGACGTACGATTTCTCTGCCTTCACCACGGGCCTGGGTGCCTCGACGAACATGGGCCAGTTCACGGCGCCGTTCAACGGCAAGGGCGGCAAGATCCAGGGCATCGAGCTGACCGCTTCGCTGCCGCTGGGCATGCTGTTCCAGCCGCTCGATGGCTTCGGCATAGCGGCCAGCGCCAGCCACACCAGCAGCAAGATCAAGATCCAGGATCCGAACAGCAACATCGGCTCCAACATTCCGCTGCCGGGCCTGTCCAAGAACGTCACCGACCTGACCTTCTACTACGAGAAGTACGGCTTCGAGGCCCGCATCAGCCAGCGCCAGCGCTCGACCTTCGTCGGCGAGATCGCCAACTTCGCCAACGACCGCACGCTGCGCTATGTGGTGGGCGAGCGCGTGGTCGACATGCAGCTGGGCTACACCTTCCAGGACGGCCCGATGAAGGACCTGGGCTTCAATCTTTCGATCAGCAACCTGAACGACGCGCCGTACCAGACTTACGGCGGCAGCACGGATCGCGTCTACGAGTACCAGAAGTACGGCCGCACCGTGCTGTTCGGAGCCGCCTACAAGTTCTGACGTGCCAGCGCGGACGCTTCGCGTCCGTCGTTGCAACGCCGCCGGGAAACCGGCGGCGCTTTTCTTTGGTTCATCGCCGATTTCCGGGGAACGCTGCGAATCGAAGGCCACGCTCAGCGCCACGGGATCGGTGACGGCGGAGGATGCGTCGGACGGGCGCGGAGTGTCGGCGGGGAGATCGGTGATGCTCAGCGAAGGCGTGCCGCCGGGCGTGGCGGCTGGCGTGAGCGCGACGCGGGCCAAGCCGTCGAACTGGTGCTTCGCCGCTTCGCCCTTGTGGACGGTGGGCGGGCTCGCGCCCGAAGCCAGCGCCGGCGTGCCAGGCGCGACGCCGAGATCGGCATCGGGGCTCCAGTCCTCGTCGCCGATCTTGAAGGCGTGCTCGCCGCGCAACGGGACGAGGACCTCCCAGTGGTCGCATTGCCAGCGCATCGCGGCATCGTCCTCGGCGCGCCAGCCGTTGAACGTGCCGCGCACGAAAAGGTCGCGCCCGGGGAGCGGATCGGGGCGGCAGTCGGCGGCCAGCGCCTGCGCGGCGCCTGCGACCAGGGCGAGCGCGAACGCGGGGCGTGCGAATCGGCGCAGGGTCATCGGTCGCTCGAGCGGCCGGTTCCGTCTTTCGGCGCCTGGTCGTCGGCAGGTTCGGCGGCGACGCGACGCTGGCGGGCAATGCGCCGCCGCGCTCATTCCTTGACGCCTCCAGCGGTGAGGCCCGACACGATCCAGCGCTGCGCCGCGAGGAACACGACCGTGATCGGCAGCCCCGACAGCACGGCCGCGGCGGCGAAGTCGCCCCACAGGTACTTCTGGTCGGCCAGGTAGTACTTGGAGCCGACGGCCAGCGTCAGGTTGTTCTCTTCGCGCAGCAGGATCGAGGCGACGGGGTACTCGATGATGGTGCCGACGAACGCCAGCACGAAGACCACCATCAGGATGGGCACGGCCATCGGCAGCAGCACGCGGAAGAAGGCCTGGAAGTGGCTGGCGCCGTCGACCTTGGCGCATTCCTCGATCTCGACGGGAATCGTCTCGAAGTAGCCGCGAATCGTCCAGACGTGCGTCGCCACGCCGCCGAGGTAGGCCACGACCAGGCCGCCGTGCGTCTCCAGGCCGAGGCCGGGGACGTAGTTGCCGATCGTCTCGAAGATCGCATAGATCGCCACCAGCGCCAGCACGGGCGGGAACATCTGCAGCAGCAGCATGCTGTTGAGGATGGGCAGCTTGAACGCGAACTTCAGGCGCGCGAACGCGTACGCCGCGGTGGTCGAGATCGCCACGATCAGCGCCGACGCGAGCGTGGCCACCTTGATCGAGTTCCACAGCCACAGCAGCACCGGGAACGGCGGGTGCACGAGCACGCCGTCGGCGGTGGTGACGTCGAACCCGAGCGCCAGCTTCCAGTGCTCGAGGCTGATCTCGCGCGGGATCAGGGCGCCGTTGGCGAAGTTGCCCGGGCGCAGCGAGATCGAGACCACGGCCGCGAGCGGGAACAGCGTGACGACGATCAGCGCGATGAGGAACGCGTGCGCGCCGAGCACGCGCCAGCGCTGGTTCTTGCCGGTGACGATGGCCACTTTGGGTTGTTCCTATTTTCTTGCGTTGCGGGCAGCGACGCGCAGGTTCGCGTACGACAGCAGCGCGACGAGGAAGAAGATCACCGTCGAGATCGCGGCGGCCAGGCCGAAGTTCTGGCCCGAGTCGAGGAACGCGATGCGGTAGGTGTACGACACGAGGATGTCGGTGGTGCCCGCGGGGATCTTCGTGTTGAGGAAGTCGGGCCGGCCGTTGGTCAGCAGCGAGACCAGCACGAAGTTGTTGAAGTTGTAGGCGAAGGCCGAGATGATCAGCGGCGACAGCGGCTTGACGATCAGCGGCGCCGTGATCCTGAAGAAGTTGGTCAGCGGCTTCGCGCCCGCGATGGCCGAGGCCTCGTACAGGTCCACCGGGATCGCCTTGAGCAGGCCCGTGCACAGCACCAGGAAGTACGGATACCCGAGCCAGGTATTGACGACCAGCATCATCGTGCGCGCCAGCAGCGGGTCGGCGAACCAGGCCGGCTTGATGCCCAGGACGGCGTCGAGGATGCCGTTGATCTCGCCGAAGTTCTGGTTGAACAGGCCCTTGAAGACGAGGATGGAGATGAAGCCCGGCACCGCGTACGGCAGGAACAGCAGCGTGCGGTACAGCGTCCGGAAGCGCAGCGCCTCCCAGTTCAGCAGCACGGCCAGCGTGCAGCCCACGGCCAGCGAGAACGCCACCGACAGCGCAGCGAAGATGACCGTCCACACGAAGATGGAGACGAACGGGCCGCGGAACTCCTGGTCGGCCAGCAAGCGCGCGTAGTTCGCAAAGCCCACCACCACCTTGAACCCGGGCTGCAGGCGCTCGCCGTCGGCGGCCACGTAGAAGCCGGCATGGGTGTCGGCCTTGTAGGTCTTGCCGTCGTCGACGCGCGTCAACGATTCGTCGGGGTTGGCGCGCCAGACGGCGGCCGACGGGCCGAACTCATGCACGCCGGTGTAGACCAGCTGGCGGCCGTCGGGCATCTGCAGCTTGAGGGCCTGCAGCGCGTCGCGGTGGGCGAGCTGGTCGCGCGTGGACAGCGCCGGCGCCAGCGTCTGGTCGACGGGCAGGACGCTCATCGCCGTGGTCGCGGCGTCGTCGCCCTTCAGTTTCAACGGCGGCGAGACGAAACGCTGTGCCGCCGACGCCGCGTCCTGGGGCGCCAACACCAGGCGCAGCTTGTCGCCGTCCCGGTGCAGCGTGAACTCCAGCGAGTGATCCTCGTCCGGCACGGTCTGCTCCAGCAGGTAGGCCTTCACGCGCGCCTGGCCGAGCAGGTGCGTGGACGAGTAGTTCGTGAAGCCGATCCACATCGTGTAGACCAGCGGGAAGGCCACGAACAGCAGCATGCCCACGACGCCCGGGAACAGGTAGCGCCACGCGAGCGCGGCGCGCGAGACGTAGACGCACAGGCCCGCGGCGAACAGCGCGAGCGCGGCGATGGCGAGCACCGGCTGGCCGGCGGCATGGATGGCGTAGGCGAGCCACAGGCCGACGAGGCCCACCAGGGCCGCGACGCCCGCGCCCGCGGCGCGCCTGAAGTCGAACGAATTCATCGCGGTGGTCATTTGACGAGGATGCGCGCCTTGGCGCCGTCGAGGGCATCCTGCGGCGACTGGCGCATGTTGGTCACGGCTTCGAACGCGGCGTCCATGGCCGTCCAGAACTTGCCGACCTCGGGGATGTTGGGCACCGGCTCGCCGCGGCGCGCGTTGTCCATCGTCGCGGCGATGTGAGGGTCGCTCTTCAACTCGGTGAAGTAGGCCTTGTTGGCGGGCGTGCCCAGCGGTACGTCGGCGTTGATCGTGCGCAGGCCGTCCAGCGCCAGCACGTAGTGCTCGAGGAAGTCGCGCGCGAGATCCTTGTTCCGGCTGGGCGCGGCGATCATGCAGCCCAGCACGCCCACGAAGGGCTTGGGATCGTGGCCATTGACCGACGGGATCGGAGCGACGCCGAAGTCGATGTGGCTCTTGCGGACGTTGTCCCAGGCCCAGGGGCCCGAGATCATCATCGCGATCTCGCCGCGGTTGAACGCACCTTCCATCTCCGAGTAGCCTGCACCCTTGGGCAGCACGCCGGTCCTGACGAGGGTCTGCAGCAGGGTCATGGCCTGCACGGCGCCGGGGGCGTTGACGCCGACGGCGTCGGTGTCGAGGCGGCCATCGGGCGTCCGGCCGAAGATCGTGCCGCCCGAGCCGGCCAGCAGCGGCCAGCTGAAGAAGCTCTTGTTGTAGTCCCAGAGGATGGCCTTCTTGCCGTGCGCCGACAGGTCCTTGTCGATCGCGACGACCTCGTCCCACGTCTTCGGCGGCGCCTTGAGCATCGCCTTGTTCCAGATCAGGCCGATGGCCTCGATCGACAGCGGGTAGCCCCAGGTGCGGCCCTGGTACCTGAACGCATCCCACGCCGAGTCCTCGATCGCGTCGTGCACCGCCTGGCGCGGCTTGATCGGCACGATCAGGCCCGACTTGGCCCACTCGCCGGCGCGGTCGTGCGGCCAGCAGAAGATGTCCGGCCCCTTGCCGGCGCCGGCGGCGGCCTGGAACTTGGAGGGCGCGTCGTCCGGGTGCTGCACGGTCACCGCCACGCCGGTGTCCTGCGCGTACTTGTCGCCGACCTTCTGCAGGCCGTTGTAGCCCTTGTCGGGGTTGATCCAGACCAGCAGCTTCAGCGGCTCGGCGGCCTGCGCGACGGACGAGCAGGCGAGCGCGCCCGCGACGATGCACGCCGCGACGCGGCGCAGGCCGGCGCGCGCGCTCATGCGGCCTCTTGTTGCACTTGGGCGACGTGGCGGCGGAAGGCCAGGCCCGCGGCGTCGAACAGGTAGGTGCGTGACGGCGGGACCGCCAGCGACAGCGGCGCGCCGTTGCGCAGGCGCGTGGCGCCGTCCAGTTCGCAGACGAGCGTCTCGGCGGCGCCGGGGTAGTCGCAATAGGCGTGCGTCGTGGAGCCCAGCGACTCGACGAAGGTGACGCTGGTGGCGATGACGTTGTCGGTCGTGCCCGGGGCCGCCGCCTCGAAGTGCTCGGGGCGCACGCCCAGGGTGACCTTGTCGCCGACGGCCGCGCGTGCGGCGTCGACCTCGCAGCGGATCTGCGCGCCGGTTTGCAGCTTGACGACCGCCGCGTTCGCGTCGGCGCTGACGACGGCCGCCTCGAGGAAGTTCATCTTCGGCGACCCGATGAAGCCGGCCACGAAGACGTTGTCCGGGTGCTCGTACAGCGCCAGCGGCGAGCCGACCTGCTCGATGCGGCCGGCGGCCAGCACCACGATGCGGTCGGCCAGCGTCATCGCCTCGACCTGGTCGTGCGTGACGTAGATCATCGTGGTCTTCAGGTCCTCGTGCAGCTTCGCGAACTCGTAGCGCATGCGCACGCGCAGAGCCGCATCGAGGTTGGACAGCGGCTCGTCGAACAGGAACACCTCGGGCTTGCGCACGATCGCGCGGCCGATGGCCACGCGCTGGCGCTGGCCGCCCGACAGCGCCTTGGGCTTGCGATCGAGCAGGTGCTCGATGTTGAGGATCTTCGCGGCCTGGTGCACCAGGCGGTGGATCTCGTCCTTGTCGACCTTGGCGATCTTGAGACCGAACGCCATGTTGTCGTACAGGTTCATGTGCGGGTACAGCGCGTACGACTGGAACACCATCGCGATGCCGCGGTCGGCCGGGGGCAGGTCGTTGACGACCTTGCCGCCGATGGACAGCGTGCCGCCGGTGATGTCCTCCAGCCCGGCGATGGTGCGCAACAGGGTGGATTTGCCGCTGCCCGACGGGCCGACGAACACCATGAACTCGCCGTCGCGGATCTCGAGATCGATATCGCGCAGGATCTGGATGTCTCCGAATGCCTTCTGCACCTTCACGAGCTGTACGTGGGCCACTTCTTTCGTCTCCTCGGGCGGATCGTGCGCCACGTCCGCTTGCTTGTCTCTTGGGGTGTCACCGCACGGCCGTCGGCTCGCGCTCTGCACGGGAATGTAGAGAATATACAGTCAACTTGTCCATCGAACAATGCGAAACTACATGAAGTACATTGTGATCGTGCCTCGTAAATGCGTGATTTTGTTGTCGCTCAGGGATAACCCTTTGTAGGAGAACTACACAAACTTGCCGTGAAACGCGATACTGCCGCTGTTCAGTCGGGCGGTGGCGTCGCATCGCTGCTGCCCGGCTCCGCCAGAAGGATCCCTTCGTAATGAGCAAGACCACCGTCGCCGCTCCGGCGCACACGCGCGCAGGCGACAACGCAGACCCTGCCTTGACCCAAGAATTCACCACTGCCTGGAAGCGCGAGCTCTCGCAACGCAGCGACGCGCCGTCGCCCGACGCCTGCCTGCGGGCCGCCATCGTCGCCTGCCGGCCGCTGCTGGCCGACCGCTGGGCCGCCACGCAGGCGGCCGATGCGGCGCGTCCGCGCGGCACGCGCCGCGTGCACTATCTGTCGATGGAGTTCCTGATGGGGCGCGCGCTGCGCAACGCGCTGTCCGTGATGGGTCTCGAGGATTCGCTGAAGGCCGCGCTCGACTCGCGCGCCGGCGCGGCGTCGCTCGCCGACGTGCTCGAGCAGGAGCCCGACGCGGCGCTCGGCAACGGTGGACTCGGCCGTCTCGCCGCGTGCTTCCTCGACTCCTTCGCGACGCTGAAGCTGCCGTCGTTCGGATACGGCCTGCGGTATGCGCACGGCATGTTCGCGCAGGCCATCCAGGAGGGCCGGCAGGTCGAGCTGCCCGACGAATGGCTCAGGCACGGCAACCCGTGGGAGTTCGTGCGGCCCGAGCTGCGCTATCCGGTGGGCTTCGGCGGCGTCGTCGAGAGCTCCGGCGGCCGCCGCGCGTGGAAGCCGGCCGAGGAGGTCGTCGCGCAGGCGTGCGACTTCGTCGTGCCGGGCCATGCCACCGAGCGCGTGTCCACGCTGCGCCAGTGGCACGCACAGCCCTCGCGTCCGATCGACTTCGCGATGTTCTGCCGCGGCGAGCACCTGGCCGCCGGGCAGCACTACGAAGCCGCCGACACGCTCAACTGGGTGCTGTACCCCGACGACAGCACCGCCGCCGGCCGCCAGCTGCGCCTGAAGCAGGAGTTCTTCCTGTGCAGCGCGTCGCTGCAGGACATGATCGCGCGCCACCTGCGCGAGCACGCCGAGATCGACACCTTCGGCCGCCACAACGCCGTCCACCTGAACGACACGCACCCGGCGCTCGCGCCCGCCGAGCTGATGCGCATCCTGCTGGACGACTTCCACATGGGCTGGGACGAGGCCTGGGCCGTCACCACGCAAGCCGTCAGCTACACCAACCACACGCTGATGCCCGAGGCGCTGGAGACGTGGCCCGTGCGCATGTTCGAGGAGCTGCTGCCGCGCCACCTCGAGATCGTCTACGAGATCAACCGCCGCTTCCTCGACGAGGTGGGCACGCGGTTCCCCGGCGACACGGCCATGATCGCGCGCCTGTCGCTGATCGACGAGAACGGCGAACGCCGCGTGCGCATGGCGTCGCTCGCGATCGTCGCATCGCACAAGGTCAACGGCGTGTCGGCGCTGCACTCGCGGCTGATGGTGGAGACCATCTTCGCGGACTTCGCGGCGATGTTCCCGCAGCGCTTCCTCAACATCACCAACGGCGTGACGCCGCGGCGCTGGCTGATGCAGGCCAACCCCGGCCTGAGCGCGCTGCTCGACCGCCACATCGGCACGGCGTGGCGCGCGAACCTCGGCGGCCTGAAGGCGCTCGCCGCCAAGGCCGGCGACAGCAAGCTCGGGCAGGAGTTCCTGCAGGTCAAGCGCGCCAACAAGGAGCGCCTGGCCGAGCGCGTGCGGCGCGACTTCGGCGTCACCATCTCGCCGGACAGCCTGTTCGACGTCCAGATCAAGCGCATCCACGAGTACAAGCGCCAGCTGCTCAACGTGCTGCACGTGGTGGCGCGCTACCAGGCCATCGTCGCCAACCCCGACGCCGATTGGGTGCCGCGCACGGTGATCTTCGCGGGCAAGGCCGCCTCGGCGTACCACGCGGCCAAGCTGACCATCCAGCTGATCCACGACGTGGCGCGCGTCGTCAATGCCGATCCGCGCGTGGGCAACAGGCTCAAGGTGGTGTTCCTGCCGAACTACGGCGTCAGCCTGGCCGAGGTGATCCTGCCGGCGGCCGATCTCAGCGAGCAGATCTCCACCGCCGGCACCGAGGCCTCGGGCACCGGCAACATGAAGTTCGCGCTGAACGGCGCGCTGACCATCGGCACCTGGGACGGCGCCAACATCGAGATGGCCGAGGCGATGGGCGTGGAGAACATGTTCGTGTTCGGCCTGAGGACGGATGCCGTCGCGAAGATGAAGAGCTGGGGATACGATCCGCGCCTGTATGCGGAAGAAAACCAAGCACTCCAGCGAGTCCTCGACGCCATCGGCGGCGGGGTGTTCTCCTGGGGCGAGCCCGATCGCTACCGCTCGCTCGTCCAGCCGCTGCTGCACCGCGATCCGTACATGCTGCTCGCCGACTTCGCGGACTACGTCCATGCGCAGGAGCAGGTCGACGCGCTGTACCGCCAGCCCGAGGCCTGGGCGGAGCGCGCGTTGCGCAACATCGCGGGCATGGGTGCGTTCAGCACCGATCGCACGATCGCCGAGTACATCCGACACGTGTGGGCGGTTGCCAAGGCACGTTGAGTTCAATGCCAGCAGTCGAGCGCTCGCCCATGCTGTCCGATGACGACCTGAGCGCACTCGTGCGCGCACGCCACGCCGACCCGTTCGCGGTGCTGGGCATGCATGCCGACCCGCAGGGCCGGCTCTGGGTGCACGCGTTCCTGCCGCACGCGGTGGCGGTGGAGGTGCTGGACGCGGCGGGCGAGTTCGTCGGCAAGCTCGAGCGCCGCACCGGCGGCGACGTGTTCGAGGGCCGGGTGGCGGGGCGCAAGGAGCGCTTCGACTACCGGCTGCGCGTGCGCTGGGATTCGGGCGTGGACGGCGTGTACGCCGACCCGTATGCGTACGGCCCGCTGATCGCCGACGACGACCTGCATTTCCTGTCCGAAGGCAAGCACCTGCGGCCCTACGAGGTGCTGGGCGCGCTGCCCGTCACGCTCGGCGTGGGCGCCCACGCCGTCGCCGGCGTGCGCTTCGCCGTCTGGGCGCCGAACGCGCGCCGCGTCAGCGTCGTCGGCGACTTCAACAACTGGGACGGCCGCCGCCACCCGATGCGCTCGCGCGGCGGCTCGGGCGTGTGGGAGATCTTCGTCCCGCACCTGGTCGAGGGCGACCGCTACAAGTACGAGATCGTCGGGCCCGACGACGCGCTGCAGCCGCTCAAGGCCGACCCCTACGCACGCGCCGCGCAGCTGCGCCCCGACAGCGCCAGCCTCGTGGCCGCGATGCCGCCGCGGCGCGAGCTGCCGGCCGCGCGCGCGGGCATGAACGACCGCCACGCGCCGGTGTCCATCTACGAGGTGCACCTGGGATCGTGGCGGCGGCACGTCAACGGCGGCTTCAAGACCTGGGACGAACTCGCGGCCGAACTGCCGGCCTACGTGGCCGACCTCGGCTTCACGCACGTGGAGCTGATGCCCATCACCGAGTTCCCGTTCGACGGCTCGTGGGGCTACCAGACGCTGGGCCTGTTCGCGCCCACCGCGCGCTTCGGTGCGCCCGAGGGCTTCGCGCGCTTCGTCGACGCCTGCCACGCCAAGGGCATCGGCGTCATCCTCGACTGGGTGCCGGCGCACTTCCCGGTCGACGCGCACGGCCTGGCGCGCTTCGACGGCACCGCGCTGTACGAGTACGAGGATCCGCGCGAGGGCTTCCATCGCGACTGGAATACCTACATCTACAACTTCGGCCGCCCCGAGGTGCGCAACTTCCTGGCCGGCAGCGCGCTGTACTGGATCGACCGCTACGGCGTCGACGGCCTGCGCGTGGACGCCGTCGCGTCGATGATCTACCGCGACTACAGCCGCACGTCGGGCGAGTGGCTGCCCAACCGCTACGGCGGGCGCGAGAACCTCGAGGCGATCTCGCTGCTCAAGCACATCAACGAGGTGCTGGGCACCGAGGCCCCCGGCGCGGTGACGATGGCCGAGGAGTCGACCACGTTCCCCAACGTCACCGAGCCCACCTACGCGGGCGGCCTGGGCTTCCATTTCAAGTGGAACATGGGCTGGATGCACGACACGCTGCAGTACATGCGCCAGCCGCACGTGCAGCGGCGCTGGCACCACGAGAAGCTCACGTTCGGGCTGGTCTACGCGTTCAGCGAGAACTTCCTGCTGCCGCTGTCGCACGACGAGGTGGTGCACGGCAAGGGCTCGCTGATCAGCAAGATGCCCGGCGACGACTGGCAGCGCTTCGCGAACCTGCGCGCGTACTACGGCTTCATGTGGGCCCATCCCGGCAAGAAGCTGTTGTTCATGGGCCAGGAGTTCGCGCAGGACAGCGAGTGGAACCACGACGCCGAGCTGCCGTGGCACCTGTTGAACAACGCCCGCAACGCCGGCGTGCGCCAGCTCGTGCGCGACTTGAACCGCGTCTACCGCGAGCTGCCGGCGATGCACCGCCAGGACTGCGACGGCTTCGGCTTCGACTGGCTCGAATCGACCGAGGCCACGCACTCGCTGCTGGCCTGGGTGCGGCGCGACGCCGACGGCCACATGATGATCTCGGTCAGCAACATGACGCCGGTGCCGCAATTCGGCTGGCGCCTGGGCGTGCCCGACGGCCCCACCGGCTGGCGCGAGGTGCTCAACACCGACTCGTCGCACTACGGCGGCGGCAACGTCGGCAACGCGTCGGCGGTGCTGCCGGTGACGCCGGTGGCCTCGCACGGCCGCGCGCAGTCCATCATGCTGGTCGTCCCGCCGCTGGCCACGCTCTACCTCGTCCCCGGCTGACGCCGCTTTCGCATGGATGCTCTTCCCGCCACCGCGCAGCCCGGCGGCTGTGATCGACGCCTTCCCGCGGCAGCGGCCCCCGGGCGCTGTGAACCGATGGGCGCCCATGCGCGCGACGGCGGCGTCAACTTCGCCGTGTTCTCGCAGAACGCGCAGCGCATCGAGCTGTGCCTGTTCGACGCCGACGGGCGCAGCGAGCACCGCCGCTACGAGCTGCACGGCCCGCACGACGGCGTGTTCCACGGCTTCCTGCCGGGTGTGGCGGTCGGCCAGGTCTACGGCCTGCGCGCGCACGGCCCGTACGACCCGTGCAACGGCCACCGCTTCAACGCCCACAAGCTGCTGCTCGACCCGTGCGCCCGCGAGATCGTCGGCCGCTTCGAGTGGCGGCCCGAGCACCACGGCTACCAGCTGGGCCATCCCGAGGGGCCGCAGTCCTTCGACCCGCGCGACAACGCGGCGAGCGCGCTGAAGGCCCGTGTCGCGCCCGCGGGTGGGCCCGCGCGAGGCTGGCTCAACGCGCCGCGCACGGCGCCGGCCGACGTGGTGCTGTACGAGGTGCACGTCAAGGGCTTCAGCAAGCAGCTGCCCGGCGTGCCGCCCGAGCTGCGGGGCACCTACGCGGGGCTGGCGCATCCCGCGTCCGTCGCGCACTTCAAGGCGCTCGGCGTGACGACGCTGTCGCTGCTGCCCGTGCAGTACCACGTCGACGAGCCGGCGCTCGGCGGCCGCGGCCTCACCAACTACTGGGGCTACAACACGCTGGGCTTCTTCTGCCCCGACCCGCGGCTGTCAATGACGCCGGACGACCCCTCGGCCGTCAACGACGAATTCCGCGCGATGGTCGCGACGCTGCACGAGCACGGGCTGGAGGTCGTGCTGGACGTCGTCTACAACCATACCCCTGAGGGTAACGAGGCCGGCCCGACGATCAGCTTTCGCGGCCTCGACAACGCCAGCTGGTACCGCCTGATGCCCGACGACGCCGGCCGTCTGGAGAACCTCACCGGCTGCGGCAACACGGTCAACGTGGCGCATCCGCAGGTCACGCAGTTCGTGCTGGACTCGCTGCGCTGGTGGGTCCGGGACATGGGTGTCGACGGCTTCCGCTTCGACCTCGCGCCGGTGCTCGGGCGCACGAAGCAGGGCTTTGCGCCCGACGCGCCGTTCTTCGTCGCGCTGCGCCAGGATCCGATCCTCGCCCGCGTTCACCTGATCGCCGAGCCGTGGGACGCCGCGCCCGACGGCTACCAGGTGGGCCGCTTCCCGGGCCGCTGGCTGGAGTGGAACGACAAGTTCCGCGACACCGTGCGCCGCTACTGGCTGTTCGCCGGCACGCCGCAAGCCGTGGGCCGCGGCGAGCTCGCGCGCCGCTTCACGGCATCGAGCGACCTGTTCAACCACGGCCAGCGCACGCCGCTGGCATCGGTCAACTTCATCGCGGTGCACGACGGCTTCACGCTGGCCGACCTCACCAGCCACGACCGCAAGCACAACGAGGCCAACGGCGAGGGCAACCGCGACGGCCGCGACGGCGAGCCGAGCGCCGCCTTCGGCGTCGAGGGCCCGACCACCGACCCGCGCATCCTCGACCAGCGCGGCCGCGTGCGCCGCGCGATGATGGCCACGCTGCTGCTGGCGCAAGGCACGCCGATGCTGTGCGCCGGCGACGAGATCGGCAACAGCCAGCAGGGCAACAACAACGCGTACTGCCACGACGGCCCGCTCACCTG
>Ga0207689_10004413_pt1 | contig 12777 bp, 8 predicted proteins | sample KBSMisM52_FD_184312 | JGI IMG/M metagenome (GOLD analysis project Ga0207689, IMG submission 184312) | Miscanthus rhizosphere microbial communities from Kellogg Biological Station, Michigan, USA - KBS Miscanthus M5-2 (SPAdes) (version 2) | ecosystem: Host-associated > Plants > Roots > Rhizosphere... | reverse complement strand
GCGTTCGATCGATTGGAAAACTGGATGCTCTTCTGCGCTTCGGCCAGGGCCTCCGCATACCGGCCTTGCTTGACCAGCACGATCCCGAGGGTTTGATGCGCGGCCCAGAAGTTCGGATCGAGATCGATCATTCGCTGGCATTCCCTGGTCGCCGAATTCAGATCTTTTCGGTCGAGGTAGTTTTCGGCGACGTTGTTGATAATTACGAGCGACAACGGGTCCAGTTCTTCGGCCCTTTTGATCTCCTGAAAAGCTTCATCCGTCCGGCCGACGCCTCGGAGAAAACGTGAATACCACTGGTGAGCCGTTGGGTAATTCCGGTTGAGCTCGATGGCCCGCAGAAACTCCCTTTCGGCGGCGACGCGGTCCCAGTCCAATAACCAGGTAACGAATCCAAGCGTCGCGTGCGGTTCAGCGAGCGACGGATCGAGTTCGATCGCTTTGGCAGCGTAAGTTTTTGCGAGCGGCATTAGTTCACGAGGACGCTCACCAACGTAGTAGTAAGAAACCGCGTAACAGTCGGCCAGCCCTGCATAAGCGAGCGCAAAATTCGGATCCTTATCAGTAGCCGCTCTGAGCAGTTCAGTCGCTTTCTTCAGGTTTTCGGAATTGCGTTTGTTCCAGAAGTAGCGACCTTGAAGATAAAGCTGGTAAGCCTCGTTGTTGGCGGTGTATTGCTTGGCGATGCCTTTCGCATCGTTACCGGAAAAGCGCACGCGTAGTTTGTCCGCGATCGCCGTTGTGATCTCTTGCTGGGTCGCCAATAGATCGGACATCTTTCGCTGAAACTGATCGCCCCAGAGGGTTTTCTTATTCCGGACATCGATCAGATCGACGCTGATTATTAAGTCGTCTCCCCGTTGAATCAGCCGGCCCGACATTACCGCATCCACGCCCAGCTCTTCACCAATCTTCTCAGCGTCCATCGCCTTTCCTTTGTAGCGGAATACTGAACTCCGCGGCGTGACCTTGAGATTCGGCACCTGCGACAGACGATAGATCAGCGACTCAGCCAGGCCGTCGGAAAGATATTCGGATTCGGATTTGCCGGTCGTGTTTTCAAACGGCAGAACCGCAACTGAGTCGATGCCATGCTCCGCTCGGGCGGCGCCGAATCTTTTCGCGATGAAAACCGCGGCGATGCCCAGTGCGATTACGACAAATGCCATGACAACGACGAGCGCGGTTTTTCTCGATCGCGGTTTTGAGATCTCGCGGGTGGGAGTGCCTGATGTTTGAGGAAGAGAAGTAGTTGGCCCAGTCACGCGATTAACGTTCGACTGAGTGTTGTGGGGAAGAATGCTCGTGTGGACTTCACCAGCGTCCGCGTGCGCGCCTGAACGCGCCGGGCCCGTTTCACCCATCGCCGACGAATCGTTGATCAGCGTCGCACCGTCAACGCGACAAAACTTCAGCGCTTCATCGGTCTCAACGCGATTGCATTGGGGGCATCGTTTCATTGCTCAGCATTTAATTGCGGACAGCCGGCATTCTCCGCGGGTTTAGTAGGCGCGTCAATCGCTACTTGTTTTCGCCCGGTTACCGCGCTTCGCGAAATGATGTTTCGAGATTCCTGGTTGCAGTCTCGACCGCACGCTTTGCGTCCGCCAACGCTTTCGTCGCTTCCGCCAATTCAATGGCGATGCTGTCTGTACGCGCTGCGGCCTCTGCGGAGGCAAGGTTTGCTTTCTTGAGACGCTCCTCAGCGTGGAGCTTCTGCTTTTCGGCTTCTCTCGCCGTGGCTACAGCCCTCTTCTGCGCTGCTTCCAGGCTCTTGGCTTGTGCTTGCGCGGCGGTGAGCGCCTGCTTCGCATTCTGTAGCGAAGCTTTCGCCGCACTTATCTTTGCTTGTCGCGTCTCATGATCTCGGTTTGCATGGGCTGCCACCTTCTGCCGGCTTTTGGTCGAGACGGTTACTGACTTCTTAGAAGGACTGAGGGCTTGTGCTTTCGGCGCGCGACTCGTCGTGACGGCAGTCGGTGTGAATGATCCGAAGGAATCAAAGCCCGGCGGATCAACGTCCTGAGTCAGTCGCCCCGGAGTCGCCTCGTCGGAAAATGATGCGAGAGATGACAGCGCCTCCAGCGTAGTCGTAATGCGCCGTAGCACATCGAGCGACGGATTGTGACCGGCCTCGCCGAGGATTTCAGTAGCCAGATCCGAAAGCTGCGCAAGCGCTTCTCGTCGCGCGTCGAGCGCTTCGCGCATGTTCACCATCTTTCCCGACGACTGAGCTTTCCGAAATCGCTGCCCCGTCGCAATCAGCTCGTCAAATTCATCACGATGGTTCCAGTAAAGTTGATTGACAGTCCAGGCTGAAACCGACGGCTTGGCCAGCGCCGTTACGCCTTGCGCCTCATCGGCGTAAGCATTCTTTTTCAAGCGCGCAGCTAGTGTCTTGCGTGCGTTGATAAACTCAGTCAGCGGCAGTTTGAACAGAGCATCAATGTCATCGTTGACTTTGGCCATCGATCCTCACCGTATAATGATTTCCGCGATAAATGTCCACGATCGCCGTTGACGCTACGGGTCAAGCGGATCGTTGGCGTCAAAAAACAACGAAACGATTGACGGCTTGAACTCCGCTTCAACCGGAGAGATGCGCTTAATAAACTCCACCGGAAAATAACCGAGTTCATTAAGATTTCGAGTGCGAAATTCATCCCGGGTCACAGAAGCGATGTGATCTTCACTGGATGTGACCAGGGCCAGAGCAGTTGGTATGCGGTAACGAAAGGCAAGACGCGCGCCGTCGCGGAAATTTGTGGTCGTATGACGCGCGTAAGGCTCAACCAGAATTCGCGTCTCTGGTATTTTGTATTTCTCGATCAAATATTTTTTCATCTCGATCGCTTCGCAGTAAGGCGTCTGCATCGGATGAACGTGGCCACCGGAAACAATAATCAGTGGCGCTTTTTTCTGGCGAAACAATTCGGCCGCTACATCTGTCCTTTGGGCCCCCATCGGACTCAGCCTCGCCGAGTCTGACGGACCCGAGCCCAGGACCAGAATGAACGAGTATGGGTAATCGCTCCACTTAATGTTCCTTAAATTCCGAATCGTTGCCTTGTTTTCGCCAAGTTCCAGCGGCTCGTAACGGCCAGCCTCGTCACGTCGATTTATTTCCAACAGTCCCAGTGCAAAGCTCAGCGTCGGTTCGAAAAATAGCGGGGCTCTCGAGAATCTGATTTCAGAAAGCTTCACCTTTACGAGATTTCGATAAGCTTCCGATGAAACATCAAAGCTAACCTTGTCGATGTCCTTGTAACGGGGGTCTTTGCCCAAACCATAGACGCTGAGTATCCGGTTCAGTCCCGCTGCCGCATCCTTCCATGCCGCTACCAACATCTGGTCATCAGGTTGGTCATAGTATTTGATAAAAACGCCGGATGGTCGCAGATCGTTGCTGGCTAGCCGTTTGAACTGAGGCGTATTTGCCAACCTTTGAAGTTCGGCCACTACAGTATCGACTGTTGGCCCACTGAAACGAATCAACTCGTCGACGCAGCCGATGGTGTCGCAACTTGAGGCTTTCTTCAGCGCGAGCACTTTGTCTTTCGCCAATTGTCGTAAGGCTTTGTTCCGGCTGAGGAGCTTTCGCGCCTGTTGGTTTCTTTGAAACAAACTCAACAGGTAAAAGTTCTTGTCCTGAACCGGCTTTAAAAGGGACAGGCGGTAAGCAGGGTCAAAGCCTGACGTGTTGCGCGGGGATGTTTGAGCAAATCCAACCTTCGTTCTTGGCTGGATCGTCTGAACGCTTGATGAAGTGAGCGCTGCGTTATGGGCGAACGCATTGGTAAATAGGACTAGTGAGAGAATCAGTTTTCGCAGCTTCATGTTGTCTTTAGTGAGCTAAAGGATGGCTTGACAGCTCAGCAGTGTTTTTACCTTTTCACTTCAGCCGCTCGTACTCTTTCTTTGCTGCGATTAGCAGCGGCAATTCCGGATCCGCATCTTTCCAGGTAGCGAGTAAATCCTGGTAAGCCTTACGCGCAGTGGCCGTATCGCCCTGAAGCACGGCGGCACGCGCCAATCCCAGTTGCGCAAACGGGTAGAAGTACGAGAGCGGCGACCAGCCGCGATGGTCGATGATCTCTTGAAACTGGGCCGCTGCCTCTGCGCCTTTTTTGTCGTGCAGGTACGCCTGGCCGCGCACGTAAGCAATTGGGAATAGCAGGTAACCGCCGTGCGTTCGCGTCGTTTCGAGCAACTCCAGCGTCTGCGCTGAATTGCCATTGTGGAGCGCGAGCGCCGCCTGGATCAGGACGACGCGCTGTTCGTTGACCAGCGTGTCTGTCGGAAAACGCCTGGTCAGTTCATCGATGATTGAATTCGTCTGACCGGCGTCTCCGCACAACGCGGAAGCATTTGCGGTCAGCGAAAGCGTGAGACGATCGTGCGAGAGCGCGAGGGCCTGCGCCGTCTGCTCCTTAACTTTTCCGCAGTTGCCGAATTGCGCATCACGCAAAGTCGCGCCGGCAGAAATTTGCGCGGCGACTTCTTTCAGATCACGTTGTTGCGCCAACTCGAAGGCGCGCTGAGAAAACTCCTGCGCCTTGCGCAATGCACCGGAAAAAGCTGCACTGTCGGCTTGCCATGTTTGTGCCGCGTATTCCTCAGGCTTTCCCGTCGCCCAGTCGATCTCCTGCTTCATCGCGGCCGCGTCGCCTTGCACAAAAGCCATCCGATAGAGGTTCTGGTGCATCCTCAAGTTCTCAAGCTTTTGAGAGATCGCCCTGTGAATAATCTCCCTCGCTTCGTCGAACTTATTCAGGCCGACAAAACAGGTCGCCAGAATTGAATGACCGGAAGCTGAATTGGGATTTAGGCGAATCGCTTCACGCGCTTCTTCGAGGCCTTTTTCGAACAGACCCAGCTCAGTGTATTTCACGGCGAGATTGTTATGCGGCGCGCTGTCGCGTGGATAAGTGCGCTTCCACAGCTCCAGTGTCTGCATGTACTTGTCGAGTTCGCCCGTCGTGTTGTCGTAATAAACCTGGGTGATGTAGAACTTTTCGTATTCACCGACGCGTTCGCGCAGGTCGTAAGCTTTTCGTGAAGCTTCCGCCGCGAGGTCGTACTGGCGCGTGTTGTAGTACATCGACGACATCGCCGCGAACGCGCGCGCAAAGTTCGCGTCGATTTGTGTAGCGCGCTTGAAAAATGGAATCGCTTCGACGTACTTGCCCTTAAGTTGTTGCTCAACTCCCATCGAGAAGAATTTCAGCGCATCGAGCGAAGAAGTCGTCGCCTCGTAAATCGGCGCATCGTACTTTTGAATTGAGGCGAGCGATTCTCCGAGGTGCTCGCGCAACTTTGTGGCGGCCGTGCCGAGCGCCGAGATGACCTCCTCTTTTCCTTCGGCTTCGGCTTGGGCGATGGCGATGTTGTCGCCGGTTTGCGCGTTTGTCGCGTCGAGCGTGATGACGTAATTGCCTCCCAAAGGTGAAATCGTCCCGCTGAGAAATGCCTTCAGGCCTTGCCGCTGACAAATCTCACGCGCAATCTCTTTCGTCACTCGCTCGTCGGGCGATCGATTCATGAAGCGCAATGTTTCGCGCACGCGCTGGTCGGAAAAGATATTTAGAAAAGGTGACTGTTCGAGTTGCGCGGCCAGCGCCTGTTTCAACGTTCCGTCGAAGACGGGATCGCCGGTATTGTTGACGAAATCAGTAAGCACAATTGTGTCGCGTTCAGTAAGTGGCGGCGTTGGAGCCCGTTTGAAATACCAAAACGCTCCCACCACCAGGACGAGCGCGAGCAAACCCAATACGATCGCGACGCCGCGTTTGTGACTCCTCACCTGTCCGGCGATGGAACCGAGACCTGAGGGCGGCGGAACTGTTTCGGGCAGCGCAGTCTTAACAGCCAACGGAATCTCGCGCGTCGGCGCGACTCTTCCATGCGGGATGCTGCGTTTCAATTCCGCATCGACATTCAGACGCTTCTTCAAATGCCGCAGATCGATCACTAGTTCCTTGGCTGACTGGTAACGTTCATCACGCTCCTTCGCCAAAGTTTTCTCGACAATTCGTTCAAGATCCGGAGGCGCGTCGGGCGCGTAGCGCGCGATCGGCAGTGGTTCTTTGTCGCTTAGGATCGAGGCAAGGATTTCGATGGTGTCCGCGCCTTTGAAAGGCAGACAGCGCGCCACCATTTCGTAAATGACGACGCCGAGACTGAAAATATCGGTGCGGCTGTCAACCGGAACTCCGCGCGCCTGTTCCGGTGACATGTAAATCGCCGTTCCGATCACCGATCCGGGTTCAGACTTCAGCGCAATCGAGGTCGGCGCTTCGGTATCAACGAACTCTGAAGGCAGGCGCTCGACGAGTTTCGCAAGGCCAAAGTCCAAAACCTTGATGATGCCGTCGCGACGGATCATGATGTTGTCCGGCTTAATGTCGCGATGAATGATGCCCGCGTTGTGCGCCGCCGCCAGCGCGCTCGCAGTCTGAGTGGCGATCTTGACGGTTTCGCTCAACTTCAGCGGGCCGGCGTCCATGCGCTCGCGCAGGGTCTCGCCTTCGACAAATTCCATCGCGATGAAGTGACGCGCATCAGTTTCGTCGATCTCATAGATCGTGATGATGTTCGGATGGTTCAAACCGGAAGCCGCTTTTGCTTCCTGCACAAAGCGATGCATGCGGCCTGGATCTGACGCGACGTCGGCGGGCAGAAGCTTCAAGGCTACTTTGCGATCCAGTCGCGTGTCCTGCGCCAGGTACACTTCACCCATTCCGCCTTCGCCGATCTTCGAGCGGATTTCGTAGCGGCCGAGTCGTGTGCCGGAAACGAGACTCATCGAGGAAACTGAGATGGGCGCGGGCATTCTATCGGAGTTGAGTCTCTCCGGCTACATGTTTGGCAAAATGTGTCGTTGTAATTCTCGCGTGACGCGACGCTTTACTGAACTGAATCGTTGCGGTATTTTCATCGTCCAATCCTGGACCGCTTGGAGTTGCACCATAAGCCATATGAACTCAAGAAGATTGCGCACACTGATAGCACTGCTGTTAACGGCTACTGCAATCATTTTCGCAGCGCGGCGTCATTACTATGTTGAAGCTCAACGCCACACTGGCACTGACACGTACGCCATCACCAACGCGAAGATAGTCACGGTATCAGGCGCGACGATTGATCGGGGAACAGTAGTCGTTCGCGATGGATTGATCGCGGCGGTCGGCGCCAATGCGATGGTGCCGGCCGACGCCCGCACCATCGACGGAACGGGCCTCACGGTTTACCCGGGAGTCTTCGACGCCAATACGACGCTGGGAATTCCGCGTCCGTCACCGAGTCCCGGCGGCGGTGGCGGTGGATTCCAGGGTTTGTTCGGGCAGAGCGCGCCCTCTGCGACTTCACCAAACTCAAGTCAACTGCCCGGCATGCAGCCTGAAATTCTCGCTTCTGATCTGATTAGGCCCGGCGGTAACGAGATCGAAAGCGCGCGCAACGCCGGCATTACTACGGCGCAGACTGCGCCGCCGGGAAATGTTTTCCTCGGCCAATCCGCGATCATCAATCTCGCGGGTGATACTCCACAGCAGATGATTGTGCGTTCGCCGGTCGCGCTCTATGTAGGACTGACGCCATTGGGCGGCGGGAATTACCCGGGCTCGCTGATGGGAGTGTTTTCGTCGGTGCGACAGATGTTGCTCGACGCGCGCCGCTATCGCGAGATGAACGACATCTACGAACGTAATCCACGCGGATTGAAACGGCCGGCGCAGGACAAATCTCTGGAAGCGCTGCAGCCGGTCATCGCCGGACGGATGCCGATCGTGATGCAAGCCGATAGCGAACGTGAGATCGATCGCGTGCTCGACCTCGCGAAAGAATTCAACGTCAAGATGATCGTGAACGGCGGGCGTGAAGCTGATCGGGTTGCCGCGCGGCTGAAAGCGATGAACGTGCCCGTGTTGCTCTCGCTGAATTTTCCCAAGCGCACAACCGCCGCGTCGCCGGAAGCTGATCCGGAACCGTTGCGCGTTCTGCGCGAACGGGTGGAAGCTCCGAAGACAGCCGGACGCTTGGCCTCCACTGGAGTTCGCTTTGCTTTTCAATCAGGCGGTATGGCTTCAATTGGCGATTACTTCAGCAACGCCGCGAAGGCGGTCGAGAACGGTTTGTCGCACGATGACGCCGTGCGCGCGTTGACCAGTTGGCCCGCGGACGTGCTCGGCGTTAGCTCTCAGCTTGGTTCAATTGAAGTTGGCAAGATCGCAAATCTCACCATTACGCGCGGTGACTTGCTCGCAAAGGATCGCCGCGTCGTGCAGGTCTTCATCGATGGCAAGCCGGTCGATTTGCGACCGGCCACGCCGAGCGGCGACCGCGGTTCAAACATTTCGGGGACCTGGTCGCTGACGGTGAACCTGACGGGATCAGAAAACGAGAAACAGGAACTGACTGCGACTCTCAACCTGCGCCAGGAAACGGATCGTTTGACCGGTTCGCTGCAAGGGCAATTGGGATCAGGATCGATTGCGAATGGAACGATCTCAGGGAGCGATGTGAATTTCACTGTGCCGATTACTTTACCGGCGCCGGCGAGTCAAACAACTGACGCAATCTTCACCGGCACCGTTTCGGGGAATCAGATGAGCGGCACTGTCCAAGTCGTCGGCCGGGGTGCGGGAACTTTTACCGCCACGCGCGCGGGAAGGCCGACATCGGCTGCTGGATCACCCGCGCCATCTCCGTCACCGTAATGAAGTCAGTATCCCGACGCCTCGGAATAGCAACCGGGTCGCCGAGGTGTCCTAAGTCCTACGTCCAAAGTCCAAAGTTCTATCCGTGTAATCTGCGTAATCTGCGGATGATCTCTTCAACTTGAACCTGAAACTTGAAACTTATCGGAGCGCACGCATCCTGCGTGCGGTTCGCAGGCATCTTGCCTGTGTCTTGTTTAACTCGAAACTTGAAACTCGAAACTCGAAACTGTATTTTAATTCGCGTGGGGCAGTAGCTCAGTTTGGCAGAGCGCCGCGTTCGCAATGCGGAGGTCAGGGGTTCGATCCCCCTCTGCTCCACCAATAATTTCTTCCCTTCCAACTACTACAACAAACCCTTTACACGGCGGTCAAAGTTCAGCTCGTGCGGATGTGTGCCGCAGGCTCGGCAGGACCACGGAGCCCGGTCCTCATTATGAGAAAGCTCTGGCGCTGACCCAACAGGAGCCGGAGCAGCAATTCCTGAAAGAGCGGATTCAGCAGCTGAAATAAAAATGATAACCCACGTGCATGACATCAAGGAGCAGAACATAGCCCGCGGAGCGGCGACAGCCGTTCATTACGATTGACGTTAATCGTAACTGCCCTCGCTCGCTTCGCGGGCTCGATCTGTACTACTGAATAGCAGTCCCTTGCGTCGCGAGTACTTGCCAGCGTCCGTCCCGCTTGACGAACACGTCCGTAAAACGCGTCCTTCGGTCCATCGGCTGTCCCTTGTCGTCGCGTCCCTTCACATGATTGACGCCCGTCACGATTGCAGTGTTCCCCTCAACTCGCACGTTCAGGTCAGAGAGTTCGAGCGAATCGAGCACGGCCTTGTCGGTTTTCATCGAGGCGAGTTCTTCCATCTTTGAGTGCACAGCCCCGGTGCGACTACTTATATCTGTAGCATCCTCGGCGTAGTTGCGCTCAAACCACGCGACGTCCTTGCTCTTGTCGGCATCGTTCCATTCGCGCTCCATATAGAGTAATTGCCCACCGTCACTTAACGGGCCACCGGCATCGCTCACCACCCGCCAATCACTGCCGCGCTTTTCCAGAAAATGTACGCTGCGGGAATAGAAGGTCTGGTCCTTACCATCAGCCTTCGCCACTATCACGTTTCGGTGCGTGATTGTTGCTGAGGTCGGCGAACAGGTGATTATGTAGTAATCGTGGCTAACTCTGTCAGGATTCGGATTGGCCTTGTTCAGCTCTGCTCCCTTGACGGCGTTCTCAATAGCCTGAGCCTTCGTCAACGCACCCGCCGGACTCAGGTTCAAATAGTCGTCGGCGTAAACGTTTTGTAAAAAGGCCTGGTCACCGCGTTGCCCGGCATCCCCCCAAGCTCTATCGAACACTTCCAACTTCTTTTTGTCGGCGTCACTGCACTGACCAAATGCCATCGTAGCTGCGGCAATTATTAACACTGATACTGCGATAAATCGTTTCATTCAGGGCTCCTTTAGACTGGTTTGAAAAAAGTTTGTTTGAAGAAACCAAGCGGTTTCCTACGCATTTCGTGGCTACGACTTCGGCCGCGAATCCGAACTTGACTGAATCAACAGGTTCTTGGTGGTTGAGTGCCTTGGAGCACTAATCAGGCAGGGTAACGGTGGAACCACCTTAACACATGGAGGAATCAATTCCCACCGCGCACGGTGTCATTCTTATTGAATCATTGACTCAATGAACTAATGCCAACGAAGCACCATTTCTTTCAGCGGCGACGAAAAGGAAACTTCGCGATGAGGACGCCCTCGACCAATACTGGATGAAAAGAGCCGCCGAGACCCAGTTGGTGCGGAGTGCCGCTCCCGATTCCATATCCCCCGGGGACGCATTTGATCGAATTCGCTCTGAGCCACGATTCAAATTGCTAATAACCAGAATTGGATTACCCACCAAATAACTGTAATATCCATGTCCGGAATTTTTCTAACATAGGCGCTTTTCTAAAGACCCAACCCCGATTAGGTCGCCGAGTAACACGCACCCCCGATTTTCCGAACGAGCAGTCCGTCTCGTTCGCTGACTGCATTCGTGCCGGCTTCAATTAGCCGTTCACGGATTCTGCGCTGGAGTCACAGGGAGGAACACAAAATGTTTGCGATTATCGGATGGATTGTTTTTGGGTTAATCGCCGGGGTAATTGCCAAGGCGATCATGCCCGGCAGGGATCCCGGCGGCTGCATCGTCACAATTTTGATCGGCATTGCTGGATCGCTTCTGGGCGGTTTTATCGCGCATTACTTACTCGGATACGGTGCCGGCGGTCGCGGTGATGTCAGTGACTTAACCAGACCAGGATTCTTGATGAGTCTGGTGCTCGCTGTTATCGGAGCCATCATCCTGCTGGCGATCTATCGCCTCATCAAAGGGCGCAGCACGTCCGTCTAGGAATGATGGATTAGGCGTGCCGCTCTTCCATCAATTCGATGAATCGCTTGAAGTGATGCTCCGCGTCATGTGGGCCGGGTGCGGCCTCGGGATGGTATTGGACTGAGATGATGGGCAGCGTTTTGTGACGCATGCCTTCGACTGTAGCGTCGTTGAAATTGACGTGCGTCACTTCAACTTCGGGCATGCGGAGGCCAGTCGCGTTAAGAACACGTGTAGCCACTACCGCCTGAAATGAAATCTACCTCGAGGATCAGTCTGGCCTGCGTTAGCCTCAGAACTCAATGATAGTTGGCCATACACCTCGTTGAGCCGGGACAGCCTCAGCGACATACGGGCTCACGCAAAGCAAGCGATTGGTGAGCAGAGATTCCCGCTGTCACTCCGTCGGCAACCGCCCACGAGGCGTTATGGCCCGCACGAGCGGCATCGCCAGCAGCGTAGACACCCGACACGGTGGTTTGCTTATCCGCACCGGTGCGGATGAAAGCGCCGGACGGGCCTTCGTCAAATTCGCAACCGAGCTGTTCGGCGAGCGGGCTGGCCATGCGGGTACGAGGGTTCGTAAAGACCGCATCGACGGGAATGGTGCGGCCGTCTTCCAGGCGGAGCCCAGAGAGAGCGGGCAGGTCTCCGAGTAATCCCACCACCGCTTTGGTCTCGACAGAAACTCCACGCATACGGAGGTCGTCCATTTGCTCGGGGCTCAAGCTAAGCACGCCGTTGGTAAACAGAGTCACGTGCTCGCTCCAGTCCGGGAGAAGAATTGCCGTGTGCAATGCCCGATCGCTCGTCGCCAATACCGCCAGTCGACGTCCAGCTACTTCGTACCCGTGGCAATAGAAACAGTGGAGCACACTAATGCCCCAACGTTCCTGCATCCCGGGAATCGGTGCGAGTTCATCTCTCACGCCGGTCGCAAGAATCAAGCGAGAGGCAGTGTGTACCGTGCCACCGACCGTAACTGAAAATCCCTCACCGTTCTTGGCCGCGTGGGTCGCGAGACCTTCGGTGAACGAGACGGTGTCATAGGAGAGCAATTGGGATCTTGCTTCCTCGAGAAGGGCTGAAGGTACCTGTCCATCGTGGCCGAAAAGGCCGTGAGAGAATCGCGCGAAACGGTTTCGCGGCTCACCGGAATCGAGGACCAAAACGCGTCTGCGCGCTCGCGCCAATTGCAGAGCGGCAGACAAGCCCGCAAAGCTTCCGCCAACAACGATTACATTATAGGTCATAGGGGGGCTCAGTTCCTTTGGCGCTTAGGACTCATCAGCGCCGATGATTGTATGTCCGCTCACGCTTCACAACAATAAAGGTGAGGGGACGTTCGGATCTGCCGTTATTGGATTAGGCGTGCCGCTCTTCCATCAATTTGATGAATCGCTTGAAGTGATGCTCCGCGTCGTGTGGGCCGGGGGCGGCCTCGGGATGGTATTGGACTGAGATGATCGGCAGCGTTTTATGACGCATGCCTTCGACTGTCGCGTCGTTGAGATTGATGTGCGTCACTTCAACTTCGGGCGGAAGTGAACCGGCAAGCACGGCAAAGCCGTGATTGTGAGAAGTGATCTCGACATGGCCGTCGCGAAAGTCTTTCACCGGTTGATTGCCGCCGCGATGGCCGAAGGTCAGTTTGAAAGTCTTGCCGCCAAACGCGCGG
>Ga0207689_10004408_pt1 | contig 12790 bp, 8 predicted proteins | sample KBSMisM52_FD_184312 | JGI IMG/M metagenome (GOLD analysis project Ga0207689, IMG submission 184312) | Miscanthus rhizosphere microbial communities from Kellogg Biological Station, Michigan, USA - KBS Miscanthus M5-2 (SPAdes) (version 2) | ecosystem: Host-associated > Plants > Roots > Rhizosphere... | reverse complement strand
CGGCCGGCCCAGGCGCGCGCCGGCCGCTCCCCCACCGACCTGTTCGCCGAGTACCTCGGCACCCGCGGCCACGCCGACGAGGCGACGCTTCACCTGTTCGGCCGGCTCTACGAGGAGGTGGGCTGACCCGTGCGCCCGCTGCGGCTGGACCTGGCCGGCTTCACCGTCTTCCGCGAGCCGACCACCGTCGACTTCACCGACACCGACTTCTTCGCCCTCGTCGGGCCGACGGGTGCCGGCAAGTCCACGGTGCTCGACGCGATCTGCTTCGCCCTGTACGGCACCGTGCCGCGGTGGGCCAACCGCACCGCGATCGGCAACGCGCTCGCGCCGAGCGTCACCGAGGGCCGGGTCCGGCTCGTGTTCGAGACGGCCGGCGCCCGGTACGTGCTCACCCGCGTGGTGCGCCGCGACGGCAAGGGCGCGGTGACCACCCGGCAGGCCGGCCTGGAGGCGCTGCCCAGCGGCTTCGACCTGAGCCGGTTCGACGACGACGGGAAGATCGACGGCGAGCTCGGCGAGGTGCTGGCCGGCACGCCCGGCGAGGTCGACCAGGCCGTCGCCGAGGTGGTCGGCCTACCGTACGAGCAGTTCACCAAGTGCGTGGTGCTGCCGCAGGGCGAGTTCGCCGCGTTCCTGCACGCCAAGCCGGCCGACCGGCAGAAGATCCTGGTCAACCTGCTGGGCCTCGAGGTCTACGGCCGGGTGCGGGAGCGCGCCGGCGTGGTCGCCAATGAGGCCGACATCCAGCTCAAGGCCGTCGACGGCCTGCTCACCGGGTACGCCGACGCCGACGAGGCGGCCCTGACCGAAGCCACCGCGCGGGTCGATGCGACCAACCGGCTGGTCAAGGACGTCGACGCGGCCCTGCCCCGGCTCGCGGAGGCGCAGAACACCGCCAAGCAGGCCAAGACCGCACTGCACAAGCTCGACGACGAGATCGCGCGGCTCGCGGCAGTGCGTCGTCCGCGGGCGGTGGACAGCCTGGCCACGGCGGCGGCCGACGCCCGGGCGGCCGCAACCGACGCGGCGGCCGCGGTGACGACGGCCGAGGAGCGCGAGGAGAAGCTGCGCGCCGAGCTGGCCACCGCCGGCGACCCGACCGTGTTGCGGCGCTGGCTCGACCTGCACGGCGAGCGCGCGACGGTGGTGCGCCAGGCGTCGGCCCTGTCCAAGCAGCTCGCGGCGGCAAGCGCCGAGCACGAGGCGGCGGAGGCGGCGGTCGCGGCCGCCCGGGCCGACGCAACGGCGGCCGCGACGGCCCTCGAGGATGCCCGCGAGGCCTACCAGACGGCGCTCGCCCTCGACCGGGCCGGCGAACTGCGCCCGCATCTGCGCACCGGCGAGCCGTGCCCCGTGTGCGAGCAGCCGGTCGCGAAGCTGCCGCCCGCGAAGCGCGCGGCAGCGGCGGAGAAGGCGAAGGCGGCCGGCGTCACCGCCCGGGCAACGGCCGACAAGGCGACGGCGGCGCTGGAGCAGCGCACCGCCGCGCTGCGCGATCTCGACCGGGCCCTGGCCGGCGCGCGGGCGCAGGCCGACGCGTTCGCCGCCCGACTGTCCACACTGGACAGCCAGCTGGCCGGGGCGCCGGAGCCGGCCGCGCTCAAGCGCTCGCTCGCCGACCTGGACGGCAAGCGCAAGGCGTGCGAGGACGCCACCGCCGCCGTACGCCGGGCCCGCGCGGCGGCGCGTGCCGCGTCGGCATCGGCCGCGACGGCGGAAGCGGCCGTCCGGACGGCCTGGCGCGACTTCGACGCCGTTCGCGACGGCCTGGCGCCGTTCGCACCGCCCCCGGCCGACCGCGACGACCTCGCCCGCGCCTGGACCGCACTCGCCGACTGGGCGGGGGCGCAGGTCGCATCCCGGCGCGACGAGCGGGCCGCGAGCGCGGCGGCGGTGTCGGCCGGCGATGCCGCCGTGGCGGACGTGGAGGCCGACCTGGGCGCGCTGTTCGTCGACGCCGGCGTGCCGGCGCCGGCACGGTCGGACTTCGCCCGGGCGGCGGCCGTGGCGCTCGAACGGGCCGCGGCGGCCCGGCGGCGGATCGAGGAGCGCATCGCCGAGGCCGAAAAGCTGCGCGAAGACCGGGCCAGGCACGAGCGCGACGGCCAGGTGGCCCGCGCCCTCGCCACCCACCTGCGGGCCGACCGGTTCGAGCGGTGGCTGCTCGCCGAGGCGCTCGACGCCCTGGTGGCCGGCGCCTCGCGGATCCTGCGTGAGCTCTCCGGCGGACAGTACGACCTCGGGCACCGCAACGGCGAGTTCTACGTCGTCGACCATCACGACGCCGGGCTGCGGCGGGCGGTGCGGACGCTGTCCGGCGGCGAGACGTTCCAGGCATCACTGGCGCTGGCGCTCGCCCTGAGTGAACAACTGGCCGGGATGTCGGCGGGCGCCGCGAGCCTGGAGTCGATCGTCCTCGACGAGGGCTTCGGCACGCTCGACGTGGCGACCCTCGACACGGTGGCCGCGACGCTGGAAAATCTGGCCGCGCGCGGCGACCGGATGGTGGGCGTGGTCACCCACGTGCGGGCGCTCGCCGAGCGCATCCCGGTACGGTTCGAGGTCAGCCGCGACGCGCGCACGGCACGGGTGGAACGGACGTCGGTATGACTCGGGTCGCCAGCGGGCGGAGCGGAGCGGAGCCCGCGGTCAAGCGGCCCGCTCAAATGCAGCTCTTCGTGGATGCCTGGGACCCCTCCTACGGGGCCGGGGTGGAGACCGGCGACTTCGTGAGCGGGGCCGGCGCGTCCGAGGCGCGGCTGGAGTTGGACGTCGAGCGCGATCCGGCCGTCTGGGAGCCGATCTCGCCGCCGCCGGACGTCCGCGCGGCCGACGTGGCGCTGCTCGTCGACGGCGTGCGCCGCACCGACGCGCGGGTCTGGGTGGGCGACGAAACCGATGTCCACCCGGGACTGGCGGCGTCGTTCGCGGCCGGCGTGGTGCGGTGCGACCTGCGCCGGGCCACGGCCGAGGTGATCACCGCCCGGGTCGAACGGGCCGTGTTCACGCCGTTCACCGCGTCCGGCGCCATCGAGACGTCGGCCGGCCGCTATCCGGTGCTGGCCGCGAAGAGCGGCGAACTGCCGGCCCTGTCGGGAGCGCTGCAGCAGCAGTTGCAGGCCCTGGAGTCGGCGGTGCTCGCCGAGTCGCGCGACGAGTCGACTGCCGACGAACTGCTCGTCGCCGACGGCCCGCTGCGCGGGCGGGCCGGGATCTCGCGGGTGCTGGGCTACATCAAGAGCCACGAGAAGCCGTACCTGAAGCCGCCGCAGTCGAAGGTGCTCACGGCGCTGCGCACGGGCCAGCGCACCCCGGTGTTCAAGCTCGGCACGCGCTGGGAGCAGTACACCTGGTACCTGCGCCTGCCCGGCCAGAGCGGGGCGCCGTGGAGCAACCTGGCCCGGATCGAGTGCTCCGTCGAGCTGCCGCCGCAGGCCGCGATCGCGCTGGCCGACCTGTCCATGATCACGCTGCCACGGTTCGCGGCGACCGCGTACAAGGACCCGCGCGCCCCGCAGAACCTGGTGCCCATCGCGGGGCTGGAGCGCCGCCTGCGCAGCATGCTCGGCGACGGGCGGCTGCTGCACCGGGCGCTCACGCTGGCCGCGCACCGGGTGCCGGCCGGTGTCTGAGGTCGCGTTCGCGATTCCCGACCGGTACGACCTCGGCCGGACGATCGGCCGGCTGGCCGTGATCCCCCGCGACCCGACCGTGCTGGCCGGCGGCAGCGAGGCGTGGTGGGCGACGCGCACTCCGGACGGGCCGGGCACCCTGCGCCTCCGGCTCAGCGGCGAATTGACCGCGACCGCGTACGGGCCCGGCGCCGGGTGGCTGTTGGAACGCGCGGACGCCGTCGCCGGCCTGCGCGACGACGTGAGCGGGCTCTCCTCGTTCGACCACCCGTTGATCCGCCGGCTGTGGCACACGTTCGCCGGGGTGCGGCTGCCGGCGTCCGGACGGGTGTTCCACCACATCGTCGCGGCGATCCTGGGGCAGAAGGTCACCGGCAAGGAGGCCGCGCACGGCTACCGCCGGATGCTGCGGCACTTCGCGTCGCCGGTGCCCGGCCCGGCTCCCGATCGGCTGATGCTTCCCCCCGACCCCGCGGACGTCGCTGCCACTCCGTACTGGAAGTTCCACCCGTGGGGCGTCGAGCAGAAGCGGGCCGACACGGTGCGCCGGGCGGCGGCGTTCGCGGCCCGGCTGGAGACGGCGCCCGACTCGGCGACAGCGACGAGGCTGATGACCTCGCTGCCCGGGGTCGGCCCCTGGACGGCGGCCGAGGTCGTGCGGGTCGCCTTCGGCGACGGCGACGCGGTGAGCGTCGGCGACTACCACCACAAGAACACCGTGGCGTGGGCGCTGGCCGGCGAGCCGCGCGGCACCGACGAGCGGATGCTCGACCTGCTGGAGCCGTTCCGCGGCCACCGCGGCCGAGTGGTGACGCTGCTGGAACTGGCCGGCCTCGGCGCCCCGAGATTCGGCCCCAGAATGCCCGTCCGCTCCTTCGCGAGGTTCTGAGCCCCGGGGAAGCACGCGACGCGACGGATTTCCCCGACGGGGTCAGCGGTTGCGCATCGCGAGAATCGTCTCGCGGGTCCGGTCGCGCACCTGGGCCAGCTCGTTGTGCAGCTCCCAGTAGTTGGGCCGGGGTGCGGCGAGCGCCTTCCCGACCGCGTCCACCCGCTGGGCGAGGGCGGTCAGGCGTTGCCCGTGCTCGGCCGGCACGCCGGGCGAGAGCATCTCGAACAGCCGCTGGGCGTCCCGGACCGCGAAACGCGCCTGCTCGAGCGGGCCCTTCGGGTCGGCGGCCAGCTCCTCCAGCACGGCCAGCCGGCCCGTCAGGGCGGCGATCGACGCCGTCGCCTCCTCCAGCGCCTGGCGGGTGTCGGCGATGGCGGTGCGCACCAGTTGCCAGCGGCCCGCCTCGGCCTGCCGTTCGGCGATGGAGAGCATCTCGCGCGCGGTGCGCAGCTGCCGCACCGCCCGCGGCTGCATCGGTTCGACGTCTTGGAACGCCGGGATGACGAACTTGCGGCGCAGCGTGCTCATGGTCTCGGGCAGCTTCTCGAGCCGGTGCTCGACGACCTCGGCGCGGGTGCGCACCGAGCTCAGCGCGCGGCGCAACTCCTCGCGCTCGGCGTCCGGGTCGGCGGCCGGTGCCGCGCTCGGCGACGACACCGGCAGTGGCTCGACGATCCCCGCCGAGGCCGCCGGCGGACGCGCCGAGTCCGGCGGCTGGAGCGGCGGGCGCGGCGGCTGGGCCGGGCGGGCCTGCTCGCGACGGGGCTGGGCCGGCCTGATCTGGGCCGGTGCGGCCTGGGCCGGTGCGGCCTGGGCCGGTGCGGCCTGGGCCGGTGCGGCGTGGCCCGGCGGCGCGGCTTGCGCGGACTGGGCAGGCGTGACTTTCCCGGCGGCCGGTGGGGCCTGGGCGGGCGGCGGCGCGGCCCGTGGCGGGGCCGGGCGGACCGGGGCAGGGGGCACGGTGCCGACCCAGAGCACGCCCTCCGCCGGGACCGGCGCGTCGTCGTCGGGCCACTCGAAGGCTTCCTCGTCGTCGTCGGCGGTGGTCGGCGGCGGCTGCAGCGGCCCGGGCGGCGGCGGCTCGAACGGGGGCGGCTCGAACGGGGGCGGCTCCGGCGCGGGCTCCTCCTCGGCCGGCATCCGCCACATCGTCGTGGGCTCGTCGCCCGGCAGCGGCTGACCCGGCCGGACCTCGGGCATCGGCCGGGTGGGCGACACCGCGGGCATCGGCAGCGTCGGGTCCGGGCGCGCGTGCCGCGGCGAGTGCTCCTCGACGCTGGGCGGTTCGGGACCGAACGGATCCGACGCCGGGCCGAACGGGTCGGACGCCGGGCCGAACGGCGACGACGCGGGTTCCGGCCCGAACGGCGACGACGCGGGTTCCGGCCCGAACGGCGACGAAGCCGGCTCGGTGCGGGACGGCGCGGCGCCAGCCGGGGGCGCCTGCTGCGGCCAGAGCGGCGCGGTGCGGTCGGCCTCGGCCGGCTGGGTGCGGCGGCCCGGGTGCGCGTCGGACCGCGCCGGCCCGGAGGATCCGCCCGAACCGCCGCCAGGCCCGGGCGTCGCGGGTGTCGTCGGCGGCGCCGGTGCGGTCACGCCCGGCGAGCCGGCCCACAGCGGCTGCGGGCCGGCGGGCCGCGCCGCAGCGCCCGACCCCGGCCCCGTCGACGGCGGACCGCCGGGCGGCTGGCCGCCGGGAGCCGCGCCGCCCGGAGCCGTGCGACCGGGAGCCCCGCCGCCCGGAGCCGTGCGACCGGGAGCCCCGCCGCCCGGAGCCGCGCGACCGGGAGCCCCGCCGCCCGGAGCCGCGCGACCGGGAGCCCCGCCGCCGGGCACGCCGCCGCCGGGCACGCCGCCGCCGGGTGCCGGCCGGCCGGGATGCGCGGGCCCGGCCGGCGCACCCGGATACGGCGGGTACGGCTGGCCGGCTGCCTGCCCGGGCCCGTATGCCGGGCCACCCGCATAGGCCGGCCCGCGCGCCGGACCGGCGGAGTACGCCGGGTTGCCCGCGTAGGCCGGGGCGGGGCCGCCCGCGTAGGCGGGACCGCCCGAGTACACCGGGCCGGTCGCGAACCCGGGCGCCGCGTACGGGCCGACCCCGCCGCGCACCAGGTCGACCCGGCCCTGCGGCTGGGCGGCCGCCACCAGGCCCAGCGAGCGCAGGGCGCCCTCGGCAACCGCAAGCTCCGGGGTCTCCACCACCGTCGGCGCGATGCCCAACTGCTGGTGCAGCAGCGTCGCCGCGAGCGGGATCCGGCTGGACCCACCCACCAGGAACAGCCCGGTGACGTTCTGCGGCGCCACCCGCGCCTGCGCGATCACCGCGCGCGTGGTCTCGACGGTGCGGACCAGGATCGGCCGCGCCAGCTCGTTGAACTGCTCGCGGCCCAGCGGCGCGTCGGTCTCGAACAACGGGACGTGCACGAGCGTCGCCGGCTGCCGCGACAGCATCTCCTTGCCGGCCCGCACGTCGTCCCAGAGCAGCATCGACGAGCGCAGGTCGGCCTGCCCGGACGGCTCCACCAGCCGCTGCCAGGCCGTCCGGTCGCGAGGCGAGTACACGGTGCCGAGGTAGCCGACGATCGCCGCGTCGATGTTGACGCCGCCGGTGTCGGGCAGGCCGTCGGTGGCGAGCACCTCGAAGCCCGTGGGCGTGCGCCGCACCACGGCCGCGTCGAACGCGACGGCGCCGAAGTCGTAGACGACCACGCACGACCCGACCGGCACCGGGCTCTCCGCGGCGTGCAGGAACGAGTACCCGGCCGCCACCGGCTCGGGCACCAGGTGCGGCGCGGCCAGCCCGGCGCGGGCCGCGGCGGTGTGCAGCACGCCGAGGCGGTTGCGGTCCCAGCCGGCCGGATACGTCAGCGTCGCCGACTCGATCGCGCCGCCGGCGACCCGACGCGCCTCGCCGACCACCCGGCCCAGCACCGCCGCGATCATGTCGACGACAGCGACGTCGACGCCGCCGAGCCGCACCGACGCGACGTCGACGCGCCGCCTCGGGTTCGGGTCGAAGCCCTCGGGCGCCGAGCGGGCGGCGTGGACGGCGTCGCGGCCCACCAGCAGCCGCCGGTCGCGGGTCAGGCAGACCGCCGACGGCAGCACCGGCGCCCCGTCGACGAGCAGTTGCCGCATGGTGCCGCTGGGTGTCGCGAGCACGGCAACGGTGTTGGACGTGCCGAAGTCCACTCCGAGGCGGAATCCGACAGGTGTTGCCACGATCCCAACCCTAGCGACGCCGTGCCCTACCCTGTCGAGCCACCGCCCTCAGATCCCACGGAGCCGACGCACCACGTCGGCCGTCTCGTCGCGGATGCGGGCGAGGTCGCGGTCCAGCCGCCAGAAGTCCGGATGCGGGGTGGCGAAACCCTCCTCGGCCGTCGTGACGCGGCGCACCAGCGAGTCGAGTTGGGTGGCGTAGCGCTGGTCGACCCGGTCGCCCAGGAAGACGAACAGCTTCTGCGCCTCGCGCACCACGAACCGGGTGCGCTGCACCACCGTCTGCGGGTCACGCTTCAACTCCCGCAGGTAGTCGTACCGCTGGGTGACCGCGTCGACGGCGCCGCCGGCCGTGTCCAGCGCCTGCCGGGCCGCGGCGATCGCCGCCCGCGCCAGCGGCAGGTTGCGCCGGACCAGTTGCCGCTCCGCCTCGGCGAGCCGCTGGCGGGCCGTGGTCAGCGCCGCGTCGGCCGTTGCGGGTGCCCCCTCGACGTCGGCGTACGAGCTGGTGATGAAGTCGCGACGGAGCGCGCTGAGCGTGTCGGCCAGCCGCTCCCGTCGGGTGCCGACCGCCTCCATCCGGGTGCGTGCCGACGCGAGGGCGCGGCTCACCTCGTCGCGTTGCGCGTCGAGCGTCTCGGCGAGCGTGCGGGCCCGGAACGCGGCCGCCAGCACCGTGTCGGCGGCCTGGACCGCCGCGCGGAGCCCGTGCACGGCGGCGCCCTCACCCAGCACCGCGCGCGCCTGCTCGGCCTCGGCCAGCGCCTCGACCGCGTCGTGGGCGGGCGTGCCGGCCCGCTCGGCCGCGGCGATCGCGGTGCGCGCGGCCGCGACGGCGGCCTCGGCGTCGCGGCCGGCGCCGGCGAGACGGGAAAGCGCCTGCTCGACGGTGGTGAAGCGACCCTGGTTGCGCTCGGAGAACGCGGTGACCTGGGCGAGCGCCTGGCGCAGGAAGTGCTCGGCGCGGCGCAGAGCGGCCTCGGCGGAGCGGGCGTCGGGCTCGGTGAGATCGGCATCGACGTCGTACTGCTCGGGAACGCGCAGGTAGCCGGCGGCCGCATCGTCGGCGGTGCGCCGGATGGCGTCCCATTCCGCGGCCAATGCGGCGCCGGCCGGTCCCCGCTCGAGGGCCCCGTACGACTCCACCTGCAACGTCGTCGCGCGCTGCCGGGTGTCGAGATCGACGAACGCGGTAGCCGCGGACGCGGCGGCGGCGCGCGCACGCGCGAGCGCCTCGTCGCGGCCGCGCCGCCACCAGCGCGTCCCCGCGCCATGCGCGGTCACCCGTTTACCTCCCGCGTCGAACCCGGCTGGCCGCTACTGTAGGCCGCCGCGCCAGCGCCCGCGGGTGTCGGCCGTCACCCGGCGCGCCGCGCGGCCACTCCGCGATCTTGGACGTTTGCTGTTGCTCCTGCGACAGCAGGCGTCCAAGATCGCGTCATCTGCGTACGTCGGCGGCCGGGCTACCGTGGGAGCCCATGGCCTCTTCCGCCCTTCGGCAGGCGCTCGCCGATCCGGCCGTCCGGCCGCTTCCGTCGGTCGCGGCCGAACTGCTGGAGGCCCTCGACGCCCCGCCGCGCCTCGCCGCGCATCTGCGCGCCGTGCACCATGTCGCGCACCAGGTCACCGAGCGGCTCGCCCCGTACGGCCTCGCCACCGACCGGACCGCCGTGCTCTTCGGCGCAGCCACCCACGACATCGGCAAGGTCCGCCACATCGAGGAGCTCACCGGGCCGGGCCACGCGCACGAGCCGGCCGGGCAGAAGATCCTGCTCCAGTACGGCGTCCCGGCCGAGCTGGCCCGCTTCGCCGCGACCCACGGCTCGTGGCGGGAGCCGGCCCGTACCGTCGAGGACCTGCTGGTCAGCGTCGCCGACACGGTCTGGAAGGGTGAGCGGGTCACCGCCCTGGAGCAGCGGCTGCTGGATCACCTCGTCGCCACCACCGGCCTGGACGAATGGGACGCCTTCCTCCGCCTCGACGACGTCCTCGCGCAGGCCGCCGCCGACGCCGACCGCCTCCTCGCCTTCCAGTTCAGCCACCCCGTTTAGCGCGATCTTGGACTCCTGTCGGTGCCGGAGCACCGACAGGAGTCCAGGATCGCGGAAAGCCCGCCTAGGATCGCCAAGGTGACGCTGCCCATCTCTCCGCCGGTCGAACCGATGCTCGCCAAGAGCGTGGCCGAGATCCCGGTCGCGGCCGGCATGTCGTACGAGCCCAAGTGGGACGGGTTCCGCTGCATCGTGTTCCGCGACGGCGACGAGGTCGAGCTCGCCAGCCGCGGCGGCAAGACGCTGACCAGGTATTTTCCCGAGGTCGTCGCGCAGGCCAAGGACCAGCTCCCACCCCGGTCCGTGGTCGACGGCGAGATCGTCGTGATCCGCCGCGCCGATGGGCAGCAGCCCAAGCTCGACTTCGAGCTGCTCGGCCAGCGCATCCACCCGGCCGCGTCGCGGGTGAACATGCTCGCCGAGACGACGCCCGCGAGCTTCATCGCGTTCGACCTGCTGGCCCTGGACGACGAGAACCTGATGGATAAACCCTTCGAGGAGCGCCGCGCCAAGCTCGAGCAGGCGCTGAAACACGTCAAGGCCCCCGTCCACCTCACCCCGGTCAGCCGCGACCCCGAGGTCGGGCGGCACTGGTTCGAGCTGTTCGAGGGCGCCGGCCTGGACGGGATCATCGCGAAGCCGAGGGACATCCCGTACGAGCCCGGCAAGCGGCTCATGTTCAAGATCAAGCACTCCCGGACGGCCGACGCCGTCGTCGCCGGGTTCCGCTGGCACAAGTCCGGCCCGATCATCGGCTCGCTGCTGCTCGGCCTGTACGACGACGAGGGCCACCTGCACCACGTCGGCGTGTCGGCCTCGTTCCCGATGGCACGCCGAGCCGAACTCGTCGACGAACTGGCCCCCTACCGGGAGAACGCCGCCGAAACCCATCCGTGGAAATGGGGCCACGCGGAGGTCGGCGCCGCGTTCGACCCGTTGAAGCCGACCGAGGACGTCCAGGACCCGGCGGCCACCGCGCAGCGCCTGCCGGGCGGCGTCAGCCGCTGGACCGGGAAGAAAGATCTCAGTTGGGTACCGCTTCGCCCGGAGCTGGTGGTGGAGGTCGGCTACGACGCGATGGAGGGCGACCGGTTCCGCCACACCGCGCAGTTCAAGCGCTGGCGGCCCGATCGCGAGCCCCGCTCGTGCACCTACGAACAGCTGGACCGCCCGCTGCGGGTCGACGTCGACGCCGTCCTGGACGGAACCGCGTAGCGGGCGGGCACCTTACCGACAGCGCCACCTGAGTACCCTCGACGCGTGGATTACCCCTCCCACGAGCGACACGGGCGACGCGAGCGACACGGGCGACGCGGGCGACGCGCCGCGCTGGCGCTCGTCTCCGCCGCACTCGTGCTGCTCGCCGGCTGCGTCAGCCCGCCCACCAAGTGGGCCGCGCCGATCTCCGGGCAACCGGCGGCGTCCGGCAGTGCGAGCCCCGGTGCCGGCGGCGTCACCGCCCCGGTCTGGGGTCCGTGCGAGGGCTACAAGAAGCTGCCGAACATCACCCTCGAGTGCGGGAAGATGTCGGTCCCCCAGGACTGGAACAACCTCTCGCTGAACCGGACGTTCGACATCGCGCTGATCCGCGCCCGCTCGGTCGGCCAGCGCCAGCGCATCGGGTCGCTGCTGGTCAACCCGGGCGGTCCGGGCGGGTCCGGGGTGGATCTGGCCTACTACCTGGCCCAGGGCCTGCCCAACGACGTGATCTGGCGGTTCGACATCGTCGGGTTCGATCCGCGCGGCGTGGGCAAGTCCAGCCCGGTCGAGTGCTTCTCCGACGCCGACCTGGACGCCAACTTCGGCGCCGATCCCGACCCGGTCAGCCAGGCCGACTTCGACGCCTCGGTGGCGCTGGCCCGCAAGCTGGCCCAGGAGTGCGGCACCAAGTACGGCGACGCCCTGCAGTACTTCTCCACCGAACAGACCGCCCGCGACATGGACGCGATCCGCAACGCCCTCGGCGACGAGAAGATCACGTACCTCGGGTACTCGTACGGGACGCTGCTCGGGGCCGTCTACGCGCAGCTGTTCCCGAAGAACATCCGCGCCCTCGTGCTCGACGGCGCGGTAGACCCGACGCAGTCCTCGGTCGCCTCGTCGGAGGGCCAGGCCAAGGGCTTCGAGCGGGCGTTCACCAACTTCGCGAACTGGTGCAAGACGGCAGCGCAGGAGTGCCCGCTCGGCGGCGACGCCCGCGGCGCCGTCACCGCCGCCATCCAGGCCGCTCGGACCGCGCCGGCCACCGGCGCGAACGGCCGTAAGGCGACGGCCGGCTGGGTCTTCACCGCGGTGATCTCCGCGCTGTACAGCGAGCAACTCTGGCCGGCCCTCGCCGTCGCGATCGCCAACGTGCGACGTGGCGACCCCAAGGACGTGTTCGAACTCGCCGACAGGTATGCCGAACGCGACGCCAGCGGCAAGTACTCCAACCTCTTTGACGCGAACCTGGCCGTCAACTGCGCCGACGACGACAAGTCGGTCACCGTCGAGGAGGCCCGCCGCCTGCAGGGCGAGTGGCGCACCAAGTACCCGCTGTTCGGTGCGAGCCTCGCCCTGAACCTGATCTGCGCGCAGTGGCCCGGCAAGCGGGACCCGTACCCGGCCGGGACGGCAAACGGGGCACCGCCGATCGTGGTGGTCGGCACCGTGGGCGACCCGGCCACGCCGTACGAGCAGACGCCCAAGCTGGCCCGGATGCTCGGGGTGGGCGTGGTGCTGACCTGGCAGGGCGAGGGGCACACGGCCTACCCCCAGACACGGTGCATCACCGACGCGGTGAACGACTACCTGATCGACCTGAAGGTGCCGGCGGAGGGCACGACCTGCCCGAAGTAGCGTGCCGCCGGCCGGACCGAGTTGCGGAATTTAGGGCGAAGTGTCCGGCCGGCGATCGTAGGGTGGGCTCATGCCGGCCCTTGTCCAGCTGAGGAACGTCACGCGCACGTACGCGATGGGCGACGAGACCATCTACGCGCTCGACGACGTGT
>Ga0207689_10004407_pt1 | contig 12792 bp, 14 predicted proteins | sample KBSMisM52_FD_184312 | JGI IMG/M metagenome (GOLD analysis project Ga0207689, IMG submission 184312) | Miscanthus rhizosphere microbial communities from Kellogg Biological Station, Michigan, USA - KBS Miscanthus M5-2 (SPAdes) (version 2) | ecosystem: Host-associated > Plants > Roots >... | reverse complement strand
CTTAGGATCTTGCGATCGATGGGATTGAAGGTGGCGCTGGACGACTTCGGATCGGGACAGTCCAGCCTGAGCTATGTCCATCAATTGTCGCTGGACAAGATCAAGATCGACCGCGGCTTCATTCGCAATATCGCGACGCAGGAGAACGCCCGCAACATCGTCAAGACGGTGATCGACCTGTGCCGTAACCTGAAATTCGATTGCGTGGTCGAAGGTGTGGAAACAGCAGAGCAGGCCGAGATCATCGACCGTCTCGGTTGTCCGACGATGCAGGGATACTTCTTCGCGAAGCCGATGCCGCAAAGCGAGGTCGAGACCTTCATCGCCAACTACCGCATGCCGGATAATCCGCGAATGGCCGCCGCAGCCGGGTGAGTTCGACCAACGCCTGACGTCGCAGCACCGTTTCCGTTCGGTGCAACGGTATCGCAGGGCAACAGCAGCGGCCTTTCACCGATCGAGCGGCCGTCGCAATGTCACCACGCTGTCACCCATAATCTCGCCAAATTGACGGATAAATTATTCATTGTCGGCACGACGGTGCCCGGTCTCGCCTCGAACTGCTCAACGCTTGAACTGCTCAACGTCCGCAACGCCGACAGGTTGTTGGCGCGCGACGTTTTGCGAGTCGATCGGGGAGATACGGGTGACGCCGGACGCTGGCCGGCGATCCGAATTATTCGTTACAGGGAAATGAAGAATCATGCGTCAAGCAACATCGAAGGCCGTGGCAGGTTCGAGCGCGAACCGCCGACAGGTGCTGTCACTCACGGCGGGCATCGCCTTGCTCGCGGGCGTCACCGCGGCTCACGCGCAGAGTACGGGTATCGCTCCCTGTGACGACTTCCTGACCAAATACGACGCCTGCATTGTCTCCAAGGTCCCTGAGGCGCAGCGCGCGATGTACAAGACGCAGATCGACCAGACGCGCAAGACGTGGGTCGACATGGCCAAGAATCCGTCGACGAAGGCGACCATGGAAGCGACCTGCAAGCAGACGCTGGATGCGACGAAGGCCTCGCTCACGGCGCTTGGCTGCACGTTCTGACCGGTGCGTACGCCGTTGAAAGGGAGTGGCGCCGGGCGCCATTCCTTGACGGCGAGCGGGGCGAAACGGCAGCGCCCGCGTACGATTCACGATTAAGCACGCGTCCTTTCAGGACGCGGCTGCGGCTCCTTATTCATTAACCTTCTGTTAACCATAACGCCCCAGCATCGCCCCGTTATAAAGAGTCGCCACGGGCTTTAGTCCGAAGGCGCGATTGATCGTTCATCTTGGGGGCGGGCAGAGGCTCGCGGGGCTCCAAGGAGTAACGTCATGTCGTCATCTGGCGTACGACACCACACAAGTCTGCTGTCCGAATTCGTCCCGGCGATTTTCGGCGCGCTTGGTTTGGGCATTCCGATTGCGGTTGCGATTATCTGGATTTGTTCCTGATCGGTCTGCCGCGTGTCTTCTGACCAGCGCTCTTCTGTGAGCGGCGTGGGGCGCCACGGTCCGCGCGCGTCGCGGCTCGCAGGCCTGGCCTCATGGGCGCGGGACTTCGGTCAAGCAGCCACCGCGCCGCAGCGAAACGCCGATGCCGCCGCGTCAAAAATTGACGATGATCTTCTTGAAACGGGTCTTCATGTCCCAGGTTCCCACCCAGCCCTTCGGGATGACGAGCGCATCGCCCGGGTGAAATTCCTGCCGCGTGCCGTCAGCATCCATGGTGACAAGATCGCCCTCCAGGACATACACGAATTCGTCCAGCGGATAGTTTCCCGCCTTCAGGGCGCCGGCTTCACTGCCCCAGAAGGCGACCTTGTTGCCGGCAAAGACACCCGACTTGTACATGGTGGCCATGATGTAGGCGCCATCGAAGTTGCCGACGGCAATTCCCGGCGGGTAGACAGCCCGCTCCGTCAACGGCGTATCGAGCGGTATGCGAACGATGCGGGGATGCGAACCTTCGCCGGCCGCACCAGCGGGTCGAAGCCCTTGCACAATCAGGGTGGATAGACTGCCGACCGCGACCAGTGCTGCAGAGGCGATCACCAGACGGATGCGCCTCGCGATACGGGGTTTCGCATTGAGGAAGCCGGGCGTGGGTGGTGCCGATACTTTTGTCACTGCTGTTGTCCTTTCTCTGTCAGGCGTGGAAAGCGACGCGCAAATGACCTACAACACCCCCGCGAAGCCGGTGGCGAAGCCTGTCAGCACATGACGATAGCGACGAACCTCTCGCATGACTTGAACAAAGCTGCTGCGGCCGACGGCATCCTCTGCGTCGGTGCGGGCAAGACCGCGTATGTGGGACGTCTCGACCGGGTCGATTGGCATCGGCATGGCGCGCCGGTCTTCATCGCCGGACTGGCGGGTAACTTCCGACTGGGGACCGAGGACGGCACGTGGCTGAGTTGCCGTGCGGCCGTCATCCCGGCCGGCGTGCGGCACGCGTTGGACGTCGGCGGCGATCCGCTTGTCGCGTTCTATCCCGAACCCAACGTCGCCACCTTCGCCGATCTACTCCGGTTCGGAGCCATGTGGGATGCAGCCGGGCGGATCCTTGTGACACAGACGGCCACACTCGGTCCGTTCCGCGCGCTTTATGAGGACCGGACCTCGCTCGGTTTCGCCGGCGAGATGCTCGACGATTTGGTGGACTTCGTGCGCGCGGGCGACGGACCGCCCTTGCTCGATCCCCGCGTTGCGCGCGTCGTCGAATGGCTCGGCCGCAATCCCGCCGACCTCACGCCGCTGGAGCAGTTGGTGAGGCCGGACGGTCTTTCCGTCTCCCACTTTCTGCATCTGTTCAGCGACGAGATTGGCGTGCCCTTCCGCCGCTTCCGGATTTGGAACCGGTTGCGCGCCGCAAGCGGCATGGCGCTCCGGGGGACCAATCTGACCGATGCCGCGATCAGTGCGGGCTTCAGCGACTCCGCGCATTTCTCCCGATTGCATCGCGAAACCTTCGGGGTGACGCCGTCCTACATTCTCGGCCGTCTTGCGCGCGCAACGATCGCGGCGCGCAAGGAAGGGCAGCGTTGAGCGGGTGGCGTCGGTGGGCCGAAGGAGGAAGCCGCAGGCTGTAAGGGCCGCGGAAAGGCCACGACCGCTTTCCTGGGCCGCATCTCAAATCGCGGGCGCTATCATTCCGACCCTCATATCCTTGGCGAGATATACGCATGCGTCGTCGGCAAATACGCGGCCGTCAGCAATTCCAACCGCCAGTTTGCCGCGCCTTACCTGGCGCATGCTGACCTCGTAGCGCACGCGCTTGATGTCCGGCTTGATGTCCCCTCGGAACTTGACCTCGCCGACGCCGACGGCGCGGCCCTTGCCCGGTGAGCCCGACCAGCCGAGCCAATAGCCAATGATCTGCCACAGGGCGTCCAGGCCCAGACATCCCGGCATCACCGGGTCGCCGTGAAAGTGGCAGTCAAAAAACCAGAGGCGAGGGGTGATATCCAGCTCAGCGATGACGTGGCCCTTGCCGAATTCGCCGCCGTCCAGGCTGATCTCGGTGATGCGGTCCATCATCAGCATCGGCGGTGCCGGCAGCTGGGCATTGCCCGGGCCGAAATAGCCGCCTTCACTCGATTTGAGCAGATCTTCCTTTGTGTAGGACGATTGCGGGGCGTGAAAGTCGCGAGGGTCGGACAAGGCAATCTCCTTCGGTGTTTGGCTGGCGGTTGCGCAACGTCAGGCGACCTTGTCGCGACCGTTTTTTTCGATGCCGGCGCCGGCCGTCAGGCGCAGGGCTCCGGCCATGAAGGCCCAAATTTCATCCGTGAGTTTCTCCGGATCGGGTCGTCGTTCGCTCATCAGGGCAGCGATAAGCGCCTGGCGAATTCCGCCGATCATCAGCGCAATGGTGAGATGTGGATCGATGTAATCGGGAACAAGGCCGTCACGCTGCGCCGCCTCGAGCATGCGTGTGCCGCCGGCGAGCTGTTTGTGGGTGAAAGCCCGCTCGACATCGAGGACCTCGGGCGCGCGGCTCAAAGCGCCGATGACGAGGGGAGCGAAGGGGTGGTCGTAGTGGAAGGCGATATAGGAGGCGATCCGCCGTCGCTCTCTGTCCGCCCAGCTTTCCGAAGGCCGGCACGCGTCGTTGAAAACCTCTTCATCGAGGCGGTTGTAAAACGCTTCAACAATGGCGGCGATCAGGCCTGCCTTCGATCCGAAGTGATGATAGGCCAGCCCGACCGAAACCTTCGCCCGCTTCGCGACGGCCTGCATTTCCAGATGCCCATGACTCCGGATCAGCTCCTCTTGGGCCGCCCGGATCAATCTTTCCCGTGTCGTGATCGTCGTGGCCATCTTTGATTCAAACGTTGAATTGAATTCAATTCAATATCGATTTCCGAGCCGGGGTTCAAGCCGGGAGTTTCCTGGGCACCGTGAGGAGTCCCTGTGACGCGCATGCTTCGGAGGCTGAGGGACCTAACCTGACGCAACGTTTTGCGAGGACTTTGCCGGAAGCAAAACCAGCGCGGCACCCATCGCGGCCAGCGCGACGAATGCCGCCAGGGCGAATGGCGTCGCAAACGCCGCGGCCACATCGGTCGCCCCGAGCGTCGCTCCCAACGCGGCAATGCTGACGGCAAAACCGGCTTGGCGCACGATCATCGTCACAGCCGAGGCCATACCGGCCTGTGTGGGCGGTGCGAGCGCCAAAACGACATTCCCCATCTGTGGATTCGCCAGCGCGGCTCCGACGCCGATTGTCAGCATTCCGGCGATCGTCGCTGCAAGGCGCATCGCAGGGCTGGCGGAGAGGGCGGCGAACACCAGAAACACGTCTCCTAGAGCGATGATGCCGAACGCAACGATGAAGAAGCGCCGCCATCCCCATCGTGCAACAAAGCGGCTGCCCAATAACGGCACCAGCAGCATCGGCAGTGTCGCCGCCAGCAGCGCTACCCCCGCCACGTCGATGCTCACGAGTAGCCGGGCGGTCAAGAACAGGGGCAAATAGACCAGCACGGCCCAGTAACCAAACTGGACGGCGGTCAACAACGCGCCGATCCCTGCCATCACCGACGTTGCGAATACGCGGGGATCAAGCACCGGACGCGGACTGCGCCATTGCTGCAAGACGAACACGAGCGCCGCCGCGGCGCTGGCGAGGAGGCAGCCGGCTCTGACGGCCAATGAAGCGTCGCGTCTCAAGAGCGCATCAATTGCCAGGCCCAGCGATATCGTCAACAGCGCCACACCCAGAGGGTCGAGTGGACGCCCGTCCGGATCACGCGTCTCGGCAACAACCCTCGGCACGGCAAGCGCCAGCGCCAGGCAAAACGGGGTGTTGGCGTAAAAGATCCAACGCCAACCGAACCACGAGGCGAGCAAGCCACCCAGGGTCGGGCCCAGGGCCATGGCAACGCCGGAGATCGCTCCTATGATGCCGAACGCCCGCAACCGTTGATCATGGTTCGGAAACGCTCCGGCGACGAGTGCAATCGCACCGGTGACCATGAAGGCGGTGCCGACGCCCTGCACGACCCGCGCGGTCAGGAGCAGCGGGCCGCTCGTCGCGACGCCACAGCCGATGGACGCCATGAGAAACACGGCGTTGCCGGCCAGCATGGCGCGGCGGCGACCGAAGCGATCTGCAAGCGCGCCTGATGCAAGGAGAGCGCCCGTGAAGGCCAGGCTGTACGCATCGATGACCCAGGCGGCGCCGGCGACGGCAAAGCCGAGCTCCTTCGCGATGCCGGGCATGGCGACCACGACGGCCGTGACGTCGAACAGCGTCAGGAACGTGCCGAGACCGAGCGTGAGCGTGATCAGGTTCGATCGCGGTTGCGCCAGCCGGGATGCGCGATGGTGTATGGCGTGCCCCTATAAGCAGGGATCGAGGGCAGGTCAGAGATCACGGCCCGTTCGACTTCGGCGGTCGCTTTGGCCGGGAAGGTCATGCCGATAGCTTCGCATACCCCAGCGCTGCTGCCAGCGTGGTGTCAGCAGGATCTGATGCGACGTCTGGAGTCGTCCGGGCGTCCGGTCGGAGGCGAACCAACGCAAGCTGCTATTCGTAAATCTGTGGCGGTCTACGATCCTTTGCTACGATTCGATCCTTGACTATATCCGTTACGGATATATACAAGACCGCATGAGTAAATCCGGACCCCAGGTGCCGCTGACGCCAGCCGTGTTTCACATTCTGCTGGCTCTCGTCGGCCAGGAGCGACACGGCTACGACATCATGCAACAGGTCAAGTCGGACTCTCAGGGTGTCGTCAAAATGGGGCCGGGAACGTTGTACGGCTCGCTGGACCGCATGATCGAAGCCGGTCTGGTGACGCAGGGCAACACGCAGGACCCGCGCAGAATCTATTACAAACTCACACCGTCCGGGCTGGCGACGCTCCGAGCGGAAACGGAGCGCCTGTCGCATCTTGCCGTTGTCGCGCGCCGCCAGTTGGGGACCGCGTGACGTGATGGCGCATCTCAGGAAGACCCGGTCTCGTTCTCTGGCGGTGTACGGGTTCCTCTTGAGACTATATGCGCCGGATTTTCTGGCACGGCATCGTGCGGAAATGCTCCAGAACTTTGAAGACCATGAAAACGCGTCGTCATCGAAGGCAGCGCTTTGGCTGCACATAGGGGAGGACCTCATGCTCAGTCTCATCTCGCGCAACGTTCCCAAATCGGTTTGGGGGCGTACGGCCCCGATGTTCGTCCTACTCGTCGCGGTGTTCGCCATGTGGCGGGCGTTCGCATACGACATCGCGCCGGTGAGCGATCCGAAAGCGCTCGAATTCTCCTCGTCGCGGCTGACGCGGATAGCAGCCTGGCAGCAGACGCAGGTCGATGCCGGCGCCTTCTCGGGTGCGGTGGCGGCGATCGCCCGCAACGGCAAGGTCGCGTACCTCCAGGCCGTCGGCTATCGTGACCGCGCCAAGACCATCCCGCTGCAAGCCGATGCAATCTTCTGGATCGCCTCGATGACCAAGCCGGTCACCAGCGTGGCCGCCATGATGCTGGTCGAGGAGGGAAAACTCGATCTCGCCGCCCCGGTCCACCGGTATCTTCCCGAGTTCAAGGACATAATGGTCGGCGTCGAGACCACCGATCCGGCGAGCGGACAGCGCAGGCTCACGCTTGAGCCGCAGAAGCGCCCGATGACCGTCGAGGACCTGCTGCGCCACACATCCGGTCTCGTCTACGAAGACGGCAATATGGCCATCCACAAGCTCTACCGCGAGAGCGGGCTGTACGACACCGGCCTGGCACGCGACGGCACGTTGAAGGACTTCGTGTCCCGCCTGGCGCGGCTTCCGCTCGCCCATCAGCCCGGCGAGGTCTGGGAATATGGCCACAGCTCCGACGTTCTGGGACGGGTCGTCGAGGTCGCTTCAGGCCGGCCGCTGGACGAGTTTCTCGACAGCCGCCTGTTCAGACCGCTCGGTATGATCGACACCGGTTTCTGGGTGCCGCCGGAGAAGCTCGCCCGCCTGGTCGATGCGCCGGTTGGCGCATGGATTCGCCCTGACCGGGACGTCACCAAGCCGACCACGCTGTTCTCGGGCGGCGGCGGGCTGGTGTCGACGGCCGCGGACTATCTGCGGTTCGGCCAGATGCTGCTCAACGGCGGTGAGCTCGACGGGGCGCGCATCCTTTCGCCCGCAACCGTCCGCCGGATGACCACGAACGCGCTGCCGTCAGACATCCAATTCGTCGGCGGCGACATGGGGCCACGGGGCAGCGCGACCTTCGGGCTTGGCTTCGGGATCCGCAGCGATGCGGCCTCGAGCTGGGTGCCCGGATCGGTCGGCAGCTTCACCTGGAGCGGTCTCTGGGGAACCTATTTCTGGGTCGATCCGGCGGAGCAGTTGATCGCCCTGCAGCTCATCCAAGTCGCGACCGACCCTGGCCGTTTCAGCCGTCCGTTTCGCAACCTGACCTACGGCGCCTTTCTGGTTGCCGACCGGGACGCGCCGATATCGACAACCGCTGATATCAACCAGGTCGCGCTCGATGAGCTCGTCGGCAAATATGATTTCGGACAGTCATCGAGTTCGCGGGACAGGATGAGTCCCACCAGCAGCTTTTCCGGGATCGGCGCCGACATCGAGTTGAAAAGCAACGGCGCGCGAATTCTTCGGCCGCTCGATAATTCGCCCGCGGTCGAGGCTGGGTTGAAATCGGGTGACATCATCACGGAAATCGATGACACCCCGATCAAGGGGCTTACGTTGAGCCAGGTCATCGCGCGGTTGCGAGGCCCGGTCAACTCGCAGACCCGGCTGAAAATCTCACGCGCACAGGATGCGCCGATAGAGATCGCGGTGACGCGGGCGCCCATCTACATTCCCGCCGTCGAGTTGCAGGTCAAGATAGATGCCGGGAATTTGGTTGCCGAGGCGACGGGACCTTTGCCGATCCTGGATTTCGAGAAGGGCAAACCTGTCCGCTTGAAAGCAATATCCGGCAGCGAATTTCATGTCGACAACGGGGACCAGACGCGGATCACCTTCGTAAGGGACGCGAACGGGAAAGTAGCGAGCGCAGTGCTGAACGCCGGACCGCGGGAGCAAAGAGGCCGCCTGGTAACCAAACGAGCGTCCTAGCCGAGATGATCGGAAAACGGCGGTATGGAGCACTTTATTGAATCGCATTGAATTCGCGTCGGCCGTCGTCGTGGTCATAGCGGTTTCCCCTCGCGTGAGATTTCGACCGCCCTTGAGCCCAAAGTCGTTGATCATCGCCGAGCCATCAAAAAGACGACGGTCGATGGAAAGGTTGTGCCGATCTATCTGACCGACGGCTTCGAAACCCGCAAAAACGGCAATCTGCACCAGACCCGTGTGGGCCTGGTGTCCTTCATCGCCGAAATCACCGGCGAGACGCTGTCGCCGCTCGACGCCTGGGCGAAATTCCAGACACTGCCGCAACTCGCGCGCGACCGCTTTGTGCGCCAGGCCTACATGCAGGAGCTTCGGGAGTCCGGCATCGATGAGAAGGTGCTCGACAAGAATGACCAGCCCCGGAACGGCAGGTGGAGGCGGTGGCGCCTCCCGGCGACGGGCTTGTCACGGTGGGGCAGGGGATATCAACCTGTTTGCGCGCGACGACGTCACGGTGAACCGCTCGCGCATTCCGACCTTTGCCGGCGGCGACGAGATCATCTGGTCGACAAGAGGTGACTATTCCGCGTTGGTTGTCTTCAGAAGTTGCGCGACTTCCATCAACTTTCGGCGCAGGCGCTCATCAGTAATGCCGAAATAAAGCTCGAGGAGCTGACGCGACTCCCGCTTCGCAACGAGTTCACTCCAATCCTGCGCTTCGGAGGCTTGCTTCGACTCGACGGAGGCTCGTTTCTTGCCTTCCAGTTCGTCGAAGAACCAAGTGATCGGGACCGCGAGTTGCACGGCAATGCCGTAAAGTCTTGATGCGCTGACCCGGGTTTCCCCGGCCTCATATTTCTGGATGAGCTGAGACGTCAGGCCAAGACGCTTTGCCAGCTCGTCCTGACTGAGGCCGAGGAGGTTGCGCCTCAGACGCATCCGCTTCCCGACGTGTTCGTCGACATGCGTAGGCTTCTTCGACGAAACCCTGTTTTTGGCGCCGCGTTTGCTCGGCGCGCGGGATTTCGATTTCTTCTCGGAAGGATCAGAAGGCATCGCGCACCGCGGTTGTATTCCTGTTCGGTACAATCAACTGGAACGGTGGAAATGGCATATCAACTCCTGAGTGGTAATATCAACTAGAATTATGTCATGCGGGTTACAAATGCACGGATTATTAGGCCTCAACCACTCGATGCGAGAATGGCGGGACTTAAATCCATGCAAGAGCCTCTTCCGATATCCGGGCGCCTACCCACCCAACTCAAGATCAAACACGGGCCGGTGGGCCTGCTTGGGCGGTTCTTCCTTTGGGCCGACAGCGCGGTAAGGGATCGCGGAGTAACGCTGTCTTTTGCCAGCCTCCAGGATCTCATCGAAGCCAACAAGGCCAACGCCGACAGCTGGCGCCCGCTTGTTCCGGTTTTTGACGAAGCTTTGGGCGGCGCTACGCCACAGACCGCGTTTGTCCTGATCGGGCGGGACAAGCATGGAGAGGTCGTCGCAACGCAAGCGGCGCGCCTCTATGACTGGCCGGAAACGTCTCTCAAGGACGAAGCCACTTCGCTGCGAATGTTTTATGCCGATCCTGACGCTGCGCTTGCGCGCGAGGATCGCTGCGAGATCACCGCGCCGATTGCCGAGAAAATCACCGGGCGCGTCGTCTTTTCCGGTGGCATCTGGTATCGGCGTGATTTCAGAGGCAAGGACCTTGGAACCATCCTGCCGCGCATTTCGCGGGCATATGCCTTCACACGCTGGCATAGCGATTTTACGCTCGGCATGATGGGCGATGCCGTCATCGCCGGCGGTCTGGCAGCGCGTGCCGGATACACGAAGGTGGAGCCCGGCTGCATCAAACTTGTGGCGTCGCCGCTTGGCGAGATGCGTTGCGGGCTGATCTGGATGCAGTCCGACGAACTCCTCGCCGATCTCGCAGCAATCATGGATCAGGTACATGCCCCTGTCGTTGAGCCGCGCATTGCCGAGGAGGCTAGTCACTGATGTCGCAAGGCGAGGCTTGTATGAACATCCGACCCCTCCATCGCGAGGATCCCGAAGAACTTGTCAAAGGGCTGTTCGGTTGCATCGACGGCCGGAACTGGGCAGGGCTTTCCGAATTTCTTCACGACGAGGCGATCTACGAACGGCCGGGTTATGAGCCGTTCGTCGGAAAGCCGGCTATCCTGGACTTTTACCTGACGAAGCGGATCATTTCGCTCGGCCAGCACTGCGTCGAGAGGGTGCTGAGCGACGGCGCAAACATTGCGTGCTGGGGCAGCTTTTCCGGCGTGGCCAAGAACGGGCGCAATCTCAGCATGCGGTTTGCAGATGTCTACCGCATCAGGGAAGGGCGGATTGATCTACGCCGGACATTCTTCGACAGCCCGGCGATCTAGGGCGGATTGTTGCTCTCTGACGTCGAAGACCGATGCACCGAGAAGGCATGTTCCCCCGCTTCCCTTGCAGGTGAACGGCAAGATGAGACGCCGATAATGGCAGCGAATGCTATCGTTCGCGTCTGGCCGTCTGATCGTGGCGCTCACCTCGTCCAGGCGCGGCAGTCGCGTCTCCAGGACGCGGCGGTAAATGCCTTGCACCCACCGGCCGTAATTGTAGTCCGGTTGTTCTTCCATCGGCAGGCCCCGCGCATTTCTCCGCCAGGTCTCGCCGTAAATCTCAAAGCCAGATCCGACATCGGTAATGGTCAGGCGGCCATCCAAGGGCTCGACAAGCATGAAGCGCGCACGAAGCGATTCAGGCAACACGTTTGCCAGGGTCGCTGAATCGTAAACCTGCTGCGAATCGATCCATTGCGCGAAAAGGGATGAAAGTGCTTCGTCCGTGTTCGCAAGTATTTCGAGCGGCAGTTCGGTGCTCGTGAATGCGGAAGAGGGTTGCTGATGGTCCGCAGCAACCTGCTCGGCAATGTAGGCGATCGTCTGCGCAAGGCTCGGGATCAGCTGCTCGGCGAACTGGTCCGGGTGGGAAATGACGGTGCGCTCGATCCCCATATCCGCGAGGCAATATAGAGCTGCGGCGATGCTGGTCTGGGACGCTGTTTCGGGCCGAAACCGGATGCGCGCAGCGTTGGGAGCGATTTTCGTGACGGCCACAAATCCCAGATTTTCGACGAGGTAGGTCAGAAAATCGAAGTCGGGAAGTGAGCAGTGCAGGAAACTGCGTAACGCCGGCGATCGTGCGTCCCATGCGCGACCGTGATCGTCCAGAATGATAGTTTGCATTGCGACCACCACCGTCAACCCGGGAGCAAAGTCGTCTATCTCGCGATCATTATTTGTCGAAGTAGCGTCATCCTAGTCATACTCGCCCAGCTAGACATCAAAATTCGATCAATGATTGGCTTCACGCTTTGGTGACGGCGTTTTTCCTGCGACTCCGCTTTGCCTCAGCCGTCGTCCACATCTCGTCACGCGAAATCCAGGCGCTGGATCGCTTCTCGGTTGCATGGAACGATTGAAGAGGCGTCGGCACGCCGGCGGCGTCCGCTCCCGCACGACTGTATCAACTAAAATTAGATATTTGCGCCATCAACTAGAATTAGATATTGACGCCGTGCATAAACGTGTCACAACTATTGTTAGTTAAGCGTCATGATGCAGATGGGACGCTCAGGGAGTTCGACATGCAAACGCAAGAACAGTTCGTCGTCGCAAAAGGTCGCCACCACCACGCTGCGTCGGGAGCGGCGGACAAACTTCGCAGCCAAATTTGCTGCAATCACGATCTCGCCTTCCTGATGGAGGCTCACGACGGCCTGTCGGGTGCCATCGCCGAACGTGCTGGTTTCAAGGGACTCTGGGCGTCCGGCCTCTCCATTTCGTGCTCGCTCGGCTACCGCGATGCCAACGAAGCCTCCTGGACCCAGCTCGTTGACGTCATCGAGCGCATGGTGGACTCGAGCGACCTGCCGGTGCTGGTCGACGGCGATAGCGGCTTTGGCAATTTCAACAATGCACGCCTTCTGGCGCGCAAGCTGCAGCAGCGTGGCGCCGCCGGCGTCGCGCTGGAGGACAAGGGCTTTCCCAAGATGAATTCGTTCGTCGGCGATCGGCATCCGCTTGCCGATACCGACGAATTCTCGGGCCGGCTGCGCGCTGTGAAGGATACGGTGGGCAACGATTTGGTCCTCGTCGCACGGATCGAGGCGCTGATCGCCGGCCACGGAATGGACGAGGCGCTTGCGCGAGCCCATGCCTATGCCGACGCCGG
>Ga0207689_10004406_pt1 | contig 12796 bp, 8 predicted proteins | sample KBSMisM52_FD_184312 | JGI IMG/M metagenome (GOLD analysis project Ga0207689, IMG submission 184312) | Miscanthus rhizosphere microbial communities from Kellogg Biological Station, Michigan, USA - KBS Miscanthus M5-2 (SPAdes) (version 2) | ecosystem: Host-associated > Plants > Roots > Rhizosphere... | reverse complement strand
TGGGCCTATGTCCGCCGCGGCATGGCGTGGACGGAAAAGGGTGAATTCGACCAGGCGATCGCTGATATCACCGAGGCGGTCACCATCGATCCGAAATACGCCTTTGGTTTCGGCCAAAGGGGGCAGACACTCTTCAGGAAGAGGTTGATCACGAAGAAGGGCGGATGGGAGCCCGCGATCGCAGACTACAGCGAGGCGATCAAGCTCGATCCAAACCTGCTTTGGCTGTACAGCGCGCGTGGCGTCGCCTACAGCAACAATCGCCAATTCGACCTCGCCGTTCCGGATTGCAGCGAGGTCATCAAGCGCGAACCCAACAATCCCGGCGGGTACAATTGCAGCGGCGTCGCTTACGAAGGCCTGAAGGACCATAGCCGCGCGATCGCCTACTATGATCAGTCGATCAGCATCAATCCAAAGAACGGCGTGGCGTATTGGAATCGCGGCAATGCCCGTATGGCGCTGCGCAAGGTCGATGACGCGATCCGGGACTATGACCGGGCGATCGCGATAAACCCCAAGGACTTCAACGCCTTCAACTCGCGCGGCAAAGCCTGGGTCGCAAAGGGCGACAGCAATCGCGCGATTGCAGATTTCACGCAAGCGATCCAGTTCGATCCGTCCTATGTCGAGGCCTACAACAACCGCGGCCTCTCGCAAGAAGTGCTGGGCCGCCGCGCCGAAGCGATCGCCGATTTTCGCAAGGCGCAATCAATCGACCCGGCCGACCAGGTCAGCAAGCAACAGCTCCGCGTGCTCGGCTTCTGACAGCCGTTCAAATCCAGCTCAAAGGGCGGACCCGCGATCCGACTCACCGGCATAACAGCAGTGATGGTGGAGAACTCCCCTTGGAAGGTGCGCGCTCCCAAAATATCGAAAACAACCCCATGCAAAGTAGCAGCCGGCCGCCCCGCTATGGCGGCCACGTCGGTAACCTCCATCAAGCCCGCAGCAGGTTTTCGGTTCGGCTTCAGCCATGCGCTTTACGATGCACCACCATTTTGTCGAGCGCGCTCCAGTCCCAGTCGATGCCGAGGCCCGGTTCCTCTGAAGGAACGCCATAGCCGTTCTCGACTTTCATGCCTGTTCTGGTCACGAGATCGAGCTGGGGAATGAATTCAAGCCAGCGGCTGTTGGGCACGGCACAGCAAAGGGGCAGGTGAATCTCCATCAGGAAGTGAGGGCAAACCGGAACGTTGAAGGCTTCCGCCATATGAGCGACCTTCAGCCAGGGGGTGATGCCGCCAATGCGGCCGACATCGACCTGGACGATCGAGCAGGCATTGTTTTGAAGGTAATCCTTGAATTGCGACAAGGAATATAGAGACTCGCCGACGGCAATCGGAATCTGCGTCGACTCGCATAGCCGCTTGTGGGCCATGACGTCATCGGCATGGATCGGCTCCTCGAACCAGGCGATATCGCAGTCCTCATAATGGCGGGCGCGGCGGATGGCTTCGTCGACCATGAAGCCCTGGTTCGCATCGGTCATGACGTCAAAGTCGTCGCCGACGGCCTGGCGCACGGCGCGCAGGCGGCGAACATCTTCCGCCACATGCGGACGGCCCACCTTGATCTTGGTGCCACCGAAGCCGCGTTCCCTGGCCTTCTGCGCTTCCTCAACCAGCTCGCCCTCGTCGATGTGGAGCCAGCCGCCCTCGGTGTAGTAGAGCTTGATGCGGTCCTTGGCGCCCCCAGCAGCCTTATGGAGCGGCAGCTTCGCTCGCTTTGATCGGAGGTCCCACAGGGCCGTGTCGATCGCGGCCAAGGCAATCGAGGTGAGGGCGCCGACCGTGGTGGCGTGGACGCGATAGAAAAGGTCGCGCCAGATCCTCTCGATCTCGTCCGCCTCGCGGCCGATGAGCAGCGGCACCAAATGATCATCGAGCAGCTTCACGACCGAGGAGCCGCCGGTGCCGATCGTGTAGGAATAGCCGATGCCTTCAACACCATCCACATCGCGGATTTTGACGATCGGGGTTTCCTGGGACTCGAAGCTTTGCACGGCGTCGGTCCGCTTCACCTTGGGTTTGAGATCGACCTGAAGCGTCTCAACTGTGGTGATCTTCGCCATGTCGAACCTCCCAGCTTTCTTTCCCCTGACGATTCCAGAGAATTAACTCTCGCTGCAATCCATCATCGGCCCCGTCGGGAAACCTCAGGCGATCCGATGAAAATTGGCAAATTGTGATGGCGCAAACTGGCAAGCCCGGCTGATGCTTGCGCGATCAATCAATTGTCGAGCAACATGGCACTGCCAGATCGGCCGTGCAACTCGAGCACCCGCTACCATGCGCATCGCGCTGTGCCTTTGCCGGCATAACTGCGGGTGACGTTGGCCCGCACGTTTCCCGCCCAGATCGAGGCACTCAACCGCTACCGGAGCCATGGCGAGCCCGCCATCACCGTGCAGAACGTGTCGGTGGGCGACGGCGGCAAGGCCATTGTCGGCAACGTCACGCAGCATGCGAACGTGATCGTTTCCGACAAGAACCCAGCGTCGGCGGCGCCGAAGGCCGCGGGCTCCAGGCGACGGCGCGATTCCGCCGAGGCCAAGCGGGCAGCACAGGCATGAGCGATCACATCAGAAATGCCGGCCCGATGCTGGCGAGCCCGCGTTGTGGCGCCAAAACCCGCACCAGTGGCGCGTGCCGCTCGCCGGCGGTGCACGGCAGGAAGCGCTGCCGCATGCACGGCGGCGCGCCGGGATCCGGCGCCCCAAGGGCAAACCAGAACGCGCGCAAGCACGGCCTCTTCACCAGGGATGCGATCGCCGAGCGAAGGCAGATTCAGGCGTTGTTGGGTGAGACACGGAGGATGTTGGAAGAGATGAAGTAAGTGGGTTTGGCCTCCTGGGCGTTCCTGGTGTATAACTGCCCGGCCTCAACCGCCGCCGCTATTCTTACCCCTTATCCTTTCCTCTGACTCGCGCGAGTCATTTCGATGTTGTGGACCAACCTTGGAAATCAGGTCCGGCAGACGCTGCTGCCCAAATGGAAGCTGCTCATACCGCTTTTTGAGGCAGTTATGAACTCGCTTCGGGCCATCCACGACGCCAAGCGGACGGGCAAGCCCGTCAACCGCGAGCTTGCGCCCAAGACCCCTGGTTATCGTTATGAGGTAATGACCAACTAAGCATCATCACGTCTTCTGAGGTTCATACCCATGAATGCAGAACGCAGAATTAGAGCTTTGCTTGAAGCAGCCAAGGTTGAAATAAACGGACCAAATCCGTGGGATCCGCAGATTCATAACCGGGATTTTTTCTCCCGGGTGCGGGCTCGAGGCTCAGTTGGCCTTGGGGAGACCTATATGGACCACTGGTGGGACTGTGAAAGGCTCGATGAGTTTTTCAACAGGGTAGTCAAGGCCCGTCTGTCGGAACAAATTCCGATTACGCCGAATCTCCTATGGCTGTTATTCAAATCCCGCATCCAGAATCGACAACGAAAGGGTCTGGCCAGGACTGCAGCTGAGGTGCACTACAACATTGACGTGGATATTTTCGAAGCGACCTTTGATCGGCGCCTTAACGGAAGCTGCGGACATTGGAAAGATGCACAAACGCTCGACGGCGCTCAAGAGGCCAAGCTGGACCTTATTTGCCACAAGGCTCAACTGCAGAGCGGACAGCGCGTGCTGGATATTGGAAGCGGTTGGGGGGCTTTCACAGGCTTCGCTGCAGAGAGATTCGGCGTCGAGGGCGTCGGGGTGTCGGTGTCGAGCGTCCAAGTCGAATATTGTCGCAAACGGTATGCCCACTTACCCGTGGAATTTCGACTCAATGACTACCGTGATATCAGTATCGATGTGGACCGTATTGTTTCGATCGAAATGTTCGAGCACGTAGGGCCCAAAAATCATAGAACCTATTTCAGATGCGCGCGCGACTGCATAAGCAAGGACGGGGTGTTTTTATTACAAACAATCCTGGCAAATGAACCCTCTCCTATCCTGGATCCCTGGTTAGACAAATACATATTTCCTCACGCGGTCTTGCCCACTATTGGTGAGATAGCCATAGCGGCGCAGGGTTTGTTTGTAATTCAAGACCTTCATACCTTCGGCGCCGACTACGACAAGACCCTGATGGCCTGGTACCAGAATTTCCAATCGAGACGGCCGATGATCGCCAAGAAATATGGCGATAGATTCTGCAGAATGTGGGACTATTACCTATTGTGTTGCGCCGGCGGTTTCCGCTCTCGCGTCATCAATGTAGGACAGCTGGTTCTTTTGCCAGATCGGCCTCATTAGGGTCAAAACTCACTATAGCCAAGTTCACATCACATTCATAATGTCCGCACGACCTTGTAAAGACACATTCAGGGAGCCTGTTTGAAAGCCTGCCTGACAGTAAGCGAGATAGTGCTCCCACAATTTCTTGAAGCGGTCATCAAACCCGAGAGCGTGAATTGCAGGTCACTGCTTCCGGAATCTGCATTGCCATTCATCAAGCGTACGTAGCTTTCGCCAAAGCATTCGGAAACGACCAATTGTAGTCCCACTTGAGCATCTCGCGCGCGATTATTCGGGTCGTGGGCAACATGCCGCGAGATACGCCCCCTAGACACGCTGTTCCGCTTGGAAGATCATATCTGCCGGCTTGAGGCACCATCATGGATCTCGGAGATTGGCTGCGGAGCCTTGGCCTCGAGCAGTATGAGGCGTCGTTCCGCGAAAACGCAATCGACGACAGTGTCCTGCCGAGCTTGACGGCGGAGGACTTGAAAGATCTTGGCGTCGTCATCGTCGGGCACCGCCGTAAGCTATTGAATGCGATTGCCGCCCTGCGTGCTGACGCGGATGCGAAGGACGCTCTTTTCAGGAACACGGCCGAGCGCCGCCAGCTCACGGTCATGTTCTGTGATCTTGTCGGCTCGACGGCGCTCTCGACCCGGATCGACCCCGAGGACATGCGGGACATCATCGGCGCCTACCACCGCTGTTGCGCCGAGGTCATCGCCAAAGCCGGGGGTTTTGTCGCCAGATACATGGGCGACGGGGTGCTCGCCTATTTCGGCTATCCGCTGGCCCATGAGAACGACGCCGAGCGCGCGGTGCGCGCCGGGCTGGAATTGATCGCGGCGGTGACGAAGCTCGATGTCGGCGCGGAGACGGCGTTGCGCGTGCGGGTCGGCATCGCCACCGGCCTGGTGGTGGTCGGCGATCTCATCGGTGAGGGCGCATCGCGGGAATACGAGGTGGTCGGCGAGACCCCCAACCTGGCGGCGCGGCTTCAGGCGCTGGCCGAGCCGGACACCGTCGTCATCGCAGGCAATACGCGCTCGTTGCTTGGCGAACTCTTCGAGTATCGCACTCTCGGCAGCGTGGCGATCAAGGGTTTCGGTGACCCGGTGCCGGTCTGGCAGGTCATCGGCACGAGCACCACCGCGAGCCGGTTCGAGGCGTTACGAGCGACCCGAACGCCGTTGGTCGGCCGGGATGAGGAGATCAAGCTCCTGATGCGCCGCTGGCAGCAGGTCAGGGGCGGCGCCGGCTGCGTCGTGCTGATCTCCGGCGAGGCGGGCATCGGCAAGTCCCGTATCGCCGAGACCATGCTCGAACGATTGAGTGGTGAACGACATATCCGACTGCGCTTCTACTGCTCACCCCACCATGAGGACAGCGCATTTTATCCGGCGATCAGCCAGCTTGAGCGTGCTGCCGCCTTTCGCCGCGAGGACACGGCAGAGCAGCGCCTGGACAAAGTCGAAGCCGTCCTGGCGCTAGCGACCGGTAACCCCCGTGAGGCCGCGCCATTGCTTGCGTCTCTGCTATCAATCCCGACTGGCGACCGCTACCCGCCACTGGACCTCAGTCCGCAGCAGCAAAAGGAGAAGACGCTGCATGCCTTTGTTGCCCAGGTGGCAGGCCTGGCAGCGCGGCAGCCGGTTCTCATCGTGGTGGAGGATTTGCATTGGAGCGATCCGAGTTCGCTCGATCTGTTTGACTTGATCGTCGACCGAGTATCGACACTCCCCGTCCTGGTGATCGTGACGTTTCGCCCGGAGTTCGCGCCGCGGTGGGTCGGCCGCGCGCACGTAACGTTGCTCAGCCTCAACCGGCTGCGGCCACCTGAGCGCGCCGCGATGATCTCCTGCGTGAACGGCGGCAAAGCTCTACCCGGGGAGGTCACTGAACAGATCATCGACCGAACCGACGGCGTACCATTGTTCATTGAGGAATTGACCAAGGCGGTGGTGGAAAGCGGCGTGCTGGTGGATGCTGGCGACCGCTGGACAATGGCCGGGCCATTACCGCCGTTCGCCATCCCCACGTCGTTGCACGCCTCGCTACTGGCGCGGCTCGATCGCCTGGCGCCGGCACGCGAGGTGGCGCAGATCGCAGCGGCGCTGGGTCGTCAATTCTCGCATGAGCTGATCAGCGCAGTCGTGCCGATGCCGCAGCACCAGCTCGATGACAGCCTGGCGCAGCTGGTTGCTGCCGAGTTGATGTTCCGCCGGGGCACACCGCCAAACGCGGAGTACACCTTCAAGCATGCGCTGGTGCAGGATGCCGCCTACAGCACGGTGCTGCGCAGCCGGCGCCAGCAGCTCCACGCCCACATCGCCACAATCCTGGAGAGCCGATTCCCGGATATCGTCGCCGCTCAGCCACAAGAGGTTGCGCGGCATTGCGCCGAGGCCGGCCTCGGGGAGAAGGCGGTTGGTTACTGGCTCAAGGCGGGTCGGCAAGCCGTCGCGCGTTCGGCCATGACGGAAGCGGTTGTGCCGTTGCAGAAAGGATTGAGCTTGCTGGCCGCCCTGCCCGACGATCCGTGGCGCCAGCAGCAGGAGCTCGACCTGAGGTTTGCGCTCGGGCAAGCGCAGACGGCTACGAGAGGGTACGCGGCGCCGGAGGTGATGGAGAGCCTGGCCCGGGCGCGCGTTCTTGCCGAGCAGCGGGATCGACCCGACACTCTGATGGCCTTGCTCCATGGCCAGTGGCTGTTCCATTTGGTTCGAGGCGAGTACAGGCTGGCGCTGTCGCATGCCGAGCAGATGGAGAAGACGGGCGAAGCGCGTAACGATGCCACCCTGCTGGTGTCGGGTCGCCATAAGCAGGGTGTGACCCGCTTCTTCCTCGGCGAGTTTGCCGAGGCCCGTACCCTGCTCGAGCAGTTTCAGAGCCTGGGCGATGTGGCGCATCGTGGCTATTACATTGACACGCTTTGCTTTCTTGCGGTGACGCTGCTGTGCCTGGGCTACATCGAACAAGGAAGGGCGCTGACGAACCAGGCATTGTCGGAAGCTCGCCGGCTAAAACGCGCCCACACATTGGCCACCGCGCTGCTCTTCATGTGCAGGGCGGGGTGGCTTGCCGACTCCCCCCATGACATGCAGCGGCACGCCGAGGAATTGGTAGCTCTGGCGAACGAGCATAGCTTTTCACTCTGGTTGAGTGGCGGAATGATTTACCACGGATGGTCATTGACTGCGCTTGGCCAAGCAGAGGAAGGCGTCGCCTCGCTGACGCAGGGGCTCGCGGCGACTCGCGCTACTGGAGCTGTCCAAGGTACCCCGGTGATACTGACGTCCCTCGCCCAGGCCTACGCCAAACTCGGGCGGCTGCCTGAAAGCCAGACTTGCCTTGCCGAGGCGGGCCAGATCATCGAGGCGACTGACGAGCGGTGGAGCGAGGCCGAGCTTCATCGTGTGCGAGGCGATGTGCTGAACATCGCCGGGGACCGAGCCGCGGCCGAGCAGAGCTATCATCTTGCGTTCGCCGTCGCACAGCGACAGAGCGCCAAGATATTTGAGCTGCGCGCCGCAACCAGCCTCGCCCGCATCTGGCACGAACAGGGCAACCGCACGGCCGCGCGCGAGTTGCTGGTCCCGGTCTATCGCTGGTTCACGGAGGGGTTCGATTCGCCGGTCCTGAAAGAGGCCAGGGCGCTGCTCGACCAGCTGGCGTGACGCACTGGCGTTTGGACGGAATACCTGCACTCCCAACCAGGCGTGCGGGCGCCGCCCGCACCATCCCAAAAAAATACGGGGTACCGAGACCCTTGCCTAAAAACAATCATAAGTTAACATCGAGCTATACTTATCGAAAATAGTTATTCGGTCGTTCCCATGCGCAAGCCGACGGACCGAAATTTTAGATCGCGCCCGAGTGCGCAAGACGGTGCCCCTTTTTGGGCGAACTGCCGACGAACACCGCTCGATCGGCGCCAGATCGTCGAGCGGCCAAATGGATCGCCCACGCGCTTTCAGACACTTCATATGAAGCTACACGTGCCGGTATGGGCACGCTACCGCGATTGACGATAGCAAATTGAGTATCAGTACTATTGGGGGCGTAAATGCAGCCAAAATTGCTTTGCAGCGAGATCGAGAAGTATGCGGGCGGCAGTGCCGAGGCAGAGAGACTGATATTTGCGGCGCTAGCCCGCGATCTTCTCGACGTTCAGCTAGCAAACAAGAAGAGTGACAAGTCGCACGAGATTCTGCGGGCGTTTCACGCCAAGGCAACCCTCGGCGTCACGAACGCAAAGCTGACGGTAACGAAGGATCTCCCCGAGCGTCTCAGCATCGGTTACTTCCAGCCTGGCTCCGAATACGTCGCCAGTGTCCGTTTCTCGAACGCCAATGGCTCAAGGCGGGCGGACTTTATGCGCGACATGCGCGGCGCAGCGGTTCGGCTGACGGTGTCCGATAAAGAAACCCACGACTTGCTGATGACGAACTTTCCAGTGTCGCACGCTCGCGATGCCGGCCAGTTCGTCGCATTCGCAAAGGCGATGTCTGGCGCCAAGCTTCTCATCCCGCTCCGTCTCATCTTTCATTTCGGCCTATTCGAAACGATCCGGATGCTGCGCAACGTCGCAAATGCGACGGGCCGGACGGTCGACAGCGTCGCGCTGGAGACATACTGGAGCAGAGGAGCGATCCTGTGGGGCGAGGCCGGCCCAGTGCGGTACCTGCTGCGCCCCGCCGATGGTGCGCCCGGCGCGCCCGCCGCGTCAAAATGGGATTCCGACTATCTCCATCACGAAGCCGCCGACCGGCTGCGCAAATCCGACGTCGAGTTCGACCTGCTTCTGCAACAATATGTCGACGAGAACCTGACGCCTATCGAGGACGGATCGATCGAATGGACCGAAGTTAATTCTCCCCCGGTCAAGGTCGCGCGGCTGACGATCCCGCAACAAGATGTCGACTCGGCCGAAGGACGGGCCACGGAAAGGCTCGTCGACGAAATCGCATTCAATCCGTGGCATACGACCGATGACTTCCGCCCGCTTGGCAGCCTGAATCGCGCGCGGAAAGCGGCGTACGCGGCAAGCTCGACTCATCGCAAAGGCTACCAGTTCCGCGAGCAAGTCCCACTACGCAACCTGATCCTGGGCAGGCTTAATGAAGCCTTTTTCAGCGTCCTCAACCACCTTCGACCATGGCACCGCCTCGGCTTGTATCTCGGTCTCCTTAACTTGTCGGCCTATCGCGACGAACTGCGCCGGATGAACCTGATCGATACCGAACTCCGCGAAGCGCCTCCCAAGCCGGAACCAGTCCCATCGTCGATTCCCGAAGCCGTCAGGATGGTCCGTACTTTCGACGGAACTTACAACGACCTGTCAGACCCCAAGATGGGATCTGTCGATTCGACCTTCGGCCGCAACATGCAGCCGGTCTACACGCCCAGCACCTTTGACGACCCAAATCCAATCACGATCAGCCGTGAGCTGATGACTCGCAAGGCTTTTATCCCGGCGCGATCCCTCAATGTTCTGGCCGCGGCCTGGATACAATTTCAGGTACACGACTGGGTCAACCATCGCCGCTACGATCTCGGTGAGGAGAACGGAAGTCACGACATCGTCATCCCCTTCCCGGGTGGAGGCCCATGGCAGAGCCACGAAACGGCACAGCCAGGACCCGAGATGCGAATCGCCGGCAACCAGATCTCGCACTATACGGCCGACGGATATCCCGTGTTCAAGAACATCACCACGCCCTGGTGGGATGGATCCGAGGTCTACGGCGACACGAGGGAGAATGCCGAGTCTCTGCGTGACCGGGCGCGCCTCCGGCTGGTCGACGGCTATCTTCCTACCGACATAAACGGTCTCAACGTGACCGGCTTCAACGAAAGCTGGTGGCTTGGCTTGAGCATGATGCACACCCTGTTCGCACGGGAACACAACGTACTTTGCTCCGAACTCCACCGAGCCTATCGGCACTGGCCGCCCGAGCGGGTATACCAAACTGCGAGGTTGATCGTTTCGGCGCTGATCGCCAAGATTCATACGATTGAGTGGACGCCAGCCATTCTCGCCACGAAGACGATCGAGGTTGGGCTTCCCGCCAACTGGTACGGCGCCCCGAAGGATTGGCTCACGCAACTCGCCATCTGGCTGCTCGACGCCCATGCGTTGAAGGGCATCCCGCAAACATTGCCCAACCACCACGGTGTGCCTTACTCACTGACCGAGGAATTCGCTTCGGTTTACCGGCTGCATCCGCTGATTCCCGACGATTACGTCTTCTACGATTTCGAGACAGGACAACCGACAGAAACTCGTACGTTCGAGGAGATCCAGGGGATCCGCACCGATGATGCGATGCGGCGGCTGCAGCTGCAAAACGTCATCTATTCGTTCGGCATCAGCCACCCGGGTGCCATCACGCTGCACAACTACCCGAAGTCGCTGCAGCGCTTCAAACGGACGAATGGGGAAATCATCGATCTTTCGGTGGTCGACATCGTTCGCGACCGCAGGCGCGGAGTGCCACGTTTCAACGACTTCCGACAGAAACTCCGTCGACCACCGATCCGCCATTGGGAGGAGCTTTCGACGGATCAGGACACCGTCCGGAAGATAAAGGAAATCTACGGCTCGATCGACAATGTCGACACCATGATCGGCCTCCATGCCGAACCGCCGCCGGACGGCTTCGGCTTCAGCGACACAGCATTCCGCATATTCATCCTGATGGCATCGCGGCGGCTGCAAAGCGATCGATTCCTGACAGTCGATTTCCGGCCAGAGGTGTATTCGCCGCTGGGTCTGGATTGGATCGAGAAGAACGGAATGACCAGCGTCATTCTGCGGCACTGCCCGCAACTCGCTTCCGTGCTTCCGCGCACGGCCAGCGCGTTCGCGCCATTCCGTCCGGTCGCGGTTTAGAGAGGCGAAGATGTCGCTATCGTCCGACAGGTTGCTCAACCTCAGCCGGAGTGAAATCTTTCCGATTTCAACGGGTTTGCCAGTTTTTGCGATTCGAATTCCGCCATTAAAGCACAATCGTGCATTTGGCGCGCCGCCCAGAATAAAACTGCGAACTCTTATGTGATTGAGATTGCGGTGTAATGCTATTAGGCGCCCTGCCAACACGGTGATCTGGTCCACCGCCGGAAGACGGCCGAAGCCGCGCTCAGGAAGGCCCGGGAGATGTCTCGCGCCGGCTGCTATGATATCTACATCGCGACGTCCGAAGGCCGGGACTATCACTCGTCCGAGTTCGCAGATTTGCCTCGCTCGCCCGCCGCTGCGCGGGCGCACCCGAAAACTCGCCCTCCCGACAGGCCAATTACGATTTCGCGTCCCGTGAGATAGAGCAGCGATTCCATTCGCAAACGGGAACAAAGTGCGACCTATTGGATTATCACTTGTTGATCAGGAAATTCGCCATGGCCGACGATATGCCCTCCCCGCCGCTTGTGTATGAAGGCCTGGATCCCCGTCCAGAATCAAAGTCAGCGATTGAAGAAGTTTCCGACGCCGTCAGGGGCGCCGCCCATCGCGTCGGCGACGCGATCGAGAAAGGCAAAAAACCCGGCATGCCGCTCAGCATCCTGAGCAACATCGCGCGGGAAGCGCCGCTGGGGTCGTTGTTGGTGGCGTTCTTGCTCGGGGTTGCGGTGGCGCGGCGGCGGTGAGGACGTGGCGCGAGCTAGTGAAATCACGTTCGTGCGCAGTTAGGCAGATTTGCTCGAAGAGATAAGTGTTGCGGCAACACCGCACTCAAGCGTTTCGTGCACTGTCACCGTCATCTTTGATTATCGCCCATGCGGCGCTGGCACCGGCCCGCCACGATGGCCCCACGATTTTGCCATACGCATCATGTTGTTCGCCGGTAAAATCCTTCGCGTCAGGCTGGCCTTCGGAAGCATGGACATGGGCGGTGATTTGATGGGCCGCCGGCGTGCGAGTAGCGGCGAGAGAACGACACGGCAAGTGAAACCCGGACCGTACAGTGCGAAGGCGCTTGCTGGCGGCTCATGGCTGCTCTCGTGTGTCGTCGTCACCGGCATGGCGACGCAAACCGCGTGGGCGGAAACAGCCGCGCCGGCCGCGACACGAATCGCTGAGAACGAGAAGGAGCAGAGTGGGCTTGGCGGCGCGCAAGCATCCCGTACGCAGAAGCCAGAACCCGAAACAGTTTTGCGACAGAATGAGGTGCAGAAGCCGGCGCCGGAAGCTGCCGTTCAAATGCCGGAAGCCCGGAAATCGAGCCACGAGGCCAAGGATCCAGCCAAGGACTTACCTGTACCCCAGTTCGTCTTGCCGGGCGATCTGGCGAAGAAGATCGGCCAGAAGATCTGGCTGAATGAAACAGGCGGAAGGCGTGAGGCGATCACGTCATGGAATGCGAACGAGGAATTCGCGTCCCTTGGCATCGGTCATTTCATCTGGTTTCCTGTCGGAAAATGGCTGCCTTTCGAGGAGAGCTTTCCGGCCCTGCTCGAATTCATGCGCAAGAAGAACGTGCGTTTGCCCGCCTGGCTGGACCAGACGCAAATTCCGGCCAACCCGTGGACAAGCCGGGCCGAGTTCAGGAAGAAC
>Ga0207689_10004402_pt1 | contig 12804 bp, 12 predicted proteins | sample KBSMisM52_FD_184312 | JGI IMG/M metagenome (GOLD analysis project Ga0207689, IMG submission 184312) | Miscanthus rhizosphere microbial communities from Kellogg Biological Station, Michigan, USA - KBS Miscanthus M5-2 (SPAdes) (version 2) | ecosystem: Host-associated > Plants > Roots >... | reverse complement strand
GCAAACGATGGGTAGTGTCTCAGTAGAAATTCAATAAGCTCATTTTTTAGATTTAAAAATCCAAGGAACAAAATACACGGGTAGCAATACATCGGTTTTTGACGAAGCCTTTTTTGATTTCACTGATTCACCACAACCGGTTTTTGCTGCGCCGATTGCTTTTGCTGAGCTTCCTGCTCACGTTTTGCTTTTTTCCTGAAGAAACCTCTGAACAAAAAATTATGTTGAAGAGCCTCCATGTCCTCATCAAATTTTTGAGTACCTGATTGCAGGTTCCCGATAGTGGCCCGCAGATTGTCGGCAGTTGGTTGATCATGCAGCAATACGCCTACCGTGTTGCTGCTATCATTGATCTTCTGCGAAACAGTTCTCAGGTTATTGGTTAACTCCCTGGCATTATCAGAAGCCTCCTGTATCTGGGCAACCGATGACCTTAATGACTTGAAAATGGTGGTATCTGAAACAAGCTCATTGGCGAGAACACCTTTTGTTTGGAGCCTGGCTGTATAGTCGGCCATATTTGCTGAAAGTGTTTGAATATTCCCAGATGCCTTTTGTAATGTGGCAGCCGTTGCCTGCAACTGATCCATAAAACTGTCATCCGTAAGTAACCGTCCAACAGTTCCTTCACCATTTGCCAACCGCTTGCTGATCATTTTAAAATCACTGGTGATAGCCAGCAGGTTTTTATTATTTTCCTGCAGGGAATTCATCACTTCTTCGGTGCTCAGTGCAGTTTCAACCGGCAAAATATCATTCGCCTTTATTGATGGCGCAGCCGGTGTACCTCCGTAAATGACAACAATTTTATTCCCGATCAACCCGTCAGAACCAATTTTTGCCTTTGCGTCTTCATGTATAAAATCTTTCGATTTTTTATCAATGGTCATATCAACGATTACTCTCGCATTACTGGTAAGTTCTAATTTTTTTACAGTACCTACTTTTACACCAGAGAACCAAATATTGCTCCCGGCCTGTAATCCGTTGACATTGTCAAAAACAGCTTTTACCAGGATCCCTTTTGTAAAAGTTTTTCTCTGTTTTCCCACGGTGATAAGAGCACCCATAAAAATGGCAGCACCGACTAAAATAAAAATGCCCACTATCACCGCCCGTTTATTTTGTATTGCTTTCATGTTACTGAATAAAATTATATTCAAAAAATCCTCTTATCCTTTCATCACTGGTGTCAAACACTTCGTCAAAATCACCATGACGGATGAATTTCCCATTCATCATCATAAATATCCTGTCCCCTGTATCCTTTGCACAGGTAAGATCATGTGTAATGATGATGGAACTGGTTTTATATTTTTCCTGTACTTCGTTGATGAGATCATTGATCTCACCACTTGTTAAAGGGTCGAGCCCCGTTGTTGGTTCATCGTAAAAAATAATTTCAGGTTTCATGATCAGTGTCCTGGCGAGTCCGACTCTTTTTTGTTGCCCACCCGATAACTCGGAAGGCAATTGATTGACCGTGTCTGATAATCCCACCGCCTCGAGCACATCTTTTACGGAGTCATCGATCTCTTTCCTGGAGATATTTCTTTTATTCCTCACCAACGGAAATTCCAGGTTCTCGCGTATCGTCATGCTATCGTATAAAGCACTATGCTGAAATAGAAAACCAATCTTCAACCGCAGTTCCATCAATTCTTTCTTATCCAATTTGTCAACCTCTTTACCAAAAACTTTAACTATGCCGCTGTCAGGTTTCAACAGGCCGACAACGATCTTAATTAAAACAGATTTGCCGGTACCTGAACGACCAAGCACCACGAGATTCTCTCCCCTGTGCAATTCAAGATCGATACCCTGCAACACATGATTTTCACCAAATGACTTATACAGCTTGCTGATGGAGATCACCGCGTCCTCACTATCGCTATGGTTAACATGTTTTCGCATACTACCCGCCCGGATTTATCCAATTCATGAATTGCACGATGATGATCTCCTCGATAAACAATAAGAACATAATGATGACCACTGATGCGTTTGCTGCTCGTCCCACGCCTTCAGTACCCTGTGTGGTTGTATAACCCTTATAACACCCGATAATACCAATGGTAAATCCAAAGATCAATGACCGGACAAGTGTTGAAAGAATTTCAGGGAAATTGATTTTTACAAATGCACCATGGATAAAAGTTACCAGGCTCGTTTGCTCGTTGGCGTGCACATTCAAAAACGATCCGAACAAGCCAATAAATCCGCTATACATCACCAATAATGGGACCATCAATGTGCTGGCAAGAACACGGGTCACAACCAAAAATTTAAATGGATTTACAGCAGAGACCTCCATGGCGTCTATTTGTTCAGTGACACGCATCGAACCCAACTCCGCCCCCATTTGTGAGCCCACCTTTCCCGCGCATATCAACCCTGTTATCAATGGAGCCAAAGCCTTCATGATGGCGATCCCTATTAATGATGGCAACCAGGATGTGGCGCCGAAGTCGGCCAATGCCGGTCTTGAATGCTTTGTAAAAACAATGCCTGTGATAAATGCCGTGAGTGTGATCAACGAAAGAGATTTATATCCTACGCTATAGCATTGCTTAATCACCTCCTGGTATTCATATGGCGGCGTAAATGCTTCTTTAAAAAACTGCAAAATGAATTTTACCACGCCATATATACCTGCAAAAAACTCGTCGACACTTTTGGAGACAAGATATTTAGCAGGCTGAGGAGATGTTGTGTCCATGCATGTTCCTTTAATAAAGGGAACTCTGCAATTATCTTTCCAAAAGATTTTACAAATGGCAGTTTTTGTACTGAGCTCACTGCCTACTATTTAACCCCTCCTCTGCGTGCCATGGAGTCCGGCAAAAAATTCCCCAATAGGATTGCCTATATCTGCAATGATTTACCTATGAATTTACTGTACTGGTTGGCTCCGCCTTTCACCAATTTTTGTTTGCCCTTGCTTAATGTTGAAAAAAATCTTGTTGTAACAGCGACAGAATTGTTTTTAATGGTGCGTTGCCAAGTACCCTCTATTCTCCCGTTAACAAGAATCGAATTCGTAAACACAGCATTTCTTTCTTTTAAGATCACCGCCAGGTGTTTCTTGTCTATTGCTTCTTTTCTGTCTTTGTAGCTAACCACATACTCATCATAATTCGGTAACAACAAAGTGGTTTGAGCAATTTCATCCCAGAATGAAGAAGGAATCCGGAAAAAATATTCTTTTCCATCAACGCTTTCCCGTTTGAAATTTTTTTTCACCATTTCAATTCCTTTTTTGACATCGGTTACTGACAAGCCTGACCACCATGCAAAATCATAAATTGTAGCAGGCCCCCTGCTGGTGAAAAAACGTTTGGTCAGCTCAGCTAACGATTCGTCATGCCCCATCGTTTTTGCAGATGCTCTTTCATCAAATAAAGCATACGTGAATTGGTTTCCCATTTTTGCGCCACTGCAAATGACCCGGTCTAATTCTGCGTGTTCAAGTAAATGTATAAATCGAAGTCCACTTGTATCGATCTTTGCTTTTTGAAGTACTGACCTTATATCCTCTCTTGTCAATTGTTTTCCTCCTTCTAATGCCTTCGCTAAAACATCATTAGTCTTTTTCAAAGTTTTTTTATCCAATGAAAGGTGCCTGTCATTATGAGTTAAAGACGAAAGAATGCGGGGAGCAGTGAGTTCGAGCATCCATCGAATATCCTGAGGAGTTACAAAATGCCACGTAGGTCTTAATACATGGGTGCGCAGGATCTTCCCTTCATTAAAATCCCTTTCAATAATGGTATCATTTGATCCAGGTAAACGCAAACCAATGGCCCATTTTGCCATTCCATAATCCTGCGACTGGATTGCGCCCATCCACGACACCAACTCCTGCGGGGTTGTAAATTTTGTTCCGGCTAATTGCTGATTGAAGAGGCGAAGTTTGATGATCTCAGAAGAAGTCATATATGACCCTGATAAATTGAAGTAAACTTTCAAACAAACCTCGTGAGGCGTGAGTTTGATTTACCGTTCACGTTTGACGATTCACGACTCACGATTTTCACTGGCGTAGCTACTCCATTTTACTAACTTCCTCGTGTTCCACCAGCCTTATGGGGTCTTACTGTAAATCCAGTACTCTTACCAGCCCCGGGTTTAGGAATAAATTTCGAGCCCGGCGGATTGCTTTTCTGATTCTTATTTCCCTTCTTACCCTTTTTGGGATTGTTTTGATTCATTAAAGACATAATCAAATTTTTTTATGATCACAAAGTTAAGCTTCCTGTTCAGCATAACTGCTTGTTGGTTCACAAACACAGATCAAATTTCTGTCACCAACAGTATTATTCACTCTTGCAACGGAAGGCCAGAATTTATTTTGCCTGACATAATCCAATGGAAATGCAGCCTTTTCACGACTATAACTATGTGACCAGTGGCTGCTCACAACCGATGATTGTGTATGCGGTGCATTCTTCAAAGGATTATCTTTTTTATCTGCCTTACCTTCTTCGATCTCTTTTATTTCCTCCCTGATACTTAGTAAAGCATCACAGAAACGATCCAGTTCAGCTTTGTCTTCGCTTTCTGTTGGCTCGATCATAATGGTGCCCGGCACCGGGAAGCTCATGGTGGGTGCATGAAATCCATAGTCCATCAAACGCTTTGCAACATCTTCGGCTTCTATTCCTGCAGAATTCTTAAATGGTCTTAGGTCAACGATAAATTCATGAGCGCAGGTTCCATTGTGGCCCGTATACAAAATATCAAAGTCGTCCTCCAATCTTGCCTTCATATAGTTAGCATTGAGTATAGCATATTCTGTAGCTTTTCTTACGCCTTCAGCACCTAGCATGCGGATATATGCATAGCTGATCAGGAGAATCGAGGCGCTTCCATAAGGGGCCGCCGAAATTGCACCATGAGACGTGAATCGGGAATCGTGAAAATCTTCCTTTGATGCCTCATGTTTCACCATTGACGAATGAGAGGGTAAGTGAGCGGCCAGATGCTTCTTCACACAGATCGGTCCCATTCCAGGTCCACCGCCACCATGTGGAATGGAAAATGTTTTATGCAAATTCAAATGACAAACATCTGCACCTATAGCAGCCGGAGAGGTCAAACCTGACTGTGCATTCATGTTCGCCCCATCCATGTATACTTGCCCTCCATGCTGGTGAACAATATCGCAGATTAGCTTTATCTCTTCTTCGAAAATGCCATAAGTACTCGGGTAAGTGGTCATCGTGCCTGCAAGATTTACGCTATGTTGCTCCGCTTTTGCTTTAAAATCTTTTACATCAATGTATCCATTTTCAAGTGATTTCACTACGACGACTTTCATCCCAGCCATCACGGCAGAGGCAGGGTTAGTGCCATGAGCAGAAATTGGGATCAGCATCACATTCCTGTTGGCATCACCATTTGCCAAATGAAAATTCCGAATTGTTAGCAGGCCCGCAAATTCTCCCTGTGCCCCGCTATTCGGCTGCAGGCTACACGCATCAAAGCCTGTGATCGCATTCAAATAATCAGATAATTCCTCAAGGATCTGTTCGTATCCCTTTGCCTGCCCGGCAGGAACGAAAGGATGTACGCTGTTCCAGTGGCTCCAGCTTAAGGGAATCATCTCACTGGCTGCATTCAATTTCATTGTACAGCTTCCAAGAGAGATCATTGACGTATTGAGAGAAATATCTTTATTCTCGAGCTGTTTGATGTACCGCATCATCTGCGTCTCGCTGTGATGGGTGTTAAAAACCGGGTGGGTCAAGAAAGGAGAAGTTCGAACCGCGAATGAAGGTATATGCTCCAATTCATCATCTTCATTTATGGAAAACGCAACCGGGTCAACATCATTTTCAAAACAATTGATGAGATCGTAAAGATCGTCCAATACAACAGTTTCATCCAGTGAAATGCCGATGTGTGCATCGTCAATATACCGCAAGTTGATCCCCTGACGTTCTGCCTTTTCTTTGAAGGGTTGTATGTCTTTAACCTTCACAACAATTGTATCAAAGAAATTTCCCGTCGCCAGTTCAAAACCCCTTTCCTGAATCCCATCCGCGACGATCTGTGTAAGCAGGGCTACACGCTTTGCAATATTTTTTAGTCCCTGCGGACCATGAAATACACTGTACATAGCTGCCATATTTGCCAGCAATGCCTGCGCTGTACAAATATTTGAAGTAGCCTTCTCCCTTTTGATATGCTGCTCTCTTGTCTGCAATGCCATACGAAGCGCCCGGTTATTTTCTGCATCAACGCTCACACCGATAATCCGTCCGGGCATAGCTCTTTTAAAATCTTCTTTTGCGGAAAAGAATGCAGCGTGAGGTCCGCCATAACCAAGAGGCACACCAAATCGCTGCGCAGACCCAACGGCTACATCAGCACCTAGTTCACCCGGTGGCGTTAAAAGGGTCAGCGCCAGAAGATCCGTTGCCATCGCCACATAACCACCTTCGTTATGAACTGCATTAATGAAATCACGATAATCTTCGATCGAACCAAGATTGTTGGGATATTGGACAATGGCACCAAAAAATGTATTGTCGATCTTTGTGTTTTTGTGATCACCAAAAACGATCCTGATCCCAAGCGGTGTTGCTCTTGTTACAATGACATCTTTTGTTTGAGGGAATATCTCATTATCAACAAAGAATTTTGAAGATTTTATTTCATCCGTTTTATTCACCTGGTGAAAGAACATATTCATCGCTTCAGCTGCGGCCGTTGCCTCGTCAAGCAAAGAAGCATTAGCAATCGGCAAGCCAGTGAGATCACTCACCATTGTTTGAAAGTTCAGCAGGCTTTCCAAACGTCCTTGTGAAATTTCTGCCTGGTAGGGTGTGTATTGTGTATACCATCCCGGGTTCTCAAAAACATTCCGGAGAATGACTGAAGGAACGATAGTTCCATAATATCCCTGGCCAATATAAGTCCGGAAAGTTTTGTTATGAAGGGAGATGTTTTTCAATTCAGAAAGTAGATCGGCTTCACCAATGGCCTCCGGTAGATCTAAATTTGAACGGGTACGGATGGAAGACGGAATTGTTTTATCAATAAGTTCTTCAAGTGTGCTTACACCGATCGTTTTCAACATTTGGGATTCCTGCCCTACGGTACCAATATGCCGGGATACGAATTCATTGGATTGCTGCTCAAATAGATTCATTGTTGTTTTTGAAATGATTTTGATCAAGGAAAAGCGCAAAGTTACGGGCTGAAAGGGAGAAAATTTATAGGCGATCCGGGCGAGTGGAAAGCGTGGATAAATTTCGTCAAACGTCAAACATGAGACGAGCAGGCAATTGGCAGTCAACAGTCACTACCCCGTTGCACTCATTACTGATTACTCATTACTCATTAATGATCACTCATTACCGAAAAGGCCACTTGCTTTTCAGTCTCATCAATCACTTCCGGTTCGCCATTCTCAATTTGGCGAAGCTCCTTGCTGGTTTTGCGACTTCCGTCGTGACTCCAGCCGGGGGGACCAAAAACGTAAAAGAGTTTCTCCTTCCAGCCAATATCCTTTCGCAAAAGATCTTTTCCAAGACTGCCCCATTCATGAAAAACAATGCTAACGGGGGTCTCTTTTTCTATTGGCCTGGTCAGACCATATTTTAATGGCTGATATTCGTCAGCCGGAAGTTCCGGTTGGAATGTTCCGAACACCTTGTCCCAGACGATCAGGAACATACCCATGTTCATATCGAGATACCTGGGATTAGAGGCATGGTGCACGCGGTGATGCGACGGAGTCACAAGAACATATTCGAGCCATCCCATTTTATTGATCAGTTCAGTATGGACAAATATTCCCCATATCTGTGTGGCCGAATAGATGAAAACAATATCAAGAGGTTTGAAGCCAAGTAAAACAAGCGGGATAAAATAAATAAAACGGTACAGTGGTTGAAACACAGAAGAACGGAACCCAACCGAAAAATTGAGTTGTTGTGAAGAATGATGAGTGACATGTATTGCCCAGAACAATCGGATCTCATGGTCAAAGCGGTGCAGCCAGTAATAGAGAAAATCCTCCAACACCAGCAACATGATCCAATAGATAATGACATTGGTAAATGAAAATAACTGGTAGCGGGAAAAATAAGTCAGCACAAACAAATAAGCGCCGCGGACAAAAAGATCGAGGCATGCATTCAACAACATGAGATAAACATTGGCAGCCGTATCTTTCCATGTATACGCCTTTCTATGACCGTAATTACTTAAAAGCAATTCAAGCCCAATGATAATAATGTATAATGGAGTGGAAACAAATATCAGCAGTTGTTCGTAAATGGCTTGCATATTAAATAGTAAAAATAAGGCAGCTTTTCAAATGTTATGTATCTTGCCCGGTCTTCCATTGTTAAAACTTTATGAACAAAGATTTGTTGTCCAACTGGGAGAAAAAATCCTCTGACCGGCAGAAAGTTTATAAACAATACCTGCAAAAAGCCAATAAAAATGAGGTATTGAACCAATTACCGGGTCTTCATGAAGCAGCCTTTTCGAAAATTGACTGCCTGCAATGCGCCAATTGCTGCAAAAATTACTCACCCCGCTTTAAAACACCGGATATCAAACGGATCAGCAAGCATTTGAAAATGCGGGAAAGTGACTTTATTGAAAGTTATTTAAAGGTGGATGAAGACGGAGACTTCGTAGTAAGATCGACTCCTTGCCCGTTCTTAGGGGAAGATAATTTTTGCGGTATCTATGAACAACGGCCCTCCGATTGCCAGCGATTTCCTTATACAGACGAAGATGTCTTTTTCAAGCGCCAACAGTTGACGTTAAAGAATTCGACATTCTGCCCGATCACTTATTATGTATTGGAAAAATTAATAGAGGCTGAAAAACAGAAAGCCTGATCATTTCAAGGTTAACTCCTCATAGGCGGCCTGTAAAGGTCTTTGCAATCCATCTCCTTTCCACTGTGTTTCAAATGGCAGTTCAGTGGTTTTTAAAACCTCATCTTTTGTTTTGCCTGCCTTGATCTCCCCGTCAACAAAATTCAACATCTTACCCAGGTATTCCCCAAATGCCTTAAGGTCATCCTTGGTCCCGGTCACTTCGTAACCATCGGCTGCGTGGCCAAAGACAAAAATGGTGTCACTACCATATTGGGCTGTCGTCTTGTCCAAAACGGAGATCCAGCTCTTTATGCTCGCCCCCGCACTTCTGTCAACAAAAGGATGGCGGCGATTAAACATAAGATCACCCATGTGAACGATATTGGCATGTTCAAAATGAATGATCGCATCTCCATCGGTATGGCCGGTGCCATGGTATTGAAGACAGATGTTTTCTTTGCCGGTCTTTTTACACCAGGTTTCGCCAAAAGTTTGATCGGGATATAGTTGTTTATCTTCTGTCTTTTGAGCCACGGCCACATTCTTTTGATTCTTTAAAGAGTTTTCATGAGCCAGCACGTGATTGACAATTCCCTTGAAAGAAATATTACCCGCTGTATGGTCGCCATGATGATGTGTGTTGATGAGAAGTTCAAAAGGCTTATCGCTTTGTTTCTTCAGCTCATCGATGAGGTGTTGCGATTGCTCGGGAAATTGTGAATCCACTACAACAATTCCTTTTTTGGAAAGCAGGAAAGCGATAGTCCCTCCCTTCTCTGTAAAAACACCAATATCGTTTCTAAGCATTTTAATTTTCCAGGGCTCATCGAACAGAGTTGCAAAGATTTTTTGTTGTGCAAGGGTCAACGCTCCAAAGGTTAACGCAGACGAACGGAGAAAGTTTCGACGGTTCATAATATTAGTTTATGGTTTGTAGTTTTTGATCAGTTAATTTACGTATCGAACTTCGTGCATCTATTTATCTTTCGTTGCGGCGCTCCGAAGGAGCCCCTTCGGCACCCGTCCAAGTTCTTATCGCTACGCAGCAGGCTTTTTTTATCCCTTGAATAGATGCCATTATTCCTCAAAACTTTCCTTGGATATTTCCGACACTTTAAAAAGCTCCTGAAAATCTGATAATCGCTCTTGTTCAATATCTCAATACTCTAATTTACGCAAACTAGGTGCTTTGAACCAGGTAATAATTACGACCAGTAGGGTCATACATCCTCCAAATACAACAGATGGCACGTTGCCTAATAAGTGAGCAGCAAGCCCGCTTTCAAATTGCCCTAATTCATTACTTGAATTAATGAACATACTGTTTACACTCAATACCCGTCCGCGCATGTGGTCAGGTGTTTTTAGTTGAGTGATCGTTCCGCGTACTACCACGCTCACTCCGTCAAGCATTCCCGCGATCATTAATGCAAAAAATGAGACCAGGTAAATTTTTGACAAACCAAAAATAATAATGCAAATACCGAAGCCAGCGACCACTAACAATAATTTTTTCCCCTGTTGCCTCTGAAATGGAAATATGGTCAGCAATATCACAATGCAAATAGACCCCATATCTGACGCTGCATTGAGCCATCCATAGCCTATCGCCCCAACGTGCAAAATAGTTCTTGCATAAACCGGGACCATGGCCACGGCGCCACCAAATAAAACGGCAAACAGATCAAGCGAAATGGCTCCCAATAATTCTTTCGTCCTAAAAACAAATCTCAATCCTTCTTTCACACTCTCCCATGTTCTCTTCTCTCCTCTTTCGTTCAACGGAGGCTTTGGTTTAAGCCCCGATAACAATATCAAGAAAGCAGCGAAGATGGCCATGACGACGGCCACCAATGCACCTGTGATCCCAAAATAGGCGATCAGTAAGCCGCCCAGTGCATGACCCGTGACGGAAGCGGAAAGCCAGGCACCCTGGTTCCACGTAGTTGCATTTTGCAAAACATTCTTTGGAACGATCTGGGCAAGCATCACATTAAATACAGGGCCGGTGAAGGAGCGAATGATGCCGGTGCAAAAAATAACAGCGTAAATGCAAATGGCTATTGAATGATTACTTAAATGCTCTTTTGTAAACCCGGCAGACAATAACAACAATGTACTGGCGGCTGCAAAATAGAACAGCACGCCCCGTAAAAGCATCCACCTTTTCTCGCTTATATCAATGACATGTCCTGCGTACAAGGCAAATGAAACGGCGGGAATTACCTCCGACAAACCGACCAGCCCGATGGCAAATGCGGCGTTTGTTAACTGGTATATCCACCAGCCAACCAAAGTGGTCATCATGCGCAAGGCTATGATAAAGACAAACCTTCCAACGACTAAGTTTTTGAATTCTTTGATCCGGACTGCTGCGAATGGAGAACCACGATTTACAGGATTATTCATGGATTAAAAAGGAAATTAGCACTTCAGCTTCTATCATGAAATTTTCAGTTGCATGAAGGACCAAAATTAATTAAAGGATCTTCTCCATTTTCAAGTATGCTTTTTTCGTTTTACCATTTCTCAAAAACTTTAAAATCCATTTAATTGAGGTTCTCTACGGTAATGCAAAATAATGTTGTCCTTCATCATAATCCTGTTCCAGCGCATCTGTGATGATCTTTAGATGCTTCTCATTTCCCAAAAAATCAGCATGTGAAGCATCAACAAAAATAGTTTTGACGTTATGCTGTTTAATATAATGAGTATACGTTTCCTGTATACTAAATAAATATTGATCGGGAATATTCTGCTCGTAGGGGCGATTACGTTTTTTAATATTTGCCTGGAGTTTGGAAACAGGAGCATGCAGGTAGATCAGGATGTCGGGTTCTATCAGCTGCTGGTGAATGATCTCAAATAACCGTTGATACAAACGAAACTCGTCATCGGGCAAAGTGACCTTGGCAAACAAAAGACATTTGGTAAAAAGATAATCACAGACAGTAATATTCTGGAAAAGATCTTTTTGCTGTATTAGCTCTTTTAGTTGCTTAAACCGTTCAGCCATGAAAAAAAGCTCCAGTGGGAATGCAAATTGCGTTTGGTTTTCATAAAATTTAGGGAGAAATGGATTGTCGGCAAACTCTTCCAGCACAAGCCTGGCATTATAATGACGGGCAAGCAAATGAGCCAGCGTGGTTTTTCCCGCTCCAATATTCCCCTCGATTGTAATAAAATGATAATTCATGTGGGCGCTAACGGTGTTTGGATGTTAGTCATCAGTTAGTGGCGGCAGTCAGAAGACACAAAATAAATTTAAATGACCAACAAAAAATTTTTATTTAGGCACGTGTGGAAAAAATAAGGATGTCTCACGCCTGCTCAGCTACGTATCTTCTTACTTCCAATTTATCCGGGCACTCGTTCAACAATTGGCCGATTGTTTTTTTAAAAACAGGATGTTGAAGATCGCGGGCGATCTCAGCAAGTGGGGTCAATGCAAAACGCCGGTTTTGCATTTCGGGGTGAGGGATCTTCAAAAAAGGAAGATCATATTGTTCATCATTGAATAATAAAATGTCGATATCGATGACACGAGGACCATATTTTTCTTTGCGTTCGCGGCCCATAAACTTTTCTATTTCCAATACCTGGCTCATCAGCTGCTCAGCACTCAAGCTGGTTCGTATTTCGAGAGCCTGGTTAAGAAATGACGGCTGATCCGTTTTGCCCCATGCTGCTGTTTCATATAAAGAAGATGACCTGATAACGGCCCCACCGTATTGTTCTATGTATCCTATTGCTATTGTAAAATTCTTTTCCCTGTTCCCCAGGTTACCACCAATCAGTAAATAAGCCTCATTCATAAGATCAAACGTAAGCGAAAAATATCAAACCGTATAACTGATCGCAAGATACTGGTTCAACCGGGCTCGCAGCGCACAGAATTTCACGGATACCACTGTTAATAATTCTTCCGCATTTGTGTAATCAGTGAGAAATTTTGGCC
>Ga0207689_10004400_pt1 | contig 12805 bp, 10 predicted proteins | sample KBSMisM52_FD_184312 | JGI IMG/M metagenome (GOLD analysis project Ga0207689, IMG submission 184312) | Miscanthus rhizosphere microbial communities from Kellogg Biological Station, Michigan, USA - KBS Miscanthus M5-2 (SPAdes) (version 2) | ecosystem: Host-associated > Plants > Roots >... | reverse complement strand
GTTGAAGTAGCGCAACGCGACGTATGGCAGACCGTACATGTCGTTGAACGATCGCAGCAGCCATTCGAGCATCACCTTCGACGCGCCGTACCACGTGCGGTTGCCGTACGGATGATGCGACTCAGTGGTGGGGAACTCCTCCGCCATCCCGTAGATCGAGGCGGTTGAGGCCGTGACCACTTTCTTCACACCACTCGCCTGCGCAGCTTCGACGACGTTGAACGCGCCGGCGCACATCACCTCGAACGCCAGCCTCGGCTCCGCCGCACACGCGGTGATGCGCAGTGCCGCCATGTGGATCACCGCGTCTGCGCCGGCGACGACCCGCGCGACCGCCGCGCGATCGCGGATGTCGCCTTCGACGATGGACACACGAGGATCCCGGAGCGCCTGCTCGATGTTGGCCCTGGTGCCACGCGAGAAATCGTCGAAGATCACGATCGATGTCGGTGTGTGGTCCGCGAGCAGCCGATCGACGGTGGTCGAGCCGATGAGACCCGCTCCACCTGTCACGACAATCCTCGATTGATCGATCTTCACTTGTTGTCCCTGGCTGGTTCGTCACGACGCCGGATGAGGCGCGCCGGAACCCCGGCGACGATCGTGAACGGCTCGACGTCAGTCGTCACGACGGAACCGGCTCCCACGATGGCGCCTCGACCGATCGTGACGCCTGGCAGGATGACGGCGTTGACGCCGATGTCCGCCCAGGCGGAGATGCGCACCGGCTTGATTTCGAGATCCGTCTGAATGATCGGCACGTCAATCGGAATTCCGGTATGGGTCGAGCCGAGCACCTTCGCGCCTGGTCCCCAACCGACGTACTCCTCGATGACCAGATCGCGTGCGTCGAAGTAACTCTGCGGGCCGATCCACGCGTGGTCGCCGATCACGCATCGACCGTCGAAGCGTCCCTGGATGAACGCTTGCTCACCAATGAACACGCCGTCGCCAATCTCGAATGTCTCCGGGTGGGTAACGAGCGCGCCGCGTCCGATTCGCACGCCATGGCCGAAGCGCCGCGTGAGCGCGCGCCACACGGCACGCCGCATCCGGATGTCGTGCTCACTCAGGCCGCAGGCGTATCGCGCCGCGAGATCGAGCAGGTCGGCGCGCGAGTGATCCTTTCGCAGCCCGTCGGCGAGCGTGAGGTCGTCCTGGGAATCAGGCGTGACCTCCCGACGTCCATGAACGGCTGGAACGACCCGCGACCCTTCTGTCTGTTCCATCACGCTGGCATCATCGTGCGTCGATCGTCAGCCTCGAGCAGGCGCCGGCACACTGGCGCGGCAGATACCCGCAATCATCTCGATCTGCTCGTTGGTCAGCTCAGGGTAGATCGGCAGCGACAACACGTCGCCGGCGGCACGCTCGCTGACAGGAAAGTCTCCCGCGGAGTATCCGAGGTCGCGATATGCAGGCTGCAGGTGGACGGGAATCGGGTAGTGCACGCCAGTCTGAACGCCGGCCTCGGTCAACCGGGCCCTGAGTCCGTCACGATCGGAGGCGCGTACGACATAGACGTGATACACGTGCCGAACGCCCGGGCGTTCCACGGGCGGGACGATCCCCGTGTCCTGCAACGCGCGTGCGTAAGTGTTCGCGCGCGTGCGACGTGCCTCGGTCCACGACTCGAGGTGTTTGAGCTTCACCCCGAGCACCGCGCCCTGGATGCCGTCCATCCGGTAGTTGAAGCCACGGTACTTGTGCTCGTACCGCGTCTCCTCTCCCCACGCACGCAGCAATCGAATCTTCGACGCAAGCGCCGGATCGTCGGTCACGACAGCACCGCCCTCACCGTACGCGCCGAGGTTCTTGCCCGGATAGAAGCTGAAACACCCAAGCCGTCCCATCGACCCGCAACGCCGGCCGTGGTACTCGGACCCGTGTGACTGGCACGCGTCCTCGATCACGGGGATGCCGTGCTTCTCTGCGATGGCGAGAATCGGGTCCATGTCCGCAGGCTGGCCGTAGAGGTGGACCGGCATGATCGCCTTGGTGCGCGGCGTGATCGCGGCCTCGAGCTTCGCTGGATCCATCGTCCAGTAGTCGGGCTCTACATCTACGAGCACGGGCTTAGCACCCGCGTACTCGATCGCCGACACGGTGGCGACGAACGTGAACGGGACGGTGATGACTTCGTCCCCCGGGCGCACACCGACAGTGAGCAGCGCCAGATGAAGCGCGCTCGTACCGCTGTTCACGCCGATGGCGTCCTTCGTTTGGCAGAACGCTGCGAAGTCACGCTCGAATGCGGAGACAGCGGGGCCAAGGATGTACTGCGATTCGTCGAGCACGTGCTGAATGGCTCGATCGATTTCCGGTTTGATCGACCGGTACTGCGCTTTGAGATCGACGAAAGGAATCATGTGGTCACTGGACTCTTGAGACTGACGAGGCGCCCGCGCTCCGCCATCGATTCGTTGGCGGCCTCGAGCAGGCGCACGACACGAAGTCCGGCCTCGCCGTCCGTGATCGGGCGGCTGCCGGCGTTGATGCACTCGGCGAAATGTGCGGCCTCGACGCTGAGCGCCTCGGTCATGGCGACCTTCGGCGCCCACATGTCGCCGGTCCGATATCCGACGAGCATCTGATAGACATTCTCGGGACTCGGGTTCAGCGAGATGCCCTTGTCGTACACCTTGAGCTTCTCGCTTGCCTCGAGATCGTCGAACACCACCATGCGCCGGCTTCCACCGAGCAGCGTGCGCCGCACTTTCACGGGCGCCAGCCAGTTCACATGGATGTGCCCAATCAGCGGACCCTCGAAAAACATCGTCATATACGCGATGTTCTCGGGCTCGGTCGGCACATGAGCCAGCCCCGTCGCCGAGACCGCCACCGGCTGCCGGTTCAACACGTAATCCATGATCGAGAGGTCGTGGACTGCCAGATCCCACAACACGTTGACGTCGTGCTGAAACAGGCCGAGGTTGATGCGAACCGAGTCGTAGTAGTAGATGTCGCCCAGCTCACCCTTCGCGACGAGGTCGTGCATCGTCCGGACTGCGCTTGTGTAGACGAACGTGTGGTCGACCATCAGCACGACGCGGCGCCGGGCGGCCTCGTCAATCATTTGCGACGCCTGTTCCGACGATGAGGCAATCGGCTTCTCGACGAGGACGTGCTTGCCCTCGCGAATCGCCAGCATGGCGAGATCGAAGTGGTACTCGACAGGGGTCGCGACGACCACCGCATCAACGGTGGAATCCTTGATCAGTGCCGACGGATCAGACGTCGTGAGAATGCCGGGGTAGCGCCGCTCCGCCGCCGCCAGCCGCTCCGGTCGGAGATCGCAAACGGCCGTGATCCTGGTGGAGGAACAGTCGGCGAAATTCCTGACGAGATTCGGGCCCCAGTACCCGTATCCGATGACACCGACGCGAATCATGCCCGTCGCTCCTGTCCGAGACTGCGCAAGACGACGCGCGCGGGCACGCCGACAACGGTTTCGCCTGGCGCGACATCGCGCGTGACGACGGCGCCGGCGCCCACCATCGCCTTTTCGCCGATCGTGATGCCGCAGAGAATCGTCGCCCCGCTGCCGATCGACGCGCCGCGGCACACGCGAGTGGGCACGACCACCCAATCGGCTTCGGTCTGCAACTCGCCGCCGGACGTCGCCCGCGGATGTGGGTCGTTGATGAACATGACACCGTGACCGACGAACACTTCATCCTCGATCGTGACGCCCTCGCAGATGAAGGTGTGCGACGAAATCTTGCAGCGGCTGCCGACGTGCGCGTTCTTCTGAATCTCGACGAACGAGCCGATCTTGGTGTCGTCGCCTACACGACATCCATAGAGGTTGACGAGGTCCGGATGGAAGATGGCCACCCGTTCGCCGAGGACGACGCTGGATGCAATCGGCATTATTGATAGCCGCTGTCGCGCGCGGTCGCCCACGACGAGCGCGCCGTTTCTCCCACCCCGGCGATGAGACGCGCTTTGGTCGCTTCGTCCACGCCGAACTGCACTTGATAGAGGAAGCGTTCGACGTTCTCAGGTGCGTTCGAGGGGATCGACGCGCCGTGCGCGCCGGTCGAGTTCAGAAAGACGACCGCAGTATTGCGGAGTGCCGGAACGTCCTTCACCAGCTCGCACTCGGACCGATCGACCCAGAGCGGCGAGCTGTGGGTCACCTCAGGTTCACGCCGCAGCCGGTACAACTGCGTGCCGTAGACCTGGTGCTCGGATGTCTGCGGCAGGTAGACGAGACATGTGAGGAATGCCCAGCGCGGATCGCGGTGGGGCTTGATGACGTAGCCCGGACGGCGCAGCAGCAGACGGGAGTTCGACACGCGGAGCGTGATGCCGGCCTCGGACATCGATCCAAGCTCAGGCCAATGCGTTCGCAGGAAGTCATCGAGCGCGGGGCGGAACTTGTCCGTCATCGCCGTCACCATTGCCTCAGCGATGACCTTGTGGAAGAACGTGTTCCACATCACGCGACTGTATTCCGGCGCGAACACGAACGGGACTTCCAACTCCTGCCGCGTCATGTCTTCCGTCTTGAAGAACGCAGTCGAGGGCAGGGCCCGAATCAGCTCTGTGCTGACATCGTCCGGCAGGAGGTTGTTGATGACGATATGCGGAAACGGATCGAGCTCGAGCTGGGCCCGTGCCACGGCCGCCGCGGCGTGCGCGGCCATTGCCTCTCCGTTTCCCAGCTTTGTGCGAAGCGCCGCCAGTAAATCCGTTTGACGCGCGTCTTTCGTATACACCGTCACACATCGCCGGACTTGCGCCTCCAGCTCCGGGATGGCGTCGAGCACCTTCTGCTGGCGGTTCAGCGTTTCTTCCAGCTGTTCGAGCTGACGCGAAATCGTCCTCAGCTGACGCGTCATCTCCTTCTGGTCTTCGCGCACCTTCTCACCGAGACTTCGCAGCTGCGGTACCGAGTCCACGGTGCGGACGATTCGAAGAGGATTCAGACGCTCGAAGATCGACATATATGGGCTACGTCAGGCAGGGCCACTCGTGCTCACCAAAGCGCCGCACGACGGATGCGTCCTTTCTGAGAAACACCTGATAGCGCCGGCCGTTGTCTTCGATCGCGCCTACGAGGTCGTAATCACGATGCACGTAGTCGACCACTTCCGGGTAAAGCATTCGCGTGTAGGTGTCGAGCTCTCCGTTCGCGTAGACGAGCGGCGGAGCGTAACGCTGGATCTTCTCGAGCGTGAGCCGCTGCTCCTGCTCGATGTTCTGGTATCCGGAGTCGTAGAACAGATGCCGTGCCGCCATGAGTCGATCGGCATGGTAGTAAATCTCGGGGGCGAACCAAAGGACCAGCAAACGCTGCGACGAGGGCAGGCACTGTGACGCGAATTGCGCCAGCTGGAGTTCGACCGGCTTCGATCGTCCGTTCCAGTAGGCCAGCGCCGGCTCCGTAAACAACCGGTCGTGGACTTCGCGCCACGCGCCTTCCATACGTGACTGCGAACGCCCCTCGCCGGCCAGCCAGGCCACGCGAGTCCCGAACTCGCCGGCCACCGCGACAGTCTTGACGGTCAGTAGCGCAACGATCACCGCTGCAACCGCGAGGGCGGCGCGCATCACACCGCGCGATGCGAACGCCGTCCGCATGAGTGCGGCAACGCAGCAACCGAACAGAATCGCGGGAATCACCACGTCGTCGACGGCCCGCACCTCGTACGGTGATCGCATCAAGCCAAAAGCAGTGACAACCCCGAAGAGCCCGAATCCAATGAGTCGCGCGGCCGTCGCCCTCGGTCGCAGATACCGATGCAACCAGGGGATGGCGGTTGCGATCACGATGAGCGGCAAGACGTAGAAGAGTGCAGCAGTCGCCTCGCCGGCATTTCCGTGCTCGTTCACGCCAGCGAACAGCCTGAAACGAAGCCACCAATGAGAGAAGCGCAGGCGCTGCCAGAGCGGATACGTCGACCACGAAAGCTTCGACCGGCTGCGATCGATCCCGTTGGTATCCGCCACGATCGGCTCGTTGATCAGCGCACGCACGGCGCCCGCGGATTGATCCGACACGCGGACCACCTGCGCCTGCGGACCGTCATCCGACACCGGCGTGAGCCCGTATTTCGCCAGCAGGTCAGCGCGCGCCTCGGTCGAACTCTCGTCGGTCCATCGCAGACTGACGACCGGGGCAAACTCCTCGGGCCCATCCAGGCGAATGACGTCGCTCACACGACGGATCGGCCACTTCGGCCAGGTGTGCGAGCTGGTCCCGGTGTGCTGCGTGTTGGCGATGGCTGCGCCATCACGAGCGTACGAGACGATGCCAATCGTGGACGCCGCCAGGATCAGCATCGGCGAGACGGCGAGCATTGACACCACGGCCGCCTGCGCGAGCCTGATCGTTGCCAGCCGACTGAAGCCATGGGCGCTGGCCATGGCCAGCGCCACGCCGATGGCGATGTAGACACCATGGTCAGTACGCCAGTAGAACGCGGCCGCCACCCACGCACCGAGCATCAGCGCCTTCCGCCGTGTCGGCTCCTTCACGTAGCTCCACCACAGCGTCGCAGCGACGGCGTACACGAGCACCTTTGGATAGGAATAGCCACGCACGCTGGCGACCATGAGGAGAATTGCCGACAGCACTGCGGCAGCGGCCGACCCGGTCAGCGAGCGAACCAGTCTGAAGACGAGGTACGTGCTCACCGCGAGGGCGACGCCGACGATGACGGCCTCAGACAACAGGCGCTGGCCGAGCAGAAGCTGTGCGAGGGCGCTCGCGCCGTACATGAATGGACCGTAGAGATCGAAGAAGTCCCGGTAGGGCCAGTCACCTGCGAGGATCTGATTCGCGATCACCAGGTGCATGAAGTCGTCATTCGTCGGCGCGCTCGCGATGACGGCCTGGTGGATGCCCGCAAGCGTGGCCAGCGTCAAACCGAGCGCACGGCTCGACCTCACGCGCGGCGTGGTCGCCCTCGTCGATGTGACGATCGGTCGAACGATCACCGGAACCTTGCTCATGGAGCGAATGAACCGGTGAGGAGAACGCTGGCGTGTCAGCACGTCACGAATGCGTTTCGGTTACTTCGGATCCATGCTCACGATGGATGGACTGCGCGAACTCTTCGATGGCCTCCACCATGAATGGCGTCGCCGGGCGATCGATCCCGCGCGGCCGCAGGAACTGCTCGATGAAGACCCGGATCGCGCGGGGATCGTAGTCGCCGCTGACTGCGGCCACCAGCTGACGCCGGTGCGTGTCGAAGTCGGGCGCCACATCGACGAAGCCGCCGTGCTCCTTCAGCAGATAGGAGAAGTGCAGCGTGCCCTGCTGACCCTCCTCGAACTCCGGCGCCAGGATCGTCAGGACCGGGCGGCCGAGAATGCCGGCCTCGAGTTGCGCGCTCGTATTCAGCCCGACGACGGCCGCGCCGTGAAACACGGTATCGAACAGCGTTGGATCGGCATTCATCGCCTGCGGCAAGGCCACCGTGACGCGCGCATCGGGAACGTTGAACCCTTTCCATGGCTTCTGCTGCCGGGGATGCGGCCGGATCAGGATGTTGCACGAGCGTAACGATGGCTCACGCCGCACTTCATCGATCCAGCGGCGCACGAAGTCCACCTCGCCTCCGGCGACGAACTCGGACGAGCACAGATAGACGACGATCGGCTGGCGCGCGTCGAGCCCGTGAATGGCGCAGAACTGCTCACGTGTCGTCTCGGGCGTCATCGCGAAGAACTCGTCGAACCGCGGTGCACCGGTCACGGCGATGCGCTCGGGCGATACGCCGTGCATCTCGACCGCCTCTGTCCGCTGCCGTTCGTTCCACACGATCACGCCGTCGGGCTGAACGTGGATCAGTCCCTTCGTCGAGAGGTTGTCCCAGCTGAAGACGGGATAGACCACCGGGATGTGAAGCGCCTTGGCGCTTTTCACGAAGTCCGCCTGGTACGATCCCAGGTTCACGAGCGGCGAGACAAGCAGCAGATCGGGTTGCTCTGCCTTCAGGAACTCCTCGAGAACAGTCGCGCTCGGGATCGTGCGCTCCATCAACGCCAGCAGCTTGTCGAGATTCTTGACTCCCTGTTTCCCGAATCCTCTCAGCATCTGACCGACCTCGTCGTCGACCAGCCGGGCATCACACTTGGGACAGCGATGCACGAGGTGCGCGCGCTCGTCGTGCGTGACGGCCTTGACTGCCGTGCGAAGCGCACGCGCTCGAAGCTTGCTCGCGGACTTGAAACGCCGGTCGAGAAAGCGAACGTAGTCGCGCAGCGCCCGCAACTCGTGGATCGGAGTTGCCCATTCATCGCCACGGCGGCCCGGGCTCGTCATGAATGCAATCCGCGGGTGCGCAACCAATGCGGCCGGTGGTGGAATCTCCGGGCTGCGATGCGTCGCGATGCGGACGGTGTGACCGCGGTCCGCCAATGCGAGCAGCACGCTCTCGAAGTGCCGCAGCAGCGTCGTCAGCGTGACGTGAAACAGGATGCGCATCGGCGCCCCCTTCATCGTCCACCCCGCGTCGCTGAATGGAGCCATCGGCGAACGACCGATGGTTTCTCCAGCGCCATGTCGGTAATCGCATTGGCCAGGATGGGCGTCGCCGGCCGATCCCAGCCTTCGGGCCTGATGAAGCGCTCGACCGCGCGGCGAATCTCGTCGACGTCGTAGCCACCGGTCACTGCGCGCGCGAGGTGTGCCGTGTGCTCGGCGAGATCGTTGGCAAGCTCGACGAAGCCACCTTCCTCACGCAGCAGGTAGCGGAAATGCAGCGTGCCTTGCTGACCCTTCTCGAAGCCGGGCGCGAGCAACGTCAGCACGGGCTTGCCGAGGATCCCCGCCTCGATCTGCGCGCTCGTATTGAGACCAACCACCGCGGCGCTGTGATAGAGCGCGTCGTACAGCGACTGATCGGCATTGAGGACGCGCGACAGTGACAAACCGACGCGGCCATGCCGAGCCAGATCGACTTCGCTCCACTGACGAACCGAACGCGGATGCGGCCGGACGATGACGTTGCACGACGTCAGCCGGGGATCCGTTCGAATCTCCTCAATCCACTGCTCGACAAACGCCACTTCATGGCCGGCAACGAATTCCGATGAGCACAGGTACGTGACGATCGGCGCGGCCGCATCGAGATTGAGCGACCGGCAGTACGCGGCGCGATCGACTGAGGGACGCAACTCCATGAAGGAATCGAATCGCGGTGCGCCGGTGACGACCACCTTCTCGGGCGGGATGCCGTAGTACTCCGTCGCCTCCCGCTTCTGCACCGCGTTCCAGACGAAGATGCGATCTGGCTCGACGTGAATCACACCCTTGGTCGTCAGGTTGTCCCAGCTGAACACCGGAAAGCCAACGGGGATCCCGAGCGCCTTCGCGCTCTTCACCCAGTCGGACTGCTCTGAACCAAAGCGAACGAGCGGACTCACGAGGACGACGTCTGGCGCTTCCTCCTGGAGGAAGTGCTCGCGGCCCGGGTCGCTCGGGATGGCGTCTTCGACCAATCGCGCGAGGTTGTGGAGACGCTGCGCGGCGGCGTCGCCAAGCGATGGCCGCAGATTTCCGAAGTCGCCGTCCACGAACTTGGTGTTGCACGTCGGACATCGCGCGGTGAGATGACGGGTCTTGTCGCCGGTCATCGCCTGCGCGACCGCCCGAAACGCGCGGCTCCTCAGCTTCTCGGCTTCGAAGAACGGGCTCTCGAGGTAGTGACCGCAGTCCACCAGCGTGCGAAAGTCGGTGGCGGCGTCCTTCCACGCGTCCTCGCGAACCTCGGGACAGATGCGCGTGGCGATCCGCGGGTGCGAGGTCACCGCCTGCGGCAGCGGGAAATCGTTGGACTTCCCCGGAGTCGCGATCGTGACATCGTGTCCGGCGTCTGCCAGCGCAAGCACGACGCTGTCGAAGTGCCGGAGGATGTTGGTCCGCGGAAGTTGGAAGAGGATTCTCACACGACGCCCGTAGTGTCCGGCTTCAGCTGGACAGCATCGGCCTCATGCGTCGCAGCCAACGCTTCGATCGCGTCGGCCACACGAGGAGCCACCGGCATATCGAGCCCGTGCGGCCGCACGAAGCGCTGCACGAACGCGGCGATTGCGTCGCGTCCATACGTGCCCGCAAGCGCGTCCGACAACTGCGCCGCGTGCTGATCGAAGTTCTCAGCCAGCTCGACGTGTCCGCCGCGTGCGCGAAGCAAATAGTGGAAGTGCAGCGTGCCCTGCTGCCCCTTGGCGTTGCTATCGAGAATCGTGAAGACCGGACGCCCCACGATGGCCGCCTCGATCTCGGCGCTGGTGTTGAGCCCGACAATGGCCGCACTGTGATGAACAGTGTCGTACAACACGACATCCGCGTTCTGCATCGGCGAGTTCATCACGACCGCGCGATCGTCGCCGAACGGTCGCGATACCGTCGCCTTCTCACCCACCTTCGGCCAGCGCACATCTGTCGAGCTATCTGCGTGCCAGTTCTTCTCACCAGCCGGATGCGGCCGGATCAGAAGGCCCGCCCCAGCGAGCGCAGGATCGGCGCTGCTTCGAATCGCGGCGATCCAGCGCGTGACAAATGCCTGTTCGGCGGCAGCCACGAACTTCGACGACCCGAGATAGGTGATGATCGGCCGCACCGGGTCGAGTCCCGCAAGCTGACAGAACTCCGCGCGCGTCGATGCCGGCTGCATGTCGAAGAACTCGTCGAACCGCGGCGCGCCGGTGATGACGATGCGATGCTCTGGACACTTGTGGAGCTTGATGGCCTCACGCAGCTGTATGTCGTTCCACACGAGGACGCGGTCGGGCATCTCGTGAATCAGCCCCTTGTTGCTCAAGTTGTCCCAGCTGAACACCAGCATGGCGGACGGAATGCCCAGCGCTCGCGCGCTCTTCACGAAGTCCGCCTGCGTGAAACCGATGCCGACCATCGGTGACAACACGAGCGCATCCGGACGCTGCGCGGTCAGAAACGCATCGATGTCGGAATCGGCAGGAATGGCGGTCTCGAGCTTGGCCAGCAGGACATCGAGTCGCTTCTGATCCGTCTTCGGCACGCGGAGGAGCAACTCACTCCACTCCGGCCCCAGCGTCTCCGCCGAATCGGAGACGGACCCGATCATCTTTTCGAAGGCGCGCTCCCGCAACAGATTCGCCGACGCATATCGAGGATGGAGATACCTGAGGTAGTCGCGGGTACGCCGGACCATCGTCGCCGCGGCGCCCCAATCGTCGCCACGGTTTCGCGGCGCCACCATTGCACGAATGCGCGGTTGGCGCGCCAGCACTCCCCACAACTCGACATCGTCGTCCTGCGACGCCAGGCACACGTCGTGTCCGCGATCGGCGAGCAGACGAACTGCGCGATCGAAATGGCGCACATGCGCCAGGCGGTTCACGACAAATAAAATTCGCATTTCATGTAGCAGGCAGTAAGCAGTAGGCAAGAACGCTGAACGCCTACCGCATACTGCCTACTTGCCTACTGCCTACTTAGTTATCCATTTGATGCGGCGCTGCGACCTCGCCGCCGGCGGACGCACTGCTGTGTTGCACGGCGAACTCGCGAACGGGATCGCCCTTGTATCGATCGAGATCGAACGCGTTGCCGCGCTCGCGCGTGGTGCAGTACTGGATATAGAGGCAGAGACGGAACGAACCGGGCCGGACGCGGCTGCCCATGTGCAGGCAGCGTGAGGTGTCAACCGCGACGCCCGATCCTCCCGATCCCGTGACGCGCACGATCGCATCACTCGCACCGACCGCTGCGATTTCTTCATCGAGATAGCGACCCTGGTGCGGCTTCTCCTGCTGCTGCCGAAGCGTGTTGACGCCGCGGATGATGCGAGCGGTGTCGTCGGCAGGGATAAACGTGAACGGCCCCTCGCCCTCGCCGACGTCGAAGACGTTGATGAAGAACTTGACCTGCGTCAGCCCTTCCGGGTCAACGTGAAACAACTGGCTCGACACCTTGTCGTCACTCGCTCGCGCGATCGAGTACAGCAGGTCCACACGATTGAGGTACGGGATCGTGCCGAGGTAACTCGCCGCCATTCCCATCGCCGCGTCGCTCAACGCGAAATCGACCAGTCGCGGATAGCGGCGGAGGTCGTCGTTGCTCAGGAGGTTGCGAAGGTAATCGCCCTTCATCCGGCGGCCGCCGAGGTGACTATCGGCGCTCGGAGTCGAGTTGTCGTCTCCGACACGTCCACCCTTGTCTTCGAAGACCTGCCGGCACGTGGCGATGACCTCGGGCATGTCGGCAAAGTGATTCGGCGGCATCAGCAGGCAGCCTCGATCGCGCGACATCTCGGCATGCGCCACGCGAGTCGTGAACTCCTTCGCCAGACGGCTTCGTTCGCGTGTTTCACGCGGCGCCGCGACGAAGGCGCTCGCCTTCCACATGGAGACGCCCCATCCGGTCCACCGGCTTCGATACCGAAAGCCTTTCCACGCCTGGCGCCGCCGCTGAATGGCGTGCCGCACGACCTTCGTCGCCTGATGCAGAAGGCGTTCGCCGCGGCGGAGATGACTGCGAACCTTCATCCCCTGGCGCACGACCTTCGTCGATCGGTTGACCACGCCCATGACCACCCTTGCAGGCAAGGATGGTCTGGCCGGGCTCACCACGCCGTGAAGCCTCCGTCCACGCGCAACTCCGCCCCGGTGACATAGGCGGAGGCATCCGAGGCAAGGAACTGCAGCGGGCCGATCAGATCCTGGTAGACCGCCATGCGGCCGAGCGGCACACGGTCGCAGAACTTGCGCTTGAACTGCTCGTCCTGCGCGCCGAGCACACCGCCGGGCGACAAGGTGTTCACGCGAACGCCGTGCTTCCCCCATGTCGTCGCCAGGTACTTCG
>Ga0207689_10004399_pt1 | contig 12808 bp, 8 predicted proteins | sample KBSMisM52_FD_184312 | JGI IMG/M metagenome (GOLD analysis project Ga0207689, IMG submission 184312) | Miscanthus rhizosphere microbial communities from Kellogg Biological Station, Michigan, USA - KBS Miscanthus M5-2 (SPAdes) (version 2) | ecosystem: Host-associated > Plants > Roots > Rhizosphere... | reverse complement strand
GTTCGAGCCAAACTCGCCGACGCTCATGAATGCCGGCCGTCCACTCGGCCAGCTGAGCGCCTGCTTCGTTCTTCCTGTCGAAGACGCGCTCGCCAACGGCAAGAACGGCATCTACGACACGCTGAGCGCGATGGCGCTCATTCATCAGAGCGGTGGCGGTACCGGCTTCTCGTTCTCGCGCCTGCGCGCGAAGGGATCGATGGTCCGCTCGACGACCGGGGTCGCGAGTGGTCCAATCTCTTTCATGAAGCTCTATGATGCCTCGACGGACGCGGTGAAGCAGGGAGGCACGCGGCGCGGCGCGAACATGGGCATTCTCCGGGTCGATCACCCGGACATCATGGAGTTCATCACTTGCAAGGAAGACCTCACGCAGGTGACCAACTTCAATATCAGCGTCGCCGTGACCACCAAGTTCATGGACGCGGTGAAGGCCGGCGCGAGCTACGACCTGATCGACCCGAGCAACAAGAAAGTCGTCGGCCAACTCGACGCAAGAACGGTGTGGGACCGCATGATCCTCGGCGCGTGGCGCACCGGCGAGCCCGGCGTCTTCTTTGTCGACGAAGCCAACCGCTACAACCCGGTCCCGAGCCTCGGCCAATACGAGGCGACGAATCCGTGCGGCGAGCAGCCGCTCCTTCCGTACGACGTCTGCAACCTCGGCTCGATCAACGTCGGGTATTACGTCAATAACGGAAAGATGGATTGGGATGCGTTCCGAGCCGACATCGCGCTCTCGACGCACTTCCTCGACAACATCATCGACGTCAACAAGTATCCGCTCCCCGAGATCGACGCCCTCTCCAAGCGCATCCGCCGCATTGGACTCGGCGTGATGGGCTTCGCCGACGCCTGCGTTCGGCTCGGCATTGCCTACGATACCGACGAAGGCGTGGAGTTTGGACGACAGGTCATGGAGTTCGTGGACGTCGAGGGCAAAAAGGAAAGCAGCCGCCTCGCCGCCGAGCGTGGTCCGTTCGCCGAGTGGGCAAAGAGCATCTGGGGCCCGGACGAGACCTGCGCGCGCGATGCGAACGGCAACCGCATCCGTCCGATGCAGCTACTGAGAAACTGCAACGTGACGACGGTGGCCCCGACCGGCACCATTTCGATCATCGCCGGCTGCAGTTCCGGCCTGGAGCCCCTCTTCGCCGTCGCGTTCATGCGCAACCAAGCCGGTGTGATGATGCCGGACGTGAACGAGGATTTCGTCGAGATCGCGAAGCGCGAGGGCTGGTACTCGAGCGAGTTGATGGAACGCATCGCGAAGACGGGCAGCGTCAACCATCCCGAAGTCCCCGCCCAGTGGCAACGCGTCTTCGTTACGGCAAACGCGATCGCCCCGGAATGGCACATCAAGATGCAGGCTGCCTTCCAGGAGCACTGCGACTCGGCGATTTCAAAGACTACTAATTTCGCGCACTCGGCTACGGTCGAAGACGTCCGCAAGATCTACGAGCTCGCGTTCGACATGCACTGCAAGGGCGTCACCGTCTATCGCGACGGGAGCCGCGACAACCAAGTCCTCTCGACCGGTGCGACGGAAGGTGCCGCAAAGGCGCGCGAAAGCGGTGCCGCGCCGGCGGGAGGCGCAAAACAGGAAGCCGGCGACCGCTCGCTCGTCGCCGACCTCCGCTCGACGATCGCCGAGAAGGAAGCGGAGATCGAGCGCCTGAAGAAATCGCTCTACGAGGCCGAGGCGGAGAACCTCCAGCGCCGCGCGAAGCGTTCGCGGCCGGACAAGTTGCGTGGGACTACTATAAGAAAGGAGACGCCGCTCGGCGTGATGTTCGTGAACATCACCGAGGACGAGAAGGGTCAGCCGTTCGAGGTGTTCATCACGCTCGGCAAGGCGGGTGGTTCGGCGATGGCGGATGCGGAGGCGATGGGGCGGCTGCTTTCTTTGGCTTTGAGATCGGGTATTCCGATCATGGAGATCCACAAGCAGCTGCGTGGGATCTCGTCGGATAGAGCGGTCGGACTCGGACCCAACAAGGTTTTGTCAGTGCCCGATGCGATCGGCATCGCGATCGAGGAGTGGCACCGGGATCGAGTCGTTGGCGTGCAGCAGGAGCTCATTCCGCCGGGCGGCCCGGGTGCGGCTAACGGCGGTGCTTCATCGGCCGAGATGATGGAGAGTATGACGCATCAGGTGCCGGCTGCTCTTCGCTCAACGGGGAATACGGCGGCGGAGATGGAGTTGCAGCTTGGGTTACAGCATTCGGCGGAAGCCTACATTGGCACGTGCCCTGACTGTGGGTCGCAGATGGAGTACGCGGAGGGATGTGTCAAGTGTCATGTGTGCGGGTTTAGCGAGTGCGGTTGATCTCATGCTGTGAAACCAAAAGAACGGCGCCCAATCTGGGCGCCGTTCTGCGTTAGAGGGCTGACTGATGCCGTCGCAGTGCTCTTCTCATGGTTTAGCCGCGCAGGCCGTCGACAGCTTCGCCGGACGTTGGCGTGATTTCTGTGCGTCGCCTGTCGCCGAACGTCGCGGCGATCTCGCGGAGCTCTTCCTTCAGCATCTGCATTCGCTCATGTCTCGCTGCGCCGTTCGTTCGGCGCGCGATAGCGTCATCGCGGTGTGCGATGTAGCGCTCGAGGAGCTCCTTCAATGACATGGTGCGCGCAACCAGCTCACCCGTTCGAGGATCCGCCACCAGTGCCACGAGCGCCACGGCGACCTTCGTCTCCATCGGCGTCTGTGCATAGAGTTGGCGCGTTACTGCGTCCGGATTGACGCCCGGCTTGAGGTCGATCGTAATGCGCAACGACTCCCGGTCAGACTCGTTGCGCAAGTCAGCGATGCCGTCGATTCTCCGAGCGCGTACCGCGTCAGCGATCCTTTCTATTATCGTCGCGACATTCACGCGATACGGGACGTCGGTGACTATGATTCGCGTCACCTCCTCCGACTTCTCGATCTCCGTGTTTGCGCGGATCGTGATCTCTCCGCGCCCCGTCTCCTGATAATCGCGGATGTCCGCGAGTCCTCGAATGGACGCGCCAGTGGGGAAGTCCGGCCCTTTGATATGCGCCTGAAGATCGCTGATCGTCGCGTCGGGATGATCGATCAGATGGGTTAGCGCGCCTACCACCTCGCGCAGATTGTGCGGCGGGATGTTCGTCTCGTTGGTCGTTGCGCCGTTGATTAGGAGATTTGGAACGCTGGACGGAAACACGCTCGGCCCGGTGGTTCCGTCGCCCGCAGCAATCGAGATCCCACCGTCGGCGAGCATCGCGGCACCGAGCCGTGCGAGGCGCGCTTCGGTATACGAAGCATCAGCTGCGGGATCGCCGTCGATCGAGCCGAAATTTCCCTGTCCGTCGATCAACGGATACCGAAGCACGAAGTCCTGGACCATTCGCGCGAGCGCGTGATACGCGGATCGCCATCCCTGTCCGGGAAACCGCTGACGCACCTCGCCGATGATCGCGGACGATCTCCTATACGGGGCGTCCGGAAGATTCCCCCGTTCGTTCATGACGAGCAGGATTCTGCGATCGACCGGCCGAAGTCCGTCGCGCGCGTCAGGAACAGTTCGCGAGGTTTCCGTGTCGTCGATCATGCCAAGCTGTTCACATTCCTGAGTTACTTCTTCACCTTGCTAGCGAGCTCCTGAATCTTACGAGCGAGGCCGACGGGCACAGAGTCCTTCGGGTCGTTCGGAGCCGCGCCGGGCGATGGCTGCGTGAATGAATTGCGAGTTATCGCGGGCAAACCCACTGGGTTTTTTCCATACAGGGTCTGGTACAGCACCGTAGCCGCCAGGTACGTACCGACAGGGCTCGGGTGACTCCCGTCGGCGCGGAAAAGGGCCGAGTGCGCGCCCGCCGGTACCGTGCCCTCCTGCGCGCGGAAAGCCGACCACACTTCGCCGACCGGGGCAACCACGGCACGGACGTCGGACGCCGCCTTGTGGTACACGTGGGTCAAGGAGTCCTGCGTGTCGGGTAGCCCTTCGCGTGCCCACGTTTCGTAGAGAATGAGCTTGGCGTTCACCTTTTTCGACGCGTCGGCGAGCGTCTTCACGTCTCGCCACATCTTGTCGGGATCGGTGATCGGGCGCGTGCTCTGCTCTTGCAGCACGATCGCGTCCCATCCACCGCGGGCGATCGCGGGCAGGGCATCGTGGCCGGCGATGTGCCCCTCGAGCGTCGCTCCGCCGACGAGCACGACGTCCGGCCTAAAGGGACGCGCTTCGTGCGCCGCTGACGCCAAGTCCGCGATGACCATCGGAAGGTCATTGACGTACGTATAGCTGTTCCCGATGAACAGAACGCGCATCGGAGAGTTCGCCGCGGCACGTTGCGCCAGGCCGGCGGCGGGGAGCAGGAGAAGCAGTGCGGCGATGCGTGGACGGTTCATGGCGATCTCGAATGAAGTGAGCGGTCCCTTATCATACATGCATGATCCGTCGCCTGGCTTTCGTCGCGGTACTCCTTTCGTCTCTTGTGCACCCCGGCGTCGCTCAGGGCACGAGCCGAGTCGTAACCTTTCCGAGCGGGAACCTCGTGCTGCACGGTGTGCTGTATCTGCCCGATGGACCCGGACCGTTTCCCGCCGTGGTCTACAACCATGGAAGTGCCGGCGGTATGCTGAGCAAGATGGCCTTCGATTCGCTCGGCCCCGTTTTCGCGGCGCATGGTTGGGTGTTCTTTGGTCCGTATCGGCGCGGACAGGGTCTCAGCGCGTCCGCCGGGAAGTACATCGGCGATCAGATTTCCGCGGCGACGAAGACGGGCGGCCTCACCGCGGGAGCCGCAACGATGGTCCACCTGTTGGAGACCGACCACCTCGACGACCAGCTCGCCGCGTTGGCTTGGCTGAAAAAGCAGAAGTTCGTTCGGCCTGATCGAATTGCGGTGGCGGGAAATTCCTTCGGCGGCATCCTCACCGTGTTCGGCGCTGAGCGCGGGGCGTATTGCGCGGCCGTCAACTCGGCGGGCGGTGCCCAGAGTTGGAAGGATGCGCCGTTGCTGCAGACAGCGATGGAGCGCAGCGTCAGGAATGCGCGCGTGCCGATCTTCTTTTTCCAGGCCGCGAACGACTACGATCTCTCGCCGAGTCGTGTTCTTGCCGACACCATGCGCGCCGCGGGGAAGGAGTTCGAGCTGAAGATTTACCCTCCCTTCGGCAAGTCAGTCTCGGAAGGCCACACGCTCGGCTACTTCGGCAGCACTGTCTGGGCCGGCGACGTATTCCAGTTCTTGAATAAACACTGCGGCGGCTAGAGCAGATCGAAGCAAGCAAACTTCCTGACTCAGCGCACGTTGGCCGAGGCTTGATTATCGGCGAAACGCATCAAGAACCTCCTTTTCACGATCCGGTGACACCCCTGCTCCCTTCACCATCCGCGCCTGCGCCTCCGCCGCCGACGCATTGAACCACGCCAACGCATCGACCGCGGACGTGCCCAGCGGCCGAAACGTTAGGCCCGCCGCGATTGCCCCACGATTGTCCGCGTTCATTCCCGCAGAATCCGGATCGCTTCGCGGAATCCACGTCGGCATATCACCCCACGCCGTCACCTTGTGCGATTCCAGAAACGCGGCCGGGACCCAAGTGAATTTCACTTCACGATCCCCAGCCACCGCACGCCGGACCCCGTTGAGCTGTTCGGCCATCGTCAGCACTGACGCCGGCCCCGCCGCGTTGAAGGTCCCGGTGGTTCCGTTCTCCACCATCCGGATTGTCCACTCCGCCAGATCGCGGCAGTCGATGATCTGGACATGATCCTGCCCGTCGCCCGGCGCGAGCACGTCGCCGCCCTTGGCGATCCGGTAGGGCCAATAGGTAAATCGAAACGTGTCATCGCCCGGACCGATGATCAGCGTCGGCCGGATGATCGTCGTGCGATCGCCGAACCACTTCTTCGCCTCACGTTCGGACGCTGTCTTCATCGGACCATACAATCCACCGAAGTCCTTCGCGAACTCTTGAGGCGTCACCGCCAACGGATCGCCCTTCGTGTACTCGAGCAGCGGCGACGACTCCGTCACGCCTGATTGCGGCTTCGACGTGTCGTACACCGAGATGGTGGAGATGAAGACGTACTGCTGGGTGTGACCTTTCAGCACTTCCGCGGCGTCCTTCACCCAGAAGGGAAGGGTCGTCGGGTTGTCGATCACGACATCCCAATCCTTTCCCTTGAGCGCGTCGACCTGGTGCAGGTTCCGATCGCCGGTCAGTTCCGTCACTCCCGCCGGAAGTCGGTCGTTGCGACGCCCGCGATTGAACACCGTCACCTTGTGACCGCGAGAGAGCGCATACCGCACCTGATGCGGGCCAGTCAGCCCCGTTCCGCCTAGGATGAGGATGTTGAGCGGCTTCGCTGCCGGCGCGACTGGCCATGTTGGTCGCGGCAATCTGAGCGCGAGCGCGCTCCCGACGAGTGCGGACTGACGAAGGAATTCACGGCGATCGGTCATGAGTTCGCTCCACGGACGGTCTGATCATTGTACCGTCGGCCGCTGATGCTCCGCGACGTCTACGACGTTCGATATCTGTAAATATTGGACCGTCGCGCCCATGCTCGTCTCCGCTCCAGGAAATGTCGGGTGCAGACTCATCCTACACCAACCTCCGTAACACCAGCGTCACTGTTTTGTCATTACCGCCACGCCGAACCGTGAGCACGATTCGCTCACCGTCCCGACGGAAGCGTTTTCGCAGCTCCCGAATCGTCGCCGCCGTCGCCGGCCGACCGTCCACTCGCACGAGCGTGTCCCCCACGGCCAGACCCGCGTCCGTCGCCGCGGATCCCGGAACGACATTATTGATCCAAGCCGTCGTGAGACTGTCGTTCATCAGCAGTCCAATGCCCGCCATGTCCGCCTCGAACGGCTCATCGGTCCTCTCGTGCCGTTCGAGAATGATGCGCTTGTTCGAATAGTCGAGGTACACCGTGAACCGGCGGAGAATCTCGCCGCCGATGTTGCCGACCCACTCCTCGGTGCCGTTCATGGCGCCTGCGGCGCCGGCAAGCTGCGTGATGGGCCGCGAGAGCTGTACTGCACCGAGCTTCAAAGCGGCGACGCGTCCGACGTCAGCGAACATCCCTCCGCCAACCCCACCGCCGCGACGGAGAATCGTCGGTCCCACGCGCTCGCGGAGACGATTCTCGTCGGCGAATGACTTCGTCAGAAGCAACGAGGCCGCCGAGCCGACGTCGACCAGCATTCGTCCCTCGAGCATCGCGCCGTCGGCGAGCTTCACCTCGGCATCGACAATGGGGAAATGGTTCTGGTCGAACGTGAACGGGAGCGATGTGCCCTGACCCGCGTAGCGGTACGTCCGGGGATCGTACAGCCGCAGTTGCTGCTTCACGTAGTCGATCGCTACCACGAACCGACCGATGAAGTCCGCGCCCAGAATGCCGTCCACGCGATGGCCTTCGCGTGGCGGCATCCGTGAGATGTCGAGTGACGACGTTACGGGCTGGACGATCATGGAACCGGCAAGTCGCACGCTCGCTCCCTCGAGTTTTGCGCCCGCGACCGTCCCGGGACCGGCCCCGCCAACGTCGAATCGGTCGCCGAGCTTGAATCCCAAACGCTCGGCGGTGCTCAGGTTGAGGTAGGTCGCGGCTGCCCCCGTATCGAGAATGAGATCGAGCGGACGCTCCCCCACGCACACCTTCACGAAGACGTGGTTGTTGTAGACGTCAATCGGGATTGTCGCGGGCTGTTTGGTCGCCGCGGCGCTCCGTGACGCGCAGACGCTCGCGTCGACCAGTTGGGCCGAGATCGGCGACGCGAGGATGGCGGTGATCAGGAGAGGAAGGCGAGGCATGGCGAGTTGAGGGCCGAGGGTAAAAGGGCGGCGCCATTCACTACGAATCGCGAGGGCATAGATAAGGACGCGGTGATTATAGTCGTTTCGCCTATATGGACACCTCAGTGCACGAAAGGGTTGGCCGTCTGGACAACCGGGCGCTGGCCTGGCGGGTTGTGAGCGATTTCGATCGACCGGTGTGGACCGCTCGGCGTCCGGCAACGACGAGGTGACGCGGTTGTCCCACATATCTAGACAAACTGCACATATATATCTAGAATGACTGGATATGGCCCAATCCAGAGCCGATCTCCTCGAGGGCACGCTCGACATGCTCGTCATGCGCGCTCTCGCCGATGAGCCCCTCCACGGCTATGCCCTCGTCCACCGGCTCAAGCTCACCTCCGGCGGACGCCTCACCGTGCCCCACGGATCGCTGTACCCCTCGCTGCACCGCCTCGAGAACCAGGGCGTGCTCAAAGCGGACTGGCGTCTCACCGACTCGGGTCGTGAGGCCAAGTTCTATCGCCTCACCGCCAAAGGCCGTAAGCGACTAGACGCCGATGTCGCTCAATGGCGCGAGCTCTCCATCGCGATCTCACTCATCCTCGGCCCCGCGTAACCCACACCCCCCCCCCCCCCCCCCCCCCGCTATGTCCTGGATCTCTCGCCTGTTTCGACGGCGCTCCCTCGAGCGCGATCTGGATAAGGAGCTGCAATTCCACCTCGATGCTGCCGCCGCTGACTTCGTGCGCGGAGGCATGTCACGTGACGAGGCGCACCGGCGCGCGCGAATCGAGCTGGGAGGATTGGAGCAGGTGAAGGAAGACGCGCGGGACGCGCGCGGCACTCGCTTTGTAGAAGACTGGTGGACCGACACGCGCTACGCCCTGCGCACGATGGCGCGTTCTCCAGGATTCACCATCGCCGCGGTCCTCACCCTCGCGATCGGGATCGGCGCAAACACCGCCGTCTGGAGCGTCATCGATGCGTTGATGCGGCGCACGCTCCCGGTCGACCGGCCCGAGGAGCTCGTCGCCGTCAAGCGCGTCGGCGTCGAAGACGGTAGTTACATCCTGTCGCACCCCGCGCTGCTCAACATGCGCGCCGCCGCCCGCGGAACCGACATCGCCGCGATGGCGAGCGTCTTTCGGTCGTACGCGACAATCGACGACCAACCCGAGAGCGTGCTCTCCCAGCTCGTGACCGGGAATCTCTTCGAGATGCTCGGCGTTCGTCCGCTCGCCGGACGCTTGTTGACGCCAAATGACGACGTCGCGCCCGGCGGCGGACCGGTCGTCGTGCTGACCGAGAGCTTCTGGGAGCGCCGCTTCGGGCGCAGCCCGAGCGTGATCGGTCGCGTCATTCGTGTCAACGGTACGCCGGTCACCGTGATCGGGGTCGCGGCGAGTGGGTTCGGGGGGCTCATCGTCGGCCAGTCAGTCGACATGTTCGCCCCGGTAACCATGCAGCACGAGCTCAAATACAGAATGAACGCGGCCTCGTGGAATGCGAGTACGGACCGGCCGTGGGTGCCGCAGATGGGCATCAGTTGGCTGACGCTCATCGCCCGCGTGCCCGAGGCGGCGCGCACCGCGGTGATGACGCAGCTCAGCGGTCCATTCCGCAACTATCAGGAACAGGAACTTATTGGGCGCGATTCGGCGAGCCGCGCCGACGTCCTTCGCGAGCGGTTGGAGTTGGAACCGATCAGCCGAGGGTTCTCTCCGCTGCGACAGTCATTCGGCGATCCGCTGCGCGCGTTGATGGTGAGCGTTGCGCTTATTCTGTTGATCGCCTGCGCGAATCTCGCCGGACTCCTCCTCGCGCGAGGCGCCGCGCGCACACACGAGATCGCGGTACGCGCGTCGCTCGGCGCACGCTCCGGCCGTCTCGTCCGACAGGCGTTGACGGAAAGCCTGACGCTCGCGGCTATCGGTGGCCTGTGCGGTCTCGTCGTCGCGCACTGGTCGACCGCGGCGCTCCTCAAGCTCGCGTCTAATGGGATACGGGCCGTTCCCCTTAATGCCACGCTCGATGGACGTGTGCTCCTCTTCGCACTCGCGATCACTCTCGGCGCCGGCCTCCTGTTCGGCATCGCCCCGGCGCTTCGCGTAAGGCGTGTCAACCTTTACGAATCGTTCAAGACTGGCGGGCGCGTTGTTCGTGGCGGTCATCGCTTACCGCTCGGCAGACTGCTGGTTGTCGGCCAGGTGGCGCTCTCTCTCCTCCTCGTCGTGGCGGCAGGCGTGTTCGTGCGCACGTTTCAGAACCTGCTCAACATCGACGCTGGATTCGAGCGGGAGACGTTGGTGACCGCACGGCTCGATGTGCGGGCCACGGGCTACGACCCCGGCCGCCTGCCGGGGTTGTATGACCGACTGCTATCGGAGGCGCGTGCCGTTCCGGGTGTTCGCTCGGCGAGCTTGTCGCTGGGCGGGGTGGCGATGGGCCTGCAGCTGATTAGCGAGTACGTCGTTCCGGGCCGCACGCTCACGCGCGAGCAGCGCCGAGCGCAGGAGAGCTACGTCACGCCCGACTACTTTGCGACGACTGGCATCCGACTGGTCGCCGGACGAGTCTTCACCGACCGCGACGACGCGAATTCCCCCAAGGTCGTCGTGATAAGCCGGACGACGGCGCGCCGGCTCTTCGGCACCGACTCGGTGATTGGCAAACGATTCGGTTACAGTCAGGACGCTCTTTGGGAAGTCGTAGGACTGGTTGCAGACGTCCGTGCCAACTCGCTCCGCGAGGACCCACCGTCGATGATCTTCAAGCCGCTGGCGCAGGAACCTCGCCAATACATCACGAGCATCGAGGTCCGCGCCGTCGGGAATACCGCCCCCGCCCCCGTGATCAGCGGTCTGCGCAACGCAATCGCGACCGTCGACAAGCGGCTACCTGTGCGCGACCTCGTAACCATGGAAGCGATTCTCGAGCGCGGGCTCACGCGCGAGCGAATGGTCGCGCGGCTCGCGGGAGCGTTCGGGCTCGTCGCGCTGCTGCTGGCGGCAATCGGGCTGTATGGAGTCATCAGCTATTCTGTTGCCCGCCGGACCAATGAGATGGGTGTCCGCCTCGCCCTCGGCGCGTCACCGGCGGCGATCGCGTGGGTCGTACTGCGCGAGCAGCTTCGCACGATGGCGATCGGCCTGACTGTCGGCGCGCTGCTGTGGTTCCCAGTGCTTGGCCTGACGCGTCGTTTACTGTACGGTCTCTCGCCGCACGATCCAACTGTACTCGGCGTAGCGACGTCGCTCCTTCTGGCGGTCGGATTGCTCGCCGGGCTCGTTCCGGCGATGCGCGCCGCGCGCATCGATCCGATCGAAGCGATTCGCGCGCAGTAACGGCGATCGCCGTCAGCCTTTAAGAAATAGAAAGGCCGCCGAGATACCAGCGGCTTTTCTGTAGACGCGTGCTTAGCACAGCCGAAAGGCGCCGTTCAGCCGCTCGCCGTAAAGAGCTGGAGCAGCGTCTGCGCCTTCGAGGCGCCCGACGTCGCCGTGATCCCGGCACATGTATTTCGACCGCTGTCTCGCGTCGATATCGGGAACGCGCCTTTGTAGATGATGATCCCGCCCTCGATGAAGTTGGGCTTGAGTGTCACGCTCGCCGGCACGGCCGCGATGTTCGGATCGCTGGTCGACAACTGCGCAACGGGGTTGGCGCTCAGCGTTGCGTTCCTGGGCGGCAGAGACACGAAGCCGGAGTCGGCGCTACCACCAACAGTGCTCGGCGTCTTGAGCGAGAGCGAGAGCCCTGATGCCGCGGACGGCTGCACCGTGAGCAGGACGCTCTGGAAGGACGTTCCGGCCTTCGCCGTAATGAGTGAGCATCCCGCCGAGCCGCTCACCGTGTGCACGGCGAATGTGGCGCTCGAACCGGATATCCCATTCGACGTCGTCACGGTAGCCGGAACCGTCGCGACCGACGGGGTGCTGCTTGTCACGCTCACCAAAGCGACGCAGCTCTTACACAATCCGCTCACGACGACCGTTCCCGTCGAGTTGCTGCCGGCGGTCACGGAGGTGGGGGAAAGCCTCAACGAGCCCACGTCCGCCGAGTGGAACCCGATGACTACGGCGATCGGAGCCGCGACGAGCAATCGCCGCCGCGTTGCGTGCACCCACCTACTCGTATGGCCCCGTTTGTTACCGATGCTCTTGAACATGGATCCGTCCTCCGCGCGATGGACGTACGCTCCGGCGTCGACGGTTGTCGCGCCATCAGGAGAAACGCATCGAGCCGCGGGTTGTTCTCACTCTCGAGAAAGTTGTGTGATGCGCCTTGACGGCGGGCGCCGTCCGCTGCAAGTCCGTGGGTGTGCTGCTTCCCTTCATTGTTGCTCATCTCCTTTTCGCTTCACGATCCGGGGCGCGTGAAGCTTGGCCCATCATGCGTCAGGCGCAGCGCGCGGTGCACACGGCCACCGACGCGCCTTTAGAGCGCGCATGGAACGCCGCGGTGCATCGTAACCCGAGCGATCGTCGCGCAGTCCTCGGTTTGGCTGAGCTGGCGCGACTGCACTATCACTACGCGTTGGCCGACTCGCTCTACCGCCGCGCGTCGATCATTCCGCCGGTCGACTCAGACTACGTCGCCGCCGCCGCACTAGGCATGGCGGCCGAGCGCGCGCTCGGGAGCGCTCCGGATAGCGCAATCCTGCTCTTCGAGCGCGCACGCACCGCCGCGAGCGCGGCGGGCGACTCCGAGATGGTCGCGCAGGCGCTCGCCGGACTCGTTCAGCTTCGGAGTCGCCGCGAGGGCGCAAAGATCGGACTCCAGCTCGCGCGGGCGGCCCGCGCCGCCGTCGCGAATCCGCCGGTAGACGAGGCGGCGCAGCTCGAGTGCTTGGAAGCCGCGTTCGCCGACCGAATGGGCGACTCGACGGCGCGCGCACGCGCCCTACACGGCCAAGCGCTTGCGCGCCACGCCGGAGCGGTTAACGCGTGGGCGTCCTGCGACATCCTGGTCGCGCAGATCGAGGAGCGGGCCAACGCGTTCGGCCGCGCGACGCGCGATGCT
>Ga0207689_10004397_pt1 | contig 12811 bp, 10 predicted proteins | sample KBSMisM52_FD_184312 | JGI IMG/M metagenome (GOLD analysis project Ga0207689, IMG submission 184312) | Miscanthus rhizosphere microbial communities from Kellogg Biological Station, Michigan, USA - KBS Miscanthus M5-2 (SPAdes) (version 2) | ecosystem: Host-associated > Plants > Roots >... | reverse complement strand
ACGCGAAAACATTTCCCCTTCCATCTCCGGTGAATGTCAGGCCGGAACTTGTGGTTAGCACGCCGGCGCCTCGACCTTCTTCGACGTCATGGGTCCAACGAATTTTCCCCGTTTGATAGTCGATGGCTTTGATCATGGCTTTCGACCACAGGCCATAGTCGCCACCGGCCCAGCCGTACGCGCCGTCGGCTGGCTTGGAAAAGTAGATGGACCAACTGTCGCGCGCGGAGACGATGAACAATCCGGTCTTGGGATCGAAGCTTGGGGAGCGGAAGTTTGTTGCTCCACCTTCGTCGGGAGCGATCAGACGTCCGTCAGGTGCTGGCTCTTTGTCGGGATTGGGAATTGGGCGGCCCTGTTTGTCTACACCGTTGGTCCAGTTCACCGCCGCAAAGGTGTCGGTGAGCAGACTCTTTCCGTTGGTGCGGTCGAGCACAAAGAAATAGCCATTGCGCGAAGCCTGCATCACCATCTTGCGCGGCTGGCCCTGGAAGTCAGCGTCGACTAACACGGGAATTTCGACGGCGTCCCAATCGTGTGTGTCGTGTGGAGACGGCTGGAAGGCCCATGCCAGCTTTCCTGTGTCAGGATTGAGCGCCAGTATGCTGCATGTATAAAGGTTATCGCCAGGGCGCGCACGCCCGTTCAAAACCGGCGTGGGATTGCCGGTTCCCATGTACAGCAGATTGAGATCAGGATCGTAAGTTCCCGTCACCCAGATCATGCCGCCTGTAGTCATATTGGGCGTGCCTGCAGGAGGCGTGGTGTCGAACTGCCACTCCGTTTTACCTGTCACAGCATTTACCGAGCGAATGTATCCAGTGATGTTGTCCAGATCGCCACCGACTCCCACGATGACGTGATCGCGGATGACCAGCGGCGCCATCGACGACCAATATCCTTTTTCAAGGCTGCCGACCTCAACATCCCAGCGCAGCTTGCCGGTTTTCGCATCGAGCGAGATCACGTGCCCGTCCGGAGTCATCGAGAATACGGAGTCTTTGTAGATCCCGACTCCGCGCTGGCCCAGGTGCAAACCGTTGTTCTGTTTGTAGATGTAGTGCCAGATCTGATGGCCGGTGCGCGCATCGACGGCCCATATGTGATCAGGCAGAGTGAAATAAATCACACCATTCACCAGAAGTGGAGAGGACTTGATGCCTTCTGTGCTTCCTGTTTGTCCGGTCTGAAATGCCCAAGCCAAGCTGAGCGATCCGACATTTTGTGGAGTGATCTGCGTGAGCGTGGTGTGACGTCTACCGGAATAATCTCCGTGATAGCTCGGCCACGAGTCGGCGGGCGGGTTAGCAATCGTCGTGGGATCCAGCCCTTGCGCCGAAAGCAGTCCACAGAAAAACATCAGCGCGGCAGCAACGCTGAATGCATGGAATTTCTCTTTTAGAAAATTCATGTTCTTCATCCGCTACTTCAGCGTTTGCAAATAGGCCATCAGGTTGTGAATGTCGTCGTCCGTGTATTTTGGAAACTGCTCGACGTGTGCATCTGCCGGAGAGTCAATTTTGAACTGCACCTCGCTGACCGGCCAGGACTTGTACCATCCATCAGCGTCAGTCATTCCTACGTGAAATTCATCTTTGTAGGCGAGAGTGCCCGTAAACGTTTGCCCGGATGACGTGGTAACAGTCAGTTTCGACTTGGCGTTTTCGGGATAGAGCATCCGCTTTTCCAGCTCAAGCCCTATATATCGCGTGGCCACACCTGCGAGATCGCCGGTTGGAGAATGACACGATGAACAGTTTCCCGGTCCATTGAAATATGCTCTACCGGCTTCAACATTTCCGGTTTGCAGGTCGGCGACGTCAACCCCGCGTCGTGCTCCCGGCTTGGATTCTGCATTCTTGGTTTGCTCACGCAGGAAGGCAATGATGTCTGCGAGTTGTGCAGCTTGCAGCTTTGGAAATGCCGGCATGCCTTTGTCGGTGCGTCCGTTCTGTACCACAGCCCGAATTTTATCTCCGCCCACATCACGCGTGACTAGGTGGGAGCGGGTCAAATCCGGCCCGGTCTCGCCGCCCATGGCGTCACGCCCGTGGCAGAAGGAGCAGTCCCGCTGAAACAATGTCTTGCCACGCGCGGCAGCGACAGAGGCGCCACTTGCCGGTGCGGCTGGCTTTTTGGGAGTCGCGGGCTTAGGAGTCGCAGGTTTGGCCGCTTGCGCTGCCAGAAAACTGGCACTTAATAAAATAGAAAAGATTAGAGTGCTGAATCTAGATCGATACGCAACTGCACCCATCATTGAGAAGTCCTCCGGGGGAATTCTTCGTCCCGAGTGCCAAAGCTTGCGTTGGCAACCCATGTTAACAAAGATTTTCAAAAGATGGACAGCGAGCTAACAGTCGCAACCGAGTTCCGTCTAAAACTGCGGACATGGAACCGTGCCTGCAAAGCATAGGGCGTCGCTTTTTCATGCTTGGGTTGCTTCGCGCAGCGGCTTCCGGGAGCACTGGAGTTTTTGTTAGGAAAAGGCACATGTAGCGAAACCGATCCCGACAGGAAAGAAACGAAATCTACTTTACAGCCTTCACATTAAGCACAATCCGGCGGTAGGAAGTCAGGCTTGGAGAACCGTTGTCGGTCACTGACAAAATAACGTGAGCAACGCCGTCTGCTGGACATTTCGCGTTGGGAAGTTGAATCCACGTGGGGCGGCAGGTTGCAGTAGGTGTGACGGTCGCTTTGGAGCTATTCGCTTCCGCAATATTTATTGCGGCAAGTGATTCACCGCTGCCTGCTCCGGCCTCGCCGTATTGGAACCATGCATAATGTAGCGGCTGATTGTCGGGGTCATGAGATTTTCCTGCGTCTAAAATTAACGGCTCACCGACTACCGCATCCATGAATATCGGGGCTGTTCCAGATTGTCCATTCACTACGACGACCGGATTGTGGTTGGCCTCGGCAAAAGGTTTGATCGTCCAATCCATGCGCGCAGCGAAATCATGCTGGTAGGCTTCGCGCCAACGCCAGATGGTAGCTTGATCGGATGTGTGTAGCTTGCCATCTGTTCCTGTTACCGTATCTTGCGAATTGACGCGCGGAAACAAATCACCGCCTTGGGTCCAAATGGGATGCGTCTCTCCATAAGGCTGGCGGAATTTGTAGCGTCCGCCCCAGCCTCCCCAGCTTGGGTTCCACCAGCTGGCCAGCCCGTTGTCGATGAGGCCTAAGAATGACGGAGTGTCGCCCTCCATGATGAAGGCGTATTTCGGATACCACTTCCCCATCGCACCTTTGCCGCGGATGTTGGCTTCGAGCCATTCGTTGGTGACCGTTGAGAAATCCGCGCCGTCACCATTGCGGTAGTAAACATCGCCGCTGATGCCGGTCCAGGTGGCATAGGCATACTGCTCGGAATTTGGCGGGGTTGGACTGACTATATAGAAGAGATCGGGGAATTCTTTCCTGATCCACGGTCCGGCGTCGTCCTGGTCGGAAATTGAGTAGACGCGGAGTTTGGCTATGAACTTTGCCAAGTCTGCTGTCGAGCGCGTGGTGCGTACATCTGATAATGCCTGCGCTAGTGTATTGGCGCCTCCCCAGATTGTGATCCAGAGCGGACGCGAATCATCTCGGTCAGCGGCTTGAATTAATGCTTGTGAACCAGGAGAACTCTTTCCCGCACCTACCGCAGCTAAACCATAAAAAAGCTGACCGCTATTGACCAATGCATCGAGGCGTTCGGCTGTCGGCCAACCCTCCGCGTTTTGAAGGAGGTGGGGACGTACTTGTCCGTACGCGGCAATGATGGAGTGCATTGTCTCTGGATGGGCGGCGGCCTTCTGCCAGGTTGAGGTCGTCGCCACCAAACCTTCGAGATCGAGTTCATTGGAATAGAGAAGGAGCCGAACGAACGACATCTGGTCGTCTGGTTCATTGCCGATGTCGCTGGTTACGAAAACGCGAGGATGGCCGGAGAACTTATCCAGCCGGCTTGCCGGCGATTGTTGTGCGCAAACACCGCTGAACAGAGCAACGCTTACAAAAAGGCAGACAAAAGCCTTACGGTGAACCTTGATCAATCGGTCGCCTTCTTCTCCGCCGGTAGTTTTATCCAAGCCAACACAAACAGTAGCAGCGGGACCACGAGAAACGAGGTTGGCGCGGCAAAGAAATACCGCAGAGAGACGGCACTCATTGCGGCCAGCCAGATCAGGTTGATGAGTGCCACGCGTTTTAAGAGTCCGGCACGCTCGCCACGGAGAAACAGATCGAGTACTCCCATCACAATCGCGGCCAACATGAACGAAATACTGAATCCCCGAAACAGGTTATCCATGCTGCGCATCGATCCCATCAGATCAAACTTGTAATCCGACATTAAACTAAACAACTGCTTCTCAGTTTCATTGGCAGGGACCTGGGATTCAATCAATGACAGCGAATGCACGAGCCCCAGCAAAATCAAAACAATCGCACCGGCAGTGAACAAGCGTTTTCCCAATTTGTCGGTCATGTTCCGCCCCTTCGACCTAATGCGGGGAATTTATATCACGTCAAATCAGATGCATGGCGTTTAATTTTGCCGGTTTGATACCCAACCTTGTGACCATCCAGTCCTGTCGCTCGTTATAATTCAAATGCCCTGAGGTGCTCTGCATGAAAGATATCTCCATACGCGCAGTTATTTTCATCTGCATTCTAGGATGCGCAGCAAAGCAACCATTAGCCGCACAGGCCGAACCTGATCCTTACCTTCTTTCAGAGATCAACAAGATCAAGGCGGTGGACAACCACACTCACGTGCCGAAACTGGTCGGGGCAGAGGAAAAGGACGACGAATACGATGCGTTGCCCTGCGGCGGATATGTGGAGCCATCGGACGATCCCGGCATGGCGCGCCCGGACAACCCGCTGTTTCTGGAAGCGTGGCAGAAGCTTTACGGTTATCGCCACAATGACAAAACTCCGGAGCATGCGCGTGAGTTGCTGGCGACCAAGCAAAGCGTCAAACAAAAGCAGGGCGACAATTATCCGATTTGGGTACTCGATCAACTTGGCACCGAGTACATGATGGCCAACCGTATCGCGATGGGACGGGGACTCGTGCCATCTCGATTCTTGTGGGTGCCTTTCGACGACGCCTTGATGTATCCCCTCAACACGCAGAGCATGGCGGATACGCCGGATCGCAAGTTTTTCTATCAGCGCGAAGCAACACTCCTTAAACGATATATGGACGCCTCTGGAGCACCGTCGGTTCCAGGCACGATAGACGATTACATCGAGAAAGTGATTCGGCCTACCTTGGCGCAGCAGAAAAAAGCCGGAGCAGTGGCAATTAAGTTTGAAGCAGCCTATCTGCGATCGCTCAATTTCAAGGACCCGGATGAAGCTGAAGCGCGAAAGGTGTTCGCCCATTATGCAAGCGGTGGCACACCGAACAAGGCTGAGTACATAACCCTGCAAGATTTTCTCTTCAGGGTCCTCGCTCGTGAAGCTGGCCGGCTGGGGCTAGCAGTGCATATTCACACCGGTTCTGGGTGTGGCAGTTACTTTGACCTCGCAGGATCTAATCCTAGTCTTTTGGATTCGGTATTGAATGACCCGTCACTACGGAAAACAAACTTCGTATTGATCCATGGTGGTGCCGGACCCTACACCAAGGTGACTTCATTTCTCTTCAGCAAGCCAAATGTTTACGCAGATTTTTCCGAACAAGATTGGTTGCTCCCGCCACGCGCGTTGAGCATAGTCCTGCGTGACTGGCTGGAGTGGTATCCCGAGAAAGTAATGTTTGGTACCGACTTGTTCCCTGGGACTCCGGAAGTTGACTGGGAAGAGATTGGGTACATGACCTCAACCACGGGACGCCGGGCGCTGGCACTTGCGTTGACCGGAATGGTCCATGATGGCGAGGTCACGCGCGAGCGCGCTGTTGAGCTTGCACGGATGGTGCTGCGTGGGACTGCGGTCAAGCTTTATGGGTTGAAAGATTGAAAAAGCAAACGCACTTTATAATGAAACCTCATGAACAGAACTAGCACGTTGTGTGCCCTTTTTTTGCTTATCAGCCTTTTCTCGGTTGGCCAGACATCGTCCACCGAACCGTCCACTTCTGAGGCGCATAAAGTGCCTGTGATCGACGGAGCGGCAGGTTCTTGCTCGATGGATCTCACCGTGACTGCCGACGGCAAACCTGTTTATGCTGCGAAGGTGAAAGTCCACATCGCCTACGGATTTGGCTCGATGCGAAAGCTGGACCTGGAAGCCAGCACCAATGTGGATGGCAAAGTGAAGTTCACAGGGATTCCGTCGAAGGTGCGGCGTTCAACGTTGGAGTTTGAAGCGACGAAGGATCAACTCACCGGCACACTCAGCTACGATCCCGGTTCTGAGTGTCAAGCTAAACACGAAATCGTGTTGGCGAAGGCATCATCACAGCCCGCGAAATAATCGGCAGGGTTTCCTGGAGGAAACAAGGACCGAAGAACCACCAAGGACACGAAGGTCCACGAAGATTGCACTCGGGATACGTTTGCGACGTTCGTGTCCTTGTTGGTTACAAATACCCAGCCCAAAGCGACTCAATTACAAATATCCCATTAAGTCATTTGGCATTGTTCGCGTAGACCTCGCCACCTTTCATCACGAAGACTACTTTCTCCATGACAGTAATATTGGCCAATGGGTCGCCTTCAACCGCAACCATGTCCGCGAACTTTCCTGGATCGATGCTACCGATGTCTTTGTCGCGGCCAGTAAGTTCAGCGCCATTGATAGTGGCCGCACGTAAGGCATCGAGAGGTGACAAGCCTCCACGGACCAAAGCGCCGAATTCTTTGGAGACAACGTCAGGATCGTCATCCACACCATAGGCAATCTTGATGTGATGGGCGATGGCACGAGCGAAGGCAGGCTGTTGTTCTTTCAGAATTGCTACTCCTTTGGCGAAACTAACCGGATCTCGTCCCTGCGAGGTTCCCGTCTCCATATCATGCTGGAAGCAATACAGGGTTGGCACCAACCAAGTACCGTGCTGCTCCATAAGGCGTGCGCCTTCTTCGTCCATGACTGTGCCGTGCTCGATGGAATCAACTCCCGCCTGGACTGCCGCTTTGATGCCCTCGGCTCCTTCGGCATGGGCCATAACTTTCTTTCCAGCGCGATGGGCGATTTCAACCGCCTTGGCCATCTGCTCTTCGCTTAGTTCCTGTACACGATAGTCGCTGATCGGATCCATCACCCCGCCTGTCGCCATGAGCTTGATCCAGTCCGCTCCATATTTAATGTCGCGGCGGACTACGCGGCTGATGTCATCCACAGAGTCGGCGATATTTGGATGCTTTACCAGACCCGCGTCTGGCGCCAGTACGTCGTCATCGCCGTGCCCGCCGGTGAGAGATACGCAACCGCCCGCTGAAACCATGCGGGGGCCGCGGATCAAACCTGCGGCGATGCTGTCGCGTAGTGCCAGTTGTCCGTACGCTGGGTCACCCTCACAAGCGTCGCGCAAGGCAGTGAAGCCATGATCGAGCCAGACCTGCAAATTGCGTGCCCCCCAGATTGCTTTCTGAGCGGACGACATGCGCAGGCCGCCGGTGGAGGACTGGTCTTTGGGATTGCCGAGTACATGGGCGTGAGAATCAATCAGGCCGGGGACGACGGTGTATTTGGAAAGATCGATGACTTTGACACCCGACGGCGCGGAATCGCTGATGCGCAGGATGCGGTCTTTGGCGACGACGATGTAAGCGTTGGTTGATACTTTACCGGAGCGGACATCGATCAGCCTTCCGGCGCGGACTGCAACAGTTGGAGTTTCTTGCCCTTGAACGACTCCCACCACACATAGAAATAGAAGTGTCAGTTTTAGGGCTGCTTTGATTGCCATTGTTCCTCCGGGGAGAAGAAGCAGATTATGGCTTGGACGGGTCTTGTGACAATAGGAGCACTCAAGAACCAGCTATTTTGCAGGGAGCTCAATGCGGGAAAACTTTCGGCATTCTTCCAGCAGCCTTTCCTGTAACTCGACGTCTCGTGTGGCTGGATGCGGTTTTCGCAGCTTCTGATGATAGAAGTATTCACCGGTGACGCGTGCAGCCTTGTCATCGCTTACTGCCAGCCAACTTTGCGTCACGTAGCCCGCCTTGAGATCGTCGGGAGCGTTCGCTCCTCCCATTTTGGTGGCCACCCATCCGGGCTCGAGGGCATTCGATAAAACATCTTTCCATCGACGCGCGACGGCAAATGCCAGTAATACGTCGTGGAGTTTCGTGTCGGAATAGGCTTGGATTCCCTGCCAACGGCGTGTTTCGAATTTAAGATCCTTCAAACTGGGGTCGCCGTTCTGGTGCAAACCGGAACTCAGATAGATAAGACGCTGCGGCCGGTGAATCAGCGCGGTCAGGATGTATGGAGCCAGCGTGTTCACCGCGAACTCCAGCGGTAACCCGTCTTCTGTCACGACGCGCGTCCGCGATTGATATCCCACTCCGGCATTATGAATTACAGCGTCGAATTCGCCGAGTACATTGACCAGCTCGGCTACATTTCGTGTCTGCGCCACGGTGGAGAGGTCGCCGATCACAATCGCCTCAGCTTTTGGCACCAGCTTGCGGGTTTCGTCGGCGCGCCGTTGGTTCCGCGCGTGGAGTACGACGCTATGACCCTGGCTGATCAACAATTCACCTGCCATCCGGCCTAGACCATCCGACGAACCAGTTATGAACACCCGAGACATGCTTTCAGCATACAGAAAACATAAGCTTTAGAAATTCACAGCGTTTGATGTTCACTGATCACATCGGGATTTTACGAATCGGGCGTACTGTTCAGCTAACAGAGTTTTGCCGACCTTCGCTTTCGTCAGGGTCGTTTTATACTTATGCATGTCCTCCGCCGCTGAGTTGCTCTTATCTGACATCAACTACTCTGCCTGGGCTGACCAACGTTTGCTGGAAGCCAGTTCTTCCCTTTCCGCCGCTGAATTGCAGTGCGACCTGCGCCTCTCGCACAGCAGCATTCTCGCTACATTGCGGCATATCTACGATGGAGAACGCGTTTGGCTCGATGGCATCCGCGACACTCCCGACGGGCAAATCTATGTGCTGCCACAAACTCTGGCTCCCGAACTGTCGCTTCATGCCTTGAAGGAGCAATGGCCAAAACTATGGAATGGATATCGCCAATGGATTCGAGGTAGGTCGGGGCTGGATTCTGAAATCATCGTTCAACTTCCGGATAAGGCGCCGCGATTTTCGCGGGGAAAGATTCTGAGGCATACGCTGGATCATTCGCAATTTCATCGCGGACAAATTGTCGCGATGTTCCGCGCCTTGGGACATTGCCCACCGGCGATCAATCGGATGGACTATTTTTCGTGTAATTGATCGGGGTGAAATTTGAATCTTCGAGTTTTTCATGTGTCGCAAAAACGGCGAGACATAGGCACACAGTAGAGACTTAAGCAGTTCTCCGCAGTTCCTCTAACCACTCCAATCCTTGCCGCCACGGCCCATACCCAGAGGCAGCATTGATGTGTCCGGCATTCTCCAGCGTGATCAAACGACTTCCCCAAGACGAGGCGAACAGCTTGGCTCGCTCCAGCGTGACATAGGGATCATCTGTGCTGGTGACCACCACAGATTGAAATGGCAGCTTCTGCAACGGCATGGGAGCAAACCCAGTCGGCCCAACCGGATAATTCGGCCCTTCGGTATCACTCGGGCCTACTAAAAATGCGGCCACCACGCGGCCACCACCGTCTCCATGTTGTGCGGCGTAGTGAGCGACGGTCGCGCAAGCCGAGCTGTGTCCCGCCAGTAACAGTGGGCCATCGATCTTGCGGATGGCATCAGCGAGCGTCCGCACCCAGTCAGAGAGGCGAGGCGTCTCCCAATCTTCTTGTTCAAGGCGCTGATATTCAGGATGCCTGGCGTGCCAGAGGCTCTGCCAGTGTTCAGGGCCGGAGTTGAAAAGGCCGGCGCAGATCAGGACAGACGTTTGCGTGGACATGTAAAAATTTTAAGGGATCTCGAGCATAAGTTCCTCCGTTTTGTAATATTTTTCTTCTATCTTCTGACAAACTCTTATGCGATTGTCTTTGTTAAATGGATTTCTCCGTCCTCATACGTCATCTGATAGATAGAGACAACCGGCTAAGTACCCTCTACAATGTCGCCGTCCGGGCTGCGGAGGAGTGCATGTCCCAAAACACTTACTGATCGTCATCTCATTGTTTATCTGTTCTACCGCCTTCGCAACTGCACAAAACCTTCCTCGAGCAGCCCGCGCCGAAGATGTTGGCTTTTCGGCAGAGCATGGGGCGCGTTACGCGATTTTTCCAGTCTGAAGTGGATAAAGGAGCCATTCCCGGAGTTGTTCTGGTCGTTGCTCGCGACAGCAAAGTCGCATATACCGAGGCGATCGGTTATCAAGTACACAACACCATTATGAACCGATTTGAAAACTTCCTACTCTATTTTGTTTTTCAGCAGATACAAGAACGCCGATTCGTATCGTTATGATCTCAGTTGCTGCATTTTGAGTATAGAACTACTACAGTTTTACTACAGCTTGAAAACATCACTAAGACCGCAGGCTTGTTGACGCCGGGCTACCATCTCGCGGTGCCTAGTCGGCGCATCGACACCCTAGCTTGTTGAAGCTTTCTGATCCCGGCTCTGTTGATTTCTCCCGTCGCGCTTTCACCAAGCTATCTTAACCTGATGGAGATCACGGGCGGGTTGCAGATGGTGATCCCATTCGCTACGAAGGTCGCGGTTCTGTTGCTTGTAACCTGTGGCGCGTCAGAGGCTGGTACGCCCTTCCCTTGATTGAGGGGCGTTCCAACCTCTGCATATTCAAAAATTATGTACTCTCTTTAATTTCCGGTTGAGGTTACGTTAATGCTGGTGCTATACGCGCCGGCACTGTCCCACCCTTTCGCAGTAATTCGATGCTTACCGGCGGAGAGCGAGGTCGCAATGGCGAAGAACTGCGTATCACCGGTGAACCAGAGGATACCGTCTTTATAAATCTGAAGCGCTTTGAAGGTACCCGTCGGCTTTCCGGCGGTGGCGTCTAATGAGAATGTCCCGCTTACGGTCTGGCCATCTCTTGGAAGACAAATCACAACTGTCCGCGTGGATGGCGCGGGGCAGGCGCTATTCGCTGCCAGTATAGTGAGTGTAGCCGACATCGTCCCTAGCGAATCCTTCGCCACAAAACGCCAAGTGTTGTTGCCCGGCGGGACGGAGCTAAGTTCATCTACCCAACCCTTCGGGAAGGATTGTGGCTGTGAGTTTTCCCATTGCACGGTAAAACTGCCGATCTGATTTGGGCTTACCGCGATGGCTTGTATGGGGACGCCGGTGTTTTGGTACGTGACGCCGGATCTCGGATTACAAACGGTGAGGCCACGTCCACCGGGAGCAACATTGGGTTTGCAACTGCCTCCATAGACCCAAACGTTGATGGTTGAACTAAACGCTCCGGAGTCGTCCCAACCCTTTACGGTAATGTGGCGCTTCCCTTCCGCTAGCGTAAGCTGCGTATTGATGGCGAAGTTGGAGGTCTGGAAGGTTAACGTTCCGTCCACATAAACCTGCGTTGCACGGACGTTCTTTCCATTTGCGTTCGCGGTGAGGTGGACCGTTGTTGGTTGCCAATTACTGGGGTTGGGCGTGCAGATGGTTACAGCACGAGCGCTGGAGGCAGGTTGACACGGACCTGAATCGCCACTGATAGTCAAACTGAGCGACTTACTGAATGGACCAGCTGAATCCCAGGCCTTGACGGTGATGCTGTGTGTTCCCGGTGTAATGATGAGACGCGCCGTCAAAGGCGAATCTTGTGTGAGGAATTTCGAGACTCCGTCCACATAAATTCTCATTCCAGTGATGCCTGTTGTTGTCCGCGGATTGGCCCGGAACACAACCGGACTAGTAACGGTCGCACCGCTGGCGGGAGTACATACATCTATAGTGCGGTTTGAGGATGGGTATGCACAACCAATTCCTGCTGTGGTGTTGGTGTAGACAGAGATCGTGGCTTCATCGCCATTACTGGAAACAAAATCCCATCGTCCGTCATTGTTGAAATCAGCGGTAAGCAAGTCGGGAACAACAAGACTCGTATTAAACAATTCGAATTCTCCAAAGGTACCGTCGGGGTTTTGGACATCAAGAAAGATTGCTGGCGTGGTGCTGCCCTGAAAATGGTTGGCAGAGATGATCGCATCTGGAAGACCATCGCCATTGAAGTCGCCAAAGGCCACTGCCTGTGCAGGTCCTTCGCCAGAATCAAACGGTAAACTTACTGTAGTTTTGTGACCGAGTCCTGCTGGATCACCCAGCGCGACGTTTATTCCAGCACAGGGCGTGTGGCACCCGGCGAAGAAAACTGCGAGGTCGGCAATACCGTCATTGTTTGCATTCACAGTTTGGATTTTATAAATGCCCGATGCTCCCCCTTCGAAAACTTCCGAGCCAAATGTCCCATCTCCTTTTCCATAGAAGACGCTGAAGCTTCCTGAAACTACATCAAAGCCGCCTCCGCCTTCACCAATCGCGATGTCAGGGTTGCCATCACCGTTGAAATCTCCCGTCGCGACCGACACCAGATAGTATTCATTTTCGCCGGGCTCAGGAGTTTTACCGATGCCTGTGAACTCTTTTGGATTAGAGAAGCTGGTGCCATCGCCGAAGAATACAGTCAAGTGCTTCTCGTTGGCGCCTTCCGTGTAAGCTACGACTAAGTCTATTTTTCCGTCGCGATTGAAGTCAGCTAAGTCAAAGCCGCGAAAATCGGGGAAGCTGCGCGAGAGTTGAGCCGGGGCACGTAATGTACC
>Ga0207689_10004393_pt1 | contig 12815 bp, 11 predicted proteins | sample KBSMisM52_FD_184312 | JGI IMG/M metagenome (GOLD analysis project Ga0207689, IMG submission 184312) | Miscanthus rhizosphere microbial communities from Kellogg Biological Station, Michigan, USA - KBS Miscanthus M5-2 (SPAdes) (version 2) | ecosystem: Host-associated > Plants > Roots >... | reverse complement strand
CTCTGCCCTATCGTCGCGAGTAAAAGCACGACCTCCATCAGCGCGAAATAGTTGCCGATACAAGCACGCGGGCCGCCGCCAAAAGGGAAGTACGCGTACTTTGGCAGGCTGTTGGTGAATTCTTCCGTCCAGCGTTCCGGATAAAACCGGTTAGGCTCAGTAAAGAAGCGCGGGTCCCGTTGTGTAACCCACTGAAACATGAACAACTGGGCCTTGGCCGGAATTCGGTATCCACCGAGTTCAAACTCCTGAATTGCCTCGCGCCCAACTCCGTACGCCGGTGGATAGAGTCGCATCGACTCTTTCGCGATCTTCTCCGCATATTTCAAACGCGGCATATCGGCCACGGTAGGCAGTCTACCCTCCAGGACTTCATCGAGTTCCGCATGAAAGTTCTGCTCCACTTCCGGATTTTGCGCGAGCAGATACCAGGCCCAGCACAAGGTTAAGGCAGTCGTCTCATGGCCGGCGAGAAAGAGCGTCATCACTTCGTCTCGCAGCTGGCGGTCTGTCATCCGGCTACCGTCTTCATCCTGGGCAGCCAGGAGCATTGAAAGGAGATCGCCCTGATCGGCGCCACTTGATCGGCGTTCAGCTATTAAGCGGTAGACGATGTTGTCGATTTCCCGGGCGTCCGCATTAAAGCGGCGGTTAGTTGGTGTAGGCAACCGATTATCGAGGATCCATTTCAGGGTCGCTTGCGAAGCAAACGGCTTCACCATTCTAGCGAGCACGTTTCCCACTTTGTCAGCCTCGCCGGAAATATCGGCGTTGAAGAGGGTCTTAACCACAATCTCCAAAGTCAGCCTCATCATGTCTCGGTGAATATCGCGGACTTCGTCATCGCTCCACGCGGAGATCATGCGATCCGCATACTCAACCATCACGTCACCGTAGCCGCTGATGCGTTGCCGGTGAAATGCCGGTTGAGCCAGACGACGCTGCCGTTTCCACTCTTCTCCTTCACTGGTCAAAAGCCCATTACCCACGAGTCGTCGAAAAAACGGAGTGCGGAGTGAGCGCGACTTAATGAAGTTTTTGGCGTTGGTTGATAAGACGTATTCAATATGAGCAGGGTTGTAGAGAAAGTGGACCGTGAGATAGAAGAATCGCATGCGGACTACGTCCCCATAATCACGCGCCTGTTCAATGAAGCCGAGTGTGTCGCGATTGAATTCGGGCATGACGCCGAGAATAAGATTGCCTTTGGGTCCGGGCGCGAGCGGTGCTGTCGCCGGCGTGGTCCCTCCCAGCGGAAAATCTCGCGTAGTCTTCATAAAGTTCAACAGTTCCCGTGGTCTCGATCACTTCAAGAGGTCGACGTAAATCCCCGGATCGCTCTCAGGAATCACCACCGCGCCAATTGTCTTTTGATAGAACTCAATCGGCCCGGCCTGCCCAATGACTCCATACACATAACCCAGCTCGCGTAGTCCCCAAAGACATGCGAGCAGCAGCGCTTTACCGACGCCCCAACCCCGCGCGCTCTCAATCACCCCGGTTGGCCCGAAGAAGCTGCGGCGTGTGCACTCGTATGCGGCGAAGCCGACGATTTCTCTGTCCAGGGTTGCAATAAAGACAGTGACTGGCTTACTCGCAAACCCTACGGACACTTCATCGGCCCAGGCGGTAGAAAAATTGTTCTCGATAAAGGAACGCACGGACGTGAGCTCAAAAGGTTGCGCGCGGCGAATGACGACCCGAGCGTCAACCATCTCCTGCAAAAATGGTTCGAGCCCTGGCAATCTGAGAAGGTTCACAAGCAGGTCAGGCATAGTCGTTTATTGAAGTTAGTGCGCAAGCCAAACAATCTGTGGAGCAGGAAGCAAGCAACCGATTCTAATATTAAGCTTTATTGGTAAAGAGGGTAAGAGCACGACTGTCGTCGAGCGAACCCTCGACAAGGCAGAGCTGACCTGATCGCGGAAAAGTAGAAACTACTGACGCGAATGGAAGGGTATGTTTTTGCGCCGGCTTTTGCCGCGTCGAGTATGGCGACGTTGGCTCAGCTTAATGTTTGCCACATTGCGCAAGGCAATGTCGATACTCGGCGAGGCAATGATTCTCGTCGCCATTCCTGCCACCTGCGCCTATGAAGCACGCAGAGTGCTGTTGCTGACAGGCGAGCATACAGGAGGGATCAATTACGCCGCGATCCATTGGTGTCGCGCGAGAGGCTAGGGAGAATCCCGATCCCAAAACCATGACCAGGAGGAAACAAACTAGCACAAGGTAACGGAAGTGTTTTTTCATAAAAAACTCCACGTGGGGCGGACCTGAATTGATACTACGAGGGTTAGGAAAGCACAATAGACCGGCAAGGTCAGCCGAGTCAATATTTGCGATACAAAACCAAATCCTTGCGGCTGAGCGCAGCGCGGTTAACGAACTCTTTGAGTTTGCGTCGCAGGTTATTTACGACGGCACTGGGTTTGAGACGTTGCTCTCCCAATCAGGCCGAAGCAAGCCGTAATAAAACGCATCCTGGATTTCGCCGTTAACCTGCCAGCGCTCGCGCAGATATCCCTCTCGCTGAAAACCCAGCCGCTCCAACGTCCGCACTGACGCAGCGTTGCGCGGATCCACGTCGGCTTCTATGCGATGAAGGTTGAGGATCTCGAAAGCATAGTTGAGTACTGCCTTAAGCGCTTCCTGCATGTAACCCTGTCCCCAGTAGTCTCGGCCCTGAGCATAGCCAATCTCAGCACGGCGATGGGTGAGATCGATGTGAAACAAGGTAACGCTGCCGATCAACTTATCACTTGAACGTAAGGCAATGCCCCACTTTAAAATATCGTCACGCTCGATACCGTCATGGATTTCTTCGATTAGTTTGCTTGCAGCAACTTTGTTAGGGAGTGGCGGTGTACTCCAATACCGCATGACTTCGGCGTTTGAGTAGACTGCGTAGAAATCATCAACATCCTCCGGGCGAATCCAACGGAGAGAAAGTCGAGTGGTGGTGATCGTGGGTAATCGCGCGCTGTTCATGTGAGGCGAATTGTAACAGGAAGCAGCAGGCTGGAGGAGCAGCGTCAAGTGATTTGCTGGGACCGCGGGCGTCCCGCCCGCAACGCGCCGCAGGCGCGCGAGTTTTGAACTGCTAATCACGTTTTCGCGCTGCGCGCTCATTTGCGGGCGAGGTCGCCCGCGGTCCAGCAAATCACTTGACGCTGACTCTCGGTGCTATTCGTTAACTACCTACTTGTGATTTCCAAACGATGCGGCGCATAACTAACGCGGCGCAACTCGCGCATGCGGCCGTCGTCAACCGTCCCCTCAACAATTTCATAGCCGAGCAGCGCGAGTACGCGTCCGCCAAAGAAGAGAGGCCGGGCATTGCCATACCAGTCAACGCATGAAGCACGGCAGGCATCATCAACTGCTCGTTCAGATCGTGCCGCCAGTTCGCCGGCTTCCTCGAAATGCAGGCCTTCGTTGCGTAAAAACAAGATCGCGGCAGACGACTCGAACAGGTGATGGTAGCCAGCGCGCGCGGGCACGCTGATTGGCAGGCCGAGCGTACCTGAATCCGGGCCGTCGGGTTTGTAGAAGAAACCGTGGCTGCGCAGTTCGCCCTGCGACGCTTCTTTGCGTATGTAGCTGTCGGCTATTGATGGAGACGCATCCAGACGGATTGCAGTGAAGTGCAAATCTACTCCGTCGGTGCCGATGACGACGGCGTTAGCGCCCAGCTGCTCGAGCCGGTCAACTCCATGAGTTAGTGCAATCTGATTCAGCTCCCCATCAGCCCAGGCGACTGCAAACAATTTGGATCGCACCATGCTATCGGGCTGTCCCCACCCGCTGCCGGTGCCGTACAAAAGATAATCGCCCACGAAGCGGTTTTGAAAAGTGGAGCCGGATGGCTTGGGAAGCTCGCGATACTGCGACGACTCCACCACTTCACTTCCATCCGAAAAACTCGCCAGCGGCACGCGTAGCAACGCCACATCGCCTGCAGCCGACTCTGCTGCCCACATACCGTCGCCAGCCGACTCGGAACGAACCAGCACGTTCAGATGATGGTCTTCGCTTTCCAGGAAAGAGAACTGGTCGACTGGACTTCCGGAAACTCCAAGCGCGCTTGGTTCGGAGCCATCAAGCGGCATGCGGTAGAGCATCGAGTCTGCGCGCATCTGTTTCCCACGGTGCAGCCAGTCGCTGACCCAGACGTAAACCGAATTCTCAGATACGTAGAACACACGTCCCGGCGGGCCCAGCACGGCGGTGGCGTTGCAAGCGAAGCCACCGTTGGCAAGATCGCAGACGGTAACTGTGTGTAGCGCGGTTCCATAGTCAGCCTCAAATTCATGTTCCGGCTTGTAGACACGGTTCGCGGTAACTATGCGCTGAAATTCCTCAGGCTTCGCGCCTTTATGCCACTTACGCACAGCCGGAAAACTTTGAAATGGATCTTCGGCCCCGGTCGACAAATAGAGCGGAGTATAAAAAATGAGTTTGCTGCCGATCAGGCGGCTGGCATAGTTTCGAGAAGAGTAGTAATCGTTCGAACGCAGGTGATAGGTCGACTGATAAGCGAGTTTTCCGAAACCATCGATATGGAACAATCCGACTTCGGTGCCGCCGCGCTCGTAGCTATAGCCAATGACCACTATGGTGTCATCCGAGACGAGCATCTCGTCGTACCAGGTGGAGTTTGGGTTGATCTCCGGACCAAACGCATCGACGGATGAAATGGGTTGCAAGGCGCCGTCGCCGACCTTCACCGTGAACAGCCGGCCCCGTCGCAAAACTACCAGGTGGTCGCCATGGAGTTTGACGATCCCGCCCTCGTCGACGCCGGCCTCCTGCGTGTTTGTAATTGACTCACCCGCCTTGGCCAACGTAGCTGGTTTAGCCGGGCTCGCACTTTCGGCCATCAGGCCGGAGTCATATTTCATGTCTGCACTTTGCGCCGCTATCTGTTTTTCGGCTTTCCGCTTCTGCTTTTCTGCAAGCTCGCGGAAATAACTCGCCAGCTCTCGTTCTGAGCGAAAAGGCTTCATCGTTTTCTTTGCGGGTAGTAGAGCGACTGGTTGCATTGGAGGAATATCTTCGGTAGGCCATTGTGCGTAACCAACCAAACCCAAAAGGAAAATCGTAATGATGGTTGCGATTAGGAAAGAAGTCCTCATGGTCAAGTCCACCTCACTTTAGTTCAGTCAAGCTGTTCGCTGCTGCGAGCGTTGGGATAGGAACGTGTGTGGGATGGAAACTTGCACCGACTGGAGGAGGCAGGAGCAGGAGGCAGGCGCGCCCATCAAAGGAGCCACAGGAGGTCCGACGCGCAACCGCGCCGCTGGCCTGCAGTCTTCACGCGCGGTCTTTCAGAAGTGGCTCAACTTCATTTTCACCTTAGGGGCTAGGTATTTTCGCTGAAACGCACTTTGGGTAGCGCCTTTTGTAATTCCTCGGCGCCAGCCGGACTAATCCTTGACCCACTGATCAGCAGAACTTCAAGGCTTTGGAAGAGTTTGAGGGTCGCGATACCGCCGTTACTGATTTCCGTCTGAAATAGACTGAGTTTTTTAAGTTTTTTGAAAGGCTTGAGGGAGGCGAGACCGGCGTCGGTGACCTTTGTGCCTCCGATTAGCAGTGTCTCGAGGTTTATTAACTTCTTAAGACTCGCCAATCCCTTATCGCCAAGTTGCGTGCGAAAAAGGTTCAACGTCTGAAGGCCGGTGAGATTCCTTATCCTGCCGACCCCCTCGTCGCCGATCTTTGTCAGTCTTAAATCGAGATAGCGCAGCTGCTTGAGGTCCTTCTTTGCGTGGTCGAGAAAGGCGAGCTCGACATCGGTTACTTCCGTGCCGTGAAGATCTATTTTTGTGATCGGCCGGCTGGACAGGCTTTCGTCAAACTCAACCTTCCCACCCAGCCTGCTGACTTCGGCTACGACCCGCTCCTTTGCGGAACCGGTATTGGCCTCAGAGCTCTCGGTTGAAATCAAAATCAGCGGCAGCGCAAGCAGCATTGCGCGACAAAGTATTCTGAAGGTCACAGTCTTCTCCCCGTTGGTTTGGCGGAGCGTGGTTAGAGTTCGAAATGGCGCGAGCAGTTTGTGCGCATCGCTCTTCAAAGGCAATCTGGTTGTGACAGGGTGGCCTAAAGCTGGGACAGAAACCAGAGCACCAGAATAAATAAGAGTGGGAGCATAGCGAACAGCCAGTGCGCAGCTAACACGCAACGTGACAAATCACGCAGGTGTCCCCGTATGAGAACTTATCCCATCTGAACCGTAAGCATGGAGATTGAGCCACCATCGAATCCTCCCACTGGAAAGCTGACCTCCTCGCCCTCGCGTCGTAATGCAATCACGTATAATAGCGGCAGGTAATGATCAGGGGTGGGAGCGGAAAGCAGCGCATCACGCCCCAGAGTCTCATAGTTCACCAGCGGCCCATCTTCACCATTCAGCAACAGCTGACGCGCGCCGGTTTCGAATCGTAAGGCCCAGTCGAATGGTTCGACGTCATGTTTGCCCCAGGCGTAAGTGTGGAGGTTATGCACGATGTTTCCGCTGCCGATGATGAGCACGCCTTCGTCCCGCAAAGGCGCCAGCAGTTTTCCAACCTCATAATGAAACTGCGGCTCGCGCGTTTCATCGATGCTGAGCTGTACTACCGGGATATCCGCCTGAGGAAAGACATGACAAAGCACTGACCAGGTGCCGTGATCGAGACCCCAGGATTGATCAAGTTCGACCGGGACCGGCGCTAACAAGTCCCGAACGCGCGCCGCTAGTTCAGGACTACCAGGCGCTGGATAGTTGACCTCGTATAATTCTCTGGGAAAGCCACCGAAGTCGTGAATCGTACGCGGCAAAGTCATCGCCGTTACGGCGGTGCCGGGAAGGTACCAGTGCGCGGAAACGGAGAGTATCGCTCTGGGCTTCGGAATTGAGGCGCCTATTGCTGCCCAGCTGCTTGTGTAATTGTTCTGAAGCAGAGCATTCAGCGGGTTGCCGTGCCCGAAGAAAATTGCAGGCATTGGTTTGTTCATAGGAGATTAACGGGTTTCCATGGATGCCGGAGCATTATTGCAAGTTCGTTCCGCCGGAGTTCAATGGACGTCAGGTCAAGCTCGCTTGTGCGCGACGGCATCTGCTGCCGTATTATTTTCTTTTGTACAAAGCCGGCAACTGCTTCTTCAGATTCTCGAGCTTGGGCATGTCGTTGATGACGATGTAGGGCTCATCAGGATGATTGACGAGATAATTCTGGTGGTAGGCCTCGGCCTCATTGAAAGATTTGAGCGCAGCAACCTCAGTCACAATGGGTCGCTCAAACACTTTGGCCTGGTTCAACTGATCTATGTAAGCCTGGGCTATGCGTTTTTGCTCATCGTTCGCATAGAAGATAGCCGAGCGATACTGCGTGCCCGTATCGGGGCCCTGGCGGTTAAGCTCAGTCGGATCATGAGCGACGGAAAAAAAGACCTTGAGCAGTTGGCCGTAAGTGATCTGTGCCGGGTCATAAGTAATTCTTACCGATTCGGCATGACCTGTTTCGCCGGTACCGACGTCTTCGTACTGCGCGTTCTCAGTTGAACCTCCCGAATATCCTGAACGCACATCGGAAACGCCTTTCACGTGTTCGAAAACCGCTTCAACACCCCAAAAGCAGCCTCCCGCGAGTACAGCAGTCTGTTGGCCCCTGGTGCTTGCGAGCGGAGCATCAATAGCTGGATCTGGGATTGACTTCGCTGACGCGGAAATTGAACTGCAAGCGGCCAGACCCACGCTAACAACACCCACAACAAGATTGAGAAAAAGGTATTTATACATGTTCTTCACCTGTCCCAATATACGCCTCCAGCCACTCATTGGATTGCCGCCGCCAAGACAATGTTACTTCCGCGATCCTGGACTCGGCCGGCGCTTCTTCGGGTAGATCGCTTTTACGGTGGAAATTACGCCCGCGACCGGCGGCCTCGTTTCCCCAAGCTTCCGCGCGTCGTCAATTGCGACCTTACTTGCGCGACGAACATAACCTCGTACCTCGGGACGCGCTAGATCTGCGTGACTTCTGATCTTGATGTGTCGAATTTGTTTGCCCTTACCTTCAAGGAGTCCATCTGGATCTGCCAGCGTGGCGCCCTGGTTGAAACCCAGGTTCACCCCTTTCGCATAGACTGCAATGTGGAAAACACCATCGCCGAGCCGATCCGTCGGACCATAACCCATCGCAACCGCGCTGTACGCGTCGTAAATATTCTCATGGCAAGGGGCCATCTCTTCCAGCACCAGCGTGCGCAGATCCAATGCAAGCTTCTGCACCTCACGATCATAAGGCTTGAGAAACTTGATCAGTGCGGCTGGAGGTTTATAACGGACCATTAGGCAGCCCTCACGAATAGCTAGCCGCGAGCATACATCTTGATTATTCGTTCAATCGCGCGCCGGCAGACAGCGCAGAAATGGTTGGTGCGCGAAAACATAATGCAATCGACTTCCGGACGGTAGTAGCCTCGCGCTTCATAGATGGCGCCTTCGAAAGCGCCAACCCGCCCGGCATATTTTTCTTTCCCAAACAGAGCTTCCTCATACTTCAGTTCTTCGCGAAAGAGTGCCTCCATCTCGCTTTCCGGTCGCTTGTCCTTCCGGAGTTGGGCCCGGCGCTTTTGGATCTCGCGCGAGTAGTTCTCAAAAGTCTCCTTGTCCCAGGGCGTTGGGACTGGCGTGTCAGCCGACACCAGATCTCTCCATTTGAGAAACGCTCGCAAGTCTCCAGTTGAACGCCCGAATACTACTTTTGAGCCGTTGCCGAGCAGGGCGGTAGCATTTGGCTCCCAGGGCTCAACGCGTTCTGTAGCTGCCGCGTAAGCTACTGACGAAGTGTAGTACTCGTCGGCGAGCCCTGCGAAGTGATGGCCAAACTCATGCACAAAAACATAATTACTAAAGGCGTTGTCGGCTGCGACCGTGCTGTAAAGGTTGAAGATGCCACCGCCCCCATAGGTACGATTGTTGACGAGAACTTCGATGAACTCGTAAGGAGCAAACTGCGCCACCTTGCGCAGCGCATGGTTGTCGAACGTCAGCACGTAACGCTCTGAGCCAAAAGCATCGTACGTCGCGCCCAAAGGGGAATCGTGATAAATGCCTGTCGATGGTCTCGAGACGCCACTCTCCGCGGCAGGCGGACAAAGGCCCCACACGTTGAAATCGCGACGATGTTCCTTGAAAGGCGAGGTGGCGAAGAGCACTTCCGTGAGGCGTCTAGCGTCAGCCGCAAATTTTCCCTGCTCGCGGGCCGTGTAACCGTCACCCAGAATCACGAAATCTACTTTCGTAGCCGGATCGCCCATTTTCTGAATCGCAAGCAGACGTCCCGGCGCCGTAACCCTGGAACGATCGATAAACATGTCTTTGGGATCGACGTTGGTTGTCCAGATATCGCGCCATGCATTCTTCGCGTCTCTCTTCTTCAGGATGATTTCGACCGGAGCATCCGGAGCAGGGAAACGCAGCGACTCGCTGAAGGTTCGCATCATACTAGCGGCTTCATCTGTGGTTTCCCATTCGCCGAAGATGGAGGCGAAGCCGCGTGAGTAAAGCACGCGCTTGGTCGCTTGATCGCGAACTTCAAAAAAATATTTGCCGAGGTTGGTATCGTCGATGGTCTTGCTCATATCACCCGGCCAGGGCAGTGGTTCGATATGAATCCGATCGATACTGAAAGCCTCCTGCTTGGAGTTGCCGGTGTGGTAGTAGTCAAGGCGCATTGTTTGTGGTGCGGCCGAAACCGCGACGAAACAAACGAGAAGCGTGGACAGGCCCAGGACGAAAGTTGAAATGTTCTGTGTCATAGCCGCAAACATAGCCGAAAAGTGCTTTCGCGAAAAGGGCGGGAAGCGGGAAAGACAGCGGCAGGAGCAGGAGGCAGGGGCAGGAGCCGGACAGGAGGCTGGGCAGGAGGAAAGAACATCTTCCATTTGTGGTGAATTCAAGTTTAAAGGGCAACCGATGATTAAGGTCAACAATGCCTGCGGTCTAATGCAATCCATCAGGCGGATTCAAGTGAGAAGTGCAACTAATGCAGAACCGCGAACGGTAGTGAGCGGATGCGGTGGTCAACAATGAAAAGAGCATTGGGCGGATTCAACATGGAGTGCTGGCATCCGCTCGCTACCGCTCGCGGTTCTGAATTGGACGCGCTCTCGCTTACTGCCCCCAAAATAAAAGGCCCAGGACCGAGGTCCTGAGCCCTTAGTAAGAGTCGTAAAACCACGACTAGGGAATGCTTGATCCAGCCGCACAGCTTTGCATAGCATCCTTTTGTGCGTCCGTAATGATCCCGGCGGCAACGAGTGCGTCGCCAAGACGAGCCACGCCACTCACAAACTTGCCGTGGTTCCTGGAAGTGGCAGCAATGTGAGCAATCAGATCCGAGATCGTGCAGCCGCTCGTGAACAGCGTATTCGGCACGCCCGAATTGCACCCGCCAACCACAACCGTCGGAGCGAGATTCGAATTCGGTTCGCAATCGAAATTGTCAGCCGAACCATCGAGGTCGGCATCTGGAAACCAGCCGACATCCCTCAGGAGTTCCAGCGTCAGATCATCTGGAGCTGTTAGGTTATGAGTTAGATCGGGGTTAATGGCCGGCTCCATGAGAAGGTTCCTAAAGGCGATCGTGTCATAGTGCGAGCCCGACGAACCGCTGACCACAGGGTTAGGCATGTACAGGCGAACTCTGCCTAGAGTATCAGCACCAGCGCGGATGGTTGGATCTTTGCCGATGGATCCGGTTGCCCCAGGTTGACCCACAATGGCTAAGCCATCAGCGCGGGTCAAACTTACGGCCGGAATAAGCACGAAGGCATCGTTAATACCATCGCCCGCCATTCCTGGAGGGGCTGCGTTCACGTTCGCCAATTGGTTGTAGATAATCACGGCAGTGGCTCCGGCCGCCGTTGCACTCCTGCCCTTGACGGCAAAGCCGCATCCGCCGCGTTCGACCAGCGCGATTTTGCCGGCAACTGCCGCAGCATTGGTAAACGGTGAGCAGCCGTCGGTAGTTGTGAAGGCGGCGGCCCCGCCGTCTTCGTCAACGTCAACCGCGGGCACGATTTCGCCCGTGACTGGGGAGGCCAGAGAGGTGATCTGCGGTCCGAATGCAGCCGTCCCAAACTGTTTGGTGCCGGCTATCGCGGGTGGTGTCAGTACACGCACTTCGGGACTGCCAAAAACAAGCACTTGCGGTGCGTCTGCCGTCACGTTAGAGCCGTTCCAAACTACGTTTCCAAAATTTTTGGCGGAGATCGCTCTCTCGGCCTGAGTCATTTGGTCCCAAGTCAGGCCAGTTGTGATATCGAGTGTGTGGCGTGCGTAGATATCGGTTTGGCCCGCCAGATTTGCGCCATTAAGTTCATTGACTTGATTGGCGAAATTCAACCCGTGCCCAAACTCATGGAGCAGTACCGCAACGAGGTCATTCTGAGCGCCGTGGTTGTTATCCACGCCCAGGTAGAAGTTGAAGTCACTGCTGAACTGAGCGTTGATGTCGGCTGCGCCGGGGGTCGGGTGCAACTCTGTCCCTGCGCGCTTATCCGCGAGTGTGGAGAAATACCAGGTATTCGGAAACTCCGAACCAGGGTAGAGACCAACGCCGGGGAAGTCGGAAAAAACGGCCGTGGGTCCCGCGCTTCCGAGTACGTTCGCGCCGAGCGGGTTGAAGGCTGCATTGATGCGGATTTCTACCGGGCTGTCCAGCGTTGCACCCCACACGTTGGCCGCGAACTGGAAAGCGAAAAGACGTTGCGCGCCTTTGGTTGTGCCGGGATTGCCACCGACGGGCGCAGCCGGAGTCGGATCGTTGAATCCTTCATTCGGACCGTCGAGGTTGATGATGGTGATGACAGCTCCGCCCGCAAACGCGCTGCTCGAGCAGACGAGAACCAACATCATCGCGAAAAGAACAAGTGAACGTTTTGCATTGATTATATTTTTTCGCATCGTGGTTCTCCTTTACTCCTCAACCAATCCCAGAAAGTCTGCGGCTTCTTCAATGCTGAATACGCACCGAATCTCCGTAGTGCCATCGGCGTTGGCTCTCCCGAGCATTACGCTATTGAAACGGCCCTGCAGATCCACAAACTTCATGCCGTTCGAGCTTTGCTTTACGTTCAGGCCCTCACTTGAGCGATTCGTCAATTCGCTAATCTGACTGACCATCGCGTCAGTTTCTTCTTGTGTCGGCTTACGTACTTTTCCGGTAGTCTTGTCTAAAACAATCTCTTTGGTCGCTTTGTACTTCTTCGGCGACGCCTGCGAAGAAGTGCGAGGTAAAGCGATGCTTGCCGCAACCGCAGCGCAAAGTAGAACCAGGGCAACGAATACGCCCACGCGCGCGCGTGTGCTCTTACTCCATTTTTTCTTGGCTGAAAGGCCTGCTTGTTTTGATCTCATCTTTGCTCCTTAGCTATGTGGGTTAGGAGACGCCCAGTGACTTTTGCGCCGCGATGCAAGTGGACAGATCGGCGAAAGACTGTTTGATACGTCTCAGGACAGAGTAGAACTCTGATTCAGGACTGATGGAATTTTTATGGGGAGAAATCGATAATTGCCTCGGGCTTGCGGTGAAATTCAGACTTCTGGCCCAACTCTGAGTAGTTAAGGGTGCGCCCTGCATGTCCTTGACAGGGGAGTTGTCGGATACAGAACTACTTGTTGAATTCTTGATTGTGGCCTTTAGCCAGCAGACAGAGCTGAGGCAAAGACTAACCACCGCACGTTTGAAGCGCCCGCAGTCTAGCCACGAGTAGGAAGCCTGTCAATCTTTTTTCTCCCAGTAAACTACGAGTGGCGA
>Ga0207689_10004392_pt1 | contig 12817 bp, 9 predicted proteins | sample KBSMisM52_FD_184312 | JGI IMG/M metagenome (GOLD analysis project Ga0207689, IMG submission 184312) | Miscanthus rhizosphere microbial communities from Kellogg Biological Station, Michigan, USA - KBS Miscanthus M5-2 (SPAdes) (version 2) | ecosystem: Host-associated > Plants > Roots > Rhizosphere... | reverse complement strand
TGAGAATTCGGAGTGAGAAGCCTATGAAAGTCTCCAAGATCATCTGGCGACGCTAGAACTAATAAAGCGTCACAATTCTAACTAACCAGTCGCTTCAAGTGAGCCGCGATAGATCGTAGGTTTGTTGGAAACAGGATCCAGCTTGAGTACGGCGTCGCGGCCTTAAGATAACAGTCAAGACAAGGCGCCCCTTAGAAGCAATCAGTCCGTCTGCGTTCACCTCGTTGGTGGTGCCCTAGTTTGAACTTTGTCTCCGCGTTTCGTCGGCGTTCTCTGCGTCTCGGCGGTGGAAATGTGAACATAACCCTTAACCGCAGAGACGCTGAGGACGCAGAGAGTGAAACTAGGTCACTACTCCTCGTTTCCACGTCATCCGCTCTCCTCGTCTCTCCCTACTCCCTGCTTACTCAAACAACCTCCCCGGTGTTAATCTCAAACAGCCCGCTCCCCAATTGCAGATTACCCTTGTTCAATGTTCAAAACGCGTTACCTAAACTTGTTCTTGATCCTCTGCCTGCCGTTAGCAACTGCGGCGTTGGCCCAGCAAAAACCAAAACTCAAAGACTTCGGCTCCAGCGTCAAGAAGCTGAAATGGGATCCGGAACGAAATCAAACTTCCGCGGACACTGATCGCCAGTCTCGCCCAGCCTCAGCGGACGATGATGTTATTCGCATCGACACCACTCTCGTCGCCAGTGACCTGCTTGTACTGGATCGACAGGGCCACGCAGTGAAAGGTCTGGTGGCCACAGACTTCATCATCACCGAAGACGGCAAGCCAGAACCTGTTGGTCATTTTCTTCTTGGAAGTAATACCAGCGTACCAAGGTCGATCGTACTCATCATCGATTACAGTGGTAGCCAGTTTCCGTACATTCAAAACAGCGTCGATGCCGCGAAGGTCTTAATCGATAAACTCGGTCCGCACGACAGCATGGCCTTGATCACCGACGACATTGAAATGCTCTCCGACTTCACAACGAACAAGACCGAACTGAAGAAGAAGCTCGACATTCTGATCGAACGCAACCGTGGCAAGAAAGGCTTCATGGGATTTGGAAAAACGAACATTCGTTACGGCCTCAGCGCTCAGTACAGCGCGTTAATGGCAACACTCAATGAAATGTTTGACCACGAGGACCAGCGTCCAATCATCGTGTTTCAAACCGACGGCGACGAAGCGAAATACTTGCGCAATTCAATCATTACTCCGCACGTTCCAGCAGGCATCCCCCCTGAATGGTCTGCCGCTGTGCAAGCCAACATTGAAGCTGAGCTCAAACTCCAACGCGACGGAATGACGGAGTTCAGCCTGGAAGACGTCTATCGCACCGTCGAAAAATCACGTGCGACGATCTACACCGTAATACCCGGTACGAAGTTCGTTGGCCTGTCGCCTGAACAACAAATCGACGCGATGCGACAGGTCGACGAAAGAGCGATGAAGGAGTCGCTATCTAACGTCTCAAAGGAAGTGCGTGAGGCATTCAAAGCTCGAAGCGCAGTCCAGAAGGCAGGAACCCTGACACCCGTCCTCCGATATCGGGCTGAAGAAATCGCCAAACTTCAATCTGCCTTAATGGAGGTGTCGAATCTATCAGGAGGTTGGACTGAGTTTCTTGAAACACCCACGCAGGCCCAATCGATCTACTCGCGAATATTTGCCGACATCAACGAACGCTACATAGTCGGTTACTACCCAAAGAACAAAATTGGAGACGGTCAACGCCACAAGTTCAACATCGAAGTTAAAAACCACCCTGAATACACGATTCTCGGCAGGAAGTTTTATTACACCCATTAAGTAGCTATAATCCGATTCGCCCCTCGAATTGGGAGTTCAGCCATCCACCACCCGACAGGGTTGTCTCCAGCAAAAACTAAATCCTCCGCTTGCCCTAACGCGATCGACGTCCACGTCTGCGTGTAACGATTGGCACCGATGTGCCCGCGGGCAGCAACGCCACGATCCACGCGGTAGTTGCAGGATAAATTTGCGGGAGGCATCTATGTTTGTCGGGCATTTCTTTCGGACCGCAGGTCAACGGTCACTAGTTGTCGCTTCTTTTATCTGTCTGCTTGGCGCAGTCATGTCGATAAAGGCCGCGACATTGCCAACCGGTTTCACCGAAACGCAGATCAGCGGTCTCTCTGGACCAACTGCAATGGACTTTGCGCCTGACGGTCGCTTGTTTGTCTGCTTACAGGGCGGACAGTTGCGCGTCATCAAGAATGGCGCCCTCCTCACCACTCCGTTTGCGACCATCAGCGTCGACTCGACGGGTGAACGCGGACTGCTCGGCGTGGCTTTCGATCCAAACTTCGCCTCAAACAACTTTGTGTATGTCTACTACACCGTGTCTACATCTCCGCGTCATAACCGAGTCAGTCGTTTTACTGCGCAGGGTGACGTGGCGGCTGCGGGCAGCGAGGTAGTGCTATTTGAGCTGGACAACCTGAGCAGCGCAACCAATCACAATGGAGGCGCAATCCACTTTGGACCAGACGGAAAGTTATATGTAGGAGTAGGTGAAAACGCGAACGGTGCAAATTCTCAAACGCTGGCAAATCTGCTCGGCAAAATTCTGCGTATCAACTCCGACGGCTCGATTCCCTCGGACAATCCTTTCAACGCTACCGCCACAGGAAACAATAGGGCCATCTGGTCGCTGGGTTTGCGCAATCCGTTTACCTTCGCTTTCCATCCGGCAACTGGTCGGCTCTTCATCAATGATGTTGGACAATCAACGTGGGAAGAAATCAATGATGGTATCGCCGGCTCAAACTATGGCTGGCCCACAACAGAAGGCGCTACTTCCAATCCGGCGTTTCGTTCACCGCTGTTCTCCTACGGACACGGGAGTACCGCTACGACGGGCTGTGCAATCGCCGGCGGGACGTTCTACAACCCGGCCACGGTCAATTTCCCGGCTAGCTATGTTGGCCAATATTTCTTTGCCGATCTTTGTACCGGATGGATTCGGGTGTTTGATCCGGCAAGCGGAACGGCTACCGGATTCGCGACCGGCATCAATCAACCGGTCGATCTAAAAGTGTCTGCAGATGGGAGTCTTTACTACCTGTCGATTGGTGCCGGTTCAGTGTTTAGAGTTCGCTTCACTAACATACCGCCGAACATTACAACGCAACCAAGTGATCAGAACGTGCCATTGGGACAGACAGCGACGTTTTCGTGTGCGGCAAGTGGCAGCACTCCGATTACGTTCCAGTGGCAACGGAACATGTCGAATATTCAAGGTGCGACAAACTCGAGTTACATGACGCCGCCAACAGTGCTTACGGACATGGGTGCAAAGTTTCGTTGTGTGGCCACGAACGCTTTTGGATCGGCCACCAGCAGTGAGGCCACGCTTACCGTGACTGCACCTCCTCCCGTGCTGATGACTGATCAGAATACTGATATTGCTGCCGCCCTCGAGTCGTCGCTCTTCATGCGAGATCCGTTCCCACTCATTAATGGCTATAACCTGAGCACCGACCAGCGAACTCGGATAATGTTGTTTGGAAGTAATCTTGAACTATTGCCAAACGAAACGTTCACAGCGATAACAGCGAAAGCTGAGGACGCCCAGATGAACATGTTTCCATTAGTAGTTGAGTTTGTAGGTAAGCCTCCAGGAATGGATCCACTCTCGGAAGTTGTCGTGAAACTACCTGACAACCTACCAACTGGCCAAAGTGTGTTTGTAAGCGTGACGCTCCGAGGCCAAACCAGCAACAAGGTCCGGATTCGAATCAAGTAACCCTTTAGTAACCCCATTCGAACTAACGGACGCCCTCTTCTGGGACCGCAGGCGTCCTCGCCTGCTTGCCACGTTACAAGCTTGTCCCGCACGTCAGCAGGCGAGGACGCCTGCGGTCCCAGAAGAGCGCGCCCGTTTCAGCGATGGGGATTACTAAAGGGTGTCGACGCGGCGAAATAATTCAAATGACAACTGGAAATGCTTTCCTACCCTCCAGACAACCGTAAACGGCTTCACAAGCTTCCAACTCTCACCTTTCCCCAGATTCCGCACATTCCAATCCTGGAGGTCCCGATGAGAGTCAAGGTCTCTTTGCTTTCGCTCCTCTTTCTACTCTTTGTTTCCTTTCAGCCGGCTTCAGCCACTAAGTCTCCCGAAAGTCTCGCGGTCAAAGCCACTTCGGCAAACGCTACCGAAGCAACGCCCGCCATCGAGGAATTACGCGCATTGGGCCAGGCGGGATTACAGACCCTGATGAAACAGTACGACGACGAAATAGCTCTTCATGTCGCGAACCCTTCCACACCGACTTCTTCAGAATGGCAACGCATCACGACTGCGCTCGATGCCGTGAGTCAACAACGCAATAGCTACTTGTCAGGTCTGTACTGGTACACCGATATCGAACAGGCTCGGAAAGTCTCTGAAGAGACTGGAAAGCCGATCCTGTCATTGCGTCTCCTGGGAAAACTTACAGATGAACTCAGTTGCGCCAACAGTCGCTTCTTTCGCACGATCCTTTACTCCAATGCGACAGTCTCAGCAGTGTTGCGGGATCGGTTCGTCTTGCATTGGCAATCAGTCAGGCCAGTGCCATTGATCACGATCGACTTTGGTGACGGGCGCAAGATCGAACGAACGATCACCGGAAACAGCATTCACTATATTCTTGATTCGCAGGGCAAAGTCATCGAAGCGCTGCCAGGCGTTTATGGCCCGCAGGCATTCGCTCGGAATCTCAGCGACGCGGAAAACCTGTTCACAAGTCTGAAAGGAAAAACTGACGACGTGAAGCGCGATGTACTCGCAGGGTACTACGGTTCGCACACGAATAAGATCTCGCTCACATGGTTGGCAGACGTCAAAAAAATCGGGGGAAAGAAACCGGAAGGTGTGTCGATCGTGGTCGACGACAAGGGTGAGGCGCTCAGCATCATGCCGCTCGCCGTATCGAAAGCGATAACGGAAGCTTCGACGCTGCGTGCTATGACCGCCGGCTCAGAAGCGTTGGGCCGAGTCACCGATGAAGCTGCCTGGCAAAAGATTGCCGCGTTACACAGCAGCGATGCTGTTCTGGATGAGCGGAGTATTTCCTTGATCAAGAAACAGAACCCCGAGCTGTCTGCACAAGTACTCGCAAGTTTGCTTGAGAGATTCCAGAACTCGATAGCACTCGACACCGTACGGAATGAATACCGTATGCATTCGCGTTTGCTTGCCTGGCTGACGAAAGATTCGCTGCGTGGAGACGTCGACAAGTTCAACGAGAAGGTCTATGCAGAACTTTTCATGACTCCGAAGTCAGATCCGTGGCTTGGTCTCTTAATGCCCGATGCTTACACAGCGATCGATAACAGCGGCGTGGTTTTGGGGAAACAGTGAGGCGGGACTTCGGTCTTTGGACTCTAAACTGTGGGCGCCTCAGTAGGTGGACCAGCTGGGAAGGGCAAAACGGAGAATTGGGCGCCCTACTAGCTAAGAACAAGCTGGGAAGGGGGCAGCGGAAAGTTGGACGCCTCACAAGTGTGATCCCGAGCGTGCCCCCGCTAAGTCGCCATTGGAAACCCTGAGTGTCAAAGTGCTGAGTCCGGCGGGGGCACGCTCGGGGTCAATTTTGATCAGCGCCCCTAACTCCGCTGCCCCCTTCCCAGCTTGTTCAATCCACTGCGCGTCGAAAGTCCGAAGTTCTACCTTCTTAACCTGACGATCACTTTCCACTCACGTTCCTTTGCGCGATAATTCGCGCGCAATTCAATCCAACCTTCCTTCTGTGAGCTAACAAATGCTTCGAACACTCGTTTTGACTATTCTGCTACTACCCACGACACTGTTTGCCCAAACGACAACCCAGGACAAAGTTCGTAACTATCATCGTGCAAACGAACACAAAATCGTTAACGAGTTCCTTTCGCTGCTGTCTCTTCCAAATATCGCTTCTGATAATCCCAACATTCGCAAGAACGCTGAACTCATCCTGGCGATGATGAAACAACGTGGTCTAAATCCACGACTGTTAGAAGCACAAACGCCAAACACTCCGCCTGTTGTCTACGGTGAATGGAAAACCCCGGGCGCGCAGCGGACTCTAATTCTTTACGCTCACTACGATGGTCAACCGACTGACCCGAAACAATGGACTGGAACCTTACCGTGGACTCCCGTTTTTCGCTCGGCAGCAACAGAGGCGGGCGGTGAGATTCTTCCAACCCCGGGCGATGGTCAACCTATCAATCCCGAGTGGCGCATTTATGCTCGCTCAGCGTCAGACGACAAGGCCGGTGTGATGGCGATCCTCACTGCCCTTGACGCGTTGAAGGCAAACTCGATTGCTTTATCGTCAAACATCAAATTTGTTTTCGAAGGCGAAGAAGAGGCAGGCTCCTCTCATCTCGGGGAGATAATTAAACTCAATAAGGATCTTCTCGAGTCTGATGCGTGGATCATTTGTGATGGGCCGGTGCATCAGTCAGGCGCAAAGGAAGTTGTTTTCGGAGCACGTGGCGATGTCAATGTTGATGTGACGGTCTATGGAGCTAAGCGACCGCTACATAGCGGTCACTACGGAAACTGGTCACCAAACCCAGCCATGATGCTGGCTCGACTCCTTGCGACCATGAAAGACGACGACGGACGAGTCTTGATCAATGGTTGGTACTCCGACGTTGAGCCTCTCGGTGATGCCGAGCGACGAGCAATTGCCGAAGCACCTCAGTACGACGAACAACTCAAGACACAGTTGGGAATCAAACGCACCGAGGGCGGCGGCAAAAGCCTGATGGAACTAATCAACGTGCCCTCGCTAAACATCAACGGATTCGCGAGCGGCGACGTTGGGGCTTTGGCTCGCAACGTTATTCCAACCAGCGCTTCGGTTGTTTTGGATCTAAGACTTGTTAGGGGAAACGATGTAAGGCGGCAGGTTCAACGTTTAATCGATCACATTCAGAAGCAGGGATACTCTGTTATCGATCACAATCCGACCGACACCGAACGAAGTCAATATCCGTTGCTGGCGAAGGTAATGGCTCGCGCGGGCGGGTACAACGCCGAGCGAACACGAATGGATCTTCCACTGTCGATTAATGTAATTGAAGCGGTCCAGTCAACGTCAAAGGAAAAAGTAGTTCTCCTGCCAACCTCAGGTGGCAGCTTGCCGCTTTCAGTGATTACGGAAAACTTGAAGACAGTCACAATGTCAGTACCGATCGCGAACTACGACAACAATCAGCACGCTGAAAACGAGAACATTCGACTTCAGAATCTTTGGGATGGGATTGAGACGTATGCGGCGTTGATGACGATGAAACAATAAATCTCAGATCTCAGATTTGAAACTTAAGAATCTGAGATCTGAGATCCTGAAATCTGAGATCAAGTTATAACGTGCAGCCGTACACTTTCATCGAAGTCTTCGCGCTTTCCTGGGAAGACTTGCATGCAGCAACGAGTGCAGCTTTTGTTCGCGGATCGGAAGCCTGAGCCTTCCAGGTTTTCTTCCACGTGGCTATCCCAGTTTCAAATGTTGCTCTGTTAGCGGCCGGGACTTTGTCGTGGACGCATGCTTCATACGCTTTGAGAAACGCGTCGCATTCAGGTATTCCAATGTCACCGGCGCTGGCAGTCGCGGTTGATGTTGTAGGAGCTGCAGCTGGTGGCGGCGCGGCCGTTTCACTTCGATTGGTTGTCTGTTCAGCTTTGGAACAACCAATCAACAAAAGAGCAGACACCACGAAGGCCATTAAGAGAATAAGTGTTGAGTTTTTCATGGCTGTAGGGAACCTCTCCGGGTCAATCGGCAAAGATGAAAAAGCGTGGGCATCATACACGAGCGACGCTTACTCACGAAAAGAAAATGGCCCAGTAAAGGCGTTGCCCTTTAGTAGCTAACGATCGTTAGAATTGATACTCCACAATGGAAGCACCAAATAGTCCGTTGCAAACTCGATGCTGTGTCGTCGGCGGTGGTCCGGCCGGGATGATGCTCGGCTTTCTCCTTGCACGCGCCGGAGTCGACGTGATCGTGCTCGAAAAACATAACGACTTCCTCCGTGACTTTCGCGGCGACACTATTCATCCATCAACCCTCGAACTGATGTATGAGCTTGGACTTCTTGATGATTTTCTAAAACGACCTCATCAGGAGGTGCGGCAACTCAACGCGCAGGTTGGCGACGACACCATTCCACTCGCCGACCTTTCTCATTTGCCAACTAGATGCAAGTTCCTGGCGTTTATGCCGCAATGGGATTTCCTCGACTTCCTGGCAAGCCATGGAAAAACCTATCCAACCTTTCGTCTGTTGATGAATGCGGAAGTAACCGACCTGGTTGAAGAGGCAGAACAAGTTAGAGGTGTCAAAGTAACAACCGCCGATGGGCCACTCGAAATTCTCGCTTCGCTAACGGTTGGCGCCGACGGCCGACACTCGATCGTCCGTGAACGCGCCGGCTTAAAAGTCGAGGTACTGGGAGCACCAATCGATGTGTTGTGGTTTCGCGTTCGACGCACGCCTGGTGATCCCAGGCAGGTGCTTGGCCGATTCAGTCGAGGCAAGATCATGGTCATGCTCGATCGAGAGGACTACTGGCAGTGTGGATTTGTAATTCAGAAAGGAAGCTTTGAGACTCTGAAGCAAAGAGGGCTCGATCTATTTCATCAAGACATCCTCAGCGTCGCGCCATTCTTACACGACCGCGTTGAAGAACTGAACGACTGGAATTCAATCAAGCTATTGACGGTTGCAGTTGATCGTTTGACGAAATGGTATCGAGCCGGGTTGTTGTGTATAGGCGACGCCTCGCACGCCATGTCGCCAGTTGGCGGTGTCGGCATTAATCTCGCCATTCAAGATGCGGTGGCCACAGCGAATCTTTTGGCTAACAAACTCTCAACTGACTCAGTGACCACTGCTGACCTCGAACAGGTGCAGAACCGTCGACTCTTCCCCACTCGGGTCACACAACGCGCGCAGGTGTTTGTTCAAGAACGGGTGCTTGGCAGAGCTTTAAGTTCAACCGAACCAGTTTCGACTCCGTGGTTCCTGAAGCTGTTCAAGATATTTCCAATCCTGAGACGCATTCCTGCGTATCTCGTTGGCGTTGGCGTGCGACCGGAACACGTTCAGACTAAAGAGGTGAATTCCTGAATTGCGAGACCGCGGAATCATTTCCCATATGTCATTTGACGTTTTTCAGTTGGTCATTGAGAAGAACTCCGATGGCGATGTAGTCAGTACCACAACGCGGTAGCGTGTGGCTCGGGCCTTACGAGTCTTAAGTACACTAAGCCACACGCTACCGCGTTGTGGTACTGACTACATTGCTCCTTGGATGCCACTAGCGCGACCAAATGACCAATTGAAAAATGTCAAATGATATATGGAAAATGATCCTCGATCCCCATTGCCTATTTGAGACGCGCTTCGGTACGATACCGCCACCTACCAACACAAAAACTTCGGGGGAGCTGACCAATGAAAAATGTGATTAGCCTGATCGTGGGCTTATTTCTCTTATCGAGTTGCGCTCATGGGCAAGACATGGGCGGACATCACCACACAACTCCGGCCGCGTCGCCATCTGATGCGATAGAAACTCAAGACTGGGCGAAGGCACGCCTGGCAAAATCATCGCGGCATCAGGAATGGGTCAAAGTAAAGAATGGCGCGCGCGAAGTGAACAGCTTTGTTGTCTATCCGGAAGTGAAGAACAAAGCCACCGCCGTGGTTGTCATTCATGAAATATTTGGCATGAGCGATTGGGTGCAAAGTCTTACCGATCAATTGGCTGAGGCTGGCTACATTGCAATAGCGCCAGATCTGCTTTCGGGCATGGGTCCGAATGGCGGTGGAACCAGTTCGCTTGATCGCAATGGTGTCGGCCAGGCAATCCGTGATTTGCCTCCGGATCAAATCACAGCCGATCTAAACGCCGTCGCCGACTACGTATCAAAGCTGCCCGCCTCAAACGGTAAGGTAGTTGTCACCGGATACTGCTGGGGCGGAAGTCAATCTTTCCGTTTCGCGACCAATAGACCAAGCCTGAAAGCGGCGTTCGTCTTCTATGGCTCGGCACCTGCCGGCGCCGATAACGCGCCTGACAAGACGGTCCTGGCTAAGATCAGTGCTCCTGTTTACGGTTTCTATGCCGGCAACGATGCGCGAATCAACGCAACCCTACCAGCAACAACCGCGGCGATGACTGAATTGAAGAAGACGTACGATCCGGTTACGTACGAAGGCGCCGGACACGGTTTCATGCGAGCGGGAGATGCTCCCGAGCCTACCGCACCGGCCGCAACCGGAAATAAAGAAGCCGACGATAAGGCAACTGCCGATTATCAGAAAGCACTGACGGCTTATAAAGGAAACAAGAAGGCCCGCGATGAAGCTTGGGCCAGGTGGAAGAAGATTTTGGCTGCGATCTAGTCAGTGGTACGTAGTCAGTAGTCCGTTGCCGTGCGACAGCGAACTACTGGCTGACTTTCCTTGTAACACGCTCTCCCGAATCTCTGACCTTAGGAGGTACGTGTGACTCTTCGCCAATCGATCCTCGCCTTCGTGCTTTTGCTTTTGACGTCGCTTGCTTGCCTCGCTCAATCGCCTCAGCCATCACCAACCCCTCAAACAGCTCCGCCACCTCCGCCGATACCAGCGAAAGTGGATCAAGACGACGTTGTTAAGATCACAACTAATCTCGTCCAGGTGGACGCGGTAGTAACAAGGGACGGTAAACCTGTTAAAGATCTCAAAGCGGACGACTTTGAAATATTCGAAGACGGTCGCAAGCAACAGATTTCCAGTTTTGCTTACATCTCAAACGTACCTGGTTCAACTTCGGCTCTTCCAGCCAACGACAAAGGCAAGAATGCGCCTCCCGTTGTCTCTCATCCACTTCAACCACACGAGCCGCGGCGCGTCATCGCGCTCGTAGTAGATGACCTTGGTCTGTCCGCCGAGAGCATGGGCTCGGTACGCAAGCAACTGAGTAAGTTCATAGACAGCCAGCTGGCACCAAACGATCTGGTTGCGATCATTCGCACTGGCGGAACGATGGGCGCGTTACAACAATTCACCAACGACCGGCGCGTCATCCAAGCGGCCATGAGCCAGGTAAAGTGGAACATGTGCAGTCGAGTTGGAATCCATGTACTCCCGCCGATTGGTTCAGTGACACAACCGCAAACTGCGGGGCTATGCGGAGCGACATCGTCGTGGTCAGTCGTTTACACCCTTCGCGCCCTAAGGTTCATCGTGGAAGCAATGGGCGAGATACCTGGTAGAAAGTCGATGGTGGTTTTTTCCGACAGCCTGCCACGAGAGGAGCAGGATTTTACTTTGGGCCTCAGAGACGTTGATGACTCAGCCACGCCGAGTCCAATTTCACCAGACAACACGAACTTCGGCTATCTCCTCCAACGTATCGCAGAAAAAGCAATCCGGTCGTCGGTAGTGATCTATGCGGTCGATTCCGGCGGATTACAATACACCGGCCTGACTGCTGCCGATAATCTCAGCGGGATTTCGGCACGGCAAATGAACCAACGGATCAGCGGCACGTTGACGTCTCGCTCGCTGTTGCTCCAAACGCGGCGCGAAGGAGCTGAACTAATCGCCAAGGAAACCGGCGGATTCCTCGTTCACAATTCAAACGATTTCCAACTGGATCGCATCATGGAAGATCAGAGTGGTTACTATCTGATCGGTTACCGACCGACCGACGAAACATTCAATCGCAAGTTTCATCACATCAAAGCGCGCGTGAAGAAATCAGGAATGACTTTACGTACACGCTATGGCTTTTTTGGGGTAAGTGAAGATGAAGTCGCTCGCTCAAAGCGAACACCGGTCGACAAGACCATGCTTGCTTTGTTGTCTCCGTTTAGAACGCAGGAACTCCCCGTCGAGCTGAATGCATTCTTCACTAATGATAAGTCCGGGTCATACATCAGATTATTTGTTGTGCTGCAGGCAAAGGACCTTCTGTTCCGCGAGACGTCGGAAGGTTGGCACGAAGCATCAGTTCAATTGCGAGAAATGATTTTTGGAAACAACGGTGCAGTCACAGATCAACAGACGTTCGACCGAACGATCAGTTTACGTGGCGACACGTATGAGCAGGCGCTGCGCGAAGGGATCATGTTTCATCTAGATTTGCCGGTAAGACGTCCGGGTGCTTATCAAGTGCGGGTGGCAGCTCGCGATATAGCTACGTCAAAAGTCGGGGCCGCTGGGCAGTTTGTCGAAATACCCGATCTGAATAATCGTCAGCTGGCATTATCGGGAATCGTACTGGGTGGCGCGACCGACGGCGATAGTAGTAATGCTAAAGAATCGAAAATGAGTCCCACAGTTCGACGATATTCTTCCGGCTCAAATGTACGGTTTGCATTTGGCATCTACAACGCGTTGATTGATCCGGCAAGTCACCAGCCAAACGTGACGATACAAATGCAGCTTTACCGCGATGGGAAACAAGTTTTCTCCAGCCCGATCATGCCGGTGGACACGACGAAGCAGGCAGACCTCGCGCGGATAGTTACCACGGGGGTGCTTTCACTCAACCCCGAACTTGACCTTGGTCCTTACTATTTACAAATCATCGCTACGGATACGTTGGCAAAAGAGAAGCATTCGCAAGCGGTGCAGTGGATTGATTTCGAGATCGTGAAATAGGACTTGGGCCTTGGGACTGGGGCTTTGGACTTAGCTTTTTGGACGCCGCTGTGGCTCGAACAAGCTGGGAAGGGGGCAGCGGAAACTTGGACGCCTCACAAATGTGATCTCGAGCGTGCCCCCGCTGGAGATACCCTTTTGAACCGTGAGCTCTCTAATG
>Ga0207689_10004390_pt1 | contig 12819 bp, 10 predicted proteins | sample KBSMisM52_FD_184312 | JGI IMG/M metagenome (GOLD analysis project Ga0207689, IMG submission 184312) | Miscanthus rhizosphere microbial communities from Kellogg Biological Station, Michigan, USA - KBS Miscanthus M5-2 (SPAdes) (version 2) | ecosystem: Host-associated > Plants > Roots >... | reverse complement strand
GCACGAGGCCAGCGCGGCGGCGGCAATGCCTCTCGGAGTCATCCCGACGTCTTCGCGGTTTCGGCTTCCAGCTCCTGCTCCTCGAGCGCTTCGCTCAACTCGAGGTCGCACGCGACCAGCTTGCTGCCGACCGCCGAGCGAATCTCCGTCATCAGCGTGTCGCCCGGCATGGACTTCCGGAGCTTGACGAGGTACGACAGCTCGGTCGGCTTGCCTTCGCTGCTCACGACCTCATCGAGGATCCACCGCTTCGTGAGGCGTTCCAGCACATCTTCGATGCCGGGCTGAACCGAAGCAGGCTCTTCGGATGTGAACGTAAGGAGCGCATTGAACCGCGGCTTCTTCTTGCCGGAGATGCGCCTAACGCGGTTGAACCGCTCGGCGAGCGCGTCGACCTTCCGCGGCGTGAGCGCGAGCACGATGTCGTGATCGTGCACCTGGCCGCTGCCATTCCCGTTCGAGTGACCGTTGCTCTCCGCCAGCAGCTTGAGTGGCTCGGCCCAATGCTGTGATCCCGCGGTCGTCACGAGGGCGTTACGGCCGAAGTCGGAGCGCCAGATGAACAGCATGACGAGGTTGAAGATGACGGACGCGACCGCTCCGACGGTGATCACCTGCACGCCCGCGGCGAACCCGATGCCGATCGCGAGGAAAATGAAGACGGTGTCGCGCGTGTCGCGGAGGGTCGTGCGGAACCGCACGGCAGCCACGACGCCCGCGAGGCTGAACGCCAGCGCGAGGCTGTTCCGAACGATGAGGATGACGGCCGCGACCACGATCGGTAGCAAGATCAGTGTTTCGACCACCGACTGGTTGTGCCGCTTCGTGCGACGCGCGGACATGTAGACCCACGTCACTGGCAGCATCAGGAGCAGCGTCACGACCATCGACAGGCTGGTCGTGATGGCGAGCTGAAGGCTCGACGGCAGCTTGGCCGCAGGTGATTCGAATTGACTGGAGTTCAGACCGTCCTGCAGGATCTGCGGGGCCGCAGTCAGCTCCTCCAGACGCTCACCGGACGCGATCTGACCGACGATGGGGAAGAAGTAGATGAGGGCGGCAAACACGCCGCCGAGGATCACGTAATACGCGAGCAGACGTCGGATCGGCCGATCGGATCCGAGGGTGACGGTGTCGATTACCTTCTTGAATGACAAGCTCATAGGTCTCCGTTGGTGCGTCCTTTCCCGCACTCTTCGGGTCGCTATATGGCAAAGGGTAGGCCACGCGACGACCCTCCGTGTGCTGCGCCGCGTTGATTGCGACGGGCTGCCGCACCAGTTTCAACCTCGCGCGCCGCCGAGGGCGCTACTACAAACCGCCTTATCGACTGGTAACCTTGTATGCCGACGCTCAATCGCCGCGAGCTGATCGGAACCCTGGTGGCCGGTGCGGCCTGGAGCGTGGCCGGCTGCCGCGACGCCGGAACACGCGCTGCCAACGCTGCGCCTGCGCAGGCCAAACCCATCACGCTGCCTAACGGCACAGTCGACTGGCGCGCGGTGCGAGAACTGTTCCCGCTCTCGAAGGACCTCCTGCATCTCTCGACCTTTCTCTTCGTGTCACAGCCGAAGCCGGTTGCGGAGGTGGTCGAGCACTATCGGAAGCTCATCGACGCGGACACGGTGTGGATCGAACGAGCGGCGTTCGATGAGTCCGAAGGCCATCCGTTCTCGGCGATGAAGCGTTCACTCGCCGGCTATATCGGCGGCTCGCCCGACGAGCTGTGCCTGACGTCGAACGCGACGCAGGCGCTCGCGATGGCGTATCACGGCCTTCGCATCAGGAAGGATCAGGAGATCCTGACGACGGAGCACGATCACTACTCGCAGCATCAGTCGATTCGGTTTGCCGCTGAGCGCTCGGGCTGTGGCGTCCGGTACGTCTCGCTGTACGATGATGGCGCGAAGGCGAACGCGGCGGAGATGGTGTCGCGGCTCGAGCGCGCGATCACGCCGAAGACGCGCGCGATCGGCGTGACGTGGGTGCATTCGTGTACGGGCGTGAAGCTCCCCATTCCCCCGGTCGCCGAAGCGGTGGCACGAGCGAACCGTGGCCGCGCCAGCGCCGACCGATGTCTGCTCATCGTGGACGGCACGCACGGCTTCGGGAATCAGGACGTGGATGTCGCGAAAATGGGCGCTGACTTTTTCGCGACCAGCACACACAAGTGGCTGTTCGGTCCGCGCGGCACTGGATTCCTCTGGGGCCGAGCCGACATGTGGCCCGAGATGCGACCGACGATCCCGACGTTCGATCCCGAAGCGCCCGAAACGTGGGCGGCGTGGATGAACCGACAGCCCTTGCCACCGACGAAAGCTGCGTACGTGTCGCCTGGCGGTTTCCTCGCGTTCGAGAACTTGTTAGGCGTGAAGGCCGCGGTCGAGCTTCACGGATCGATCGGCCGCGGCCAGATCGCGGCGCGTGTCCGAGAGCTCAACGGCGCGTTTCGCGACGGCGCGGCGAAGATCCCCGGCGTGACACTGCACACCCCGATCGATCCCGAGGTGTCAGGCGGGATCTCGTGCTACGAGGTGCGCGGGCTCAAGGCGGACGAGGTGGTCCAGCGCTTGAACAAGAAGAACATCCGGACCACGAGCTCGCCGTACAAAGTGTCGTACGCGAGAGTGGGTGCGGGCATCGTGAACTTCCCGGAGGAGATCGATACGGTGCTTCGGGAGCTTCGGGCGCTAGCCGGGGCAGCGTGACGGGAACAGGGAACAGGGAACCGACGCTCCTCGCGGAAGCACGGTTCCCGGTTCCCCGTTCCCGGCATTGCCGAGTGCCGAGTGCCGGTAGTTCAGTCCCCAGTCCCCGTTTTGTCGTCCGTAATCGGCCCCGTCTCTATCCCGTTCTCGGCAGCCCGCCGGCGGACTTCCGCCAGCAGCGTGATGAGGTACTTCTCCACCCACTCCTCGTCCTCGTACTCGACGAGCGGGCGGGCATGAACGGCGGTCGAACCGACGCCGTCCTGTTGGCCGGTGACGAACCCGAGTGGGTCACCCCCATTCATCACGTGCGCGTTGAGCACGTGGAGCGCATCGGGGTCATCGGCCCAGACGAACTCGGTTCGATGGTCGAACCCCACCACGAGGGCGGCGTGCGAGCGGTCCTCGGCGGCCTCCTGTAGCTCCGCGACGAGGTCAGCGGTCGTGCGGCGAGCGGGCGACGACATGGCGTCCTCCGGTCAGGGAGTGGGTAAGGGAGCTTGCGGGAGAGGCGACCGCCGGTTCGCCCCGATTGCCCTTACCGTACCACACCGCGTCCAGACCGCCCGCGCCGGCGCGAGGCGGGTCACACGATTTCGGTGAGTCGCATCCCGACGTTAGTCGCCGTACACGACTCTTGGAAGACCATCTTTCGGTTCAGGCCGTCACATGGCGGTCACGGTACCCGGTGCCCTGGTACCGGTTCCTTTGGCTTACGGGCGACAGCCCCCTTGTTGTTGACACACGACTTCGCCTCGCGCCACATTCGTCTTTCCTTCCAGAGGAGCCACGGGTGGAGGAAAAACCGGGCGTCACCCGAGAGCTACGATCACTCGCGAAGTCGAACATCGCCGCCGAGTCCAAGACTCGGCGCCGGGCGGTAGCAGTGGTCGTGGCTGCCGTTCTCGCGGTCTGCGTCTGGGCCGTGGTGCACTGGGTCCTGTAACCGCCCCTCCGGGGGCCAGGGGTCAGGGCACCGCTTTCGCCGAGCGCTTCTTCATCAGGGTTTCGATCTCGTCGAGCTCTCGTGGTGCGTTGCTGACGCGCTCGAGGCCCTTATCGGTGATGATGTAGCTGTCCTCGATGCGCACACCCGTGTTCTGGTAGCGGGCTACCGCCTCCTTCACCTTGGCCTTGAACGCGCGGTTCTTCGGCGTATCGCCCAGCGCGTCGAGCATCGCCTGGCTCACGTAAATGCCCGGTTCGATCGTGAAGGCGTCGCCTTCCTTGAACGTCTTGTCGCCGTAGTAATACTGCGCCGGGTCGTGCACGGCGAGGCCGATCCCGTGCCCCAGGCCGTGGATCATCCAGAAGTACGTCTGCGTGCACGCCACCGGCGTGGCCGTGCAGTTGACCTTCCACGGCGGGTCGAACGTCGCCGTCTCCGATTCGGCGAGGCCAAGCGCGACGAGGCCCTTCGCACGAACGGCAATGGACGAATCCGACGCTGCCTTCGCCGACATTCCCGGCTTCGAGTTCCGCTCGGCCGCTGCCTGGGCGTCGCGGACGATCTGGTAAATCTTCTTCTGGTCGTCCGTGTAGGTACCGCTCACCGGGATCGTACGCGTGACGTCGGCGGCGTAGCCCTCGTACTGCGTCGCCGCGTCGATGACCACGAGGTCGCCCGGCTTTGCCGGAGCGCGGTCTTTCATGTAGTGGAGCTGTGTGCCGTTCGCACCCGCACCGACGATGGAGCCGTATGCCGGGCGCTCACCGCCCAGGCGCGCGAACGTGTACTCGACGACGGCCTGCAGCTCGTACTCGTGCGCCGGCTCCGGGGCGAGCATGGCGGCGCGGTGGCCTTCGGCACTGATCTCACCGGCCTTGCGAAGGAGCGCGAGCTCGGCCGGCGACTTCTTGGCGCGCAGCTGATCGACGATGTCGTGGGCGTCCTTGATGGTGAGGCCTGCGTGCCTCGCCGCGATCGACTTCATGAACGAGCGGCCGCGCGTCAGTGAATCCTGCGCGGCGAAGTCGGCGTCACCGAAGTCGGCCAGCGTGTAGAACGTTGGCGCCGGGTTGAGGCTCGCGAGCGAGTCGACAAAGGCGCCCAGTGCGGAGAAGGGGCGAGCTTTGACGCCTAACGTGCGCTCGACGGACGTCGAGTCGGGGCGTCGGCCGTAGTAAAAGGCCGTACGCGGGTCGATCGGTGAGAGGAAGAACGTGGTCGTCGGCTTTCCACCCTTCGCGACGAGCACCATGGCGGCATCAGGCTCGTCGAAGTTCGTCAGGTAATGGAACGCCGGGATCTGGTAGAAGGGCCCGAAGTCTGTGACGGGCGTTCTCCCGCCAAAGGCGATGACGACACCATCGCCAATGCGGGCGGCGAGAGCGTCGCGCCGCGCGCCGTACTCCGACGCTGGTATCTGTGCGTGCACGCAAACTGGTGACGCGGACACGGAGGCGACCGCGGCAAGCGCGACGACGGTGCGCCGAGAGATCGAAGGCCGGGTGAACACGGATCCTCGTGGGAACATGGGATAATTCGCTCGACGGGCTGGCTTGCGAATCGTTAAAAGATGCGGGCCGCTCCAGCCAATGTCACCGGCCAGTTCTCGCGCCCGAACCGCCGGGCCTTGCTGCCGTTTGGGGGGCGTGCCAAGGTTCCCGAGCCGTACGACCGACCCATCACATCCCTAAATCAGGAGAGCCTCATGCGTGCGAGCCGTGTACTCACGCTCGTTCTCGCCTTGGGCCTATCGAGCCCCATGGCCGGTGTCGCGCAGCAACCTGCCGCCGCTGCTGACACGTCGAAGAAGACTGCTCCAAACACGGAGCTCCCGATCATCCCCACCCGCAAAACGGCCTTCACGACCGACGAAGGCACGTGGCTGTCGCTCGACGTCTCGCCCGACGGCAAGACGATCGTGTTCGACGTCATGGGTGATCTGTACACGCTGCCGATCGCGGGCGGCAAAGCCACCCGCATCACCAGCGGGATAGGGTTCGACGGGCAGCCGCGCTTCTCGCCCGACGGCAAGACCATTGTGTTCGTGAGCGACCGCAGCGGCTACGAGAACCTCTGGGTCATCGACGTCGCCGGCGGAGAGCCGCGTGCGATCACGAAGGACAAGGACGCCCAGTACGTCTCCCCCGCCTGGACGCCCGACGGCCAGTACATCGTCGTGTCGCGGACGAAGACCGGCATTCTCGGGAGCAATTACGACCTGGTGATGGTGAACAAGGATGGCGGCACGGGGCTCCAGCTCACGGGACCGGGTACCGGTGACGCGCCGAGCGGACCGCCGAACCCGCTAACGCCGCCACCGTACAACAACTACCTCGGGGCGGACGTGTCACCGGATGGCCGGTACATCTACGCCAGCATCAAGCGCGGTGGCTTCCAGTACAATCAGATGCTCGAGGACCGGTGGCAGCTCGGGGTGTACGACCGAAACACGGGCAAGACATATCTGCGTACGACCAATCTCGGCGGCGGCATGCGGCCGGCGATCAGCCCCGATGGGAAATGGCTCGCCTACGGTTCGCGGGTCGACGCCGGAACCGGCTTGCGTCTCCGCGAGCTCGCGAGCGGGGATGAGATCTGGCTCTCGCGCGACATCCAGCGTGACGATTCCGAGTCGCGCTTCACGCGCGACCTTCTGCCCGGCTACGCGTGGATGCCCGACTCCCGCGCGGTCGTCATTACCTACGGCGGCAAGCTCTGGCGCCTCGCGCTGCCTAACGGCACCGCGTCCGCGATTCCGTTCTCGGCGGACGTCGAGATCAACATGGGGCCGCTCGTGAAGTTCGAGTACCCGATGAACGATTCCGTCCTCAACGTCAAACAGATTCGCAACGCGCGCCCCTCGCCCGATGGCAAGCGGCTCGTATTCTCGGCGCTCGACAAGCTCTGGGTCATGGACCTGCCGAATGGGCGTCCGCGGCGGCTCACCACCGGCACCGCCGGTGAGCACTCACCGGCATGGTCGCCGGACGGGCGTTACGTCGCGTACGTCACGTGGACCGAGGAAGGCGGCGACATCTGGCGCGTCAGCATGGCGACGCCTAACGCACGACCGGAACGGCTCTCGCGCCAGACCGCGTTCTACGAGGACCTCAACTACGATCCCACCGGCCGGCGCATCGTCGTCATCCGCGGGCCGCGTGGGGAGCGGATCGAGAAGACGAGCGAGTTCTCGGGACCGGGCCCGCAGGTCAAGGAGTTGGCATGGCTTCCCGCGGCGGGGGGCGATGTCACGCAGATCTCGCCGGTCAACTCGTACGGCCGGCCGCATTTCACGCGTGACTCGACCCGCGTGTACATCTACGACCCGGCCGATGGCGTGGTCTCCATGCGATGGGATGGCACCGATCGCCGCGCGCACATCAAGGTGACGGGCTTCACGGATCCGCTGCAGGGGCCGATGGCGCGCCCGGGGCCGGCCAGCGAGGTCATCCTCAGTCCCGATGGCAATCAGGCGTTCGCTGACGTCGACAACAAGCTTTATCTAGTGTCCGTCCCCGTGGCCGGCGGCGCGACGCCGACGATCTCGATCTCCAATCCTGCCGCCGCGACGGTGCCTGTTCGCAGGCTCTCGCGCGTGGGCGGCGATTTCCTCGGCTGGGCGAACGATGGCAGATCGATCTATTGGTCGTTAGGCCACAGCTACTTCACGTATGACCTCGCGACCGCGTCACGCGCGATCGCGGATTCGACACGGAAAGCCGACAGTCTCGTCAAGGCCGGTGCCAAGCCCGATACCTCCGCCGCGGCCAAGCGGCCCGCGTACGCACCCACGCGGCAGGACGTCTCGATCGCGGTGGCGCGAGATCGCCCCACCGGCGTGATCGCGCTTCGTAACGCGCGCATCGTGACGATGAAGGGGAACGAGGTCATCGAGCGCGGCGACATCGTCGTCACGAACAACCGCATCACGGCCGTTGGTCCCGCGGGAAGTGTCGCCGTACCAGCTGGCGCGCGCTCGTTCGACGTGAGCGGCACGACCATCCTGCCCGGATGGGTTGACATCCATGCGCACATGTGGCCGTCGTGGGGGATTCACAAGACGCAGGTGTACGAGTACCTCGCGAACCTCGCGTACGGCGTGACGACGACGCGTGATCCGCAGACCTCGACGACCGACGTCCTGACGTACGGCGATCTCGTCGAAACGGGCGACATGATCGGTCCACGCATTCTCACGACCGGCCCGGGCGTCTTCTGGACCGACGAGATCGCGAGCGCCGACGACGCGCGCGAGGTGCTTACGCGCTACTCCGATTTCTATCAGACGCACACCCTCAAGCAGTACATGGCCGGCCAGCGGGCGATCCGGCAGTGGGTTCTGATGGCCGCGAAGGAGCAGAACATCACGCCGACGCTCGAGGGTGGTCTCGACTTCAAGAAGAACCTGACGGAGGCGATGGACGGTTACGCGGGCATCGAGCACACGCTGCCCATCACGCCGCTCTACAAGGACGTGGTGCAGCTCATGGCCAAGAGCGGGACCACGAACACGCCGACGCTGATCGTGCAGTATGGCGGCCCGATGGCGGAGAACTACTGGTACGAGCATTACGACATCCATGCCGATGAAAAGCTCGCGCGCTTCACGCCGCACGCCGAGCTGGATCGTCGTGCGCTGCGACGTCCGGGGTGGTTCGCGGACAGCCAGTACAGCTTCAAGCAATACGCGGAACAGCTCAAGAAGATCGTGGAGGCGGGCGGACGCGTGGGCCTCGGTGGTCACGGACAGCTTCAAGGGCTGGGCGTGCACTGGGAACTGTGGAACATCGCGAGCGGCGGAATGGCGAACCATGACGTGCTGCGCGTCGGCACGATCTTCGGTGCGGAGGCGATCGGCGTGGGCAAGGACCTCGGGTCGCTGGAGGTCGGAAAGCTCGCGGACCTTCAGGTGCTCGACCGCAACCCGCTGGAGAATATCCGCAACACGAATTCGCTTCGCTTCGTGATGAAGAACGGCCGGTTATACGATGCGAACACGCTGCAGGAGGTCGCGCCGCGCACCAAGCCACTCGACAAGATGTGGTGGATGGTGACGCCCTAGGCCGCTGTGCATCTGAGTGAAGTCGTCACCGCATCGTCGGTGGTCGCGTCGACGAGCAGCCGCGGGAAGAAGATCGAGCTGCTCGCCGACGTGCTGCGGCGCCTTGCCTCTAACGAGATAGCGATCGCGATTGGCTTTTTCACCGGCTGGCCGCGCCAGGGCAAGCTCGGGATCGGCTGGGCGACGCTCGATGCGGCCCGCCCACCTAATGCCGCAGAGGAGGCGACGCTGACGCTCGCCGAGGTCGACCAGACCTTCACCGCCCTCAAGTCGGTGAAGGGCAGCAACTCCGCCGCGCAGCGCCGCCGGCTGCTCGGCGACCTCATGGCGCGGGCGACATCCGCGGAACAGCAATTCCTCTTCGCGCTCGGCGTCGGCGAAGTGCGGCAGGGCGCGCTGGAGGGTGTGATGACGGAAGCGGTCGCCAAGGCGGCCAACCTCCCGGCCGACCGCGTCCGGCGTGCCGCGATGTTTGCCGGAGACCTCGGTGCAGTGGCCGAGGTGGTGCTGGCCGAAGGCGAGGCTGGGCTGGCGCACTGGTCGCTCCAGCTCTTCCGACCCGTACAACCCATGCTCGCCGACTCGGCGCCTAACGTTGGTGAAGCACTGAAGGAATTCGGCGACGGCGTGGCGGCGGCGCTCGAATGGAAGCTGGATGGGGCGCGCATCCAGGTGCACAAACTTGGCGACCGGGTGGCGGTCTATACGCGAAGCCTGAACGACGTGACGCGGGCTGTGCCCGAGGTGACCGAGGCAGTGCGTGCGTTCCCGGCCGAGGATCTGATTCTCGACGGTGAGGTCATCGCGCTCGACGCGGCAGAGCGTCCGCTTCCGTTCCAGGTCACGATGCGCCGCTTCGGTCGCCGGCTCGACGTCGACGCACTGAGGGGACAGTTGCCGGTCGCACCGTTTTTCTTCGACATCCTGCGGCTCGACGGCGAAGATCTGCTCGACCAGCAGCTGCATCAGCGCCTAACGCGCCTCGACGCCATCGTGCCAGCCTCCATGCGCGTGCCGCGAACGGTGACCGCGGACGTCGAGGAGGCGAAGCGGTTCGAGGCCACTGCGCTCGAGCGCGGCCACGAAGGGCTCATGGCCAAGTCGCTTTCGGCGCCGTACGCAGCCGGACGTCGCGGGTCCGCATGGCTCAAGGTGAAGACGGCGCGCACGCTCGACCTCGTGGTACTTGCGGTGGAGTGGGGCTCTGGTCGCCGCAAAGGGTGGCTCAGCAACATCCACCTCGGCGCCCGCGATCCCGTGAACGGTGGCTTCGTCATGCTCGGCAAGACCTTCAAGGGCATGACCGACGAGACCCTCGAGTGGCAGACGAAAGAGCTCCTCGCGCGAGAGACGCGCCGCGACGGACACGTCGTGCACGTGCGGCCGGAGCTCGTCGTGGAGGTGGCGTTCAACGAGGTGCAGCGCAGCCCGCATTACCCGGGCGGTGTCGCGCTGCGCTTCGCACGCATCAAGGGCTATCGTCACGACAAGCGCGCCGAGGAAGCGGACACGATCGAGGCGGTTCTGGAGCTCGCGCCACGATAGTCGGTAGTCGGTAGTCGCGAGTCGGAAGCTGACGACTACCGATAGCTAACGACCTACGACTATCGACTAACGACTGAGCGAGCGCCGCTGCGCCCGTGGTGGTTGCGGGCGGTCCCGGAAAACCGCTTGTTATGGTATGACCGACGCGACTGTCCCCGACGCCAGCCTCGCCCCGACGGCTGCGCGAACCTCTGCCGATCTGCGGCCGCTTGGCATTGGCCAGGCACTGCTCTATTTCGGCATTCCTTCCGCCATTTTCAGCGCCAGCATCCTCGGGCTCCTGCCGTGGATGATCCGTCAGGGCGCGTCGCCGTTCGTCACGTTCAACGTGACGTTTGGCGGGCCGCTCGCACTCATGCTGGTGAGCGCGATCCTCGCGTATCGGCTCGAGGGCAGGCCGTGGTCGATGAGCGCATTCCGCGAGCGCATGCGCCTCGGTCGGTTCGACTGGCGACTTGGCGTGTGGGGCCTCGCGATCGGTGCGTTCTCCGTGTTCGGGGGGCCGCTCATCAACCGAGTGATCCAACCGTTGGAGAAGGTGCGGCTCTACACGGCGCCGCAGGAGTTCGCGGCGGTCATGGGATCCGTAGCGGGCGGCAACACCTTTCTGGGCGTCCCGGCGGCCGGCAACTGGTGGCTCCTGTTGTGGGGAGTCGCCTGTCTCATCATCCTCAACATCTTCGGCGAGGAGCTCTGGTGGCGGGGCTACATCCTGCCGCGTCAGGAGCTCGCGAACGGACGCTGGGCCTGGGTGGTGAATGGCGTGCTGTGGGCCGCGTTTCACATCTTCTACCACACGACGCTGTTCAGTTTCGTGTCATACGTTCCTGGCACCTGCGCGCTCGCGTACGTCGCGCAGCGCACGCGGAGCACGTGGCCGGGCGTGATCGGTCATACGATCGCCAATATCGCTTTCCTCGTGTTCCTGGTCCGCGGCGTCTTTTCCCTGTGACGGGCGTGCGCGTCTAACGCGATCGGAACGGCGGCTCTAACACGTTGTCGTGCAGGCGATTGATGCGGTGAGAGGCGGGTGACGCGCGCGCGGTAACGTTATCGCGCAAGATCGATGACAACCGCGCACTCCCTGGATTCCATGTCTACGAACACCGTCGCGTCCGATCGCGACCGCCTCCACGTGCTCGACGTGCTCCGCGGCATCGCGCTGATCGGCATGTTCTTCGTGCACTTCAGCATGTTCTCCTCGGGCGGCGGCTCGGCGGACAAGATCTATCAGAGCGTCGTCGAGCTGTTCTTCGAGGAGCGCTTCTGGACGATGTTCGCGATCCTCTTCGGCGTCGGTTTCGCCATTCAGCTTCGGCGAGCGGATGCGCGTGGAGGTCGCTTCGTCGCGAACTATCTGCGCCGAATCGGCACGCTCGCCGTCTTCGGCTTCATTGCCGAAGCGTGCTTCGGGTTCAATGTCCTGCTGACGTACGCGGTGTGGGGACTGCCACTGCTCGTCGTGCGTCGCTGGTCGGTGAGGCAGCTCGTGATTGCCGCGGTCGCTTGCGCGAGCGTTGCCTGTACGCCGACCGGCGACTGACGCGCGATGGTGTGCGCGATCGATAGCGCACGCTCGAGTTGTACTCCCGGCGCGACGACTTCCTGGACCAGCCCGGTCCGCAGCGCATCCGCCGCGGAAAATTCATCGCCGGTGAGCAGAATGCGCATCGCATTGCCCCAGCCGATTTCCTGCACCAGGCGCACGGTGGCGCCACCGACGGGAAAGATACCGCGTTTGATTTCGATCTGCGCGAAGCGCGTGTCTTCGGCCGCGATTCGAATATCGGAGGCGAGCAGCAGCTCAATGCCAATGGTCAGGCACCAGCCCTGCACCGCGATCACGAGCGGCTTGTTGAGCGTGTGCTCGGGATGACGCGCCAACGGGTCGAGCGCATCGGGCGGCAGCGGCGGCATGTTGCCGTCGCGAAAGAACGGCAGCCACTGCGGCAGCTCGATGCCGCCGGTGAAGTGCTCGCCGTGCGCAAACAGCACGCCGCAACGCAGGCTCGCATCGCGTTTCAGGCGGCCCAGCGCCTGACCGAGCTCCTCGTACATCTGCAGATCGAACGCATTGCGCTTAGCCGGCCGGTTGAGCCCGATCGCGAGCACGTGATCGCTGGCTTCGACGCTGACGCGCTCGGAGGTCACGTGCCGGCAATCGCAATGCGGTTCAGAAGGCGCCGGGCCGCAGCCGCTGCCACTGACCGTTGACCAGCCCTTCCATCGGCTGGAAGTTGATCTTGTAGGCCATCTTGCGGCTTTGCGCGATCCAGTAGCCCAGGTACAGATAGGGCAGCTTCAGCCGCCGGCACAGCTCGGCCTGCCAGAGCACGTTGAATGTGCCGAGACTGCCGCCCGGGACATCGGGCTCGAAGAAGGTGTAGACCGAGGACAAACCGTCCTCGAGACGATCGATAATGCTGACCATCGCCAAGCGGCCCTCTTCGCGGAACTCCACCAGGTTAGAGTTGACGTTGCTCTGAAGCAGGAAGTGGCGGTATTGCTCGCGGCTGTCGTGATCCATGCCGCCTCCGGAATGGCGTGTGGACTGA